>SWCC01000279.1_pt1 | contig 124626 bp, 107 predicted proteins | sample 4692971 | NCBI WGS metagenome assembly SWCC01 (sample SAMN10267277, study PRJNA491770) | bioreactor metagenome | isolation source: DHS bioreactor inoculated with subseafloor sediment | place: Japan: off Shimokita Peninsula | collected 2006-08
AGTACTGCGCCCTGCGGGTACGTTTCAAAGGGGTCAGAGTCGTTTGATCTGCAACGAGGTCGTTTGCATCGGTCTTAATATGAACAATAATAAAAAAAGTGTTTAACAAAACAACTTTCATGCTCTAAGATGAAGGCTCGATAACAGTTCGCGCATGTGACGCGAACCCAACTCCAAGAGGAGACACATGATGCAAATGGAAGACCTGATCCTCGTCAGCGTTGATGACCATGCGATTGAGCCGCGCGGTGCCTTCGACCGCCACATGCCCGCGAAGTACAAAGGTCGCCAACCCAAGGTCGAGAATCGCAATGGGCGCGATATCTGGGTATTCGAGGAGCAGGCCACCGGCTACATGGGCTTGAACTCGGTTGTTGGTCGGCCCAAGGAGGAGTACGGCATGGAGCCGCTCTCTTACGAGCAGATGCGTCGCGGTACGTGGGACATCAAGGCCCGCGTCGAAGACATGAACGCCAACGGCGTGCTCGGTTCGATCTGTTTCCCGACCTTTCCTGGCTTTGCCGGGCAGCGCTTCCAGGTTATGCCCGACAAGGCCGTCAGTCTTGCTGCAATCCAGGCCTACAACGACTGGCATCTGCACGACTGGTGCAACGCTGCGCCGGGTCGCTTCATCCCGCTGATGATGGTGCCATGGTGGGATATGCAGGCCGCTGCTGCCGAGGTTCGCCGCATGGCCGCGCAAGGCGTGCACGCGCTTACCCTGTCGGACAACCCCACCGTGCATGGCTATCCGTCCATTCACAACGCGCACTGGGATCCGCTGTGGCAAGCCTGCGAAGAAAACAACGTGGTCATCTGCTGCCACATCGGCACGGGCGTCAAGGCCGCCCATGCGTCCGACGAGTCGCCCATCGATGCGTGGATTACCTCGATGCCGATTTCGATCTCTAACTCGGCGGCCGACTGGATCTGGGCGCCGATGTGGAAGAAGTATCCCAAGCTGCGAATGGCGCTGTCAGAGGGTGGCATCGGATGGATCCCCTATCTGCTTGAGCGTGCGGACTTCACCCACAACCACCATCACGCCTGGACCAACTCAAACTTCGGCGGCAAGAAGCCGAGCGACATCTTCAATGAGCACTTCATCACCTGCTTCATCGAGGACGCGTTCGGTCTGCGCAACCTCGATTCGATCAATGTCGACAAGGTGACCTGGGAATGCGATTACCCGCATTCGGACTGCACCTGGCCGAATTCCGCAGATGTGTTCTGGAATCAGGCAAAGCATCTGCCTGAAGAGATCATTAACAAGATCACTCACCTCAACGCAATGCGCGAGTTTTCCTACGACCCGTTCTCGGTCCTGGGTCGCGAGAACTGCACAGTGGGTGCGCTGCGCGCGCAGGCCGGCCACGTCAGCATCGAGCCGGCGCTCGGACTCGGGGGTGCTGCCCCTGAACGCGATCCGACGAAGCCGGTGACCTCGGGCGACATCAACAAGATGTTCGCCTCGGCAGACGCTCAGACCGCGCTCTGAGTTTTTGTCCGCACCGGAAGCGTTTCCGCTCCCGGTTCTGTTCGAGCCCTGCGCCGTCGCTGACGGTGCGGGTCGCGTGTCCAACGCCGTCTCCATGTGCTGACGGCTCATATGCGAACGCATCATGTCCATAGATCAGTTCAAATACAGCCGTATTCCGCCTGAGGCCGAGGCTTTGCGCGGCGATGTGCGCACCTTTCTTGCAGATGCACTGAAGGACTATCCGACGATCCGCCGGGCAGATTCGTGGATGGGCTTCGATGCCGAATTCAGCCGTCGTTTGGGTGCGCAGGGCTGGGTTGGCATGGCCTTGCCCAAAGCCTACGGCGGTGGCGATGCGAGCCCATTTGCGCGCTACGTCGTGATCGAAGAGTTGCTCGCCGCAGGGGCGCCTGTGTCGGCACACTGGTTTGCCGACCGCCAAAGCGGGCCGCAGATTCTTCACTACGGCACCGATGCTCAAAGGGACCGTCACCTGCCAGCGATTTGCCGTGGTGAGCAATTCTTCTGTATCGGGATGAGCGAGCCTAACTCGGGGTCGGACCTTGCATCGATCAAGACCCGTGCGGTTCGGAAGGGTGAAAAGTGGGTCATCAACGGACAGAAAGTCTGGACCACCAATGCACATCGCTCACATTACATGATCGCGTTGGTGCGAACCGGTGAGAACAGCAAACGTCAGGAAGGCCTGTCACAGTTCATCATCGACCTGAGCCTTCCGGGTATCACCATCCGCCCGATCAAGGATCTGACGGGCTCTGAGCATTTCAATGAAGTGTTCTTCGACGATCTCGTGGTGGGTGACGACGCCATTATCGGCACCGAGGGGCAGGGCTGGTCGCAAGTGACGGCCGAGCTCGCATTCGAACGCAGTGGCCCCGAGCGTTTTCTGAGTTCAATAGCACTTTTGCATACCCTGATCGATGCGATCGGAAAGCATCCCGATGCGCTCCAGGCCAAGGAAATTGGCCGCCTCGCTGCTCGACTAGTGACCTTGCGCCACATGTCGCTCGCTGTGACTGCGCAGCTGGAAGCTGGAAAAAATCCAGCCTGGGAAGCCTCTGTCGTCAAGGATCTGGGGGCGGTATTCGAGCAGGAAATTCCCGAATTGGCGCAATTGCTGTGCGAGCTTCCGCCAACATCGGCGGGCGGTTGCGACCATGCGCAGGTTCTCGCCTATCTGACCCAGATGGCGCCATCGTTTTCATTGCGCGGCGGTACGCGGGAGATTCTCCGCGGCATCATTGCGCGCGGACTGGGGCTACGTTGATCATGAGAGAGATTTTTGATTCCACCCTCGAGCGCCTGTTTTCGGATCTCGTCACCGTCGATGTCGTTCTGGCTGCCGAAGGCGGCAACTGGCCTACCGAGTTGTGGCAGAACATCGAAGAGTCTGGCTTCACCATGGCACTTGTTCCCGAGGAGCTCGGCGGCGGCGGCGCCAGTTGGGCCGATGTCTGCGGGATCATCCGGCTTTGCGGTCGCTTCAACCTTCCCGTGCCACTGCCTGAGGCGATGCTTGCCAACTGGTTGCTGGGCGCGAGTGGTCTTGAAGGCGTTGCCGGTACATTGAGCTTTGCTTCTGCTGGCGATCTGAGAATTGAGAATGGGGTTGTCAGCGGCTCCGTGACGGGTGTGCCCTGGGGGCGAGAGGTTTCCCGAATTGTGGCGATTGCCCAAGGAGAAGTGCCCACGGTGGTGCTCTTGTCGGTTGAGGCAGCAGGGCTCGAGCCTAGCGCCAATACTGCGGGCGAAGCGCGCGACACGTTTGTGTTTGCGTCGGTGAAACCGCTTGCTGCGGCGGCTTTGCCTACCGCGGTGGGTACGCGGGTACTCGAGACTGGCGGCGCTATGTTGCGGGCTGCGCAGATCGCTGGCGCACTTGAGGCGACGCTGAACCTCACTTCGACTTATGCCGGAGAGCGCGTTCAGTTTGGCAAGGCGATCGGCAGTTTTCAGGCGATCCAGCACCAGATTGCAGTGCTCTCCGAGCATGCCGCAGCATCGGTCATGGCTGCCGAAGCGGCCTTTGCCGAATCGGGCGACACCTTTGCAGTTCTGCAGGTGATGGCAGCCAAGATCTGCGCATCCGAGGCTGCGGGCATTGCTGCCAGCGTGGCGCACGGTGTTCACGGCGCGATCGGCTTTACTCACGAACATGCGCTGCATCTCACTACCCGCCGCTTGTGGTCATGGCGCAGCGAGTATGGCTCGCTCACCTACTGGTCGCAGCAACTCGGACGTGCCATTTGTGCAGGCGGCTCGGGCTCGCTCTGGCCAGCCATCACATGCGGCGCGCTTGCTGAAGCCAAGGAAGTCACTGTATGAAGCCATTTCTCATCACTGAGCGCGATGGCGCCATTCTTGTCGTACGCATGGATAGTCCGGAAACCCGGAATGCGCTTTCCGAACCGTCACAGATGCAGGCGTTTGTCGATCTGTGCGCCATGGTGCGCGCAGATCGCAGCGTGAAGGTTGTCGTGCTCACGGGCAACGGGCCGGCCTTCTGCGCTGGCGGCAACGTCAAGGACATGCGTGACCGCGGCGGCATTTTTGCGGGCTCGCCCTATGAGGTCCGCGAGAGCTACCGTAACGGTATCCAGCGTATCCCGTTATGCCTCTATGACCTGGATGTACCCGTCATCGCAGCGATGAACGGTCCTGCCATTGGCGCGGGGCTCGACCTCGCCTGCATGTGTGACGTACGCATTGCCGCCGACACGGCGAAATTCGCCGAGAGTTTCGTCAAGCTGGGAATCGTGCCAGGAGACGGCGGTGCCTGGCTGCTGCCTCGCATTGTCGGTATGCCCAAGGCCAGTTTGATGGCGCTGACCGGCGACATGATCGATGCGCAGACGGCTCTGGCCTGGGGGCTGGTCACTGAAGTCGTTCCGCTTGCCGAACTTGAAGCCTCAGCGATGTCGCTTGCGCGGCGGATGGCGTCCAACCCGTCGCACGGTCTGCGCCTCACCAAGCGCCTGTTGCGCGAGGGGCAGCATATGCGCCTCGATTCGCTGCTTGAACTGTCGGCAGCCTTTCAGGCGCTGGCACATCACACCGAAGACCACACGGAAGCGGTCGCAGCCTTCCTGGAGAAGCGCGACCCGGAATTCACCGGACGCTGAACGCGCACCGGCACAAAAATAGTCAGGAGACAGAAGGATGCGCTCGGTATTCAGGGAAGACCACGAAATGTTCCGCGAAATGGCGCGGCGCTTCATCGAAAACGAGATCGTGCCCCACCTGCACGAGTGGGAACAGGCTGGCATCGTTCCCAAGTCGGTGTGGCGCAAGGCGGGTGAGGTTGGTTTGCTGTGTTCCACCGTACCTGAGGAGTACGGTGGTGCCGGTGGAGACTTTGGCCACTCCGCCGTGATGATCGAGGAACTTGCTCGGGTCAACGCGACTGCGATTGGCTTTACGACCCACTCCGAAATCGTCGCGCCTTACATCGTTGCCTATGGCACCGAAGAGCAGAAGCAGAAGTGGCTGCCGCGGATGGTGTCAGGCGAGATGATCGGCGTGATAGCGATGAGTGAGCCAGGCGTCGGATCCGATCTCCGCTCAATGCGAACCAGCGCGCGCCTGGATGGTGACCACTATGTCATCAACGGCCAGAAGACCTTTATCACCAACGGCGGCAACGCCGATCTTATGGTCACCGCCACCAAGCTTGACCCGAATGCAAAGGAGCTCACCCTCATTTGCGTCGAGGCGGATCGGGCGGGCTTCTCCAAGGGCCGTTTGCTTGAGAAGATCGGGCTAAAGGGCCAGGACACCTCTGAGCTCTTCTTTGACGACGTGCGTGTCCCAGCAGAAAACCGCCTCGGCGATGAGAATAAGGGCTTTGGTTACCTTACGCACCAGCTTGCATGGGAACGCACCATCATCGGCATCCGCGCGGCTGCATCAATCGAGGCCCTGATAGAGGACACGCTGCAGTACGTGCGCGAACGTCAGGTCTTTGGCAAGACCGTGTTCGATTTTCAGAATACCAAGTTCAAGCTTGCTGAATGCAAGGCACAGGCGACCATGTTGCGCGTATTCGTGGATGACTGCCTGGGCAAGGCGATGCGTGGAGAACTGTCGCCCGAGGTTGGCGCGATGTGCAAGCTGATGGGCTCTGAGATGCAAGGCAAGGTGCTCGATGAATTGCTTCAGCTCCATGGCGGCTACGGCTTCATGAGCGAGTACAAGATCAGCCGTGCTTGGGTTGACGCACGGGTTGCACGGATCTACGGCGGAACATCGGAGATCATGAAAGAGATCATTGCGCGCTCACTCTGATCGGCAGAAAAGAATGCGGCAGACTGTTGGGTGCGCGGCGAACCATTCGCCTAAGCTGCAGGCACTGGGGCATGAGGTCCCGGGTCGCGTTGAGGAGACGGCAACGTGATGTGGCTGAGTCGATATTCGATCGGCGTAAAGCTGCTGGTCGCGCCAGCGTTGATCGTACTGATGCTGCTGGGTGTCTCCGGCGTTGGCTGGTTGGGCAATGTCTATCAGCAGGGGGTGCTTGAAGAGATCGAAGTACTGCGCTTTGCGCAGTACCGGAACGCCTTGCATGCCTCGCGTGCGGCGCAGGACACCATGGTCGGGGTTTACCGGATGAGCATTCATCTGGCGGAACCGCAGGGTGCGCAAGGTGTTGAAGATACCCGCATGTACATCGAGGATCTTGACGCGGGGCTGACAGAACTGTCCGCGGCAGTGGAGCGTGTGACCTCCCACAAGAGCGTTACTGACAAGGAGCTTGAGGCGTACAAAGCGCTTTCCGAGCAGGTCACATACTTTGCTGATGCCGCTCGCGAACTGGCAGTTGTCGCCACAAGCGACCCCGGTGGAGTCGTGCGCCAGTTACCGCTTGTACGCAAGGAGTATGACTACCTGTCGTCGCAACTGACCCAACTCGTTGATGGGGAAGAGGCGCTTGCCGGGCAGTCCTTTGGCAACGCGCGGGCAGCATCCTCGGGTGTCGAGCAGGTGCTGCTTGCGGCCTCGGTTGCAGCGATCCTGCTGGCGGCATTGGGGGGCTGGATGTTGCGCGGTCAGATCGTCACTTCGATCCGCCTGATTGAGGAGGCATCGCGTCGGTTGCGTAGCGGCGATCTGAGCCAGCGCGTTGAGGTGATCGGCAAGGACGAAATTGCACGAACCGCCGTTGCCTTCAACGAATTGATCGACAGCTTTCAGGACGCAGTGCGCCAGGTTGCGCGGGTTTCTTCGACAATCGGGAGTTCCGTAGAGGAGCTTGTGGCAGCGTCACGCGACGTCGCCGAAGGCGCGCATGTGCAGGTTGATGCTGCGGTTACAACGGCAACTTCTGTCGAGCAGATGGTGGCAAATCTTGCGCTCATTTCGGCTAACGCTGAAGAAGTGCGTAATTCGGCCTCCGCAAGCCAAAGTGGCGCGCAGGCTGGCTTGCGATCCTTGTCCAGGCTGTTGGCTGAGATCGAGCGCGTGCGCGGGACCTTTGGCTCCATCACGGAATCTGTCGGCAACTTCGTCAGCAGCACTGCGGCGATTATCGAGACGACTGCGCAGGTCCGGGAACTCTCAGAACAGACCAATTTGCTGGCCTTGAATGCAGCCATCGAAGCCGCCCGAGCGGGGGAGGCCGGGCGCAGTTTCAGCGTCGTGGCCGATGAGGTCCGTAAACTTGCCGAGCGCTCTTCACGCTCCGCCCGGGAAATCGACGAACTGACCCGCGCACTCGAGGGACAGTCCCATCGCGTCGAGCAGTCTCTGGTCGCAGGCCAGCAGGCGTTGGATGGAAGTCGCGATCTCGTGACCGAACTTGAGGGCGTGCTGCGCGATGCCGGATCGCTGGTCGATGCTTCACACACAGGTATCGACCGCATCACCGGAGCGGTGAAATCGCAGAATCTGGACAGCCGCAAGATTCAGGACAATGTCCAGCGCTTTTCCAGCATCGCCGGACAGGGCAAGGGCGTCGCGGCAGATGTCGAGGCCGCGGTTGAACGTCTGCGCGAAGTGGTCTTCAAACTGAATCACTCGGTGGCCAGATTCAATACCGTCTGAACACCGTCGATCGGAATGTACAAGGAATGACGCAATGACGAACGAACGAATGGCAACCGATACCGACCACACCAGCAGCGTCAGTCGCGCGGACGCCGAAGCTGCGGTGCGCACACTGATCCGCTGGGCCGGAGACGATCCGGCACGTGAAGGGCTGCTTGATACGCCTTCGCGTGTGGTGCGGTCGTACGAGGAGTTTTTTTCCGGCTACGCTCAGGATCCTGCCGAGATCCTCTCCCGCACTTTCTCAGAGGTTGATGGCTACGACGAAATGATCGTCATGACGGACATCCGATTCGAGAGCCACTGTGAGCACCATATGGTGCCGATCATCGGGAAGGCTCACGTTGGCTACCTCCCTGATCGCCGGGTCGTGGGTATTTCAAAGCTTGCCAGGCTGGTTGAAATCTACGCTAAGCGGCTGCAGATTCAGGAGAAGATGACGGTGCAGATCGCTGATACCCTGCATTCGGTGCTCCAGCCAAAGGGTGTCGCAGTGGTCATTGAAGCCTCGCACCAATGCATGACTACTCGCGGCGTACACAAGCCGGGCGTGGGGCTGGTGACCAGTCGCATGCTTGGCGCTTTTCGTGAGGATGCGTCAACCCGGCGCGAGTTTCTTGCCATCGTCGGCATGTCGGCGGGCAACGTCCTGCCAAATACCTGAAGGGAGATCAGTCGTGAGCGAAAGCCCCCTTATCTGGAGTGATGAGCTTCTGCTCGGCTATGGGCCGATGGACGATATTCACGAGGAGTTCGTCGATATCGTACATGCCATGCAGGTTGTTGCTGACGAAGCGCTTCCTGCATTGCTGGATCGCTTCGCCGCCCACGCCGAACATCATTTCAGCGAAGAAGCCGCATGGATGAACTCGGGCGATTACCCTGCCCGCGATTGCCACGTCGACGAGCACGACAAGGTCATGGCCTCGGTGCGCGAGGTGCAACAACTGGTTGCAGCCGGCGATATCGACGTTGCCCGCCGCCTTGCGCGTGCCCTGGAGGAGTGGTTCCCTGGCCACGCCACCTACATGGACTCCGCCCTCGCACAATGGATGGTCAAGCGAAGCTCCGGCGGCGTACCGATCGTGCTGCGGCGGAAGGCGGCGAAGGTGGAATAGGGGGAGTGATCCGGTGACGGTGGCACGCGGAGTGTGGATTAATCGCAGTCGACATTAACCTTGGTTTGATCACGTTGAATGAGCAGCTTGACCTTCAACCGCGATAAACACACGTTGAGGCATTGAGCGTCCTGTTACGCAGACGTTCGAAGCAGGCGTCACTGGTGCAAGCCCCGATGCAGAACTGGCTCCAGCCAACAACAAACCCAGCAATCGCTGACGATGCTGAAGCGGGGAAATGAGCATCAGGTCAGAGGGTCAGTAGCAGAGCATAGAGTCTGTCTATTCAGAGGGTGATCTATGGGAGAACTATATCTCTGGGGTTGATAGATATCTTTGGTGGGCATCGCAAGAAATCAGCGAAGGGCAAAAGGCGCACGCAAACCTGTTACAGAAAATCAAGTTCATCTTCAGAATGATATAGGGTAGCAACCATCCATTCGGCTTGAAACATGTGAAAGCGACACTTGGCAGCCCAACGGCAGTGTCCGTTATGGGTCGAAAGTTCGCGTTCGGCGAATGAGAAGGCCGCGGTTCGTAGCCCTGCAGCGTTGAACGACAGATAACCGGTGCATTACTGCCCGATGCAGTGCGGCAGAGCAGCGACAGGTCAGGCCGATCGGTCGCCCTTTGCTCATGGCATGAGGCAGGTCTTCGGCCTGACCGGCGATTGGATCTTTACGCCACGGAAGGCAACAACCAGTCAGTCAACGGTCCTAGCCGCGAGACTGCGGCCGACTGAGCGCTTGTCACCTCAGGCTTCAGCCGGCCTTGACCCGCTGTTGTCGTCCATCGTTATGAACTGAGCGCCGCAGGAACTTCACCACCAGCCCGCTACCGGCACATTCTGACGCTAGGGCGCTGCGTGTGGGCCGGCCTGGCTCCATTGCCGGGGTGGCTGCCCGTACAGGCGCTTGAACTCCCGGCTGAACTGGGATGAGCTTTCATAGCCCACCGCCATCGCGGCCTCAGTCACGCGCATGCCTCGGGCCATCTTCATGGCGGCGCTGTTCAGGCGCATGGCCTTTACAAACTGCATGGGCGACATCGTGGTCGCCTCCTTGAATTTGCGGTGGAGGACGGCCCGGCTCATCCCGACCTGCGCAGCCATGTCGTCGATGGTCACGGGCTCTGTCAGGCGCGACGACAGGTAGGCGATGGCTCGCGCGATGTCATTACCCACGCCGAACGCGCGGCGCGCGGCGTTCCCGGCCTCTCCTTTGAGCACGGCGTAGCAGACCTCGCGCAGCCTGCTATCCCCGAGGATGGCCGTGTCCGCGGGACTGTCTCCCAGTTGAAGCAGGCGCAATAGCGCCCCGGTAAACGCTTCGTCCCAGCGGGCAAGCGCCAGGCCCGCAGGCTGCGGTGCTTTTCGGGAAGGGCGGCATACCCCGGCAGCGCCGTCCATCGACAGGGACAGTTCGGTCATCACCCGGGTGTCCAGGGAGATCAGCACGCCCAGGAGCGGGTTGTCCGGCGAAGCAGTGGGCGTTCCGGCCTCCACGGGCATGGATATGGGGCAGCACAGGTAGCGGCTGCTGTCGTACACGTGGCGGCACCCGTCCAGCACGGCTTCCTTGCTGCCGCTGACGATGGCCACCACCGAAGGTTCGTAAACTGCCGGTGCGCAGGGGACCGGGGCCGTGATCCGAAAGAGCTGCACACCTTTCACCCCGGTCTCCACCAGGCCTTCTCCGCGGACCCGGCTTTCAATGAGTTGTCTGAGTTCCTGCTTGATCATGAAACCAATGTAGCACGCAATCGTCTTCCAGAAACTCAACTTGAGACGAATAGGCATGTCTTGGAGACGAAGCAGTCTATTTGTGCCCGAGGTTGAGATTTAAAGTCATTCCCGTTGCAGCGAGACTGACCCGCTGCTGGCTGCAGGCGCTCCAGACGCAAGTACCGCAAGGGCTTACAGGCTCGATGAATCAACACCAATTACACGGGAATTAAACCATGACGACACACAACAGCTTTGGCCCAACGGGCTGGACACCCGAACTGCTCGGCAATCTCGCTGGCAAGACCTACCTCATAACCGGCGCAAACACCGGAGCAGGATTTCAGGCAGCGCGGACCTTGCTTAAGAAGGGCGCGAAGGTCGTGATGCTCAACCGCTCTGCGGAGAAGTCGCAAGCCGCCATCGAGAAGCTCAGGAAAGAGTTTGGAGCCGGCGCCGACGTGAGCTTCATCCGCATGAATCTTGCGTCGCTGGCGAGCGCGCGCGAAGCGGCGGCTGAGGTGCTGAGAGCCGTCCCCCGGATTGACGCCCTCATCTGCAACGCGGCCATCGCGCAGGTGCCGAGCCGGAAACTCACCGAAGATGGCTTTGAAAGCATGCTGGGTACGAACCACTACGGTCACTTCCTGCTCTGCGGCTTACTGTACCCGCGCATCAGGGCGTCGAGAGGCCGCATCGTGGTCGTTGCCAGCCTCGGTTACAAGATGGGGATTCGGACCATTCAGTTCGACGACATGAACTGGGACAGGAACTACAACCAGAACAGCACCTATTCGCAGAGCAAGCTGGCACAGATGATGGTTGCCTATGAGTTGCAGGACCGACTGGCCGCGGCGGACCAGAGGGACGTCAAGGTCTATGTCTGTCACCCCGGTTCGTCGCGGACATCTCTCATCAAGACCAGCGGCAACCTGGCGACGCGGATCGCTTTCGGGCTCATGTGCCTGTCGCCGATGGTGCAATCAGCCGAAAGGGGATCCTGGCCCGAGGTTATGTGCGCAACCGAAAACGGCCTGGAGCAACGCGCCCTCTACGGTCCCACCGGCCGCATGGAATGGGTCGGTCCCGTCGGCAGGGGTACGCTGGAGCCTTATGCCTATGACAAGTCCGTCATGGAGCGCCTGTGGGCGCTTTCCGAGAAGGAAACCGGTATCGAGTGGGCGCTGTGATTGGGGAGAACTCAATGTCTGAACTTCGCATTTTCGGGATCGCCCTGGCCATCCTTGGTGCAGTGGCTGCGGCGTTCCCCAACTGGTTCGGCCTTTTCACCGGCGGCCCGGAGGCTCCGGCCGACGCGTACGAGGCCATCGAGCGCAGGGTTCGCGGAGGCATGTTGCTCGGGGTGGGGTTGTGCTTCATCGCAGTCACCGCGCTTCGCCCCTGGTCAACGAGCATCCCCACTGCCGTCTTCTACTTCATGACGGGCGCACTGGCGGCACGTCTTCTCGGATTACTCGTCCACGGCCCTGTCACAAAGCAATGGCTCTGGGTTGCAGTGGAGGCCGTCGTGATGGCCTTGGCAGCGTTCTGGCTATGGCGCTGGGGCGGGGCCGCGACCTGCGAACCTTAAGGTCCGGTCTATCAATGTGGCACTCGCGGACTGCCGGCACGCCGATCGAGCACCTGAACCCGCCATATCTGCGGACGCTCAGGGCAGTGTGATGGTAATGCTCGGCAGGTTGCGCGCAAAGCTCACCACATTTGAGTGAAGCGCCAGTTCTTCGCGCGTCAGGTTGTCGGTCCGTGTCTTGACGCCGATATAGGCGAACAGGGCTGCAAGCGCGAGCAACGAGGCGACGACCCAGATGGGTACTTCGTGGCGAAGAGTGTGGGCGACGCTGTCCGTCGCTCGCCAGTGCGGTGCAAACCCGACGTGTCTGCCCCTGATGTGCTCGATCTGGTTACCGAGCTGGCTGGTGAGATAGTTGAGTTTTTCCGAGCCTTCGATCCGGTACTTGCCCTTGAATCCGAGCAGCAGACACATGTGGAAGACGTCCAGGCTGGGCAGGCGCGCCTTGCCTTTATCGCGGGCCCTCTCCAGTCGATCGAAGAAGTGCTCTCCGGCCAGTTGATCGCCGAACAGGGTCAGCTGAAGGGGGTGGCGCTCCCAGGCGTCGCGAAGCGGAAAGTTCGACGACAGTACCGCCTCATCGACCAGCGCACTGAAGGCGTACTTCGAGTCGAAGATGTCATCTGGCGAGTAATCGTCCTTTTTGGCCTGGCGTTCGAACTCAGTGAGGAAGGCCGTCACCCGATCGGAGAAGTCGGCGCAGGTCGTCGGTGACTTCCCGTTGCGTAACAGGAAGACCATGTAGAAACCCTCGTAGAGAAGGTCGACCAGGGTCGGCTTCGGGGCCGCATCATGCGTGCGTTCAATAGGTGTGTGCTCCCCCGGCGGAAGCATGGAGCCGGTCAGTGAGGGGATGGGGGAGGTCATGATGAGAGTGCGATGAGTTCAAGACTGAGGTCTTGATAGTTGGAGGGCGCATAAATGGTGATGGCCTGTGCCTTCAGCATCCGCTGGTAGAGCGCGCCTTTTGAATCAAGGGCGAAGTAGCAGGTGCCGGGGCGGACTGGTATTGCACTCGGCACTTGCGGCGTATGGGTCAGTTGCACACCGCTGAGTGCGGACAGCACGAGATTCTCGACGTCGTCAGGGGCGCCGATTTTCATTCGCAGGGGAACGGATTCGATCAGTTCGGAAAGGGGCTGGTTTGCCCTGACTGCCAGATAGAACAGCGAGTCGGGTGTGATCTTTCCCGAATCGAGCCGGCCGGTATGGAAAGCGGGTTTTGATTCGTGCAGCGCGATGCTGAAATAGCGGGCCGAAATCACGGTTTCCAGCAATGACCGCAGTATTTCGTCGATACGAACAAACGACTGGCCGGGGTGTGCATGATCGTAGGCGGGCAGATCGGACAATTGATGTTGTCTGGAAAAGGTCATCAGGCTACCTCCTAGTCTGAGCAATTCCTGAAACAGGCGCTCGGGATGGAGCATTGGCGCATGGCGCGAATGCGACAGGGCAGCGTAGGCGCTGCTGACCGTGTGCTGAAGCCAGAACGAAGCATGGTCGCCAGATCTGAACTCGATGACGGACGGTGATGGCTCGCGGTGCAAGCCATGCAAGGCGTGCGATTTCGCTTCGAGAGAATCGAGCAGGGCCTGAAGGCGGGACAACAGGCGCGGAGATGCGCAGATGCAGGTCATGGGAGGCATGAACTCCGGATCGCATTCGTATGCACCGCCCGGGGTCTTGCGTACCCGCAGGACCGGAAGGTTCTGGTAGGAGTCGAGTGTCTCGAGCGCTGACTTCAGCACGCCGCGCTTGCGCAGCACGGATACCTCGGATTCCACCGCGTCGGTGCATCGATCAGACAGACTGATCGGTGTAATGATGAAACGGGTTTCGGCTGTCTGTGCGTCCTCGGCTGCGCAGTTGCTGCCATGTCTCTGGAGATGCCTGATGCCGAGATGAAACTCGGTGGCGCCGTCGCTGAAGCGGGCGCGGTCGAGCATCACGGGCTCCGGCAAGCGGTCGATCTGCGGCGCCCGGTATGTTTCGCCGTCCTCGAACACGACGTCGGCACAGTTGAGACGGAGGATGCCGCTCGACAGTGCGTCGAGATCCACCTCCAGCTTGCGAATGCCCCAGCCATAGGGCTGCGCGCAGAGAAGTGCGTTGCGGCTGAGGGATTCCAGGTAAGCATCCTGTTGCTGAAAGTGCTGCGGCCGGAGAAACAGGCCTTCACCCCAGAGTACTTTTGACGTGTCCATGTCGACTTTCCGTTCAGCTTTGTTTGCAGCGGATGTCTGCAACGACTGTGGCCGCTGCCTCACTATTTTTGGTCTCCGCAACGGGGGCGGTGACCATCGCACACACGCCGAGAGTGAGTGCGATCTGATCTGTCGGCGCGCGGCCCCGTTCAATGGCGAGCTTCCAGCGCCCGTGCGCCGGGGAATGAAACAGCGCCACGACGCCGATGTGCCGGGTGTCGGGACGCATCTCCAGCGTTAGCGCGTAGTGTCTGCCAGGCAGGATGATCAGTTCCCGAACGTTTTCTAGTTCTGTCGCGAGTACCTCCGCGCCCATATCGTCCTGCTGTGCCTGCTCGTAGGTGAGCCGTGCGAAGCCATGCTCGCTTTTCAGTTGATAGATGCGCAGCACCACGGACAGGGGCTCACCGGCAGCACTCGCGTTCAGTGCGGGTGCTGCCTCGATGGAAACCGGGACGGTAGCTGCGGATTCACGGTCGCGTCCCACACGCAGGCCTGAGGTTTCGAGTACCCCATTTACAGCACCGCTGACCGCTGCTCCCGCCAGTTGGATCGCGGCCGCGCCCGAGCAGCCGCTCAGGACTAACACCGAAGCAAGCACCCATAGCAACGCGCTGGACAGACACAACTTCTGTGGCAGCGCCCACCTTCGCGAAGACCTGAATCTGTGGTCTTTCATGAAATCCATTTGGCATTTTGAAAATGGCAATGTACTATGCGAACCGCATTTTCACAACGCTTACGGAGGCCCGAAAGTGAATGCTCTTCACCCGTTAAAAGTCGGTTCGAGCTTGTTGAATAGCGCACTGATCGTGGCCGTGATCCTGAGCCTGTCCGCATGCGCGACGGTGGCTGAGAAAACCGAGGCAACAGGATTTGCAGACGTGTACGAGCTAACAGGGAAAACGGTTGAGCGACTTCTTGTGGAGGAGAAGCGCGGCGAGGCCGTCGCGGTTCTGCAGACCGTTACCTCAAGATTTCCTCTGCACGCAGAGCCCTGGGTTCGCCTGGCTTCGCTGCATTTCGACGCTGGTGAGTATGGCCACGCCATCGTTTCCGCCGACGAAGCATTGCAACGTGATCCGGCGAGCCAGCTCGCGAAAAGCATCCGGGCCGTGTCGGGTTTACGCGTCGCAACGTCCTCGCTGGTCGACCTGCGCGCCGAGGCGCCATTGTCGGGTTCGACCCGGGCAGATGCGACGAGGCTTGCGATCGTGCTGCGCGGAACGCTCGGAGAAGAGGTTCTCGTACCCGAGGCGGTCCCGGCGCCAAAGCGGGTCACGCGGCGAGCGAGCGCTGCGGCTGCGGGGCGCGCCGTACCCGTCGTGCGTGAGCGTGGCGCAACGGGGGGCGCGAAGTCGTCGGCCCCCGCCGTCAATGGTGATCCGTTCAGCGTTCTGAAATAGGGAAGCCCCTTGCAGGTTTGCCCGGTGCCGTGCGAACTGCTGCGGAACCACGCGGGCTTGCTCTGCAAGGCGAGGCAAGTGTTTCTGCAGGGTCAGGAGGTGCAGCGTGTCAAAAAGGGAAAGCATGCAAAAGCGGCTGCAACGGGTGCGACCGCCCCGTGTTCAGCTTACCTACGATGTGGAGCGCGGAGATGCGATCGAGCACAAGGAGCTCCCATTCGTTGTTGGCGTGGTCGGTGATTTTGCAGCGGCGAGTGAAGCGCCGCAGCAGCGCCTGCGCGACCGGAAATTCGTGAATGTCGACCGGGAGAACTTCGACGACGTCATGAACAGCATTGCGCCGAGGACCGTCTTCAGGGTTCCGAACCGCCTGACGCATGCCGGCGGCGAACTGAGTGTGGAATTGAACTTCAGGCGATTCGAGGATTTTCGCCCCGAGTCGATTGTCGAGCAGGTCAGGCCGCTGCAAAGGCTGATGGAGGCGCGCACGCGCCTGGCCGAGCTGAGGAACAAGCTCGCCGGCAACGAAAAGCTTGAAGACCTGCTGGCAGACGTGCTCGCCCGGACTGATGTGCTCACGCAGATTGGGCGCAATGAACCGGGCTCAGACGGCGAGGTGACGGAATGAACTCCCGCCTCGAAGCTGCAACGGTCGTGCCCGTTCCCGGGCAGAGTCTGCTCGACAGGATCATCGACGAGAGTCGTGTTGCGCGATCGCCGGTCGAGCGGGATCGCGCGCGGGACATCATCGGTGAACTCGCTGAACAGGTCCTTCAGGGCGAGCTTGTTGTTTCGGAGAACCTCGCCGCCTCGATCGATGTCCGGATAGCGGAGCTCGATCGCCTGATCTCAGCCCAGTTGAGTGAAATCATGCACGCGCCGGCGCTCCAGGAACTCGAAGCGTCGTGGACAGGCTTGAACTACCTCGTAAGGCAAACCGAAACGGGGACGAAGATCAAGATCAAGCTGATGAATGTGACCGCAAGGGAGCTGGTCAAGGACTTCAAGGCGGCGATCGATTTCGATCAGAGCGTGGTCTTCAAGAAAGTGTACGAGGAGGAGTTCGGCACCTTCGGTGGTGCACCTTTCAGTGCATTGATCGGCAATTTTCAGCTCACCCGGCAGCCGGAAGAACTGTATCTGCTTGAACAGCTGAGCCATGTCGCGGCGGCTGCACATGCGCCGTTCATCGCTGCTGCTTCGCCTGAACTCTTTGGCCTTGAGTCATTCACCGAGCTGGGGAAGCCGCACGACCTTGCCAAGGTGTTTGATACGGTCGAGTACGTGAAGTGGAAGTCCTTCCGCATGTCCGAGGATTCACGCTACGTCGGACTCACCCTGCCAAGGTTTCTCGGGCGTCTGCCTTACAACCCGGTGGATGGACTCGTCACTGAGGGGTTCAACTTCATCGAGGATGTCGACGGCGCGGATCATTCCCGCTACCTATGGTGCAACGCGGCCTTCGCTTTCGCTGCCAGGCTGACCAGCGCATTCGAACGCCACGGCTGGTGTGCGGCGATTCGGGGTGTGGAAGGCGGTGGTCTGGTCGAGGATCTTCCTGCTCACGTGTTCAGGACCGACGAGGGCGAGGTCGCACTGAAGTGTCCGACCGAAATATCCATTACCGACCGGCGCGAAAAGGAGCTGAGTGATCTTGGCTTCATGCCCCTTGTTCATTGCAAGAACACCGACTACGCGGCCTTCTTTGGCGCGCAGTCGGCGCAGAAGGCGCGGCGCTACGACACCGATTCCGCGAACGCGAACGCTTCGCTATCCGCGCAGCTGCAGTACATCTTTGCCGTGTGCAGGATCGCGCACTACATGAAGGCCATGATGCGCGAAAAGATCGGGAGCTTCGCTTCGGCGACAAACGTCGAGCGCTATTTGCAGCGATGGATCGACCAGTACGTCACGGCAGACGATTCTGCATCGCAGGAAACGAAGGCGCAGTTTCCGCTTCGTGAGGCATCCATCGAGGTCAGCGAAGTGCCGGGGCGGCCGGGCGTCTATCGCGCGGTGTCGTTCATTCGCCCTCATTTTCAGCTCGACGAGCTGTCGGTTTCCCTGCGGCTCGTCGCCGAACTGCCGCAGACAAGCAAGAGTTGAGTTTTCTGTTCAATCACCGGGGAGTTGATGGGAAATGAAGGATATCTACGTTGAGTTCAAGGGTAGCGACATCAAGGGGGATTCACGGGATTCGAAGCACAAGGACCAGATCGAGGTCTACACCTGGTCGCACTCCATTCGACAGCCGAAATCCGCGACGGCGTCGAGTTCGGGCGGACACACGGCCGAGCGTTGCGAGCACGATGAAATGGTGTTCACCAAGGATATCGACGGGGCCAGCCCCAAGCTCTATCAGGCCTGCTCGTCGGGCCTCGTGATCAATGATGTGGTGATCTGTTTCTATCGCGCACATGGCGGAAAGAATACGACCGGCAACCCTGGCACAACGCAGAATCGCCACCAGTACCTGAAGATCGAGCTCAAGAACGTGCTGGTGGCGTCAGTGTCGCCGAATGTATCGAGCGAGGGTATTCCGATGGAACGCTTTTCGCTCAAGTACTCCGCGGTCAAGTGGACCTACGACGAGCTGAACATCGACGGCAGCAAGACGGGCAAGGTCAATATTCAGGGCGCGTGGAATCTTGCCACGAACACGCCAAGCCTGACTTGAGTGCAGATGTGATCTTCGGGGTGGCGTTCGTTGGTGTCACCCCGGGCGGAGCCAGATGACGTGACAGGTTTTGAACCCTCTCTGCACGAGAAACTGTTTGGTGGTGCAAATGATCCGGCGCCGCGTCAGGGCTTGTCCCTGAACCGGCTCAAGGCGTCTGTCGCGCGGGATCTCGAATCCTTGCTGAATACGCGTCTTGGCATGCCAGACGCAGCGTTTCACGCATTTCCAGAAGCGAGGCGCTCGGTCATTCACTATGGGTTGAGCGATTTCTCAAGCCTGAGCCTGAGCAGCCTCGCAGACCGTGCTGAAATTCTGAATGCATTGCGCGCAGCGATTGTCCTGAATGAGCCTCGTCTGAGAAACGTCGATGTGGCATTCGACAGCGATCGCAGATCGGAGAGCCGTCTGCTGTTTACCATCAGGGCGCTGCTGGTGGTCCGGCCGCTTTGCGAGGCGGTGAGTTTCGACCTGATGCTCAAGCCCACTACACAGCAGTATCTGGTCGGGCCCGACAGCATGGCGCGTGCGAGGGTTTGAGATGAAGGACCTTCTCCCGCACTACGAGCGCGAACTAGCATTCCTGCGCACCCACGGCCGGGAATTCGCCGAGCGTTATCCCAGGATTGCCTCGCGTCTGATGATGTCGGGGGAGGGCTCGGACGACCCCCATGTCGAGCGCATGATCGAATCCTTCGCGTTGCTCAGTGCCCGTGTCAGCAAACGCCTGGAGGACAGTTATCCGGAGTTCGCCGAGTCGCTGCTGAGCGTGCTGTACCCGCATTACCTGCGCCCGTTTCCGTCGTGCTCGATCGCCTGTCTCCAGAACGCGGAAACGCCTTCGGTGCCGCCTGAAGGCATCACGATTCCACGAGGAAGCACGCTGAAGTCACGCGCCGTGAACGGCACCGAATGTACCTTCAGAACAGCCTGGGACGTATCGACATCCACGATGCACCTGAGTCGTGCGTGTTTCAGCCCGCTTCCACGCTTGCCTGCCGGGGTCAGCCTGCCTCCGGGCGCCAGTGCGATCCTGAGTCTGGGCCTGCGACGTACTCAAGGTTCTGGAGAGGCTGCGTGGTCAGGACAATCAACGGTGCGCCTGTTCATCGATGCTGCGCAATCGGTGACGGCTGCGCTGCGCGATGCATTGTTCCTCTCTGTTTCCGCTACGTTCGTCGAGTGTGAATCCCGCTGGCAGCGCGTGGCCGCAAGCCTGATCGAAGCCGTTGGCTTTCGGGCGGAAGAGGCGCTGGTCGACTATCCGTCCAACGTGCATGACGGTTACCGTTACCTGACCGAATACTTTGCCTTCCCGGAGAAATTCAGCTTTTTTGACCTGTGCCTCGACAGATTGCCACCGGATCTCCTAGAGCACGACGAACTCACGCTTCACTTCGCCCTTACCGGCCTGCATGCCGAGAGTGACGCGGCGCGCCTGCTTCAGGGCATCGATACACGGACTCTGCGCACAGGCTGCGTGCCGGTCGTGAACCTCTTTCCCAGGCGTGGCGAGCCGATCCGCTTGAGTGGTCAGAAGACCTGCTATCCGGTGATTGCCGATGCGCGTCGCGCGTATGCCTACGAGGTTGCGTCCATCGACTCGGTTCATCGGGTCAGTCAGAGCGGTCAGGGTGAGCAGATGACCGAGTGTCGTCCGTTCTTCTCCCTGCGCCATGGCGAACGTGCAAGCGAGGATGGCAACTACTGGATTTCTTCGCGTGATGCGCAGCTTGCGGAGAAGAGTCCTGGCCATGAAACCGGCATCGCAATCGTCGAGTCGGCAGCGGGGGTGCCGTCACGTCAATCCGATGTACTCAGCGTAGCACTCACGTGCACCAATCGTGACTTGCCGACCTTGCTGCCGGTCAATGGACCGGGCGCAGAGCTCATTCCAGAGGGGGATCCACATGTCGGCGCGCTTCGTCTGCTGAGGCGGCCGAGCGCGCCCTGTCGCTTCGACCATCAGCGGGACGGTCTGTGGCGTCTTGTGTCGCACCTTTCCCTGAATCATCTCTCCATTTCCGGGAGTGGTTTGCAGGCGTTCCGTGAAATGCTGTGCCTGTATGACCTCCCTCGCAACGCGCTCAATGGCCGGAAGATCGATGGGATCAAGGGCATCGAACATGTCACGAAAACCACATGGCTCAACGGCAAGCCCTTCGCCTGCTTCGTGCGCGGCATCGAGGTCAGGGTCACGATTGACGAGGATGCCTTCGTCGGTAGTGGTCTGGACGTCTTTGCCCGTGTGATGGATTGCTTTTTTGGCCTCTACGTTCATCTCAACAGTTTTGTCCAGGTGGTGCTGGTGTCGAGCCGCACAGCCGAGGAGTTGATCCGGTGCAAACCACGCAGCGGCGAGTCGATCCTGGGCTGATCGGGCATCTGCTCGAAGCCCCGTGGTCCTTCGAGTTCTTTCAGTCGGTCCGCCTGCTTGACCGTCAGCTCGGTTCGGGAGTGCGGCGGGAGAGTGCGCTCTCGCCATTGCTGCGCTTCTCCAATTCGCTCGGGCTCGGCTTTGCGCCGAGCCAGCTCGAGGCGGTGAAACCTGTCCGGGACGACGCGCTGGACAGTGAGATGCCCATGGCTGTGCGGGCGGTCGAGCTGACGCCGAGCTTCATTGGCTTTCTCGGCATCCACGGCAGTCTGCCCGCGCACTACACCGAACAGGTCATTGAGTCCCTGCGCATGGCCGGTGACCGCGGCGCGCACGCCTTCTTCGACCTCTTCTCCAACCGCGTTGTCGCTCAGTTCTATCTGGCGTGGAGAAAATACAAGCTTGCGCTGATGTACGAGCACGACAGACGCAAGCATTTCCTGCCCCAGGTGCTCGCGTTCTGTGGTCTCGGTCAGGATGGGCTGCGCGATCGTCTGAATCAGGCGCCAGGCGCGATTGACGATGAGTCGCTGGCGCATTTCGCGGCCCTGATCCGGCAGCGCCCGGTGTCGGGAACTGCGCTGCAGCGCGTGCTTTCGTCATACTTCTGCGTCGCGGTTCGGCTGGAACAGTTCGTTGGCCGCTGGTACCGGCTTGAGGCGCCACAGTGCGCCAGGCTTGGACAGGCAAACGCGAAACTCGGTCACGATGTCTTGCTGGGTGAGCGGATCTGGCAATGCGATCTGCGTGTTCGTATCTTCCTCGGGCCGTTGCCACTGTCTACCTACCGTGCCTTCCTTCCCGGGAGTGAGCGTGCAGCGGCGATGAAGAAATTGCTGCAGCTGCTTACCGGGCTTCGGCTCGAATACGAGGTTCGACCGGTGCTCAAGGCCGAGGATGTGAAGCCCTGCAGGCTGTCCGGGCGCCCGGTGTATCGGCTCGGATTCGACAGCTTTGTGTGTTCCCGTCCCGCGGCATCCGACCGCAGCGACGCCGCGTTCGATCTTCACCCTTCCTGAGTTCTGCCCTCACCATGCAAATCTCGCTCAAATCCCTGATTGGCAAGCTCAACTCCGACTGCCGTGTCGCGCTCGAACGGGCCGCCAGTCTCTGCGTCGCCCGCACTCACCATGTCATCGAACTCGAGCATGTGCTGCTCGCATTGTGCGAACAGGAAACGACCGACTTCGTTCTGGTGTGCCGCAGCTTTGGCGTGAGTGCAGGCGCGCTTGCGGACGATCTTGAACGCACACTCTCCGGGCATCAGACTGGAAACGCACAAACGCCTGTGTTCTCGGCACTGCTTGTGCGTTTGCTGGAGCGTGCCTGGTTGCATGCCTCTCTCGAGTCACAATCGCCTTTCGTTCGCAGCGCTCATCTCCTGTTCGGGCTTGCAGGGGACCCGGAGTTGAGCCAGTTTGCGCAGCGTTTTCCTGCCACTCTGGGCCGGGTTCGCATCGATGTCTTGCGGGCGGAGTTTGATTCGCTTACCTCGGGCTCAAGTGAGGACAGGGTGGCGCTGTGTTCCGCTGCTGATGCAGAAGGCAGCAATGGTTTTGCGCGCTCCGGGGCAGATCCAGCGTTGCGCCGTACCCCTGCGCTCGACCGCTTTACGGTCAGCCTGACCCGACTGGCGCGCGAGGGGAAGCTGGATCCGGTGATCGGGCGTGACGCCGAAATTCGCAGGATGATCGCCATCCTGACGAGGAGACGGCAGAACAACCCCATGCTTGCGGGCGAGGCCGGGGTTGGAAAGACCGCAGTGGTCGAGGGCCTCGCCATTCGGCTCGCCCGTGGCGATGTGCCTCCGGCGCTGAAGGACATGGAGCTGCTCGCACTCGATATCGGCTTGCTGCAGGCAGGCGCGAGCGTGAAGGGTGAGTTCGAGCAGCGTCTCAAGGGCGTCATCGACGAAGTCCGCGCCAGTGTGCGTCCGGTCATCCTGTTCATCGATGAGGCGCACGGACTGATCGGTGCGGGTGGGCCTGCGGGGCAAGGCGATGCCGCGAATCTGCTCAAACCGGCGCTCGCGCGCGGGGAGTTGCGCACCGTGGGGGCGACGACCTGGTCGGAGTACAAGAAGTACATCGACAAGGATGCTGCGCTTTCGCGCCGCTTTCAGGTCGTCCGGATCGACGAGCCCGACGAGACGCTTGCCTGTGCGATGTTGCGTGCCATGGTGCCAGCGCTGGAGGCGCACTTCGGAATCAGGGTTCTGGACGAGGCGGTGGTCGAGGCCGTGCGTTTGTCCAGCCGCTACATTGGCGCACGACAGTTGCCTGACAAGGCGGTCAGTGTGCTCGATACCGCCTGTGCGCGCGTCGCACTCGGGCAATGCGCAACCCCTGCGGAGCTGGAGGACGCAAGGCAGGGCCTGGCCCGACTGCGAGAGGAGCAGTCTGCCCTGACGCGGGAATTGCTGAGTTCGGCCGCGCACCGCGAGCGCCTTGCGGAACTGGATACGGCGATCGAAAGACAGTCGAAGGAGCTCGAGGTCCTGCACAGGCGCTTCGAACACGAACAGACCCTCGTGGCGAAGATCCGCCAGGCGCAGACTGCACTCGAGGCACTTCCCGCGACCGGGGCGTCGGCAAGGGGCTCGGGGCGGCGGGGCGGCACCCTCGACCGGTTGCTGAAGACGCTGGCCTCGGTGCAGCAGAACGCATCGATGGTTCCCTTGCAGGTTGATCGTCAACTGGTTGCCGATGTGGTGTCGGGGTGGACGGGCATCCCGCTCGGACGGATGCTCAAGGATGAGATCCGGACCATTCTCGGGCTCAAGGCACTGATGGCAGAACGGGTCAGGGGCCAGGATCATGCACTGGAGGCGGTCGCGCAGCGCGTGAGAACGGCGCGGGCCAACCTGGAGGATCCGTGCAAGCCCAAGGCGGTCTTCCTGTTCGTCGGCCCTTCAGGCGTGGGCAAGACGGAAACTGCGCTTGCGCTGGCCGACCTGCTCTATGGGGGTGAGCGCAAACTGGTCACGATCAACATGAGCGAGTACCAGGAGCCTCATTCGGTAGCGGGCCTGAAGGGGGCTCCGCCCGGCTACGTCGGATACGGGGAAGGCGGCGTGCTGACCGAAGCGGTACGGCGCACTCCGCATTGTGTGCTGCTGCTGGACGAGGTCGAAAAGGCCCATCCCGATGTGCTGGAATTGTTCTTTCAGGTCTTTGACAAAGGGGTGCTCGAAGATGCTGAAGGGCGCGAGATCGACTTCCGCAACACGCTGATCATCCTCACGAGCAACGTCGGCTCCGCGCAGATCATGGCGTCGTGTCTGAACCTCGCGGAAGAAGCCGTGCCCACTGCAGACGAGCTCGCCTCCCGTCTGGCGCCTGTGCTGCATCAGCGCTTCAAGCCTGCATTTCTAGGGCGCATGAAGGTGGTGCCCTTCTATCCGATCAGCGACACGGTGCTGGCCGAGATCATCCAGCTCAAGCTGGCACGCATTCGTGAGCGGGTGGCCGCAAACCACAAGGCGCGCTTCATCCATGACGACACACTGACCGAGGCCGTGCTGGCGCGTTGCACCGAAGTGGACTCCGGTGCGCGCAACGTTGACCACATCCTGAACGGATCCCTGCTCCCCGAGATCGCGGGCGAGGTGCTTGCCCGCATGGCCGATGGCGAAGCCGTCAGCGAAATCCGGGTCTCGGCAGGCAAGCAGGGGCAGTTCCGCTACAGCGTGGTCTGATAGCGGGAGCAGGTACTGCGTTTTCCGTCACGGGACACCGCACGTGTGTGCAGTGTCCTGGCAAGAGCGGATCAGCTCTGGATGCTGTCGGTGCGGTAGGACTGGATGATGGGCAGCATCTGAGCGAACACCTTGGGGGTTCCGGCAACCACGTTGCCCGTCGTCAGGAAGTTGCCTTCGCCCGCAAAGTCGGACACCAGGCCGCCAGCCTCCTGAACCAGCAGGACGCCCGCTGCCATGTCCCACGGTGCGAGGCCCATTTCCCAGAAGCCATCGAGGCGTCCGGCAGCAACATATGCCAGATCAAGCGCGGCGGCACCCGGACGACGGATGCCCGCAGTCTTCTGCGTCAACTCGCGGAACATGGCGAGGTAGGCGTCGATGTTGCCGAATTCGCGGTAGGGGAAGCCGGTGCCGACCAGGGCGTCGGCAAGGCGCACACGACGCGACACGCGAATGCGGCGGTCGTTGAGGTAGGCTCCGCTGCCACGCGTTGCGGTGAACAGTTCGTTGTTGACCGGGTTGTACACGACGCAGTGCTCGGGCACACCGTTCTTGGTCAATGCGATGGAGATCGCGTACTGCGGGAAGCCGTGGATGAAGTTCGTGGTGCCGTCGAGGGGATCGATGATCCACACGAATTCGCTTTCGGCGCCGGACTCGCCGGACTCCTCTGCTAGAATCCCGTGCCCCGGGTAGGCTTCACGAAGTACTTCGATGATGGCTTTCTCGGCAGCTCGGTCAACCTCGGTCACGAAGTCGTTGGGCGATTTGGACTCGACCGTAAGCAGGTCGATCTGGGTCGAAGCCCGGTTAATGACGGTTGCGGCACGGCGGGCGGCCTTTACGGCGATATTCAGGATGGGATGCATGCGGCTCGGTCTCGGCGGGTGGAGCGGTCCAGGGCAGTGCGCCCCGTCGCGATCAGATACGAAAAACGGTGAATTTTAATATGAATGGCGGCTTTGCGCTTGATCGCATCCGTGTCGTGCTTTCCCGGCCGAGTCATCCTGGCAATATCGGGGCTGCCGCGCGCGCGATGAAAACCATGGGGCTGTCGCAATTGTGGCTGGTCTCGCCTGCCTGTTTCCCTGATCCGGTGGCCGATGCACGGGCTTCCGGGGCCACGGACCTGCTCGAATCGGCGCGTGTTGTGGATACGCTCGAAGAGGCGCTTGCGGGCACGGTGCTGGCTGCAGCCGTCACGGCCCGTCGTCGCGAATTGAGCCTGCCGCGCGTCACGGCGCGTGCGGCCGCGGCTGAAATGGTGCGGTGGGCGGATCGCGGCGAACTTGCGCTGGTCTTCGGCAATGAAACCAGCGGCCTGTCCAACGACGAGGTCGGCCTGTGTGCAATGCCGGTGACGATTCCGACCAATCCTGACTTTTCCTCGCTCAATCTGGGCGCTGCCGTGCAGTTGCTTACCTACGAACTGCGCATGGCCGCGCTCGAACCACCCGAGGTCTACGCGGGAGATCCTCAGCCTCAGCCTGCGACGCATGCCGAAGTCGAGGGTTTTCTCGCGCACCTCGAGCAGGCGGTGACCGAAAGCGGTTTCCACGAGCCACAGAACCCGCGCAGGCTGATGCCGCGATTCCGGCGGCTTTTTGGCCGGATCAGGCTCGAAAAGGAAGAGGTCGGCATTCTTCGTGGAATGCTCTCTAGCTTTCAGCGCAAAGCCTAGTAAAATAGTCGACTATTGTTGCCCAAGACGCCTGGGCATTCGAATTCTGTTTCATCTTTCCCCGGAGACCGCGTCAAATGTTTGAACACCTGCGTGAAGACCTGGCCAGCGTTCGCGAACGCGACCCTGCCGCCCGCTCTACATTGGAGGTGTTGACCTGCTATCCGGGTGTGCACGCGCTGATCTTTCACCGCTTTGCGCATGCCGCCTGGCAAAGACGCCTGTTCTGGCTCGGCCGCTTCGTCAGTCATGTCAGCCGTTTCCTGACCGGGATCGAGATTCATCCGGGCGCTGTCGTCGGGCGTCGGGTGTTCATTGATCATGGCATGGGCGTTGTGATCGGAGAAACTGCCGAGATCGGTGATGACTGCACCATTTACCAGGCCGTCACGCTGGGTGGAACATCGCTCTATCGCGGCACGAAGCGCCATCCGACACTCGGAAAAGGGGTCGTGGTGGGGGCTGGGGCGAAAGTGCTGGGCGGATTCACGGTTGGTGACGGCGCCAAGATCGGCTCCAACGCCGTCGTGGTCAAACCGGTACCCGCGGGGGCTACTGCGGTTGGCAACCCGGCGCGTGTGCTCGACGCCGAGCGCGACGCCGAGCGCGCACAGAAAGCGGAGCAGATGGGCTTCTCTGCCTACGGTGTGACCCGTGACATGGACGACCCGGTGGCGAAGGCCTTGCATGGTCTGCTCGATCACGCGGTAGAGACCGACCGTCGCTTCCAGGTGATCTGCAAGCGGATGGAAGCAGCGGGCTTGAAACTGGACCCCTCGGTCGAGTCTTCTGATGATTTTGATGCGTCCCGATTGTCCAAGATGGTCGATTGAATTGGCTGAAAGCCGATTAGTTGACCGTTTTTGTCGGGATATGTATAGTTGAGTGAAATGTTCGGGTATTCGCCCGTTTGCCCTCAATTCTGCTTCGAGGAATCATCATGAGACTCACGACTAAAGGTCGCTTTGCCGTTACGGCGATGATCGATCTGGCTGCGCGACAGGCGGACGGTCCGGTTACCCTCGCCGGCATCGCCGAGCGCCAGAAGATCTCTCTGTCCTATCTGGAGCAGTTGTTCGGCAAGCTTCGTCGCTACAAGCTGGTGACGAGTGTGCGTGGTCCCGGTGGTGGTTATCGTCTCGCGCGCGACATGCGCTCGATCACGGTAACCGACATCATCATCGCCGTCGATGAGCCGCTTGATGCGACAATGTGCGGTGGCAAACAGAATTGCCACGACGAGCAGCGATGTCTGACCCACGACCTGTGGACCAATCTCAACAAGCGCATGTACGCCTATCTGGATTCGGTGACGCTCGGCGCGCTGGTTGCGCGTGAAGTGAAGCCCGATCCCGATGTGAACGTGCTGCGTGAAGTGCGTCGTCGCGCAGCGAGCACGTTGCAAGACGTGGCGACGGCCTGAACAGGTGACTAGCATGTTTGCCCCGGTATACCTCGACTGGAACGCGAGTGCACCGCTCGATCGGGCGGTGCGCGAGGCAATGCTGCCCTGGCTTGGCGAACGCTTCGGCAACGCTTCGAGCCGTCACGAGTATGGTCGTCAGGCGCGCGCCGCAATCGACACTGCGCGCGCACAGGTAGCGGCGGCGGTGAACGCGCATCCGACCGAGGTGGTATTTACCAGCGGCGGGTCGGAAGCCAACAATCTCTTCGTCAAGGGCGCAGCCGCCATGATGAAGCCTGGCCTGGTGGCGGTCAGTGCGGTCGAGCACCCCTGTGTGCGAGAGCCCGCACGGCAGCTGCGTCGCAGCGGCTGGGTGATGCGAGAGGTAGGTGTGGATGCCGAAGGGCGTCTGCGCGCAGATGACTGGCGTTCGACGCTTGAGGCCCGGCCTTCGCTGGTCTCGATCATGCTGGCGAACAACGAGACCGGTGTGATTCAGGACGTGCGCGCCCATGCAGCCGAGGCCCGCGCCGGTGGTGCTTACATGCACACGGATGCGGTGCAGGCCCTTGGCAAGATCGAAGTTGATTTCCGTGCGCTGGGCGTCAATGCAATGACGCTGTCGGCGCACAAGATCGGTGGTCCGGTAGGTGCCGGTGCCCTGATCGTGGACAAGCGGGTTGAACTCGCCCCCCTGATCGCCGGTGGTGGTCAGGAGCGCGGGCTGCGCTCGGGTACCGAGAACGTGGCTGCAATCGTCGGTTTTGGCCTTGCCTGCGAGCTCGCTGCAAAGCATCAGCGCGAAGAACATGATCGCCTGCTTGTCCTGCGTGAGCGGCTTGAGCAGTCGCTTGCCGCCACCGGCGCAGTACTGTTTTCGAAGGCCGGCGAGCGCTTGCCGAACACCAGCTTTTTCGGCTTTGAAGGGCTTGATGGTGAAACTCTGGTAGGCAAACTGGATCGCGCAGGTTTTGCCTGTGCGAGCGGTTCCGCCTGTTCCAGCGCCAACCCGGAGCCATCGCACACGCTGCTGGCAATGGGCGTGGCGCCTGAGTTGGCCCGGTCGGCGGTCCGGGTCAGCCTTGGTCGTGATACCACCGCTCAGCAGCTTGCCGATTTCGACACTGCGCTGGCACGTATCGTGCACGAATTGAGAAACCTGGCTGCAATGGCAGCCTGACAAGACATAACGAATCCGCGGAGAAACGCAATGCTGAAGTTCCCGATCTATCTCGACTACTCTGCGACCACGCCGGTCGATCCCCGAGTGGCCGCAGCCATGATTCCCTGGCTTACCGAGCAGTTCGGTAACCCCGCCAGCCGCTCGCATGCATATGGGTGGTCGGCAGAGAAGGCGGTCGAGGACGCACGCGAACAGGTGGCCGCACTGGTGGGTGCCGATTCGAAAGAGATCATCTGGACCTCTGGCGCAACCGAATCCAACAACCTTGCGATCAAGGGTGCAGCGCACTTCTACAAGGGCAAGGGCAAGCACATCATTACCCTGAAGACCGAGCACAAGGCGGTGCTGGACACCTTCCGCGAACTTGAGCGTGAAGGTTTCGAGGCCACCTATCTCGACGTGCAGGAAAACGGTCTTGTCGATCTCGAGGTGCTCAAGGCTGCGCTGCGTCCGGACACCATCCTGGTTTCGGTGATGTTCGTGAACAACGAAGTCGGCGTGATCCAGCCGATCGCCGAGATCGGCGAGGTCTGTCGTGAGAAGGGCATCATCTTTCATGTCGATGCAGCGCAGGCGACGGGCAAGGTCGAGATTGACCTGAACACGCTCAAGGTCGACCTGATGAGCTTCTCGGCGCACAAGACCTACGGCCCGAAAGGCATTGGCGCGCTGTACGTCCGGCGCAAGCCGCGTGTCCGTCTCGAGGCGCAGATGCACGGCGGCGGTCACGAGCGTGGTTTGCGCTCGGGTACCCTGGCCACGCACCAGATCGTCGGCATGGGCGAGGCCTTCCGTATTGCACGTGAGGAGATGAGCACCGAAAATACGCGCATTCGCGAACTCCGCGACCGCCTGCTCAAAGGGCTGACGGACATCGAGGCAACCTATGTGAATGGCGATCTCGAGCATCGCGTTCCGCACAACCTGAACATTTCCTTCGCATACGTCGAAGGCGAGTCCCTGATCATGGCGATCAAGGATATTGCGGTCTCGTCCGGGTCGGCATGTACGTCGGCCAGCCTTGAGCCGTCCTACGTACTGCGCGCGCTGGGGCGTAACGACGAACTGGCTCACAGCTCGATTCGTTTCACCATCGGCCGTTTCACCACCGAAGAAGAAATCGACTTCACCATCGACCTGCTGCACAAGAAGATCGGCAAGCTGCGCGAGCTTTCCCCGCTTTGGGAAATGTTCAAGGACGGCGTCGATCTCGATTCCGTGCAGTGGGCTGCGCACTAAATTACAGAATCAGGAGAACGAAAATGGCATACAGCGAAAAAGTTCTGGACCACTACGAAAACCCGCGTAACGTCGGATCGTTTGCCAAGGACGACGACAGCGTTGCGACCGGCATGGTCGGCGCGCCCGCCTGTGGCGACGTGATGAAGTTGCAGATCAAGGTTGGCAAGGACGGCGTGATCGAAGACGCCAAGTTCAAGACCTACGGCTGTGGCTCGGCTATCGCGTCGAGCTCGCTCGTCACCGAGTGGGTGAAGGGCAAGACGATCGATCAGGCCCTCGAGATCAAGAACACGCAGATCGCAGAGGAACTGGCGTTGCCGCCGGTCAAGATCCACTGTTCGATCCTGGCCGAGGACGCCATCAAGGCGGCCGTTGCCGACTACAAGAAAAAGCACGAAGCCTGAGCAGGAGGTTCATGATGGGCGTCACTCTTTCCGAAAGCGCAGCCAAGCACGTTGCCAATTTCATCGCCAAGCGCGGCAAAGGCTTGGGTATCAGACTCGGGGTGAAGACCTCGGGCTGTTCCGGCATGGCATACAAGCTTGAGTTCGTTGACGAGGCGCTGACTGAAGACCTCGTGTTCGACAGCCATGGCGTCAAGGTCATCGTGGACCCGAAGAGCCTTGTGTATCTTGAAGGCACCGAACTCGACTTCGTACGTGAAGGCCTGAACGAAGGCTTCAAGTTCAACAACCCGAACGTCAAGGACGCGTGTGGTTGCGGCGAAAGCTTCAACGTCTGACGGTTTGAACGGAAGCACATGACGGCATGAGCATCGACCTGACGCAGGATTTTTTCTCCCTATTCGGCCTGCCGCGCCGTTTCGAACTGGATGAGCCGAAACTGGATCATGCCTGGCATGAACTCCAGTCACAGGTTCATCCGGATCGTCACGCACACCTGTCCGACCTCGAGAAGCGCCGCTCCATGCAGTGGGCGACGCGAGTGAACGAAGGTTTTCGTACCCTGAAGAAGCCCTTGCCGCGTGCTCAGTACCTGCTTGAACTGGCAGGTATCGACGCCGGCCTGGAGACCAACACAGCGATGTCCCCCGAGTTCCTCATGGAACAGATGGAGTGGCGTGAAGCGGTCGAAGAGGCCCGCCAGGCGGGCGAGATCGATGAGCTCGAGCAACTGCACCAGCGCTTGCGCGGGCACTCGCGAGAAGTGATGGGCAGCCTTGCCCGCGAACTCGACGAAGCACAGGATTACGCGGCCGCGGCCGATACGGTGCGTCGCCTGATGTTCATCGAGAAACTTCAAAACGAGATTGACGACGCCCTCGAGGCACTCGAAACCTGAATCTGGAATTCCCTGATGGCACTGTTGCAGATCGCAGAACCCGGAATGTCCACCGAGCCGCACAAGCACCGGCTCGCGGTGGGTATCGACCTCGGTACCACAAACTCGCTGGTCGCCACGGTGCGCAACAGCATCGCGGTGTGCCTTGCCGATGAAACGGGCCGTTCGATGCTGCCTTCCATCGTGCGATATCGCACCGATGGCAGCATCGATGTCGGTCAGTCGGCGATTCAGGCGCAGGCAAGCGACCCGCGCAACACGATCGTGTCGGTCAAGCGTTTCATGGGACGCGGGCTCAAGGATGTAGCTCACGTCGAAACCATGCCTTACGACTTCGAGGACAGCCCCGGCATGGTGCGTTTGCGCACGGTGCAGGGCGTGAAGAGCCCGGTTGAAATTTCTGCCGAGATCCTGCGCACGCTGCGCCTGCGTGCGGAGGCGAGCCTTGGCGGTGTGCTGAGCGGCGCGGTGATCACGGTTCCGGCCTATTTTGACGATGCCCAGCGTCAGGCCACGAAGGACGCGGCCCGCCTGGCCGGGCTGGACGTACTGCGACTGCTTAACGAACCGACCGCAGCTGCGGTGGCCTATGGGCTCGATAACGCGGCCGAAGGCACGTATGCGGTGTACGACCTTGGCGGCGGCACCTTCGATCTCTCCATTCTCAAGCTGTCACGTGGCGTGTTCGAGGTGCTGTCGACCAACGGCGACGCATCGCTCGGCGGTGACGACTTCGATCATCGGCTGTTCTGCTGGATTCTCGAAGAATCGAAGTTGCCGCCGCTGTCATCCACCGACTCGCGTCGTCTGCAGATCAAGGCGCGCGAGGCGAAGGAGTTGCTGACGGCCTGTGAAGAGGCGCCAATCCACCTTGTGCTGAGCTCGGGCGAGGAGATCAACCTGGTCATCAGTCGCGACCAGTTCGCGCAACTCACCCGTCACCTGGTGCAGAAAACCCTCGGTCCGGTACGCAAGGCGCTGCGCGACGCAGGCCTGAGCCCGGAAGAGATCAAGGGCGTTGTGATGGTGGGCGGTGCGACGCGCATGCCCCACATCCAGCGCGCAGTTGCCGAATATTTCGGGCAGGAGCCGCTGACCAACCTCGACCCCGACAAGGTCGTGGCACTCGGTGCCGCAATGCAGGCGAATGCGCTGGTCGGCAACCGCAAGGAAGATGACGAGGACTGGCTCCTGCTTGACGTCATCCCGCTGTCGCTCGGCCTGGAAACCATGGGTGGCCTGGTGGAGAAGGTTGTGCCCCGGAATGCAACACTGCCGATTGCACGTGCCCAGGAGTTCACGACCTTCAAGGATGGTCAGACCGCCATGGCTTTCCACGTGGTTCAGGGCGAGCGCGAACTGGTGTCGGATTGCCGGTCGCTGGCGCGCTTCGAACTGCGCGGGATTCCGCCGATGGTGGCGGGTGCAGCCCGCATCCGGGTGGCTTTCCAGGTTGATGCCGATGGATTGCTGTCGGTGTCTGCACGCGAGATGTCCTCGGGTGTCGAGGCCAGTGTGCTGGTGAAGCCGTCCTACGGCCTGTCCGACGACGAAATCGCCGGCATGTTGCAGGCCGGTGTCGAACGTGCCGGAGACGACCTCGTTGCGCGTGCCCTGCGCGAGCAGCAGGTCGAAGCCGACCGTGTCATTGAAGCGACCGAGCAGGCGCTGCTCAAGGATGGGCAGTTGCTCGACGAAGCTGAAAGAGCGCAGATCGATGAAGTGCTTGCCCGTTTGCGCAGCCTGCGCGACGGCGAGGATCATCGCGCAATCAAGGCCGGGATCGAGGCGCTTGCCAAAGCTACCGACGAATTTGCCGCGCGGCGCATGGACAGCAGCATCCGTTCCGCGCTTGCCGGTCACAAGATAGATGAGATTCCTGTATGACCCAGATTATTGTGCTGCCGCATGTCGAACTGTGCCCGGAGGGAACGGTTCTGGAGGTTGCCGAAGGCACCACCATCTGTGACGGCCTGCTTGAAAACGGCATCGAAATCGAGCACGCATGCGAGAAGTCCTGTGCGTGCACGACCTGCCACGTGATCGTGCGTGAGGGCTTTTCCTCGCTCGGAGAGGCCGAAGAAGAGGAGGAAGATCTGCTGGACAAGGCCTGGGGCCTGGAACCGCAGTCCCGGCTCTCCTGTCAGGCTGTCGTCCGTGCCGTTCCGCTGGTGGTCGAGATTCCCCGCTACACCATCAACATGGCCAGGGAGGGCAAGCACTGATGAAATGGACTGAAGTTCAGGAGATTGGCATCCAGCTTGCCGATGCACATCCGGATGTCGACCCGACCAAGGTGAATTTTGTCGACCTGATGAACTGGGTGCTCGCCTTGCCCGAGTTTGATGACGACGCCAAGCACTGTGGCGAACGCATTCTCGAAGGTATTCAGCAGGCCTGGATCGACGAGCTGAGCTAAGCGTTCAGTCAGCGACAGTGGGCGACAGCCCGGAGTCGCAAGGAAGAAGACCCGCAAGCATCAAGCTGAGCGGGCCTTTTTTTGCGTATCAGTTTTTTGCGTATCAGGTGAGCGGCTGCACCGTGTGTTTCCTGCGCGTGAGCGGACCTGTGCAGTTGATCAGTACGGGCTGTTTGCCGCGCTTTCGGGCGTTTCGTTGAGCGTCAGCCAGTACAGGGCAATCTGGCTGACGGCGTGAATGAAGCGCTCGTAGTCCACCGGCTTACGAATATAGCTGTTGGCGCCGAGCCGGTAGGCCTGCTGGATGTCCTGGATTTCGCGCGATGTCGTGAGCACCACCACCGGCAGCATCGCGGTGTGTTCTTCCGCGCGAATGCGCCGCAGCACTTCCAGACCGTCGATGCGGGGCAGTTTGAGGTCGAGCAGAATCAGCACCGGCATGACCGTCATGTCCCGCCCCTGATGTGAGCCGGTTCCGGTGAGGTAATCGATGGCCTCGACGCCATCTCTGGCCACGACAACCGGATTGGTGATCCGGTTCTTTGTGAACGCGCGTAGCGTCAGGGCTTCGTCATCGGGGTTGTCCTCGATCAGCAGAATCGGGCGTTCCATCGCCATCTTGTTCTCTCCCCGAACGTGCCGGTCTGCCATGCAGGCCGGCACGGAATTCCGGTGCGCTCAGTCCTGGGCGCCCGGCAGATCTTCTCGTCGCAGAATGAATACCATGTCTTCGCCCCCGCGTGTGCTGAGCCAGTTGAACGGCAGTTCCGGGAATGCACTTTCCACCAGATCACGATTGTGCCCGACTTCCACCGCGAGTATCCCCTCGGGGTGGAGATGACTGGCCGCCTCCGCGATCAATGTTCGCACGATGTCGAGCCCGTCGCTACCGGCAGCCAGCGCCATTTCGGGTTCGTGGCGGTATTCGGCGGGCAGGGCTGCCATTGCATCGGCCGTGACGTAGGGCGGGTTGCTCAGGATCAGGTCGAAACGACGGTCGCCGACATTGCTGAACACGTCGCTTTGGATCAGTTCGACCTGATCGCCAAGGCCGTAGTCGTCTACGTTGCGGCGGGCGACGGCCAGCGCGTCTTCGGAAAGGTCGACCGCAGCGATGTCGGCGTTGGGGAAGACGTGTGCCATCAGGATGGCAAGGCAGCCGGAACCGGTGCACAGGTCGAGTGCGCTGGTGACGGTGTCGGGGTCCTCGACCCAGGGCGAGAACCCTTCGTCGAGCAGCTCGGCAAAGAAGGAGCGCGGCACGATCACACGTTCATCGACGTAGAAGCGGAAATCCCCGAGCCAGGCCTCCTTGACCAGATAGGCCGTGGGCACGCGTTCAACGACGCGGCGCTCGATGTTCTCGAACAGTGCAACGCGCTCATCGGACGGAATGCAGGCGTCGAGGAAGGGGTCGAGGCGGTCGATCGGGAGCGCGAGCGAGGACAGGATCAGCCATGCGGCTTCGTCGAAAACGCTGGTGACGCCGTGGCCGCAAAAAACCTGGCCGCGATTGAAACGGGTAACGGCGTAGCGCAGCCAGTCGCGTACGGTAACGAGTTCGGCAAGCGGGCCACTTTCGTGCTCGTGGTCGTGATCGTGTTCGTCGTGCTCGTGAGCGTCGGTGTCGTGGGTCATGTCAGGGTCAGGCAGCCAGTAGAGTGCGCAGGGTGCGCATGTAAACGGTGGAAAGCGGTGCGATCGCATCAACTGCGACGCACTCGTTCAGTTTGTGGATGGTGGCGTTCACCGGGCCGAACTCGACGACTTCGCTGCAGATATCTGCAATGAAACGGCCGTCCGAAGTGCCGCCGGTGGTGGATAGCTCGGTTTCGACGCCGAGCGTTTCGCTGATCGCGCCCGACAGTGCGGCGACGAGCTTGCCACGACCGGTGATGAAGGGCTTGCCCGAGAGGTGCCAGTCGATCGTGTATTCGAGTCCGTGGCGGTCGAGCACTTCATGCGTGCGCGCCTTCAGTTCATCTGCGGTCGATACCGACGCGAAGCGGAAGTTGAACATCACTTCGCATTCGCCGGGGATGACGTTGTTGGCACCGGTGCCGGCGTGGATATTGGAGACCTGCCAGGTGGTTGCGGGAAAGAACTCGTTGCCTTCATCCCAGCGGATGGTGGTGAGTTCGGTCAGCGCGGGTGCGAGCATGTGAATCGGATTGCGTGCCAGTTGCGGGTAGGCGACGTGCCCCTGCTGGCCCTTGACGCGAAGGGTGCCGGAGAGCGAACCGCGGCGGCCATTCTTGATGGTGTCACCCAGGGTGTTCACCGAGGTGGGTTCGCCAACGATGCAGTAGTCGAGTCGTTCGCCGCGCGCAGCGAGCGCTTCGACGACCTTGACCGTGCCGTGGGAGGCAATGCCTTCCTCGTCTGACGTAAGCAGCAGCGCAATGCTGCCGCTGTGGTTCGGGTGATCGGCAATGAACTGCTCGATCGAGGTCACGAAGGCGGCGAGCGAGGTTTTCATGTCGGCCGCGCCACGGCCATAGAGCATGCCGTCGCGAATGGTGGGCTCGAACGGGGGGCTGTCCCAGCGCTCAAGGGGGCCGGTCGGGACAACGTCGGTGTGACCGGCAAAGCACAGTACCGGAGCCTGTTCACCGCGGCGTGCCCAAAGGTTGCAGACGCCGCCGACATCGATACGTTCAAAGTGAAAGCCCAGCGGGGCGAGACGCGCCTGGATCAGGTCCAGGCAGCCTGCATCCTCGGGGGTTTCCGAGGCGCGTGAAATCAGGTCGCAGGCAAGTGCCAGCGTCGGGTCGTCGGGGAGGGGCATGTTCATGTTTTATTGTGTGCGGTACTAGCCGTTGCCGTCCAGGTGCAGGGTGAATTCACGGAAGGAGGCGCCGTCGGGCTGGGTGCTCTCGAAGTCCGTGATCTGCGGGGCCGGTTTTTCGTTGTCGCTCTTGGCGTTGGGGTTGAACTGGGCGTTGTTGATCAGCCACGACAGGTTGGTTGGCGAATCGGAGTTGGCCAGAGCCTCGTCGAGGGTGATGATCTTTTCGTGATAGAGACGGAACAGATCCTGCTCGAAGGTCTGTGAGCCGGGGGCAAGGCTTTGCTCCATGGCTTCCTTCACCGCATTGATTTCGCCACGTTCGATCAGTTCCGCCACATGGCGGGTGTTCATCAGGGTCTCAACTGCCGGAATCCGCCTTCCGTCGGGTTTGCGGACCAGGCGCTGCGAGATGATGCAGCGCAGGGCAACGGAAAGGTCGAGATAAAGGAGGGAGCGGTTCTCCATCGGGAAGAAGTTGGAGATCCGGTTCAGCGCGTGATAGGCATTGTTGGCGTGCAGGGTGGCCAGACACAGGTGCCCGGTCTGCGCATAGGCGAGCGCAGCCTGCATGGTTTCCTTGTCCCGAATTTCACCGATCAGGATGCAGTCCGGCGCCTGACGCATGGCGTTACGCAGGGCTTCGTGCCAGCTATGGGTGTCGATGCCGACTTCGCGCTGGTTAACGACCGACTTGCGGTGCTTGAACAGATACTCGATCGGGTCTTCCACCGTCAGGATATGCCCGGTGCGATTGCGGTTGCGGTGATCGATCATCGACGCAAGGGTGGTCGATTTGCCGGAACCCGTGGCGCCGACAACCAGTACCAGGCCGCGCTTTTCCATCACGACATCATTGAGCGAGCCAGGCAGGCCGAGGCTCTCGATGGTGGGGATATCACCCTGGATGAATCGCACGACCACGGCAACCGAATTGCGCTGGAGAAACACGTTGACCCGGAAGTTGCCGACATCGCGACGACCAAAGGAGAGGTTCAGCTCCTTGTCGCGCTCGAAGTGCTCGATCTGCTCCGGCGTCATCATCTCGTAGATCATCTTCTGGGTCATGGCGGGATCCATGACCTGCTGATTGATCGGTACGGTATGACCCTGAATCTTGATGTGGATCGGAGCACCAGCCGTGATGAAGATGTCCGAGGCCTGTTTTTCGGCCATGAGCTGGAAAAGCTTGTCGAAAATCATTGCTTCGGACTCCTTGGCAGGTAGATCAGTGGCGGGGCCGAGGCCCCGCAGAAGGCAACAGCAAACGGTCAGGCGCGCAGCAGATCGTTGATGGCGGTCTTGGCGCGGGTCTGTGCATCCACTTTCTTCACGATGACTGCGCAGTACAGGCTGTACTTGCCGCAGGCCGACGGCAGGCTGCCGGGCACGACAACAGCACCGGCCGGGACACGGCCGTAATGCACTTCGCCGGTTTCGCGATCGTAGATCTTGGTGCTCTGGCCAATGTACACGCCCATCGACAGCACGGCGTTCTCTTCGATGATCACGCCTTCGACGACTTCCGAGCGGGCGCCGACGAAGACATTGTCCTCGATGATCACGGGGCCGGCCTGGATCGGCTCGAGCACGCCACCGATGCCGACGCCGCCAGACAGGTGCACGTTCTTGCCGATCTGGGCGCAGGAACCAACGGTCGCCCAAGTATCGACCATGGTGCCTTCATCGACGTAGGCGCCGATGTTCACGTAGGAGGGCATCAGCACCACGTTCTTGCCGATGAAGCTGCCCTTGCGTGCGACGGCAGGCGGCACCACGCGGAAGCCGCCTTCACGGAACTGTTCGGGGGTGTAATCGCCGAACTTGGTGGGGACCTTGTCGAAAAAGTTGAGGCTGCCGGCCGGCATGACTTCGTTGTCGCGCAGACGGAAGGAGATCAGAACCGCCTTCTTGATCCACTGGTTAACCACCCACTGGCCATCCTTCTTTTCGGCAACGCGCAGTGTGCCGGCGTCGAGGCCTGCAATCACGCTTTCCACGGCATTGCGGATCTCGGCCGGAGCGGAGGAGGGCGACAGGCTGGCGCGGTTTTCGAAGGCGGTGTCGATGATGGTTTGCAGTTCTTGCATTTGAGGGGGCTCTCTTACAGTTTTTGACAGAAGGCGACGATACGTTCCGCCGCTTCCACACATTCGGCGGTGTCGGCCACGAGCGCAATGCGCACGAAGCCGGCGCCGGGGTTGATTCCGCCGGACTCGCGGGCGAGGTAGCTGCCGGGCAGCACCGTCACATTATATTCAGCCTGCAGGCGGCGGGCGAATTCGGTGTCGGGCAGCGGGGTGCGCGCCCACAGGTAGAATCCGGCGTCGGGCAGTTCGACTTCGAGACACGCTGACAGCATGGGCGTGATGAGGGCGAACCTTTCACGATACAGGCGGCGGTTTTCCGCAACATGGGCTTCGTCATTCCAGGCCGCAATCGAGGTTGCCTGAACAGTATTGCTCATCGCGCAGCCGTGGTATGTGCGGTAGCGCAGGAAGTCCTTGAGAATGCGCGCGTCGCCCGCGACGAATCCCGAACGCAGGCCGGGAACGTTGGAGCGCTTGGACAGGCTGGAGAACATCACAACGTTGCGGAAATCGCTGCGGCCCAGACGGTGAGCGGCCTCGAGCGCCCCAATGGGGCGAGCGTCGTCGTCGAAATAGATCTCCGAATAACACTCGTCCGCCGCGATCACGAAATCGTGCTGGTCGGAGAGTTCGAACAGGCGCTGCCATTCTTCCTGGCTCAGAACGCGCCCGGTCGGATTGCCCGGCGAACATACGAAAACGAGTTGTACGTCGCGCCAGACCTCGTCGGGAATGCTGTCGAAGTCGGACGCAAATCCGTTGTCTGGCACGTTATTCAGAAATACCGGTTCAGCGCCGGCGAGAAAGGCCGCGCCTTCGTAGATCTGATAGAAAGGGTTTGGACACAGCACCTTGGCGTTCGGGCGCTTGCCGTCAATAACGCACTGGCCGAAGGCGAACAGCGCCTCACGCGACCCGTTAACCGGCAGTACCTGGCTTGCCGCGTCGATGGCGGGCAAGCCGTAACGTCGCTGCAGCCAGCCGGCGATGGCGCCGCGCAACGCATCCGACCCCTGGGTGGTCGGATAAGTCGCGAGTCCGTCGAGGTTGTCGGCCAATGCCTGACGAATGAAGCCCGGCGTCGCATGCTGGGGCTCACCAATCGAAAGCCTGATTGGCTTGAGGTCGGCGGGGGGCGTAATACCCTCGAACAGTTTGCGCAGTTTTTCGAAAGGGTAGGAGTGCAGACGGGTGAGGTTCGGATTCACTTTGGAACACTTTTCATCCGGTTCTGAGGCCGGACCGAGCGGGTCGTAAAGGCCGAAGATGTTATCATGCGCCGCCTTCCCGGCATTACCGAATCCGGGTCTTGTCACCCTGTTTCCCACTCTGCCTGCGCCCCATCGTGCGTCTTTCAAAGCTCAAACTTGCCGGCTTCAAGACCTTCGTCGATCCGACGACCGTGATCATGCCGGGCAACCTGGTAGGGGTTGTCGGTCCCAACGGGTGCGGCAAGTCGAACATCATCGACGCGGTGCGCTGGGTGCTGGGCGAAACTCGCGCGTCCGCGCTGCGCGGCGAGTCGATGCAGGACGTCATCTTCAACGGCTCAACCACCCGCAAGGCGGTGTCGCGCGCAAGCGTGGAGATGGTCTTCGATAACAGCGAGGGCCGGGCGTCGGGGCAGTGGTCGCGCTATGCGGAGATCTCGGTCAAGCGGGTGCTCGACCGCAGTGGCGATTCGAGCTACTACATCAATAATGTTCATGTCCGGCGCAAGGACGTGATTGATGTGTTTCTCGGCACCGGGCTGGGGCCGAGGGCATACGCGATCATCGAGCAGGGCATGATCTCGCGCATCATCGAGGCGCGCCCCGAGGATATCCGTGGCTTTCTCGAAGAGGCCGCAGGCGTCACCAAGTATCGCGAGCGGCGCAAGGAAACCGAAGGTCGCCTGTCGGATGCGCGCGACAACCTCGCCCGTCTGGATGACATCCGCACCGAGCTCGGTGAGCGCATCGGGCACCTTGAGGCACAGGCGGAGGTTGCCGCGCGATACAACGCGCTCAACAACTCGCACGTCGAGAAGCAGCAGCTGCTGTGGCTGCTCAAGCGCAATGAGGCGCGATCGGAGCACCAGCGCCTGGTGGAGGAACTGAACCGGAACAGCCTGCGGATCGACACCGACAGCGCCCGCCTGCAGGAACTCGACAGCGCGATCGAGGCCAGTCGCGAAGCACATTTTTCGGCCTCCGAAGCGGTTCACCTTGCGCAGAGCGATCTCTTCGCTGTCAGCGCCGAGGTAACCCGGCTCGAAACCGAACTGCAGCACCTTGCCGAGGCGCGCAAGCGTCTTGAGGCCAGTCTTGCACAGCTCGAACTCGATCATGCGCACTGGATCGCTCGGCGCGAAACCATGGGGGGTGAGCGCGAACGCTGGGAAGCGCTCGCCGAGAACGCCTCGATGCGTGCTGAGCAGGCCGAAGGCCGGCACGTCGAGATTGCCGACAGGCTGCCCGATGCGGACGCTGCCCGACAGGCGGCTGATGGCACCGTGGCGGCCGCACGTCGCGAACTCGCCCAGACCGAGCAGCAGTTGCGGGTGGAAGAAGCGAACCGCGCAAGCGCGACACGTGCGCTGGACGCCCTGCAGCAGCGTCGAGCCCGCCTCGAGAGCGAGCGTGGCGCGATTCAGGGGCCGGATGCACGTGAACTGGCAGAGCGCGAAGCACGCGTAGAGGCGCAGCAGGACGCACTTGAGGAACAGCAGGGGGCGCTCCTCGATCTGCATGGGCGTTTGCCGGATGCGCAGGCCGGGCTGAAGCAGGCGCTGGATCACGAACGGATGGTTCAACGACGGCTGACCGAATTGCGCGCCCGGCGCGACGCGCTGGTGCAGCTTCAATCCCGGGTGCAGTCGCAGGGCAAGCTGGGCGACTGGCTCAAGCGCCACGGTTTCGTTGAACTGCCGCCGCTGTGGCGCAGCCTGCGCGTGACCGAAGGCTGGGAGGCCGCGGTCGAGGCCATTCTCCGCGAACGCCTGTCCGCCCTTACGCTCGACGAGGGAAGCGCCGACGAGGTTGCACGCGGAATGCTCGACGAGTTGCCGCCCGAGTCGCTTGCCCTGGCGCTGGGTGGTGTGCCGATGTCCGGAGCAGTCTCATCCCCGCCAGCGGGCACCACGCCGCTGATCGAGCGCGTTCAGTTGCTGGATGAAAATCTGCGTCCGCTGCTGGAAGACTGGCTGCGCGGCTGTTACGCGGTCGAGCACATCGAGGACTGGCTGCCACGGCGTGGGCAACTCGATGCGGATGTCTGTCTGGTAGGCGCGCGCGGTCAGGTGCTGAGCCGTCATGCCTTGATCCATTTCGTGCCCGACAGCCGCACGCATGGCGTCATGGAGCGTCAGCGCGAGATCGACCAGCTTGCAGAACAACAGCAAATGCTGGAAGACGAAGCCCGTGGTGCGCACGACGCACTGCTGGCGGCCGAGGCAGCAACGGCCGACCTGCAGGAACGCATCAACGGCCTGCGCCGCGAGCTTCAGGGCGCACAGGCACAACTGCATGCCGAGCAGGTGGACGTGCTCAAGCTCAGTCAGGCACTGAGCCGGGCCGAAGAAAGACGCAGCCAGCTCGAGCGCGATCTGGACGATCTGGTGCGTCTGGAAGTCACCGAGCGCGAGCACCACGCCCGGGCCGAGCTCGAACACGCCCGTGCGACCGAGCTTGCCGAGCTGCAGCGCAATCGGCTCGATGCCGCGAGCGAAGTTCTGCAGGAACGCGAGCAGAGCCTGCGCGAACTGCGTGCGCTGGAGCAGGCCTGCGCCCGTGATCTGCAGGAGGCACGGTTTTCGGAACGCGAGTGTGCCGGCAAACTCGAAGACATCGCCCGCAATGAGCAGCTTGCAAGCGAACAGCTTGAGCGCATTGCGCGGGAAAACAAGGCGAGGGGGCAGGAGCTCGAGGCAATCGACGATGTGCGCAGCGCCGATGCGCTGCAGTCTGCGCTTGCGCTGCGCTCGACCAGGGAGGCCGCGCTGGCGTCGTGCCGTGACGCGCTGGAGCAGATGACGACGAAGCTGCGCCAGGTCGAGGAATTGCGCATGCGCACCGAGCAGGAAGCCGCGCCGGTGCGGAACCGGGTTTCCGAGCTCAGGCTGGCGGTACAGGCGGCAGAACTGGCATCAGCTCAGTTCGATGAGCGCCTGGTCGAAGCGGGGGCGGATGAAACCGCGCTGGCGCCTCTGCTGGCATCAGACCCGAAGGAAACGACCCTGCAGCGCGAAGTGGCACGGCTGGGACGTGAAATTGCGGAACTTGGGGCGGTAAACCTTGCCGCACTCGACGAACTGCGGGCGGCATCCGAGCGCAAGGGATACCTGGATGCGCAAACCGAAGACCTCCTCCAGGCCATCGCTACGCTGGAAGATGCCATTCGCCGCATCGACCGCGACACGCGTGAGCAGCTGCAGGAGACCTACAATACCGTCAATATGCAGTTCTCCACCCTGTTCCCGCAGCTGTTCGGGGGTGGGCGCGCAGAGCTGGTGCTGACGGGTGACGAGATTCTTGATGCAGGCATCCAGATCGTGGCCCAGCCGCCGGGCAAGAAGAATGCCTCCATTCATCTGCTTTCGGGCGGAGAAAAGGCGCTGACGGCGATTGCGCTGGTGTTTGCGATGTTCCAGCTCAATCCCGCGCCCTTCTGCATGCTTGACGAGGTTGATGCGCCACTGGACGATACGAATACCGAGCGCTATGGACAGATGGTGAAGCGCATGTCATCGCAGACGCAGTTCATCTTCATCAGTCACAGCAAGATCACGATGGAGATCGCGCAGCAACTGGTCGGGGTGACCATGCAGGAGCAGGGCGTGTCGCGCGTGGTGGAAGTGGATATCGAAGAGGCGTTGCGGATGGCTGAGCCGGCCGCAGCGTAACAACAGGAATAATTATGGACAGCGAACTTCAGATTGGGTTGATCGGTGCGGGTGTGGCGGGCTTCATCGCCATCGTCGCCTACAACAAGTGGCAGGAGCGCAAGCACCGCAAGCAGGCCGAGGAGGCGTTCCGTTCAGATCATCGTGACGTGTTGCTGGAGCCGGGCGAAGGGCCACGTGCAGAGGGTGCATCGGCACGCCGCGAACCTGTCGCAGACGATGTCGCGCCGGCGAGTGCCGCGCCGTCCCGTCCTTACCGCGATCCCGCCCCCAAACGGGTGTTGCCGGATTATCCGGAGGCGCTGGATGTGCGCGCCGACTGCATCATCCGGGTCGAAGCCATCGAGCCGCTCGATGCGTCCCGCCTGTGGGCTGCACAACAGGAAGCGCTGGATGGCCTGAGCAAGGCCGTGCGCTGGTTTGGTTTCGATGACAGCGAGAACCTGTGGCATCGACTGACGCCGCACAGTGCCGGCAGTTACCACTGGTTCTGCGTAGCGCTGCAACTGGTCGACCGTCAGGGTTCGATTGGCGAAGGGGACTACATCCGCTTCTCGGGTGGTGTGCAACGGGTTGCAGAGCAGTTCCTGGCGGTGCCGGCCGGCTTGCCTGCACGCAGCGAAGTGCTGGGCAACGCGACCGAACTCGACCGCTTCTGCGCAGATGTCGATGTGCAGATCGGAATCAACGTTGTCTCCGCCAATGGCCAGCCCTTCCACGGTACCAAGATTCGCGGACTGGCCGAAGCCGAGGGCCTGGTGTTGCGTGGCGACGGCTGTTTCCATGCCTGCGATGACGAAGGGAACACCTTGTATACCCTGTGCAACCTCGAGCCCACCCTGTTTACATCCGACGGCATGCGCAGCCTTCAGACCAACGGTGTCACGCTGGTGATCGATGTGCCGAGGGTGGCCAATGGTGGTGTGGTGTTCGAGCGCATGATGCAGTTTGCAGGCCACCTCGGCAACACGCTTGGCGGCGTCGTGGTCGATGACAATCGTGCGCCCTTCGGACCGGAGGCCGCGGCCCTGATCCGTACGCAGATCCAGCAGTTTCAGGAACACATGGCCGAGCAGCGTATTCCGGCCGGCGGGTCACTGGCCAGGCGACTGTTTTCTGCATGATGCCGGCTGACAGCAAGACGATCGAGCGCGCAGCCTGGCTGCGCGCCGAACTGGCCAGGCACGAGCACGCCTACTATGTGCTCGACGCGCCGACCATTCCCGATGCCGAGTACGACCGCCTGTTCCAGGAGCTGGAGGGCATCGAAAAAACGTTTCCTGAGCTTGCAAGCCCGGACTCGCCGACACGGCGGGTTGGCGGCAAGCCGCTGGCCCAGTTTCCCGCCGTCAGGCACCGCATCCCGATGCTGTCGATCCGCACCGAGACCGACACCGAAGAGAGCGGGGCGCATGCCTTCGATGCGAGGGTGCGCCGCGAGCTCGGTCTCGACGAAAGCGATCCGGACGTGGAGTACGCGACCGAGCTCAAGTTTGACGGCCTCGCCATGAGCCTGCGCTACGAGGATGGGGTGCTGGTTCAGGCTGCAACCCGCGGTGACGGCGAGAATGGCGAGGATGTCACCAGCAACGTGCGCACGGTGAGGGCGATTCCGCTGCGTTTGCGCGGTGATGTGCCGCCGGTGCTGGAAGTGCGCGGCGAGGTCTACATGCGCCGCGATGACTTCGAAGCGCTCAATGCGCGTCAATCCGCAGCGGGCGAAAAAGTCTTCGTCAATCCGCGCAATGCCGCAGCCGGCAGCATCCGCCAGCTCGATCCGGGTATTGCAGCACGCCGCCCCCTGTCGTTTTTCGCCTACGGGCTCGGTGAAACCGTGGGGTGGAACACGCCGGCAACGCATGCCGGCATTCTCGATGCACTGGAGGCTTTCGGTTTTCCGGTGTGCAAGCATCGTGACGTGGTTGCAGGAGGTGCTGGCCTGGCAGGCTTTCACACCCGGGTCGGCGCGTTGCGTGACAGTCTTGCCTTCGATATCGACGGCGTCGTCTACAAGGTCAACGCGCTTGCCCTGCAGCGCCAGCTTGGCTTCGTGACGCGTGAGCCGCGCTGGGCTGTCGCACACAAGTATCCGGCGCAGGAAGCCGTGACGCGTTTGCGTGGTATCGAGGTGCAGGTGGGGCGTACAGGGGCGGTGACGCCCGTCGCACGGCTCGAACCCGTGTTCGTCGGCGGGGTGACTGTGACCAATGCCACCCTGCACAATCAGGACGAGATCGATCGCAAGGATATTCGCTTGGGCGACTGGGTCATCGTGCGCCGTGCGGGCGATGTCATCCCCGAGGTCGTTGCACCGGTGACCGAGCGTCGTGAGCAGGATCTGCCGCGCTTCAACCTGCTTGAGAGTCTGCCCCAGCGTGACGGCCTGCCGTGCTGTCCGGTGTGCGGCTCGCATGTGGTCAGGGGTGAAGACGAGGCCGTTGCACGATGTACTGGCGGGCTCTACTGCCCGGCACAGCGCAAGCAGGCGCTGCTGCATTTTGCCGGTCGCCGTGCAATGGATATCGAGGGGCTGGGCGACAAGCTGGTCGAACAGCTTGTCGATGCCGCGATCATCAAGACCCCGGTCGACATCTATCGCCTCGGCATTCTTGCGCTGGCCAATCTCGAACGCATGGGCGAGAAGTCTGCGCAGAACCTGCTGGCCGCGATCGAGAAGAGCCGTCACACAACACTGGGAAGATTCATCTTCGCGCTTGGCATCCGCAACGTCGGCGAGGCCACGGCGCGCGATCTTGCACTGCATTTCGGCAATCTGGATGCGGTGATGGCGGCTGACGAGACGCGCCTGCAGCAGGTCCCCGACGTCGGTCCGATTGTTGCGAAATGCATCGTCGAATTCTTTGCCGAAGCGCATAACCGCGAAATCATCGAGCAGTTGCGCGCTGCAGGTGTCGAGTGGGCGGAGGGTGAGCCCGCACCTGTCCCTTCTGGCGCACTGGCGGGGAAGGTCTTTGTGCTGACAGGCAGCTTGCCGACGATGAGCCGCGATGAGGCCAAGGCGCTGATCGAAGCCAAGGGCGGCAAGGTGACGGGCTCCGTCTCAAAGAAGACCGATTATCTGGTTGCGGGCGCGGATGCAGGCTCGAAGCTGACGAAGGCGGAGGCGCTGGGTATCGACATTGTCGATGAGGCCGGCCTGCTCTCACTGCTGGCCAGCGCGGGTTAGGGTCTTCCACGTACACGATCAAGCATTCCCAACGTTACAGAACAGGAACACCGAGGAGTCGAATACATGAAGAAAGTCACCAAGGCCGTATTTCCCGTAGCCGGCATGGGCACGCGTTTCTTGCCCGCCACCAAGGCGAGTCCGAAGGAAATGCTGCCGATCGTCGACAAGCCCCTGATCCAGTACGCGGTCGAAGAGGCAGTGGCGGCGGGTATCACCGACATGATCTTCATCACGGGGCGCACCAAGCGCTCGATCGAGGATCACTTCGACAAGGCGTACGAGCTGGAAACCGAGCTCGAGGCACGCGGCAAGAACGAGCTGCTCGAGATCGTCAAGAAGACCGTGCCGAAAGGCGTCAACTGCATCTACATCCGCCAGTCGGAAGCGCTCGGCCTTGGGCATGCGGTGCTGTGCGCAAGCCATGTTGTGAGCGATGAGGCTTTTGCGGTCATCCTCGCCGATGACCTGCTCGACAACCCGGGCTCCTCGTCGGTGATGCAGCAGATGGTTGGTGTCTACAACTACCATCGGTGCTCGGTGCTCGGAACCATGAACGTACCGCGCGAGGAAACCCGCCAGTACGGTATCGTCAGCACCGAGAACCAGAACGGTGATGTACAGCGTGTCACCGGCATCATCGAGAAGCCGAAGCCCGCAGATGCGCCGACCACGCAGGCCGTGGTTGGACGCTACATCCTGACCCCGCGTATCTTCGATCACATTCGTGCGCTCAAGCCGGGCGCCGGTGGCGAGTATCAGCTGACCGATGCGATCGCGTCCCTGCTCAAGGAAGAGGCGGTCCTGTCTTACCAGTTCCAGGGGGTGAGATACGATTGCGGCTCCAAGATGGGCTATCTGAAGGCGACGATCGAGCTTGGTCTGCGCCATCACGAGATCGGCGAAGAGCTTTCGAGCTACCTCAACGAGCGCTTTGGCGCCGCCGTCACCAAGAAGAAGGACAAGTAAGCGCCGGACTGTCGTCTGCCTTCACGTTTTCGCTGCGGAAACGTCGAAGGCAGCGCGCACCCCTGCAGCAATGCTGAATGTCCCGCTGTGCCGGGAGCATTTCACCCAAGGCGCAGCGGGAAACGAAAAACGCCCCGACTGATCACTCAGGCGGGGCGTTTTGCTGTCAGAAGCGGACTGGCTGAACTGGCTTAAGCCGCGTCGCTCTTGGCTGCACGCTTGCGGTCGTTTTCCTTGAGGTGACGCTTGCGCAGGCGGATGTTCTTCGGGGTGATCTCGACGATCTCGTCGTCGGCGATGAACTCGATTGCCGACTCCAGCGACAGACCGATCGGCGGAATCAGGCGAACCGCTTCGTCGGTACCGGACGAACGCACGTTGGTCAGCTGCTTGCCCTTGATCGGGTTGACCACGAGGTCATTGTCGCGGGTGTGGATGCCGATGATCATGCCTTCGTACAGTGCTTCACCCGGGCTCACGAACATGCGGCCGCGATCCTGGAGGTTCCACAGTGCGTAGGCAACTGCGTCGCCGTCGTTCTGCGAGATCAGCACGCCGTTGCGACGCTCGGCCATGGCGCTGGCCATCGGACCGTAGTCGTCGAACACGTGGCTGGCCAGGCCGGTACCACGCGTCATGGTGAGGAACTCCCCCTGGAAGCCGATGAGGCCACGCGCGGGGATGCGGTACTCGAGACGGACACGACCCTTGCCGTCCGGCTGCATGTCCTGCAGCTCGCCACGGCGGCGGCCGAGCTCTTCCATCACGCCGCCCTGGTGATCTTCTTCCACGTCGACGGTCAGCATTTCGTACGGCTCGCACTTGACGCCGTCGATTTCCTTGAACACGACACGCGGGCGACCCACGGCCAGTTCGTAACCCTCGCGACGCATGTTTTCGAGCAGGATGGTCAGGTGCAGTTCGCCACGGCCGGAGACTTCGAACACGTCGGAGTCGCTGGTGAAGTTAACCCGCAGTGCGACGTTCTTGAGCAGTTCCTTTTCCAGGCGCTCGCGAATCTGGCGGCTGGTAACGAACTTGCCTTCACGGCCGGCGAGCGGCGAGGAGTTGACCATGAAGTTCATGGTCAGGGTCGGCTCGTCCACCGCGATCGGGGTCATGCCTTCGAGGTTCTCGGGGTCACAGATCGTGACGCCGATGTTGACCTGCGACAGGCCGGCCACGATCACGATGTCGCCGGCTTCGGCAGATTCGGCCGGCGAGCGCTCGAGACCCTTGAAGGTCAGGATCTGGCTGATCTTGCCCTTGCCACGGTTCTCGTCGCCGTACATCACGACGACTTCCTGGTTGGGGCGGACACGACCGCGCTTGATGCGGCCGATACCCATCTGGCCCATGTAGGTCGAGTAGTCGAGCGAGCACACCTGCATCTGCAGCGGGCCGTCCGCATCCACTTCGGGCTGCGGCACGTGCTTGAGGATGGCCTCGAACAGCGGGCGCATGTCGGTGCGCTCGTCGTCTTCGTTGATCACGGCAAAGCCGTTCAGGCCGGAGGCGTACACGACCGGGAAGTCGAGCTGCTCGTCGGTCGCGCCGAGTTTGTCAAAAAGGTCGAAGGTGTGGTTGATCACCCAGTCGGTACGTGCGCCCGGACGGTCAATCTTGTTCACCACGACGATCGGCTTGAGGCCGAGGGCGAGTGCCTTGCGGGTCACGAAGCGGGTCTGGGGCATCGGGCCTTCGACCGCATCGACCAGCAGCAGCACGCTGTCGACCATCGACAGCACGCGCTCGACTTCACCGCCGAAGTCAGCGTGTCCCGGGGTGTCAACGATGTTGATGTGGGTGTCGCCGTACTGGATGGCACAGTTCTTCGACAGAATCGTGATGCCACGTTCCTTCTCGATATCGCCCGAGTCCATGATCCGCTCGCCCATCTGCTGGTTCTCACGGAAGGTGCCGGACTGGCGCAGGAGCTGGTCAACCAGGGTCGTCTTGCCGTGGTCGACGTGGGCAATAATTGCGATGTTGCGGATGGAACGGGACATGGGAAAGGGAAGTCTTTGAAAAGTCGATCATTCTAACACGTGCTATCGCGGCGCAGCATGAATCTTCCGCGTCATTTCGCTTGCGGTCGCGTGCGGGGCGGCAAAGTGGGCGCGTGATAGAATTCGCGCCGTTTTTCAGCGGAGAATTCTAATGCTCGCAATCATTGGCGGCACCGGTCTGACGCAGCTTTCCAGTCTCGAGATCGTCCGTCGCGAAGTCGTTCGCACCCCTTATGGCGAGCCCTCGGGGGCGCTGACGTTTGGCGCCCTGTGCAACACGCCTGTCGTGTTTCTTGCGCGTCACGGCTATGGCCACACGATTCCGCCGCATCAGGTGAACTATCGGGCGAACATCTGGGCGCTCAAGGAAGCAAAGGCCAGTGCCATCGTGTCGGTGGCTTCGGTGGGCGGCATTCGTGACGACTATGTACCCGGCGCGCTGGTGATTCCGGATCAGATCATCGACTACACCTGGGGGCGCAAGAGCACCTATTTCGACAGCGTCGACAAGCCCGTTCGCCACATCGATTTCACGCGTCCCTACGACGAGGCGCTGCGCCAGCGACTGCTTGCAGCGGCGGCGTCAGCGGGTGAGACCGTGTTTGATGGCGGCGTCTATGCGACCACCCAGGGACCACGGCTCGAGACTGCGGCCGAGATCAACCGGCTTGAGCGTGACGGCGCCGACCTGGTCGGCATGACCGGCATGCCAGAGGCAGTGCTTGCGCGTGAGCTCGACGTGCCGTATGCGGCGATCAATGTCGTGGTGAACTGCGCGGCAGGGCGTTCGTCGAGCGAGCAGGGTATTCATTTCGACGATATCGAAGTCGTTCTGCAGGCTGCGATGGTGCGGGTGCACAATCTGCTGGAGCATGTCTGCAAGGACTGAGCCCGGTGTAATGCTGCGCTGCTACAATCCATCGCTGTTCAATTCGCGTTGCGGAAACCCATGAAACGAATCGAAAACGCTTTCGAGCACCTGCTGTTTTCCAGTCGCTGGCTGATGGCACCGGTCTACTTCGGACTGGTGCTCGCCATGGTCGTCCTGCTGATCAAGTTCACCAAGGAAGTGTTTGGGATCTTTGGCAGCATCATGACCGCCACGGGTGGCGATTTGATTATCGGGGTGCTGTCGCTGGTGGACATCGCACTGATCATGAACCTGCTGATCATCATCATGTTCAGCGGTTACGAGAACTTCGTCTCCAAGATGGACGACCTGCACAGCCATCGGGACCGTCCGGACTGGATGGGGCACATCGGTTTCTCGGATCTCAAGATCAAGCTCATCGGCTCGATCGTTGCCATTTCGGGAATCGAGCTGCTCAAGGCCTTCATGAACGTCCAGAACCTGACTGACCGCGAGCTAGGATGGATGGTCGGCATCCACATCACCTTCCTGTTTTCAGGTGTGCTGTATGCGCTGATGGATCGCCTGCACGGCAGCAAAGGGCACTGAACGGTCGCCCGGCGCATCGATGTCTGCAAACAGTCGGGGCGGCTCGTGAGAGTCGCCCCGACTGCGTTTACACCTGCAGTCTGTCGATGAGTTCCTGTTCGATGCGCAGGACTCTCGCGTCCTGGGACAGTCCCCCTCCGGTAAGCAGGAAGGTGTCTTCGACGCGTTCGCCAAGTGTTGCAATCTTGGCTGTTTCGACGCTGACGCCATGCTTCGCCAGAATCTCCGCGACGTCGTACAGCAGGCCGGGGCGGTCCGAAGCAGTGAGCGACAGGATGTGGTGGCGCCCGGCTTCGTCGGCGCGAAGGCTGACCTTGGGCGTGACCGGAAAGTGTCTGACCTGGCGCGAGACGCGCCCGCTTGCGGGCCGCTGCGGCTCGTCCTGATTCACCAGCAGGATGCTGAGTTCGTGCTCGATGAGGGCAACAATGTCGCGATAGCTCGCACTGCGGCCGCTGTCCTGCAGCATGAAGCTGTCCAGCGCATAGCCGTGACGGGTCGTATGCACCTTGGCATCAAGAATGGTGAAGCCGAGCCGGCCGAAAAAGCCGGTAAGGCGCACGAAGAGATCTTTCTGGTCGCGGGCGAAGACCATGACCTGGACACCGTCCTCCTCGTCGGAGACGCGTGCCTTGACGACGGGCTCCTCAGCGTTCGGCCGGAAGTAGAGCACCCTGGTGTGCCAGGCAATCTCCTCGGGCGAATGGCGCATGAAGTACACCGCGTCCAGTTGTGCCCAGAGCGCATCTTCCACGCCCTGGCGCAGGCCGTGGTAGCGCAACAGGTGGCTTGCGTTCTCCTGGCGGTCGTCAAGCCCAAGCGCCTGTTGCGGCGTGGCGCCTCGCAGAAGGCGCTGGGTGGCGAAGAAGAGATCCTCCAGAAGCTTGCCTTTCCAGCCGTTCCATACCTTGGGGCTGGTGCCGCGAATGTCTGCGTGCGTCAGAAGATAGAGCGCGGTCAGGCGCCGCTCGTCACCCACGGTGGTTGCGAAGGCGTGAATCACATCCGGGTCGGAGGTGTCTTCCTTCTGCGCGACATGCGACATGGTGAGATGGTGCTGAACCAGCCAGACGACCAGTTCGGCGTCATCCTTGTCGATCCCGTGATCGCGGCAGAAATCCCGCGCGTCGGTCATGCCGAGCTTGGAGTGATCGCCGCCACGGCCCTTTGCAATATCGTGGAAGAGGGCGGCGATGTAGAGCAGCCAGTAGCGGTCGAAGCCGAGGATGAGGCGGGTCATCAGCGGGTATTCATGCGCATGCTCCCCCATGCTGAAGCGGCGGACGTTGCGCAGGACCATGAGAATGTGCTGATCGACCGTGTAGGCATGAAACAGGTCGTGCTGCATCTGGCACAGGATCTTGCGCCAGGGCGGCAGGTAGCGCGACATGATGCCGTACTGGTTCATCTGCCTGAAGGCGTGAACGACGCCGCGCTTCTGGGTCACGATCTCCATGAAGAGGGCACGATTCTTTGGGTCGGCTCGGAACGCCGCGTTGACTCGCTTGCGATTGAGCCATACGGCGCGCAGCGTTCGCGCGGTCATTCCCTTCAGTTCGGAGCGCTGCTCCAGCAGCAGGAAGCACTCGAGCAGGGCGGACGGCGTGCGCTCGAAAACATTGTCATTGCGGATGTCCAGCAGTTCGCGAACCGCCTGAAAGCGGCTGTTGATGACGATCGCGGGTGAGTTTCGGTCCGGGAAGATCTCCGTGCCGTAGTTCTGCAGCAGGATGCCGTTGATCTGGGTGACCGTCTTCGCCGTAAGGTAGTAGCGCTGCATCAGGATTTCGGAGGCGCGCTTTGCGGCGGTAGCCTCGATGCCCATGATGTGGGCCAGTCTTTCCTGATGATCGAACAGCAGTCTGTCCTCGGCGCGGCCCGCGAGATAGTGCAGGCGGATCCGGACGTGCTGAAGGAAGCGTTCGACGCTGCGCAGGTCGCTCGCCTCCTCGCCGGTGATCAGGCGACGGCGGGCAAGTTCGCGCCAGTTTCGCCCTAGTCCCGCCGCGCGCGAGATCCAGCCCAGCATCTGCAGGTCGCGCAAGCCGCCGGGGCTCTCCTTGCAGTTGGGCTCAAGTTCGTAGGGGGTGTCGTGATAGCGGGCGTAGCGCTGCTCCTGTTCGAGCTGCTTGGCCTTGAAGAAGGCGCGAACATCGAGTTGCTCACGGTAGCGTTCGGTGAAGTCCTTGAACAGCTCGGCGTTGCCAGTGAGCAGGCGTGCCTCGAGCAGCGTGGTCTGCACCGTGATGTCGCCAAGCGACGCGTCGAGACACTCTTCGATGGTGCGCACGCTGTGCCCGATATCCAGGCCAACGTCCCACAGCGCCCCGACCAGCATCGACAGCTGGGACTGCAGTGCTTCGTCAGGGGGGGCGGGCAGGAGGATCAGCAGGTCGACGTCGGAGCAGGGGAAGAGCTCGCCCCGGCCATAACCGCCCACTGCGACCAGCGCAACGCTGGCCGGAATGCCGCTGGCCTTCCATAGCCGCCCGATCGTGCTGTCTACGAGCTTCGACCGGCCATGAAGCAGCTGGGCCGTGAGGGGGTGCGCTTCATAGGCGGCTCGCAGGCTTGCGTGTCCGTCGATCAGGTGCTGGCGTTCGTCGTTGATGGCTTGCTGCAGTGGATCGCTTGAGGTCAAAGTTGTCTTTCCTGCTGTGCGCCCTCAGGCGAATCGGTCTGCAACGAGTGCGGGCGGCGGCGGGCAGTTGGCGGACAGCGTGAGCACTTCGACGCCGGTCTCGGTCACCACGATGGTGTGTTCCCACTGCGCGGACAGGCTGCGATCCTTGGTGACGATGGTCCAGCCGTCGGGCAGCTCGGAAATCGCGGCTTTGCCTGCGTTGATCATCGGTTCGATGGTGAAGATCATCCCGGCTTCGAGCTCGACGCCAGTGCCCGGCTTGCCGTAGTGCAGCACCTGAGGTTCTTCGTGGAACTTGAGTCCGATTCCGTGCCCGCAGAATTCGCGCACGACGGAAAAACCATTGCTTTCCGCGTGACGCTGGATGACGTGGCCGATGTCGCCCAGTCGCGCTCCCGGGCGAACTGCTGCGATGCCGAGCCAGAGGCACTCGAAGGTCACCTGGCACAGGCGCTTGGCGAGAATCGAACCTTCCTTGCCGACGATGAACATGCGGCTGGTGTCGCCATGAAAGCCCTCGGGCGTAATCACGGTGATATCAAGGTTGACGATGTCGCCCTTCTTCAGCGCCTTGTCGCCCGGTACGCCATGGCAGACCTGATGGTTGATTGAGGTGCAGATCGACTTCGGGTAGGGCGTGTAACCCGGCGGCGCATAGTTGAGCGGCGCGGGGATGGTGTTCTGAACGTTGACCATGTAGTCGTGGCACAGGCGGTCGAGTTCGCCCGTGGTGACGCCAGGCTGTACAAAGGGCTCGATGTAATCAAGGACCTCTGCGGCCAGGCGGCAGGCGACGCGCATCTGTTCTATTTGCTCTGCGGTCTTTATCGTGATGCTCATGGTGGGGAAGAGGGGGTGTAAAAGGTCTCTAGGCTAGCGCATGCGTCCTCTGCGGGCAAACTCGACATTGCATCTTGGCTTGAGCGCTGTCATGTCTCAGTGCTATCATCACGGGCTTGTCTGCTTGCGCAGGCAAAATCCACACGCCGAATCGATCGGGGTCCGCATGCAGGTAATACGTCTGTTGCGGCGCAGGTGCGAAAAGCTTGTCAGGACGGGTGTCCGGCAGCGCTTCGCATCCGGTTCGGCGGAGGCTAACCCTAGATCTGGAGTTTCACATGTCAGTAACAATGCGTCAGATGCTCGAAGCGGGCGTTCACTTTGGTCACCAGACCCGTTTCTGGAATCCGCGTATGGCCCCGTACATCTTCGGCCACCGCAACAAGATCCACATCGTCAACCTCGAAAAGACGATGGTCAAGTACAACGAAGCCATGGACTTTGCCCGCAAGCTGTCGGCAAACCGCGGCACCATTCTGTTTGTCAGCACTAAGCGTCAGGCTCGCGAGATTCTCGCCGAGGAAGCACGTCGTGCAGGCATGCCTTTCGTTGACGAGCGCTGGCTCGGCGGCATGCTGACCAACTTCAAGACGGTCAAGCAGTCGATCAAGCGCCTGAAGGAAATGGAAGCGATGGTCGAAGACGGCTCCATGGAGCGTCTGAGCAAGCGCGAAGCCCTGACCGCCCAGCGCGAAATGGACAAGCTGCAGAAGAGTATCGGCGGCATCAAGGACATGGGCGGTCTGCCCGATGCACTGTTCGTGATCGACGTTGGTTACCACAAGATTGCCATCACCGAAGCCAAGAAGCTTGGCATTCCGGTCGTGGCCGTGGTTGATACCAACCACTCGCCCGAAGGCGTGGATTACGTGATCCCCGGCAACGATGACTCCTCGCGCGCCATCCGCCTGTACGCCCGCGGCGTGGCCGATGCTGTGCTGCAGGGTCGCAGCCAGGTGCTGCAGGAAATCGTGTCTGCCGGCGGCGACGAGTTTGTTGAAGTCGAAGAAGAGAACTCCCAGGAACAGGCCTGATCCTGCCTCGGGGTTGAAACGATAGTTTTCCGCGGCGGGCCGGTGCCCGCCGTGTGCTGTAAACGAACATTCAGGAGTTAGCATGGCGGAAATCACCGCAAGCATGGTCAAGGAACTGCGCGAGAAGACTGACGCGCCGATGATGGAGTGCAAGAAGGCACTGACCGAGGCAACTGGCGACATGGCCAAGGCTGAGGAAATCCTGCGCATCAAGCTCGGCAACAAGGCTTCCAAGGCAGCAGCCCGTGTTACCGCTGAAGGCATTGTCGGCACGCATCTTTCCGCCGACGGCAAGCTCGCAGCAATGGTCGAGCTCAACTGCGAAACCGACTTCGTCGCCAAGAATGATGATTTCATCGCGCTGGCTGCGTCGCTCGCGACCCTGATTGCCGAGAAGAACCCGGCTGATGTCGACGCGCTTGCTGCGCTCGAACTCAACGGCCAGACCGTCGAGCAGTTCCGTTCGGCACTGGTGGGCAAGATCGGTGAGAACATCACCGTGCGTCGTTTTGTTCGTATCGAAGCGAAGGGCTCTGTCGCCAGCTACATCCACGCCGGCGCCCGTATCGGTGTGCTGATCGACCTGGTTGGTGGTGACGAGCAGATGGGCAAGGATCTCGCGATGCACATCGCCGCGTCCAAGCCGAAGTCGCTCGACTCCACTGGCGTGCCTTCCGACCTGATCGAAGCAGAGCGTCGTATTGCGATCGAGAAGGCGCGCGAAGCCGGCAAGCCGGAAGCCATGCTCGAAAAGATTGCCGACGGTACCGTCCAGAAGTACCTGAAGGAAGTCACGCTGCTGGGTCAGCCTTTCGTCAAGGATGACAAGCAGACCGTTGAGGCGCTGCTCAAGTCGCGTTCGGCTTCGATTGCCAGCTTCACGCTGTATGTGGTTGGTGAAGGCATCGAGAAGAAAGTGAACGACTTCGCTGCTGAAGTGGCTGCCCAGGCTGCCGCTGCTGCGCAGAAGTAAGGAGCTTTGAAAATGACCGCTGCTGCTTACTCCCGCATTCTGCTCAAGCTTTCGGGCGAAGCCTTGATGGGTGATGACGCCTACGGGATCAACGAGGATGTGGTCAGCCGCATTGTCGCCGAGATCACCGAGGTGTCGCGTCTTGGTGTGCAGGTTGGGGTGGTGATCGGTGGCGGCAACATTTTCCGCGGCATGAAAGGCGCAGCGTCCGGTATGGACCGTGCCACGGCTGACTACATGGGCATGCTGGCTACGGTCATGAATGCCATGGCGCTTGCCGATGCCATGCGCCGGATGGGGCTCGAAGCGCGTGTTCAGTCTGCGCTTCGCATCGACCAGGTGGTCGAGCCCTATATTCGCGGCCGCGCGATCCGTCACCTTGAAGAGGGGCGGGTTGTCATCTTTGCCGCAGGTACGGGCAACCCCTTCTTCACGACCGATACGGCCGCTGCGCTTCGTGGTGCCGAGATTGGCGCCCAGATCGTGCTGAAAGCCACCAAGGTGGACGGTGTGTATACGGCTGATCCGAAGAAGGATCCCGCTGCCCAGCGTTTTCACCGCATCAGTTTCGACGAGGCAATCGGCCGCAATCTCGCAGTGCTGGATTCGACCGCATTTGCACTTTGCCGAGACCAGAAGTTGCCGATCAACGTGTTTTCGATCTTCAAACCGGGCGCACTCAAGCGTGTGGTCATGGGTGAGGACGAGGGCACACTGGTTCATTCCTGATTCACGAAAGGACAACCATGATTTCCGAAATCAAGAAGACGACCGAACAGAAAATGAACAAGTCGGTCGAGGCACTCAAGCTCGACCTGGCCAAGGTGCGCACCGGTCGCGCACACACGGGCCTGCTCGATCATGTGATGGTCGAGTACTACGGCAGCATGGTGCCGGTCAATCAGGTCGCAAACGTCACCCTCATCGATGCCCGTACCATCGGCGTTCAGGCCTGGGAAAAGCCGATGCTGGCCAAGGTCGAGAAGGCGATTCGTGATTCCGATCTGGGTCTCAACCCTGCGAACATGGGCGAGATCATCCGCGTTCCGATGCCCGCGCTGACCGAAGAACGTCGCCGTGACCTGACAAAGGTCGTGCGTACCGAAGGCGAAAGCGCCAAGATTGCGGTGCGCAACCTGCGTCGTGACGCAAATCAGCAGCTCAAGGATGCCGTCAAGGAGAAACTGATCTCTGAAGACGACGAGCGTCGCGGCGAGGACGAAATCCAGAAACTGACGGATCGCCACGTTGGCGAGATCGACAAACTGCTCGCGCAAAAAGAGCAGGAGCTGATGCAGATCTGATCTGCCACAACCGAATGGCCCGCCAAGGGCCATGCGTGGAGTCCATTGATGGCAGATTCTGGCTTTACCAGTTCCACCCGTGCCGTTCCGGCAGCCAGCGGCGTGCCCCGGCACATTGCGATCATCATGGACGGCAACGGGCGTTGGGCGAAGAAGCGATTCATGCCGCGCGTCGCCGGCCACAGCCGGGGCGTCGATACGGTCCGCGCTACCATCCGGTCCTGCATGGATCGGGGGGTCGAGTACCTGACCCTGTTCGCCTTCAGTTCCGAGAACTGGCGCCGTCCCGCCGATGAAGTCTCATTTCTGATGCAGCTGTTCATCAAGTCGCTGCAGAAAGAGGTGGATCGCTTGCACGAGAACGGTATTCGCTTCCGTGTGATCGGAGATGTCTCCCGTTTCGACAGGAAACTGGTGGATGTGATCCATGCAGCCGAAGCCCTGACTGCAGGCAATACCCGCTTCAACCTCACGATCGCGGCAAACTACGGCGGTCGCTGGGACATTCTTCAGGCCGTTTCAAAAGTACTGGCCAAGCATCCGGGCGAAGAGTTACCCGTCACGGAAGAGGCGCTTGAGGCCGAGCTGTCGATGAGCTTCGCGCCCGAGCCGGATCTTTTCATCCGTACCGGTGGCGAGCAGCGCATCAGCAATTTCCTGCTCTGGCAACTGGCTTATACCGAACTACACTTCACCGATACGCTTTGGCCCGATTTCAATGCCAAGGCGCTTGGCCGTGCCATCGAGTCCTACCAGGGGCGTGAACGCCGGTTTGGTCGCACCAGCGATCAGGTGAAGGATGCTGCAAGTGCGGGGCGTCATGCTTAAAACGCGGATCATCACTGCGTTCATTCTGCTTTTCGGTCTGCTTGCTGCCGTGTTCATGTTGCCCGCCTCGCTCTGGCTCGCGTTTTGCGCGCTGGTTTGCGGCGGGGCCGCGTGGGAGTGGGGCGGACTCGCACGCTTCGCCATGCCCGGTCGCACGATCTTTGCGGTTCTGACCGGCGTGCTGTGCGGAGTGCTCGGGGCATTGTCCGGACTTGGTGGAGCGTCGACGCCTGTTATCGGCCTGCTGGCGCCGCTTTATCTCGCCAGTGCGCTTTTCTGGCTGCTTGCCATCCCCTTCTGGTTGCGGCTGAAATGGCGCCTGTCGAGCGCTGGCATGGCCATCGCGGTAGGGCTGGTGGTGATGGTGCCGCCGGCGCTGGCGCTGGCGCATCTCCGACAGCTCGGTCCATGGTTGCTACTGGCGATCATGGCAATGGTCTGGGTTGCCGATATTGCCGCCTATTTCAGCGGTCGCGCATTCGGGCGGCGCAAGCTGGCGCCCGGGATCAGTCCTGGGAAGACCTGGGAAGGTGCGTTCGGCGCCGCTGTGGGCGTAAGTGTTTTCGGCTACGTGCTGCTCTTTTTCTTTGCCGCTTTCGATACGCCGGGATGGCTGTATACGGCTGCCTTGCCCTTGCTGCTCGCATTTACCGCGGTCAGCATCATCGGTGACCTGTTCGAATCGCTGCTCAAGCGTCAGGCCGGGATCAAGGACAGCGGTGCCATCCTCCCCGGTCATGGCGGTATTCTCGATCGCATCGACAGTCTCACTTCAACCCTGCCAATGGCAGGCCTGCTGGCCCTTTGGCTCGCACGCTGACAATTTGACCCTTCATGCCTGACTCACGTCTGCAGCACGTCACCATTCTTGGCGCCACTGGTTCGATCGGCGTCAGTACGCTGGATGTCATCGGCCGTCACCCCGAACGCTATGCGGTCTTTGCGCTCACGGCCAATCGCCAGGTGGACAAGATGGTTGAGCAGTGCAGTCGCTTTGGCCCGCGCTATGCGGTGATGGTCGATGCTGACGCGGCGCTGCAACTGCGTGCACGGTTACGCGCGGCCGGTTGCGCAACCGAGGTGCTGTCCGGCGCCGCTGCGCTTGCAGAGGTCGCGGCCGCTGCCGAGGTTGACGCGGTCATGGCTGCAATCGTCGGCGCTGCCGGTCTTGAGCCTACGCTTGCAGCGGCACGCGCAGGCAAGAAGGTGTTGCTGGCGAACAAGGAAGCGCTGGTTCTCTCCGGGCAGCTGTTCATGGATGCGGTTGCGGCATCAGGGGCCTGCCTGCTCCCGATTGATAGCGAACACAATGCGGTTTTCCAGTCCCTGCCCGTCAGCTATCAGCGCAATCCGGGTGCGAGCGGTGTCCGGCGCATTCTGCTGACGGCCTCAGGTGGTCCCTTCCGAGATTCGGCGGTCGAAGATCTTGAGCATGTCACGCCCGATCAGGCTTGCGCGCACCCGAACTGGGTGATGGGGCGCAAGATTTCCGTCGACTCGGCCACGATGATGAACAAGGGGCTCGAAGTCATCGAGGCGCACTGGCTGTTTGGTGCGCCGGCGGACCAGATCGAAGTCGTAATTCATCCGCAGAGCGTCATCCACTCGATGGTGGATTACATCGACGGCTCGGTGATCGCCCAGCTTGGCAATCCCGACATGCGCACGCCGATTGCCCATGCACTGGCGTGGCCTGAACGGATCGATTCCGGCGTTGGGGCACTCGATCTGGTCGAGATCTCGCGGCTGACGTTCGAGCGTCCGGATCTCGAGCGATTTCCCTGCCTTGCCCTGGCATACCAGGCCTTGCGTGCAGGTGGCGCCGCACCCGCCGTGCTCAGCGCTGCAAACGAAGAGGCCGTGGCCGCATTCCTCGACGGAAACCTCGGATATCGGCGTATTGGCGATGTTATTTCTGCGACGCTGGAACGTGTCGGGGTAATGGCGGTCGATTCGCTGGAGGCAGTTCTGGCTGCAGATGCCCATGCGCGAGAAATCGCCCGAGACCAAATTACCAAGCGTGCCATGACCCGATGACCCTGTTTCACTACCTGATTCCGTTTGCCCTCGCACTCGGCCTGCTTATCCTGGTCCACGAACTTGGCCACTACCTTGTCGCGCGGTGGTGTGGTGTGAAAGTGCTTCGCTTCTCCATCGGGTTCGGCAAGCCGCTGGTGGTCAAGCGCGCTGGTGCTGACGGGACGGAGTGGGCGCTTGGCGCGTTTCCGCTTGGCGGCTACGTCAAGATGCTCGACGAACGCGAGGGTTCGGTTGCCGCGGACGAACTTCACCGGGCCTTCAATCGCAAGAGTGTCTGGCACCGGTTTGCGATCGTCGCGGCTGGTCCGCTTGCGAACTTCCTGTTGGCCATCGTGCTTTACTGGGGCATTTTCGTCGTCGGCACTGACGAACTTCGTCCCCGGATCTCGACCGTGGAGGTCAGTGACGCTGCGAGCTCGAACCCGGCACAACTGGCAGGCATTCGCGACGGGGATCTCGTTGTCGCGATTGACGACGAGCCCGTGCAGAGCTGGCAGGATCTGCGCTGGGTTCTTCTGCGCCATGCCCTCGACAGTAACAAGGTGAGCCTGCGCATTCGAACGCTCGAGGAAGTCGAGACCATGCGCACGCTGGATCTTGCCGGTCTGGATATCGATGACAGCAGCACGGACCTCATCGCACGGATCGGTCTGCGCCCATGGCGACCGGAGATTCCCGCTGTCGTTGGGAGGCTGGTCGACGACGGTCCCGCCGCTCGCGCCGGTCTGGTGGCGGGCGACGAGATCATCGCGATCGACGGCGAGCCCATCGGATCGTGGGGTGAAATGGTGGCGCAGGTGCGCGAGTCTGCCGGGCGCGAGCGTGTGTTCGGGGTGAAACGCGACGGCGTGGAGCGCAGTTTTGCCATCGTGCCCGACGCGGCCTCTGAGAATGGCGAAAGCATCGGACGCATCGGCATTGCGGTCGCGGAACCGGTGCTTGGCGGGCTGACGATGTTCGCCGAGGTTCGGTACGGCATCGTCGACGGCCTTGAGAAGGCCGTGCGGCAGACCTGGGATACCAGCGTACTCAGCCTGCAGATGATCGGACGGATGTTCACCGGTGAGATCTCGTGGAAGAACCTGTCCGGGCCGGTCACGATTGCGGACTATGCGGGGCAGTCGGCGCAGCTTGGACTGGGTCACTACATCAAGTTCCTGGCGCTCATCAGCATCAGCCTGGGAGTGCTCAACCTGCTACCCATCCCGGTGCTGGATGGCGGGCATTTACTGTATTATGTGATCGAAATCATCAAGGGCGGTCCCGTCTCGGAACGTGTCATGGAGATCGGCCAGCAGATCGGCCTTGCGCTCCTTGTCATGCTCATGGCATTTGCCTTCTACAACGACATCAATCGTCTAATCTCCGGCTGAATAACCGAATGAATCGCAAGCGCCTTTCAGGGCTGATCATGGCCCTTTTTGCCTCTTTTCCCGCGTTCGCCTTTGACCCCTTCGTGGTCAAGGACATCCGGGTAGAGGGTATCCAACGTACGGAAGCTGGTACGGTCTTCAACTACCTCCCGGTCCGTGTCGGTGACACGTTCGATGAAGGGCAGGCCGCCGAAGCAATCCGGGCACTGTTCGCTACCGGATTTTTCAGCGATGTGCGCATCGAAACCGAAAACGACGTGCTGGTGGTCCTGCTCGATGAGCGGCCTGCCATTGCCCAGATCGATTTTGTCGGGGTCAAGGAGTTCGACAAGGACCAGCTCAAGGCCGGCCTGCGCGAAGTCGGGCTCGCTGAGTCACGCATCTTCGACCGTGCCTTGCTTGATCGCGCCGAACAGGAGCTCAAGCGCCAGTACCTGAGTCGCGGCAAGTACGCTGCAGCGGTCACCACCACGGTGACGCCGCTGGAGCGCAACCGCGTCGGAATCAACTTCAGCGTGGAAGAGGGCGAAGTCGCCAAGATCGCCAGCATCACCGTGGTTGGTGCGAAGGCCTTCGATACCGAGGACCTCGTCGATCTGTTCCAGCTGACGACGCCGGGCTGGCTGACCTGGTACACCAAGAACGATCAGTACTCGCGCCAGAAGCTGTCTGCCGACCTTGAGAATCTGCGTTCCTACTATCTCAACCAGGGCTATCTCGATTTCAATATCGATTCGACCCAGGTGTCGATCACGCCGGACAAGAAAGAGATCTACATCACGGTGAATATCACCGAGGGTGAGCAATACACGGTCAGCGGGCTGCGTTTCACCGGCGAACTCATTCTTCCTGAGTCCGAGTATCTCGCGCTGAGCACGGTTCGTCCGGGCGAGATCTTCTCGCGTGAGAAGCTGACCGAGACCACCAAGGCGGTCACCGACCGGCTCGGCAACGAAGGCTATGCGTTTGCAAACGTCAATGCTGCGCCCGAAGTCGACAAGGCGAAGCGCGAAGTGGCCTTCACCATTTTCGTCGATCCGGGTCGTCGCGTATATGTGCGCCGGATCAACGTTGGCGGCAACACCAAGACCCGCGACGAGGTGGTGCGTCGTGAGATGCGCCAGATGGAAGGTGCCTGGTACGATGCCGCAGCGATCAATCGCTCGCGCGAACGTGTCGACAAGCTGGCCTTCTTTGACGAAGTGACGGTCGAGACGCCGGCAGTTCCGGGTACGACCGACCAGGTGGACGTGAATTTCGGCGTCAAGGAACGGCCCACGGGTAACCTGATGCTGGGCGCGGGCTTCTCCAGTTCGGAGAACATCGTGCTGTCGGCATCGATTTCGCAGCAGAACCTTTTCGGCAGCGGCAATGCGATGACGCTCGGGCTCAATACGAGCAGCTCCAGCCGCACACTGTCGCTGTCGTTCACCAATCCGTATTACACCGTTGACGGTGTGAGTCTGGGCTGGGACATCTATCACCGTACCTACGACACGACGGATTACTCTACGGTGTCGCCGTACAAGACCGTTTCGACGGGTGCCGGATTGCGGCTGGGATACCCGATTGCGGAAGACGACAGCATCAGCTTCGGCCTGGGGATTGACCGCACGCGTATCACGACCTATGACGACAGCACGGATCAGTACAAGGAGTTTTGTATTGATTTCGGTTGTAGCGATTCGAGCGGGATTGGTGACGTCACGGTGTCGAGCCTGTTGCTGACGGCGGGTTGGTCGCGGGACAGCCGCGACAGCTTCCTGTACCCGCGCAAGGGTGTGTATCAGCGCGTCTACGGTGAAATGGCCCTGCCGCCGGGCGATCTGCGTTATACCAAGCTGAACTACCAGTACCAGCACTGGTTCCCGATCGGCAAGGACTACGCGCTGATGCTCAACGGAGATATCGGCTGGGCAGCGGGATTCGGCGGCAAGCCGGTGCCGTTCTACAAGAACTTCTACGTTGGCGGTATCGGTTCCGTTCGCGGCTTTGACCAGAGCTCGCTCGGACCCAAGGATTCGGATGGCGACTCCATCGGTGGTACGCGCAAGGCCGTGGCCAACGCCGAGTTCTTCTTCCCGATGCCGGGTTCGGGCAAGGATCGTTCCTTCCGCATCTCGGCCTTCCTTGACGCTGGCTATGTCTGGGGTAAGGATGCGGATACGGGCGAGGACGAGAAGATCAACTTTGCCGACCTGCGTTACAGTACCGGTCTGGCCTTTGCTTGGACTTCGCCGATCGGTCCGTTGAAGTTCAGTCTTGGCTTCCCGCTCAAGAAGGAATCGGGCGACGACATTCAGCGCTTCCAGTTCCAGCTTGGCAGCGTGTTCTGATCGCGCCGCCCCCGGATAATTTGTGGAGACACATGTGAAAGTCAGTACTCTCTCCGTGATCGCAGTGGCCCTGATGGGGCTGAGCCAGGCTGCGTCGGCTGAAACAAAGATCGGGTTCGTTAATTCCGATCGCGTCATGCGCGAGGCCGGCCCGGCTGTCCGTGCGCAGCAGCGCCTTGAGAAGGAATTCGAGAAGCGCGACCAGGAAATGCAGCGCATGGCAAAGGACCTGCAGGCGATGCAGGAAGATCTCGAGCGCAACGGCGTGACGATGGCCGAGTCCGACCGTCGCAACAAGGAACGTGCATTCAACGATCTGAACCGTGATTTCCAGCGCAAGCAGCGCGAGTTCCGTGAGGATCTCAACCAGCGCCGTAACGAGGAACTCGCTTCGGTGCTGGACAAGGCGAACCGCACGGTCAAGCAGATTGCCGAAGCCGAGAAATACGACATCATCCTGCAGGAGGCGGTCTACGCCAGCCCGCGTATCGATATCACGGACAAAGTGGTCAAGGCCCTGTCCGAAGCCAAGTAAGGGCGTCGCTCGGCAATGATTCGCCTCGACGAACTGGTCCAAAAACTTGGTGGTGAGTTGGTTGGCGACGGCAGCGTCAGTGTCCGCAGGGTTGCGACACTCGACCAGGCAGGAGAGGGCGACCTCTCCTTTCTGGCCAATCCGAAGTACCTGAGTCAGGTCAAGAGCAGTGGTGCGGCGGCAGTCATTGTTGGCAAGAGCGCACGGGATGCGCTGACCGACCGGCCGCGCATCGTCGCAGACGATCCCTATCTCTACTTCGCGCACGTTGCAAGACACTTCAACCCGCCCGCAGCAGTGCTGGGCGGTGTTCATCTTCTGGCTGCCGTATCCTGCTCGGTGCCGTCCTCGGTCGCGATCGATGCGGGCGCGGTTGTTGAAGAGGGTGTCGTGCTGGGTGAAGGCGCGCACATCGGTGCTGGCGCTTACGTCGGCCGTGGTGCCCACATCGGCGCGAACACCCGGATTGCACCGCGTGCCACGATCTATGCCGGCTGTGTGCTTGGCCAGGATTGCATTATTCATGCGGGTGCCGTGATCGGTTCGGATGGCTTCGGCTTCGCACGCCAGCGTGACGGTGCGTGGGTGAAGATTCCGCAGGTTGGCCGTGTCGTCATCGGCAATGATGTCGAAATCGGTGCAAACACCACGATTGACCGGGGTGCGCTGGACGATACGGTGATCGGTAACGGTGTAAAGATCGACAACCAGATCCAGATTGGGCACAACGTCCGTGTCGGCGACTACACTGCGATTGCCGGCTGTGTCGGCATTGCGGGCAGCACGCGGATCGGTGCGCGGTGCATGATCGGCGGGCAGGCCGGCATCATTGGCCACCTCACGATTGCCGACGACGTCGTGATCTCGGCAGGGACGCTGGTGACCAAGTCGATCCGTCAGCCTGGCGTCTATACGGCCAATCTGCCGGTTCAGGGACACGCCGACTGGGTCAAAAATTTCGCGCACCTTCGCCATCTCGACACGCTCGTGGATAGAATACGCGCCCTCGAACAACGCCTGGAAGAACGGGAACAGAGCTGAATACCATGGATATCAACGAAATTCTTCAATACCTCCCCCATCGTTACCCGTTTCTGCTGGTCGACAGGGTGCTCGAACTTGAAGAGAACAAACGTATTCTGGCGCTGAAGAATGTGACCATGAACGAACCGTTCTTTCCTGGTCACTTCCCGCATCATCCGGTCATGCCGGGTGTGCTCATCGTCGAGGCGATGGCGCAGGCCGCCGCGCTGCTGTCGTTCAAGAGCATGGGCGTGAAGCCTGACGAAAACTCGGTGGTGTATTTCGCGGGTATCGACAACGTCCGCTTCAAGCGCCCCGTTGTTCCTGGCGACCAGCTTATTTTCGATGTCGAGATTACTCAGAGCAAACGCAATATCTACAAGTACAAGGGTGTGGCCAGGGTCGGTGATCAGGTCGCAACCGAGGCTGAACTGATGTGTGCGCTCAAGACCCTGTCATGATTCATCCGACTGCCATCGTCCATCCGGACGCGCGGATCGGCGAGAACGTATCGATCGGCGCATATTCGATTATCGGCGAGCACGTCGAGATCGGCGCCGGCACGCGGATCGGGCCTCACGTCGTGGTCGAAGGACATACGACGATTGGTTGCGACAACGAGATTTTCCAGTTCTGCTCGATCGGCGCTCAGCCGCAGGACAAGAAATACGTCGAGGAGCCGACTCGGCTTGAGATTGGTGATCGCAACACGATCCGGGAGTTCTGTTCGTTCAACGTGGGCACCAGCCAGGATGCGTACGTCACCCGCATGGGTAACGACAACTGGATCATGGCGTATGTGCACGTTGCACACGATTGTCAGGTCGGCAACCAGACGATCTTTGCCAACAATGCGACGCTTGCGGGCCATGTGCATGTTGGAGACTGGGCCATTCTCGGCGGTTTCACCGGCGTGCACCAGTTCGTGAGGGTTGGCGCCCACAGTTTCTGCGGTGTCGGTACCGTACTGCTGCAGGATCTGCCCCCGTGCGTCACGGTCTCGGGCAACCCGGCTGCGCCGCACGGCATCAACAGTGAAGGTCTCAAGCGCCGCGGGTATTCCGCGGATGGGATCGCCGCGATCAAGCGCGCGTACCGCCTCCTTTACCGTTCGGGCTTGAGACTCGAGGAAGCACGGGAGCAGATTGCGGCACTCGCCGGCGAACACGCCGAGGTCCAGGCTTTCTCCGATTTCATCAGCCAGTCTGGCCGCGGTCTGGTGCGTTGATCACATGGCGCCCAGAATCGCCATGGTGGCCGGAGAAGCCTCCGGCGATCTCCTCGCCAGTCACCTGATCCGCGCCGTAAAGCAGCACGTTCCGGATGCCGTGTTCTACGGTATCGGTGGTCCCAAGATGCAGGCGGAGGGCTTCGAGGCGCGCTGGCAGTCCGAGCGCCTTGCGGTGCACGGTTATGTCGATGGGCTGAAGCGGTATCGTGAGCTCTCTGGCATTCGCAAGAAGCTGCTGGCCGAGATCCGCCGTGATCGTCCCGATGCCTTCATCGGCGTGGATGCCCCTGATTTCAATCTCTGGCTGGAAGGGCGGGTGAAGGATTCCGGAATTCCGTCGATCCATTTCGTCAGCCCTTCGATCTGGGCCTGGCGCGGTGGCCGGATCAAGATGATCGCGCGTTCGGTGAGCCGGATGCTGTGCCTGTTTCCATTTGAAGCGCCGATCTACGACAAGGCCGGCGTTCCTGCGACCTATGTCGGTCATCCGTTGGCGGACGTGTTTCCGCTCAAGCCTGACCGCGCAGCGGCCCGGGAGCGGCTGAATGTTTCATCCGACGCCAAGGTCATTGCGGTATTGCCCGGCAGCCGGCAGTCCGAGGTGCGCAATCTCGCGGATACCTTCATCGGTGCGGCAGCCATTCTCTCGCAACGTCATCCGGACGCGGTGTTCCTGGTGCCGCTTGCAACGCGCGAAACGAGAACGCTGTTCGAGGACGCGCTACGCCTCAACAGTGCGCGCGAGTTGCCGATCCGCATGCTCTTCGGACACTCTGTCGACGCCATGACGGCAGCGGACGTGGTGCTGGTTGCCAGCGGTACGGCCTCGCTCGAGGCAGCCTTGCTCAAACGCCCGATGGTGATCAGTTACCGGATGGGCGGCTGGCAGTACCGGCTGATGAAGCGCATGGCCTATCTGCCCTGGGTCGGATTGCCCAATATCCTGTGCAACGAGTCTCTGGTTGCAGAACTGCTTCAGGACGACGCGACGCCGGTCAGGCTGGCCGATGCGCTCGATCGCTGGCTGCTCGACCCTGCAGGTTGCGCGGCATTGGAAGAGCGCTTCACCGAGCTTCATCTCACGCTGCGCCAGAACACTGCGGACAAGGCTGCTGCAGCGATCCTGCCTTACCTTCAGGGCAAGACGGGAGTGACCCGTGTCTGATATCGACCGTATTGCGCTGATTTGCGGCGTGGATGAAGCTGGGCGCGGCCCCTTGTGTGGCGCTGTCGTTGCAGCAGCGGTCATTCTTGACCCGGCACGCTCGATCGAAGGTCTGGCCGACTCCAAAAAACTGAGCGAACGCGCACGGGACCGCCTCGCGCCCCTGATCCGCGAACGTGCTTTGGCGTGGGCAGTCGCCGAGGCTTCGGTCGAGGAGATCGATCGGCTCAATATCCTGCATGCAACGATGCTGGCCATGAAGCGCGCAGTGGAGGCGCTCCCGGTAAAGGCGGACGAGGCGCTGGTCGATGGCAACCGCTGTCCAGCGCTCGATATTCCCGTGCGGGCAATCGTGAAGGGCGACAGTCTTGAGCCGGCAATTTCGGCCGCATCGATTTTGGCAAAAACCGCGCGGGACGAACAGATGCGTGAACTCGATCTACGCTTTCCGCAATACGGACTCGCCGGGCACAAGGGCTATCCGACGGCAGCCCACCTGGCAGCGATTCGAAAACATGGCGTGCAGGATTTTTACCGGCGCAGTTTCGGACCGGTTCGAAATATTCTCGAAAACCCGCCGCTCTGGACCGAGGGAGACGATACGTGACCCTGCACCATCTGATGCTTTTCCTGCATGTCTGTGGTGTCGTCGTATGGGTTGGAGGCATGGCATTCGCGTGGTTCTGTCTCCGCCCCGCCGCGATGCAGCTGCCCCCCGATCGTCGGCTGGGACTCTGGGCTGGTGTGCTTCGGACATTTTTTCCCATGGTCTGGATCTCGATTGCACTGATCGTGGTGTCTGGCTTTGGCATGCTGATCGAAACCGGTTTTGCGCGGGCGCCACTTGCGTGGCACGTGATGCTGCTGACCGGCGTGGTGATGATCGGGGTGTTTGCGTCGATCTGGTTCGGGCCCTGGCGTTCGATGCAGCAGGCGGTCGCCGATGAGGATTGGGCGCGCGCGGCCGTGGCGATGAATACGATCCGCCAGCGTGTGGGCTTTAACCTCGGACTTGGGCTGCTGACCACCGCAATCGCCACGCTCGGCCTGGCTTTCTGAACGGAATCCGGGCGTGGAACGGCTGAGCTCTCGCGATAACCCCCGCGTCAAGCATCTTCATGCGCTGGCAGGTAGCGCACGGGACCGGCGCAAGCATGGCGAAACCGTGCTCGACGGCGCGCATCTGATCGAGGCTGCGCTGCAAGCAGGCATGCCGCTGAAGTCGGTGTTCGTCTCCGAGACTGGTCTTGCCACTGCCGAGATCGCGACGCTCGTCGATGAGCTGCCGTCCGCTACATCGCTGACCCAACTCACAGACCCCGTATTTGCCCACGTCAGCCCGGTTGACAGCCCGTCGGGCGTTCTCGCGCTCATTGACGTGCCGGCTCAGACTGCAGCGCCGACAAGCACGACCTCGGTAATCGTGCTCGACGCCGTGCAGGACCCAGGAAATCTTGGCACGATTCTGCGCACGGCCGCTGCGGCCGGCATCCGGACAGCCTGGCTGACGCCCGGTTGCGCACAGGCGTGGTCACCGCGCGTACTCCGCGCCGGCATGGGCGCGCATTTCAAACTTGAGCTGAACGAGCAGGTGGATGCACTGACCTCGCTTGCCAGCTTTCCCGGCAGGGTATTGGCCACCGGCCTCAGCGCCGGCGCCCGCCCGCTCTACGCACTCGATCTCGCTGGGTCAATTGCCTGGCTCTTTGGTGCTGAAGGGCAGGGCGTCTCGCCAGCGCTGCAGCGACGGGCCGACCAGATCGTGACCATTCCGATGGCCGAGGGGGTGGAATCGCTCAATGTTGGAGCGGCGGCGGCGGTCTGTCTGTTTGAGCAGATGCGTCAGCGCGAGTTTGCACGCGCAAGCGACAACTGATCGCCAAAGAATCAACCCGGTAACGCACACAGCTGTGAGACCGACGACGCATCGCCGCCCTCGACGAAGGGCAGTCGGGCGAGCAGGGGTGCATCAATCCGTGTTCGCAGGCTGTCGATATTCTCCTCCCTGCGCAGCATGGTGGGATCAATACAGTTCGCCACCCAGCCTGCCAGGCTGAGGCCGCGGCCCAGGATTGCATCGACCGTCAGCAGCGAATGGCTGATGCACCCCAGGCGCAGACCAACAACGAGAATGACGGGAAGTCCGAGATCACTGGCGAGATCTGCGGTGTCATATGCGGGCCCTAGAGGCACGCGAAATCCGCCCACGCCCTCGACGAAGATCCGGTCCGCAGCAGCGCTGAGAGTATTGAAACAGTCGATGATGCGACCGGGCTCGATTGAAAGGCCTTCTTCTGCGGCTGCGATATGCGGTGCAATTGGCGCCATCAGGCAGTATGGATTGATGAGCCCGAGACCCGGATCGAAGCTGCCCGCCGCACGCAGGAGGGCCGCGTCTTCGTTAATCCGCTCACTGCCAACCAGCTCGGCGCCCGCTGCGATCGGCTTCATGCCGAGCGTCCGATGGCCCTGCTTGCGGGCCGCGTGAATCAGCGCGGCGGTGGCAAAGGTCTTGCCGATGCCGGTATCTGTACCAGCTACGAACCAGGCGCGGGATTCATTCATGCAGGTTTCCTCAGTGCGATCAGGATCAGGTCATAGGTGGCAGGGAGCTGGCCGTCTGCCCGGCGCCATTTCTCATATGCGCACTGAAGCGTCGACCATGCGGACTTGCCAAGGGGCTGCCGGCGGCGATCGTCCAGTGTGTGTGCGCCGATCGCCTTGATGTCACGCAGCAAACTGCGCAGATCAGCCGCGAGCCCGGCAATGTCACTTTGTTCAACTGCCAGTGTTTCCAGCCCTGCCTGCTCGGCAGCGCTGCGCCAGTGTGTGGCGTCTTGAAAGCGAATCACATGTGCGATATCGTCGATTTGGGCAAAGGCGTCGCTCAGCTCGTGCAGGGTGCGAGGGCCGAGCGTGGCGATCCATGCCATGCCGCCGGGCGTGAGCACACGGGCGATCTCAGCTGCCACGTGCCCGCTGCTGCACCACTGTACGGCGAGGCTCGACCAGATGACGTCGATGCTGGCATTTCGCAGTGGCAGGTGCTCGATGTCTGCGCAGAGCGGGAGGGCCTTCGCACCGTCCTGACAGGCGCGCAGAAGCATTGCCGGCGAAAAATCGAGCGCGATATGCTGGGCTTGCGGGAAGCGCTCCATCAATGCAGCGAGTGCGTGTCCGGTGCCGCAACCGGCATCCACAACCCGCGACGCCTCATGCGCGAGCAAATGAGCACCGGCAAAAGTTCGGAGCCGGGCGCACGCTTCGCGCTGTACCGCGGCGGCGGCATCGTAGGTGGAGGCTGCGCGATCAAAGGCGGATCGCACCGCGCGTTTGCGCTTGCGCTGCTCAGTCATGGGCGAGCGCGCGGATCAGGTCGGCACAGCGATCAGGGCGGGAAAGGAGCGGCGCGTGGCCGCAGCCGCTCACAATCTCGACACCTGCGTTGGGGAGGGCTTGGGCAAGCCACTGGGCTGCAGCGACTGGCATCAGGGCATCGCCGTCACCGTGGATGAGTTGCACCGGCTGTTTGACCTGCGCGACCGACGGGCGCAGGTCGGCTTCTGCCAGAATGGAGAGGCCGACTGCAAGCGCACACTGGGCGCGACCTTCAGGATGTGCCTGTTGAGATTGCTCCAGCATTGGCAAGAGACCGCGGCGAGCACTGTCGCCAAGCGTCTGCAAGGCAAGAAAGCGCCTCAGTGTTGGCTGCGGCTCGGCGACATAACCGGACAAAAAGGACGACACGGTGTCTGGAGGCAAACCGCATGGCCAGTCGGCACTGCTGACGAACTTTGGGGATGCGCCGATCAGGGCCAGCCGCGATACCTTGTGCGGATAGCGGGCTGCGAGATCGAGAGCGAGCATGGCACCAAGCGACCAGCCAGTGACGACCGCGTCGTCGGGCAGCGCGGCCTGTATCGCATCGGTCCAGGCCTGGAGGATCGCGGACGCTGCGGCGGGTGCGCCGCCATGTCCGGGGAGTGCAGGGGCAAACACCGCATTGTCGCTGTTCAGCCTGGCGATCAACGGCTGCCACACGGCGGGGGTCATCGCCCATCCGTGGAGGAACACCAAGGGGGATGCATTCATAGGCTGTGTTCCAGACGGTTGAGCGTTGATGCCAGTCGTTCAACATCGGATTCGGTATGGGCAGCAGAGAGCGAGATTCGCAGGCGCGCGCTGCCTACGGGCACAGTGGGAGGTCTGATCGCCGGCACCCAGAGTCCTTCGTCCCACAGCGCCCGGGCCAGCGCGAGTGCTTCTGCGTTGTCGCCGACCCGAATGGGCTGGATTGGCGTTCTCGACGGCATCAGCTGCCAGCGTTTCAGCTGCAATCGACCGCGAAACAATGCGATCAAATGCTCAAGATGTGTCCTGCGTTCATTGCCGTGCAAGATGAGTTCCAGACTGCAAAGAAGTGCATGCGCCAGCGCCGGTGGCGCACCCGTAGTGAAGATGTAAGTCCGAGCCTTCTGCATCAGCCATTCGACAAGCTCGGTCTGCCCGGCAACGAAGGCGCCCGAGACACCCGCTGCCTTGCCCAGGGTGCCAATCAGGATCAGGCGCCAGGATGCTATGCCAGCCTCTGCCACCGCACCACGTCCGTTCGGACCCAGTACGCCGAAACCATGCGCGTCATCCACCATCAGCCAGGCATCGTAGGTGTCCGCGAGCCGGAGGAGGTCGGGCAGCGGCGCAACATCACCGTCCATGCTGAACACGCTGTCGGTCGCAATCAGCTTGCGGCGGGCGGTGCTCGCCTGCAGCATGCGTTCGAGTGCGGCGAGGTCGAGGTGCGGGTAGCGGTGCGTCTCCGCGCGCGACAGCAACATGCCATCGACCAGAGAGGCATGGTTGAGACGGTCAGCGAATACTGCACCACCACGTCCCACCAGTGCCGGTATTACCCCACTGTTGGCCATGTAGCCGGTCGAGAAGTAAAGCGCCCGCTCACAGCCGATGAAGCTGGCGAGGCCTTGTTCGAGCGAGTGCTGAACATCGTAGTGGCCGCTGACGAGGTGTGAGGCACCCGACCCTGCGCCCCAGCGTTGCGCACCCTCGGCAAGCGCATCGGCAAGTGCAGGATCGCCGGCCAGACCGAGGTAGTCATTGCTGCAGAAGGCGAGCATCTCACGTCCATCGACCACCGCACGTGGCGCGCACGGCAGCGCGTTGTTGCGTCGCTGTCGAATCAGGTGTGACTGCTCCAGATCACGCAGATCGTCGCGCAGGAGATCGAGTTGAGTCATGTGTTCAGACGAGAGCTGCATCGAGCGCAGCGGCTGCACCGTTGATAAGGTGCCGCAGTTCGGTCTCTTCGACAACGTAGGGCGGCATGAAATACACCGTGTTGCCGATGGGGCGCAGCAGCACACCGTGATCGAGCGCTGCGCGGAAGAAGCGCGTCGAAAAGTCTTTCATCGCGGTTTTCACATCAAACGCCAGGATCATGCCGCGTTGTCGCAGGTGCTCGACCTCCGGCCGTGAGCCGAAGCGCTCGCGGGCCAGCTTCCCGAGCAGCGCCGAACGAGTCCTGTTTGCAACGATTACATCGTCCTGCTCGAAGAGGTCGAGCGTGGCGAGGGCGGCACGACAGGCCAGCGGGTTGCCGGTGTAAGAGTGCGAGTGCAGGAACGCGCGCGCGCTGCTGTCGGCGTAAAAGCTGTCATAGACGGCATCGGTGCTGAGCACCAGGGACAAGGGCAGATATCCGCCGGAAATGCCTTTGGACAGGCAGATGAAATCCGGCCAGTCGCCGCCGGTTTCATGCGTCGAGTCTGCAACCTGTTCCCAGGCGAAGAAGCTGCCGGTACGCCCGCAGCCGACGGCGATCTCGTCAGCGATCAGATGTACCTCGTAGCGAGTGCACAGTGCGCGTGCGAGGCGCAGGTATTCCGGGTCATACATCACCATGCCTGCCGCCCCCTGCACGAGGGGTTCGACGATCAGGGCTGCAATCTCGTCGTGACTTTCGGCGAGACAGGCTTCCAGTGCTGACGCTGCCCGGCGAGCAAGGTCGACAGGATCTTCACCCGATGACGCGAGGCGCGCGTCGGGGCACGGTACCGTGCTCGCCATTCTCACCAGCGGGGCGTAGGCATCGCGAAAGATTGCCACATCGGTCACTGCAAGCGCACCTACGGTCTCCCCATGGTAGCTCCCCGCCAGGCTGACGAAGCGGGTCTTGCCCGGGCGACCGCGGTTGCGCCAGCTATGCATGCTCATCTTCAGCGCGATCTCGGTCGCCGAAGCACCGTCGGACGCGTAGAAGGCGTGACCAAGGCGGTGTCCGGTGAGTGCAGCCAGCCGCTCTGAGAGCTCTACGACCGGTGGATGAGTGAAGCCGGCAAGCATCACGTGCTCGAGTGTTTCCAGCTGCGCACGCAGCGGTTCGTTGATGCGAGGATTGCAATGTCCGAAGAGGTTTACCCACCACGAGCTGATGCCGTCGAGCAGCCGCCGGCCGTCGGCATCAATCAGCCAGGGACCTTTTCCACGCACGATCGGGATCAGCGGCAGTGTCTCGTGCTGCTTCATCTGCGTGCAAGGATGCCATACGGCAGCGAGTGAGCGGGTAAGGAGAGGAGAATGAACGGACATCGAGACTCGGTGAAAAGTGAAACCGGTCAATACTGCGTAATCAGGCAGTGCGTGTCAAACCGGACGGATTTGCTAAGATCGAGGTCTCGATTCATTTGAGCTGCACCATGATCTTCGTCATCTCTCCCGCCAAGGCGCTCGACTACGAGACTCCCCCGGTTGTTGCCACTCACAGTCAGCCCGACTTCCTCGATCAGGCATCTGAACTGATCGACATCCTGCGTCAGCGCACACCGGCAGAGGTTGCCCAGCTGATGAAGCTTTCCGATCAGCTCGCCAGTCTCAACGTTGCCCGCTACGCGAGCTGGACGCGTCCGTTTTCGCCCGACAACGCCAAGCAGGCGGTGCTGGCCTTCAATGGTGATGTGTATGAGGGGCTCGATGCGGCCTCGCTGTCACCCGCAGATCTGGATTGGGCGCAGGCGCATCTGCGGATCCTGTCCGGGCTGTATGGCGTGCTGCGGCCGATGGACCTGATGCAGTCCTATCGCCTCGAGATGGGCACGAAGCTGGCAAACGCGCACGGCAAGGATCTCTACGCCTTCTGGGGCAACCGTATCACCGACGAGCTCAACGCCCTGCTGGCGCGTGAAGAAGAGGCCGGACGCGAACGGGTGCTGGTGAATCTCGCATCCGAGGAGTACTTCAAGTCGGTACGCCGCAAGCAGCTGCAAGGCAGGGTGGTCACCCCCGTGTTTGAAGACTGGAAGGCGGGGCGCTACAAGATCATCAGCTTCTATGCCAAGCGCGCGCGCGGCCTCATGAGCCGATATGCGATCACCCATCGTGCCGAGGACGTCGACGCCCTGCGCAAGTTCGATAGTGAGGGCTACGCTTTTGCCGCCGAGGCCTCGGACGCTGACACCTGGGTGTTCCGGCGACGCGTGGACTGAAAGAAGCACGGCGGTCTGGATTGAACTGCGCGACGGCATGCGTCCGGCCGCGCCACAGGATGGAGAAAGCATGAAGATCAGTTCCAGCTTCGATTCGGGCTCAATCGAAGTCGTCAGCCTCGACGATCCACAGAACATCCGGCTGCGGCTGCGTGCGGACAACGCAGCGGATTTCCGCCAGTGGTTCCACTTCCGTCTGCACGAGGCGGGAGGGAAGCCCGTGCGGATGGTGTTCGAGAACGCGGCGGATGCGGCCTATCCGGACGGGTGGCCAGACTATCGCTGTGTTGCGTCCTACGACCGCAAGAACTGGTTCCGGGTGTCCGGCACCAGTTACGAGAACGGCGAGCTCGTGGTCGAGCACACGCCCGAACGCGACATCATTTACTACGCCTATTTCGAGCCGTATTCACACGAACGCCATCTGGAACTGATCAGCTGGGCTGAAATGTCGCCTTATGCGACCGTGCAGAACCTTGGTACGACCGTGGAAGGGCGGGACCTCGACGTCGTGGTCGTCGGACGTCCGGTGGCGGGGCGCAAGCCGGTGTGGATCATTGCGCGCCAGCATCCGGGGGAGTCGATGGCCGAGTGGTTCATCGAGGGCCTGCTGAAGCGCCTGCTCGACAGTGCCGAACCGGTCGCACGCAAGATTCGCGAGCATGCCGTCCTCTACATCGTGCCAAACATGAACCCGGACGGTGCGGTGCGCGGAAATTTGCGTACTAACGCAGCCGGGCGCAACCTGAACCGGGAGTGGCGTGCACCTGATCCCGTCATGAGTCCAGAGGTCCATCTGGTACGGCAGGCGATGGAGGAAACTGGATGCGAGTTGTTCCTCGACATCCACGGCGACGAGTCACTGCCTTATGTGTTCCTTGCCACCGCTGACGAGGTGCCCGGCTTTACGGCCGAAATGGCCGAGCAGCAGGCGCGATTCATTGAGGGTCTACAGGCAGTCAGCCCCGACTTTCAGACTGAGCACGGGTATGTGAATGGCCGTTTCGGCGAAGAAATGCTGACCCTGGCCAGCAAGTGGGTGGCGCACCGTTTTGGCTGCGTGTCCCTGACGCTGGAGATGCCGTTCAAGGACAACGCCAACATGCCTGATGGACAGACCGGCTGGAACGGCGCTCGCAGCCGCCGCCTTGGAGGCGCAATGCTGAACCCCATCCTCAGCCACGTGGCGGCAGAAGGCTGACGCGGATCACAGACTGGAAACCTGCTGGCGCCCTTGGTGGGGGCGTGTCAGCAGGCTGGCAGTGCGGGGGAGTGTCAGGCAGGGAACAAGGCCAGGATGCCGTCAAGGCCGACGTGGTCGAAGCAGCAATTCGCCTCGGCACGCAACACCGGTTTGGCACGATAGGCGACGCCAAACCCTGCGGCCTGGAACATCGGAATGTCATTGGCACCGTCGCCCGCGCAAATCACCTGTTCGGCGTTCAGCCCAAGTGCGTCGCGCGTGCGCTCGAGATGCTCGGCCTTGGCATCGCCATCGACGATGTCGCCGGTCACCCGGCCGGTCAGGTAACCACCTTCAACTTCGAGTTCGTTTGCCCAGGCATAGTCAAAGCCAAGCCGTTGCTTGAGGCGCTCGGTGAAGTAGGTGAAGCCGCCCGACACCAGCATGGTGCGGATGCCGGCCTGCTTCAGCCCGCGCATCAGGCGCTCGGCCCCTGGATTGAGTTGCAGCCGTTGCTCGTACACCTTTGCCAGCGCATCTTCTGGCAGGCCACGCAACAGCGCCACACGCCGGGTCAGCGATTCGCGAAAATCCAGCTCGCCGCGCATGGCGGCTTCGGTGATCTCGGCAACCTGAGCCTTCAGGCCCTGCATGTCGGCGATCTCATCAATGCACTCGATGTTGATCAGCGTCGAGTCCATGTCGGTCACGAACAGGCCAAAATCGCCCAGCCGGCGATCTTCAGCAACCCAGGCCCAGTCCAGCGCGGCGTGCGCACAATGCGTGGGCACGCCGGGGTCGGACTGCGCACCGCACAGGCGAAACGCCTGCGGCGTGATCTGCTCGATCGCTCGCGCGCCGGTCAGCTTGGCAAGCGATTTCAGGGCCAGGTTGTCAACGTCGAGCCCTTGTACGACAAGGCTCATTCAGTGCGCTCCCGGAGAGCCAGTGCCTCGCGCAGTTCTGCATCGGCACGCTTGATCATGTCTACAGTGGTGTCCCAGCCGACGCAGGCGTCAGTGACCGAGCAGCCGTACTTGAGCAGCGACAGATCCGCAGGAATGGGCTGGTTACCGGCTTCGAGGTTACTCTCGATCATCAGGCCAACGACCGAGCGGTTGCCTTCGCGCACCTGATGGACGACGTCCTTCATTACCAGCGGCTGCAGTTCGGGCTTCTTCCAGGAGTTGGCGTGCGAGCAGTCGACCACGATGTTGACCGGCAGCTTGGCCTTGACCAGCGCCTGCTCGGCCAGCGAGATCGATACCGTATCGTAGTTCGGGCGTCCGCCACCGCCGCGCAGCACGGCATGGCCGTACTTGTTGCCACGGGTGCGCAGAATGGCCGACTGGCCCTGTCCGCTGACGCCGAGGAAACTGTGCGGGCTGGCCGCCGAAATGATGGCGTTGACTGCCACATCCATGTCGCCGTCGGTCGCATTCTTGAATCCGACCGGTGTCGACAGGCCCGAGGCCATTTCGCGGTGCGTCTGCGATTCGGATGTCCGGGCACCGATGGCGGTCCACGAGATCAGGTCGCCGTAGAACTGCGGCGCAATCGGGTCGAGCGCCTCGGTGGCGATCGGCAGGCCGGTTTCGGCGACGTCCAGAAGGAAGCGACGTGCCTTTTCCATGCCCTCGTCGATACGGAAGGAGTCGTTCATGTAGGGGTCGTTGATGTAACCCTTCCATCCGGTCGAGGTGCGGGGCTTCTCGAAGTACACCCGCATCACCAGCACCATCGTCTCCGCGACTTCGTCCGCCAGCGCGCGCAGGCGGCGAGCATAGTCGAGGCCGGCAACCGGGTCGTGGATCGAGCACGGACCCACAACGACAAAAAGGCGCTTGTCCTTGCGGTCAAGGATGTCCATCAGCGCCCTGCGACCGGCCAGCACCGAGGCGGCGGCCTTGTCGGTGAGCGGCACGAGCGCTTTGATCTGCTCGGGCGACGGCATGTCATCGACAGCCAGGATATTGAGGTTTTCGGTCTGGGCGACAGGCATTGAGCGCTCCGCAAGGCTCCAAGAAAGAGCGGAATTGTAACCCGAAGGCGGGCTCAGGCCGGACTTGGACTGGAACTTTCGAACATGACAGCACGCTTGCCAGGCACGCGGACAGGCTGCAAGGCCGCGTTGCGCGGTCAGACGCAGGGCGATCGTCCTGCGTGTCGCGCTCAGTAGTTGAAACGTTCGGTCAGTGCGCCGAGGTTGAGCTGGTCGAGGATCTCCGCGAGACGCTCGCGTGCATTGCCTCGCGGGGCACCGGTCCGGCGCGCAACGATCAGCTCGTTCTTCATCGAATGTTCCCAGCCAACAAGCTCTGTCACGGTGAGCGAATACCCATGCGCTTCGAGCAGCAGGCAGCGCAGTACATTGGTGATCTGGCTGCCGAACTCACGGGTATGAATCGGATGGCGCCAAATTTCCGCGAGCGGCGTCTGCGACAGCGATTCGGCCTTGTGCTGGCGCAGGATGGCGGCCACTTCGGCCTGGCAGCACGGCACCAGCACGATGAACTGTGCCTGCTTGGCGAGGGCGAAGCGGATCGCATCGTCCGTTGCGGTATTGCAGGCGTGCAGTGCGGTGACGATATCGACGCGGTCGGGCAGGGCGTCGGACGTGATCGATGCCTCCACCGAGAGATCGTAGAAACGCATGCGCCTGAAGCCCAGCTTGTCGGCAAGCGCCCGCGAGCTCTTTACCAGCTCCGCCCGGGTTTCGATGCCGATGACCTTGCCCTTGTCGCGGGACTTGAGAAACAGGTCGTAAAGGATGAAGCCCAGATACGACTTGCCTGCGCCGTGGTCGACCAGTACGGGCTCGGCTGAGGTGGCAAAGGCTTCTTCAAGCAGGGGCTCGATGAAGTTGTAGAGGTGGTAGACCTGCTTCAGCTTGCGCCGGCTGTCCTGATTGAGCTTGCCGTCGCGGGTGAGGATGTGCAGCGCCTTGAGCAACTCGACGGATTGATCGGGGCGAATTTCGGGGGCAGCTGACATGACTTCGGTTTCGGGGGCAGGGCCCCGCATTCTAACCGTCCCGGGCACATCGCGCCCGGACTTGGCTTGCAAGACCGGGTCTCAGGGTTCCTACAACCACTTTGCCCGCTTGAATTGCCAGTACAGAACAGCCGACGCCAGCACGATCGCGATCAGTGCGGCGGGGTAGCCGTATTCCCACTGAAGTTCGGGCATGTGGCTGAAGTTCATCCCCCAGATGCCGGCGAGTGCGGTTGCCACGGCGAAGATACCGGCCCAGGCTGCAAGACGCTTGCTGACCTCGGTCTGATCGATGGTGACCATCGACAGGTTCACCTGGATGGCCGTGCCAATAGTGTCGCGAATGCTGTCGAGCGATGCGTTGAGGCGCGTAAGGTGGTCATACACGTCGCGGAAGTAGTGGCGGCTGTTGCTGCACACCTCGGGCACACGGCCGCTGTGCAGCTTGCCGGCCGCTTCCATCAAGGGCGTGACGGCGTGCTTGAGCAGGGTGACCTTGCGCTTGAGCCGGTACAGACGCCGGATGTTGGTGGGCGCAGCGCCCTTGGTGAAAATCCGCTCCTCCATCGCTTCGAGATCGGTTTCGAGCTTTTCGATGAGCGGAAAGTAGCGGTCGACCACCGCATCCATCAGCGCATACAGCACATAGCCCGGCCCCTTCACCAGCATCTTCGGTTCACGTTCGCAGCGCGCGCGGACGCCGAGGAAGTTCTGCTGGCTGCGGTTGCGGACCGAAAGGATGTAGTTGCGCCCGACGAAGGTATGCACTTCACCGACGGCGAGCTTTCCTTCCTGCTCTTCGACCAGGTGCATGACTGCGAACACCTCGTCGTCGTACTCCTCGACCTTGGGGCGCTGGCGACCGTGATTGGCGTCTTCCACTGCGAGCTCATGCAGCCCGAAAGCCGCCTTCATCTGCGCCATCTCTTCAGGGGTTGCATCCTTGAGCGCCACCCAGACGAAGCAGTCCTGCTTGTGAAGGTAGGAGGAGATTTCGCTGATCGGGAGATCGGCCAGCTTGCGGCCGTGCTGGTAGGCAGTGCAGTTTATGAGCATGAGATCATGGCGCAGTTGAGCTCATGCAAGTCTAACCCGCTTTGCGATTCGGGCAGCGGGGCAGCGGCTGTGGTGCGGCGGGCGCAGTGTCACATCCGCCGCACCTCATGCTTACTTCGCGGGTGCTTCCGCTGGTGCCGCTTTGGACTCCATGGCCTTGTCCAGCTTCAGCTTGTCGGCCTTGAGCTGGTCGATCGTCGCCCGCCGTTCGGCGGCCTTGTCCTCAGCCGACTGTCCGGTGTCGGTCGACGCAGCGGGAAGGTCGTCAGTCGTTTTGCTTCGCGGCGTGTCATCGACGGCTGTCCGGGTTCCGCTGTCAGGGATGTCGTCTGTCGTCTTCGACCCGGTCTTCTTTTCCGGTGTCTTTGACTCGCTCGACGTCTCGTAACCTGCCTCGATACCGACGGCGATATCGCGATTCTCGGCCTGCTGCTTTATTTCATTGCCGATGATCTGCGTGCCGCCCTCTGCCTTGATGTCGGCCTCCTGGTTGATGACGTTGTTGCCCTTGATCGTCACCGTACCGCCCGAGCCGATCGACGTGCCGGTCGACTCTACCTTGTCTGCGTAGCCGACGTTGCCGCCAACGGCGCCGGTTTTCTCCCTGCCTTCGCTACCCGAGGTCGCCCCGATTTCGGCCTGAACGCCAAAGGACGTCGTGGTTTCGGTGTTCCTGGCTGCACGCAGATTGACGTCGCCTCCGGCGGCGATGCCCGTGTCGCCTTCAGCGTTGAGCGCCGTACCTTCGAAGTTGGCGTCCTTGCCTGCCGAGATGCTGATGCCACCGCTGCCAGCCTTGATCGACCCGACTTGCGCTGTGCTGCTGTTGCCGTTCTCCTGTTCATAGCCACCGCCCAGACCCATTGCCTTGTCGCCACCCTTTTCGGAACTCAGGGAAAGACTGGCGTTTGCGGCCTGGCTCGACGATTCGGTCGTGTCGCGTGCGGCCTTGAAGTCGACATTGCCCCCTGCATCGATGCCGACAGCATCGCCGGCTTCCAGCTGTGTCCCCTCGAAGCTCGCGTCGCCCGTGGTCTTGATGTTGATGCTGCCACCCGCTGCCATGCCACCTGCACGCGCGGTGCTCGTCTTCTCGCCCTCGTTCCCCATGCCGTATTCGGCATCGAGACTGCCGCCCGCCTTGCCGACCACGTCCACCTTGAGTTCGGCGGAGATGTCCTGCGACGAGCTGCTGCTGGTCGTGGTGTCCTTCGCTGCCTGGTAATCCAGCGAGCCCGCTTCGAGGTTGATGTCACCGCCGGATTCGAACTGCGTTCCGATCAGGGTCGTCTTCTCTTCCGACGTGGACGTGATGCTGCCGCCAGATTTGTAGCGCGTGGTGACGGCGGTCGTGCTGGCTTCACTCTCGCCTTCAGAAGCGCCGGTATAGCTGGCACGGAAACCTGCGCCAGCGCCTGCGCCAGATTCTGTTTCGGATTCACCCTTGGAGTTCGCACTGGCTCCGGCCTCCGCCGATGCTCCCGCACCGACGCCGATCCGGGCATCGTGACTGGAACTGCTCGAACTGGAGTAGCTGCTGTCCTCGGCCGCGATCTCGCGGATCTCGCGCGCGGTTTGATCAATGTTTCCGGCCGCTTCGATCTGCGTCCCCTGATCGACAATGGTGTCCTTCGCGGTCCGGGTGATGTTGCCACCTGACTTGAAGCTCGAAGTGACCTGGGTGACAGAGCCCTCTGCACTGGACTCCTCTTCCCTGTTGTAGCGCAGGCCGGTGCTCACGTTTGCCTCCGCATCGGCGCCGGCTTCTGCCGTGCCTGCCGCGCTGTTGCTCAGCCGTGTCGGATTGGCCTCGGTGCCTGCGTTTGCCTCGGCCTTCGCATCCGCGCCGACATACACGCCCGCAGTCTGCGTCGTCTTCGAGGAAGTGCGTTCGTCGATATCCTGTGCTGCCCGATTGACGATGTTCGTCGCCTCGATGTTCATGTCACCGCCGGATTCGACTTCGGCACCGACGAAGGTCGCATCCTGCCCAGCGGTGATGTTCATGCTGCCGCCTGACTTGAGTGTCGAGCCCGTGTTCCTCAACGTATATTCGGTTGTACTCTCGTTCTCAGTGCGCGCGCCAATCGTCGTCGTACCGCTGGCCCCGGCCGATGCGTCCGCACCCGCGCTGGCGTTGGTTCCGGTTGTGCCGGCTCTTGCCTGGGCTTCTGCGTTGGCACCTGCCGAAGACTCGCCGTCGTTGTAGATGCCCACCGACGTCCGGGTTGTCTCCGTGTTACTCCAGGTCTCGTTGCGCCCGGCGAGAACTTCGACGTTCTCGGCTTCGAGGTTCATGTCCCCGCCCGACTCGACGTTCGATCCCTGCACCCTGAGTGTGCCCTTGGTGCTTGCATTGAGGTTTCCACCGACCGTCAGGCTGGAAGCAACGCTGGTGTTGGAGCCCGCATTTGTCGTACTGACCGTGGTTTCCGCAAACTTGAGATCGGCTGAGCCGGACGCTTCCGCGTTGGCATTGGCGCTTGCGTCGGCGCTGGCACGTCCGGACGCGCTTTCCGATGCAGATGCCGACTTGCTGCCCGAATCGCTCTCACCCGAACTGCCAGTCTTGAGGAAGGTCGTGGTTTCGGTAACCGTGGTCGTGCGTTCCTCGTCCAGCCCGTCGAGAATATTGATGCCCTTGGTCGCGGTGATGTTCGCATCACCGCCGATCGCGACATCCGATCCCTGAATGGTCATCTCGTTCTTCGCTTCGATGTCGGCATTGCCGCCGACATTCAGCGTCGAACCCGCGTTGGTGCCTTTGAAGCTGTCCGTCGTGGTCTTTTCGGTGCCCCAGACGCCTCCACCGACGCCGACGCCGGATGTCTCGGTTACGCTCTTGGTGGTGAGCTTGTCCTGACGGGAGATGACATTGAAATCACCTCCGGTGTCGACATCAAGGTCGCCGCCGACGTTGGCGTTGGAACCCGCAATCGTAGTGTCGCCGCCACTGTTGAGCTTGAGGTTGCCGCCAGTCTGAAGGTTCGAGCCGATGTTGGTTTCGGCGGTGGTGGTGGTGGTCGTGGACGAGTTGTGTGCAGGACCAAGGTACAAAGATTCGCGCGTCGTCGTGGTGGTCTTGTCGACGATGGTGTCGAAGGTGATATCACCACCGGCCGTCAGCGAAGCGTCACCACCGGCAGTCACGTTAGCGCCAGTGACCTTGATGTCTTTGGCAGCGTCGAGGTCGAGCGAACCCGTGGCCTGAATTCCGCCAGTCTTGCCGATGGTCGTTATATAGTTTTCTTCGTTTCCGCTTCCCGACGTAAGGGTTTCATTGGTGATGTTGCCCTCGGTCGACCTGAGGCTGACATCGCCGCCGCTGATCGTCCCGCTCACGTTGGAAATGTCGCCCTTGGTGGTGATGCTCAGGCTCTTCTCGCCCGATATCGTGCCGCCGGTGTTGGTCAGGGTTGTGAGGTTAAGGGTGGCCTCGTCGGTCGCAATCACCGCTCCACCCGTAATCATGTCACGCGTGCTCTGGGCGAGATAGACCCGAGGCGCGAGCACTTTCTGCCCGGCAACCTCGACTTCCACCATCCAGACAATATCCTGGGAAAGCCCGGAAATCTGCGCGGCAGTCAGCGGCTTTCCGTACACCAGGCCCAGACTCTTGCCCTGATCAAGGGCCTGGTCCATCAATCGCTGCATTTGACCCGCTTCGTCGCCGTAGCCCTTGAGTACGTTGCTGCCGGTCTCAGCAATCAGTTGCTGACGAATCAGATAGGCTTCGTAGTTTGAATCACCAAGGCGCTTCAGGACGTTGTCGGGATTGTAGCCATAGCGGTTCTGCAGGTAGTCGGAACCAACGAAGTTGGAGCCAACGGCGAACAGGGGATTGGTTTCAATCAGGTAAGCCGAGCCCGGGTTCTTCGAGACCACAAAGTAGCCATTGGGGTTGGTTGGCAGGACGATGCTGACGCCGCCAAGGGGCACCGTCGAGCCCGCCACGACAGCAGAGCTGCCGGTCGCCGAGGTTCCGGAGACCGAGCCGACGCCTGTGGCACCACTTTGTGCAGTGGTACCGGCCCCGATGCTCGAAGGGCTGGCATTCCAGGGTGAGCTCTGGTTGTGAAGGGAGAACCCTGTCGCAATGAGCGAGCCCGCAAAGATCCCGGCGCCGTACGAATAGGAGGTCGCGGTCGCAGTCGTACTGCTGTAGCCCTGGTTGTAATACCAGTCACTGCCCGTGAGGGCCCAGTCCTTGTAGGTGTGCCAATACTCCGTAATCTGCTGGCTTTGCAGCGAGAGATCGTCGTTGGTGAAGCTGCCCGAACCGCTGATGGTCATCGTGCCCGCGCTGGCCGCGAGGACCGCCCCTGAGTTGAACGCAGCGCTGAACCCGGAGATGCTCATGTCGCGGCCCGCGATGATCTGCGGCTTCGTATTCGGGATGGCGGACGTAAAGTACTGGTACCGCGTGCCTGTGCGTTTGTAGTACCACCGCTCGTCACCGGGTGGTGGGCACGCACCGTTACACCAGTAGCCATCGTCTTTCGTACTGCCCCAACTCGTTGATGACCATTGGCGAGAAGGCACTCCCCCCGGGATTTCGTTACGGAAGGTCGTTGCCGAGATAGCGATATCGCGGCTCGCGTTGATCATGCTGTTGTTGGTGAAGGTGCCGCCTGCGATGAGCGTCATGTCCCCACCGGAGTCGAACGTGCCGGTGCTTGCGTAGTTGTTCAGATCTCCGCTTGTCGCCCGCAGGGTGAGCTGATTACCCGCATAGAAGGCGCCGTAGTTGTCGATATCGCTGCCGCCCGTAGCAAGCACGCTCAAGGTAGAGAGAGACGACATCCCGCCGGTGCTGCGGTTCGTCACGCCTGCCGCCGTGATTGCAAGATCGTCGTTCGAATGAATGGCGCCATAGTTGCTGACGCTGCCACTGACAGTCATCTGGCTGGCACCGGAGTTCATCGCACCAAACAGCAGGGCGCTGCTGTTGCTGGCACTGCCGTTGGTCAGGGATGATGCGGTGAGCGTCGTGCCACTGCTCCCATAGATCTTGCCCTGGTTTGAGATCCATCCGGCGACGATGTTCATCGTCGAGCCGGCGAAAAGGACGCCTGAGGCCGAATTGTCGAGCGTTTCGACACGGCTGCCACGACCCAGCGTCATGGCTGTGCCGGACTGAATGCGACCTGCATTGGTAAGGACAAGGGCGGTCAGGTCGACCGCGCCGTCGCCGATCATGGTGCCACCCGCCACGTTCGACACGCCATCCCCACTGACGATCGCCAGGGTGTCGGTACTGCGAACCTGACCACTGTTGGTCAGCACATCTCCTACCGTCCGGGTTGCGGTGAGCGTGGCGAGATCTGCGCTGTCGATGAACCCGGTGTTGTTCAGGGTGTTGCCCTGCAGGGCAAGGGTGTCGTTCAGTCCAGTCGTCTTGACTGTGCCGCTGTTGGCGATCGCTGCCGTGGCCACCACGGTCAGGCCGCCTGCGGACTGGATCGTGCCCTGGTTGTCGATTGCGCCGCTGACCGCAAGGCTGCCGTCTGCATTGGCTGCCGTTGAAACAATGAGGCGCGACGCGCTGCCACTGTTGGTGAAGCTCGTCGCATTCACCGTGCTGCCGGTGGCGGCCTGGATCGTCCCTGCGTTGCTGATGGTGCCCGCGGTGAGGGCAAGTGAAGCCTGGCTAAGGACGTTGCCACCGGCGAGGTTGTTCAGGTTGACCAGATGGCCGACGCCGCCGATTGTCAGCAGCGCAGCGGACTGGAGACGTCCGGCGTTGGTGAGCAGGAAGCTGGTTCTTGCGGAGCTGACATTGAGGGTGCTGTCAGCGATGATCCTGCCTGCCGCAAGTTGTTGAAACGCGTTACCGACATCGAGGCGCATCGCACCGCCCGCCTGCAATGCGCCACTGTTGGCAAAGCTCGTTCCGGTGGTGGCCGTTGCCGTTGCGTTCAGCAGGCCGCCTCCGTCGATGGTGCCCCTGTTGTCGATGGTCCGCGCTTCGAGGTCGAGTGTCCCGTTACTGCCTCCATTCCCGGTCCGGAGCGCCAGAATCTGACCACTGTTGGTGAGTGTGGTGCCCGCCTGGATGTCGAGCGCGCCAGCGGACTGGACCAGTCCCTGGTTGTCGAAAGTGCTACCGATGTTGAAGTCACCAGCGCCGTAAACGGCCGAGGTTGTTGATGCGATGAAGCTCGAGCCGGCGCTATTGATGAAGCGTGTGGCATCGACCGTGCTGCGATCGACCGCCTGTACCGTACCACTGTTTTCAACGGTGTCTGCGTTCACCGAAAGGGTCTTGGCAAGCAGTTCGCCGCCTGACTGGTTGAACAGGTCGGTGGCGCGGGTAGCGTCGCCCACGCCAAGCTCGCCGCCTGCCTCAACACGACCGCTGTTAATGAAACCGCCACCCTGGGCAATGACCTCGATATCACCACCGGCCGCGACATCGCCACGATTGTCGACGACAATCGCAGTGACCGAGAGCGCGTCGGCAACCTGAACGTCAGTGCTGGCTGAAAGTGCAACCTCACCGTTGCTCGCGGCCAATGTCACATCATCGGTGCTCAGGACTTCGGTATCGGCGAGGTCGATATCGCCGCTCGTAGCCTGGATGCTCAGACTGCGGCTTGTCGCTGCACTATTGGCGCCGCTGTAAAGCCGGGCGCCGTTGCTGGTCTGAATGTCTGCGGCGGTGATCTCGAGATCGCCACCCGCGCCCCAGACCGATCCGTTTGCGCTCGCTGCACCACTGAGGTTGATGCTCGAATCCTTGCCGGCAAAGCGCACCTTGCCTGTGGAGGCGTCGCTCATTGTTGCAGCATCGACACTCAGGTCGCTGGATGCGAACAGCTCGCCTTCTGCCAGACGGACCTGTCCGGCCGTTGCGGTGATGGCGAGGTCGTTGCCCGCCGAGAGCTTCGCGCCGCTGCCGTTGAGCAGCACATCGTCGGTTCCGCTCGCTGCGGAGGACGCAATGCGGTTGTCGCGGGCCGCGCTGATCGTCGACTGAACCTCGATCTTTCCGGCACTGGTCAGGGTGAAATCGTCAACCGTCGCTGCGGCTTCGCCGAGCATGCGCACACCTACGCCAGCCTCGGTGGCGATCAGCCGGATGCGGCCGGCGTACATGCCGCCCAGAGCGCTGGAGTCGATCGCGTATTCGGGTGCGGCGCCTTCTCCGGTTGCTGTTCCCGTGACCGAACGGCTTGCGTAGCTCCACTTGTTGGTGCCGGTCGTGATCCCGATCGAGCCGTCGGCAGCGGTGTTGATCTGACTGTCGATCCTGATCGAACGGGTTACGAGGTCCAGCGTCTGCTGTGCGCTCGCATTGAGCCCGGCACCGTTGATCAGGATATCGCCGCGGGTCACGGTGAAATGGGAAAGACTGCCGTCAGCATTGAAGCCGGGCATGCCGGTGGTGAGCGTGGCGCGGTCGGTATTGATGAAGCCACAACCCGAACAGGTAATCCCGTTGGGGTTGGCGACGATCACGTCGGCCTTCCCGCCGAGGACTTCGGTGAAGCCGGCGAGCGTGCTGCGCCGGGTCGACACCACTTCGTTGAGGATGACGCGGGCTTCGGCCGCGAGGTTCACGTTGGCCATGACCTGGCCCGCGAGTTGCGACTGGCGTGCGATCTCGGACGTATTGCCGTTGTTGAGCACAAGGCCAACTGACTCGACGTCGTAACGGGTGTACGTGTTGTGGGACAGCCCGGCCGCGTTCGCGGTGTTGATATTGACGACCGGGACGCCGTTGGGCGCGATATAGGCGTTCGTGTTTCCACCGGTCGGCACCACGGTAGTGGCTGCGTTAACCTGTGCGAAGGCACAGGACGACACGCCAAACAGGCCGGAGCCGATGGCCGCGACCAGCATTGCCCGGCTGGAGGGGGCGCAACTGCTCTTTGCGTGTCCCTTGGCGCTTTCCGGGGCAACGACATAAGCGCCTCTGGCAGCGCTCCAGATCAGGCGAAAGGCGCGGTTCATGGTGGCGTGTCCGTTCATGGCAATTTTTCTCTTATAGCGAGTAGCTGAGGCGAACCCAGGTCTGGGGCTCTTCGGCCGTCATGAAATCAGGCATGTCGATCGGGTAGGCGGTGAAGACATCCAGGCTCCCGCCCTTGATGGACAGCGTCACCCCGACGGCGCCGCCTTGCAGAAGGCCCTGCGGAATGCCAGCAACCCGGTTGCTGACCTCGCCTTGGTCAAGCGCCATGTAGAAGCGCATCGGCATTGCCGTGCCGTTCACGCTGAACGTGCGGCGCAGTGAGAGCTCATTGCGCACGTAGTAGCCGTGATCACCCGACAGCGTGTTGTCAACGAAGCCACGCACGGTGTAGATGCCACCGATCAGCAACTGCTCCGAGCCGTAGAGGGTGTCTTTTGCGATCTGTCCGGTCAGCTGGCTGGTAAATGCAAGATCAAGCTCGCCGACCTGGAAAGGGCGACTGAAGTAGTAGCCGTACTTGTACTTCTCGAACTGCGCACGCGGCGCTTCGCGCGGGAGATTCGGACCATCCTTGAGCGCGCCCGCAAAATCGAGGCCTCTGGCGTAACCGAGTTCAAGCGTCAGCGAACCACCCAGAAAACCGGTCGTGAGCGTGGTATCGAGATCGAAGATGGAAAGACGCCTGCTGCTGACTCCGAGCAGGAGTCCTTCGAGGTAGTTCTTCGACGACTTCATGGTGAGGGTGCCTGCGAGGCCGACTCGGCTCGTCTGATCACGAAACACTGTCCGATCCAGACGCCAGATATCGCTCTCGCTGGTACCACTCGTTTGCAGGTCGAGCCCGCTCGGGGCATTGACCATGCTGACGTAGCGCGATTCGCTCTTGGTGAAGGTGAAGGTCGAGTATCCAAGCGGCAGAACGAAGGTCAGGCTGTTGCTCTCCGACAGCTTGCGATCTTCATCGTGAGGCGCGGACTGACGGTGGGAGTACAGCAGAAACTCGTTCAGCCCGAACAGGCGGTCGGCGCTAAGGCTGACGCCGTATTGTTCGTCACCCGTGGACTTCGAGCCCTGGTTGTCGTACGACAGCGAGGCGTGAAACGGTGTGGACGGTTCATTGCGGACAGCGACGACACTGCCGCCAGGTGCGTCTCCCGGACGGATGTCCATGACCGCGTTGTTGGACGCAAGGCGGTTAATCTGCTCCATGCCCTGCTCAATGTCGCGCAGGTTCAGCAACTCCCCAGCCGAGACGGGGAAGGCGTTTGACACGCGCACGCTGCCCTCTGCGCCATCCTCAAGCAGAATCTTCTCGATGACGCCTTCGATGACGAGGATCTCGAGTTGACCGGTGCTGAGGTCCTGCTGCGGCAGATAGGCGCGTGTGGTGACAAAGCCACGGAATATGTAGTCCTGAGTGATGAGCGCAAGGATTTGCTCGATCTCAGAAACGCCGAGACAACGACCGGAGAACTCTGACTCGATCCGTTCCCTCGTCGAGGAGCTCAGATTGGGTGCGCCCGAGATGGAGATCTTTTTGATCTCCCGGCAAGTAAGGCCTGCGCCCGAGGCGTCCACCGGCGGCATCAGCCCGCGCGTATCGATGCCGCCACCACTGCGATCAGGCGGAATCTGGCGCTCAAGCTCCTGACGTCGTCTGAGTTCGTCCTGACGCTGCAGGATCTCAGCCTGACGGGCGGCTGCGTCCCGATCAGGCTGAGCCGGGGCTTGAGCACGTGCCTGAGGGATCAGAGTGAGGGTCAGAGCGAGCGCAACCAGCACGGGCAGGCTGCGGTTGAAACCATGGAGGAGTTGGGGCGTTACCCATTTCTTCAGTGCGGTTACGGCGGCGAGGCGAGTCATTGGCAGTCCGGTGGCTTCTAGCTGCCCCGGATGCTAGGTGCTATCGGATTGCTGAAACTTACATTTCCTGACAATTGCCAGGCAAGACGCCAGAAAACGGTAAAAACTCACGGTCGTTTGCAAAAAAACGACGGGTTGCTCGGCATTACTACTATTGAATTAGTCAGTGCTAATGAGAATTTCGCACTTCGGCCGCCGGGCAACCGGGCAACCGGGCGCATTTCAGGCGATCAACACGACTGGCGCGCTGAACCGATAGCCTTCTCCCCGTTCGGTTTCGAGTGGCAGTCGAAAACCTGTCTTCTCCCGCCAACGGCGGCGCAGGCGACTGATCAGTGTGTCGAGTCGGCGTTGGTCGTAGTCCAGCCATTCGTGCCCCATTGCGGAAACGATCGAACGGCGGCTTACAGGCCCGCCTTGCTGCGCGGCCAATGCACGCATCAGCGTCATTTCGAGGGCCGTCAGGTCCATTTGTTCGCCAGAGGGTGCTGCGACACCGTATTGGCGACAATTCAACTGCCATTGCTCGCTTGGCTGGTCCGCGGCGGGAATGCGACGTCCGAGTGCTCGTATGACTGCAACCAGTTCATCGATGCTCACCGGTTTGACCAGATAGTGATCGGCACCGCCATCGAGTGCTTTCAGCTTTTCACGCGTATCGCTGCGTGCGGTGAGCATGATGATTCCCAGTGCCGCCTGGTCTGCGCGCATTCGGTAGGCAATGGAATGACCGTCCTCACCTGGCAGGCCGATATCCAGAATCAATAAATCCGGAATAAACTCGCCTCCACCGACCAAGTCGTCCAGCGCCGTTGCACTGGTCACCCCGCGTGCGTTGAAACCGGCATGCTCAAGCCCGAACAAGGGATCGTCCAGCAGGTCGTTGTTGTCTTCGACGATGACGATATTCATGGGTTTGGAGAGTCGGCAACCGGTTGGCGCGGAAATGTCACCCTAAAACAGCAGCTACCATGTGCATTGCGTTCAAGGCAAACCTCGCCGCCGTGGAGACGTGCAATCCTGCGCACGATGTAGAGCCCGAGGCCGGTGCCCGGAATATCTCCTTGGGAGGAGCCTCGAATATATCGGAGGAACAGGCTTTGCACCAATTCTTCCGGAATGCCCTTTCCGTGGTCGTTGACGCGAACATGCACGGCGTTTTCCGATTCGACGACGGACAAGGCGACCGGACTCCCCGCTGGTGAGTACTTGAGTGCGTTATCAAGCAGATTGCCGACCACGATCTGGAAAAGCGCGATGTCTACCCGCGCCCGGATGGCAAAGTCGGCGTTGAACTGCACACGCTGCTGCGATTCGAGGCCGCTGACCACCTGCCGACAGGCCTCAGTCAGATTCACCTCCTCGAATTGCGCCACCAGCCCCTCGTCGTCGACGCGGTCACTGGTAAGCAACTGGTTGAGCATGTCAGTGATCCTCGCGATGCCGCGCTGAATTCGGCCGTGACGCTTGGACGTCTCCGGATTTGCGTCGGCATCGAGGAGCTTGAGCCCATGCGCGGCGCCCTGGATCATCGCCAGCGGTGTGCGCAGTTCATGTGACAGCATGGCCATGAACTGCTGTTGCTGGGTTCTTGCGCTGTGCGCCTGCTCGGCGCGGATTTCGGCTCTTGCCGCGCGGTCGAGTGCGTTGCGGTGTTCTTGCTCCTGAGTCCGGAAGCGCGCACTCAACGCAAGATGAAAGGCCAGCACCGTACCCAGCGTCCCAGTCTGAAAGCCATGGCGCAGCCAGAAGTTGCCCGGCAGGATGCCAAGCAGCGTGAGAACGCCGGCCAGGCTGCCGAACAGGCCGGATGCGCAGGCCAGCGCAACGAAGGTTGCGCCAGCGCGGCGGGTGTGAACAAGCGCGAGGCTTCGACAGAGGCTGATGAGCGTAAGCACGACGGCGAACGCCATGGCAATGCGAACCACTTCCGTGTAGTAGCCCACGAGGGCCAGCGGGATGCCGAACAAGGAAAACCACCACATGAAGCGGTAGAAGATGTGGAGAGCCGGGTTCTTGTCCGTGACTTCAAGCACGAGTTGGTAGAAGCGCGCTCCGCTCGCAAGCAGCAGCAGGGTGCTGACTGAAGTCCAGGCGTTTTCAAGCAAGGGCATCTCGGGGAGCAGGTATTGCCCGACGAAACCGTTTGTGCCAAGGAGGTTCAGCACCGTCGTCCCGAGGTAGATCAGGTAATAGCGGAACACGGCCTCGGTTCGCCACAGACTGGGCCAGAGATTGACCAAAATGATCATTACGATCACGCCGTAGAACAGTCCGAACAAGCCGTATTCGAGGGTTGCCGAGTCCTGGAAATCCTTGGGCGACCATCTCGTCAGGCTTAGCACCGACGAGCTGCTGGTCTCGAGACGCATGTAGTAGGTCTGGCTCTGTTCGGGATCCGGCTGGAGCGCGAACACGAATCCCCGGTATGGAATCTCCCGTGCGGAAAATGGGAGGTGGTCACCTGCGCGTCGTACCTCGAAACCATTCGGACGGGTCGTGTCGGGGACAAACAGTCGCAGGTCGTCGAGATACGGGGGGTGAGCGACCAGCCAGATCGGTGCGTTGTCATGCACTGAAGCGCCGAGCGTGAAACGGAACCAATGCACCTTGCGCGTGTAACCGGCGGAAAACCCGTTCGTGACCTCGACAAACTCGTGTGCACGCGCTGGCGCGCTGATGTGCTCGATCGTCTCCGTTCCATCCGGATCGACAAGAACGGCCAGGGCAACGGGTTCGCCGGCCTGTGCCAGCGCAAGTGCTGGCAGAAGGGCAAGACAGAAGACCAGCGTCCGGATGTACGCGAGGGAAAGCCGGAACGATGGTAACTGGTTCAGGCTCAAGCCTTCACCGCGTCCAGCAGCTCACGTACGGCTTTCACTCGCTGTTTGAGGTCGGGGAGGCTGGCGCGGCGGATAAGTTTGTCCGGCCCGGCCATCTTGGTGCTGCGGTCCTTCTGGATCAGGAAGATGACCTTGACCGGATCGATGGGCGCAGCCTTGCCGAACTGGATGCTGATCTGCGCATCGGATGCGTCGAGCTTCTGTACGTCCCAGGGCTTGAGCAGAAGGCGCATGCGGTGGGTTTCGAGAAGCGCGAGGGCCTGTGGCGGGAGTTCGCCGAAGCGGTCAATGAGCTCTTCCTGCAGATCGCGCAGTTCTTCCTCGGCCTCGCAGTTGGCCAGGCGCTTGTATAGCGTCAGGCGCTCCTGAACGTCAGGGCAATATTCGGTGGGGAGCAGGGCGGGGGTGTGCAGGTTGATCTCGGAGACCACTTCCAGCGGCTGGCTGAGGTCGGGCTCCTTGCCGGCCTGAAGATCCCGGACTGCATGCTTGAGCATCTCGGTGTAGAGACTGAAGCCGATCTGCTGGATCTCCCCGGACTGATGTTCACCCAGTACCTCACCTGCGCCCCGGATCTCGAGGTCGTGCATCGCCAGATAGAAACCCGAGCCCAGCTCGTCCATCATCGCGATGGCTTCCAGACGTTTCTGTGCCTGAGCCGACGGCTTGGCGTTGGCGTCGGTCAGCAGGTAGGCGTAGGCCTGATGGTGGCTGCGTCCGACGCGGCCACGCAGCTGGTGGAGCTGGGCCAGACCGAAGCGGTCGGCCCGATTCATGATGATGGTGTTGGCGGTCGGGATGTTGATGCCGGTTTCGATGATGGTGGTGCACAGCAACAGGTTGGCGCGCTGCTGGGTGAAGTCGCGCATCACGCGCTCGAGTTCGCGCTCCGGCAGCTGTCCGTGCCCGACCACGATGCGGGCCTCGGGCAGCAGGTCGGCGAGGTCGTTGCGCATGTTCTCGATGGTGTCGACTTCGTTGTGCAGGAAGTAGACCTGACCGCCGCGCTTGAACTCGCGTAACACCGCCTCGCGCACGATGCCCTTGCTCCAGCGCTGTACGAAGGTCTTGATCGCCAGACGTTTCTGCGGCGCGGTGGCGATCACCGAGAACTCGCGCAGCCCCTCCATCGCGAGGCCCAGCGTACGCGGAATCGGGGTGGCGGTGAGGGTGAGGATGTCGACCTCGCTGCGCAACTGCTTGAGGGCCTCCTTCTGACGCACACCAAAGCGGTGCTCTTCGTCGATGATTACCAGGCCGAGGCGTTTGAACACCACGTCCTTCTGCAACAGGCGGTGCGTACCGATGATGATGTCGACCTTGCCCTCGCCAAGCTGAAGCAGTGCTTCCGTCTGTTCCTTGGCCGACTTGAAGCGCGACAGTTCGGCAATCTTGATCGGCCAGTCGGCGAAGCGGTCGGCGAAGGTCTGGTAGTGCTGTTCGGCCAGGAGCGTGGTCGGGCACAGGACGACCACCTGCTTCCCGTCCGCGACCGCGATAAAGGCGGCACGCAGCGCGACTTCGGTCTTGCCGAAGCCGACGTCGCCACAGACGAGGCGATCCATCGGGCGGCCTGACTTCATGTCGGTTACCACGGCGTCGATGGCCGCCTGCTGGTCGGGGGTGGTTTCAAACCCGAAGGCCTCGGCGAAGGCTTCCAGATCATGTTGCTTGAAGTCGAAGCGGTGCCCCGGGCGGGCAGCACGCTGGGCGTAGAGCGAGAGCAGTTCGGCAGCGGTGTCGCGCACCTGCATCGCCGCCTTCTTCTTCGCCTTTTCCCATTGTCCCGAACCGAGCCGGTGGAGGTCGAGGTTCTCCGGGTCAGCGCCTGCATAACGCGTGATGACGTGAAGTTGCGATACGGGTACGTAGAGCTTGTCGCCACCGTTGTATTCGAGATGCAGAAACTCGGTATCCCCTTCGCCGAGGTTCATGTGGATCAGGCCAAGGTAGCGCCCAATTCCGTGCGAAACGTGCACTACCGGATCGCCGATCTTGAGTTCCGACAGATCGCGCAGCCAGCCCTCCATCGTTGCGGCCTTGCGGTTGTCGCGGCGGGCACGGGTGCGTGCAGTCGCGGCGTACAGCTCGGTTTCGGTAATGATCGCGAGCCTGGCTTCGGGCAGGATGAAGCCCGCACCCAGTGGTGCCGTGCCGAGCGCGATCGCCTCTCCGGACACGGCGAAGCCGTCGAAATCGGCGCTGGCTTCGGGCTTGACGCCATATTCGGCCAGGTACTCGGCCATGGTTTCGCGCCGTCCGGGCGAGTCCGCGAGCAGCAGCACCCGACCGTCGAATGCGGCGCAGAAGGCCTTGAGCTTGTGCAGCGGATCGCTCGCCTTGCGCTCCACCGCGATGTCGGGAAGGGGCAGGGCGGCCGGCGTACTGGCGCTCTCGCTGCTGCTGCCAAGGACCAGCCGGGGGTGATCCTTGAGTGCGACGAAGAAGGCTTCGTCACTGAGAAAGAGTTTCTCCGGTGGCATCACCGGCCGTGTTCGATCTCCCTTGAGCAGATCGTAGCGTGAGCGTGTGTCGCGCCAGAACTCCGCAATCGCGCCGGGCACGTCGCGATGCAAGAGCACCGGCGTATCTGCGGGCAGGTAGTCGAACAGCGTGGCAACTTCGTCGAAGAACAGCGGAAGGTAATACTCGATCCCTGCCGGCGCGATGCCGTTGGAGACGTCCTTGTAGATCGTCGCCCGGGTCGGATCGCCCTCGAAGGTTTCGCGGAACTGGCCACGAAAGCGGCTACGGCCCTTGTCGTCGAGCGGAAACTCCCGGGCGGGCAAGAGGCGGATCTCCTTGACCGGGTACACGGTGCGCTGCGTGTCGGGGTCGAAGGTCTTGATACTCTCGACTTCGTCGTCGAAGAGATCGATCCGGTAAGGCAGGGGCGAACCCATCGGGTACAGGTCCACCAGTCCGCCGCGTACCGAGAACTCGCCCGGGCTGACGACCTGAGTGACGTGCGCATAGCCGGCGACGGCCATCTGCATGCGCAGCTGCTCGACGTCCAGCTGCTCGCCCTGCTTGAGAAAAAAGGTATAGGCCGCAAGAAAGGCTGGCGGCGCCATGCGATAGAGGGCCGTGCTGGCCGGGACCAGGACGACGTCGGCCTCACTGCGGGTGATCGCGTACAGGGTGGACAGCCGTTCGGAGATCAGGTCCTGGTGGGGCGAAAAACTGTCGTAGGGCAGGGTCTCCCAGTCCGGCAGCAGATGCAGGCGCAGGCCTGGCGCAAGCCATGCGATCTCGTCCTGGAGGCGCTGTGCATCGAGCGGATTCGCGGTCACCACCGCCAGCATCCGGCCGCGCCCTGCCAGCTGCGCAATCACGAGTGCGTCAGCCGACCCGCTCAGTTGGGGCAGGTCGATCCGTTTGCCAGCCTTGGGCAATGCAAGGGCGGAGACGGTAGGCAGCAGCTTGTCGATTGAGCGGGGCATGGGGCTTCGCGGAGGCGTTCTTGCAGCAGGAAAGCGCCCAATTATAGGCGAACCAGTCACGCATGACGGCCGATGGGGCCGTCAGACGGTGATCTCAGGCGTAAGTGTCGATGGTGGGGCGTGCCGTGGGCGTCGCGCTGACCTGCGAAACAAGTTGGTTTAATGCCGTCTCGCGCCGCTCGGCGAGTGCCGGTTCCGCTTTGGCCTGGGCGTTGATCTCCTGGCGTGCTTCGATTGCCATGCGGTCCGCCTGCGCTGCGACCTGGCGGTCCTGCGCGGAAGGTTCGGCGGGTGCGAGGGCTGCGGCGCGGATTCTTGTCGCGCGTTCGAGCGATTCTTCGGGCGTGCTGCCGGGCGAAGTGTCGATGCTGACCTCGCCCGCAACCGCGTAGCGCTTGTTATCGGGGCCGACCTGGTAAGTGAAACTGGCGCCGGAGGTAATCAGCTCGCCACCGGCCGAGACGTGCGCCTGCTCGTGCGCGCGGACGTGCTTGTCTCGCGCCTCGAGCTGAGTCAGTGCCTGCTGTTCCGATTCGCTCAATGCGGTTTCATCGGGGACACGACGGTTCGCGGCGTTGCCCTGAACCGTAGGTGTATAGGCGGTGAGCGATGAAGTGACACCGGATGTCATCATTTGCGTAGGCGCTGCTCGAATGACCTCTTCGATTCTAGACGGCTTTTCACCGCGCGAAAAGCCGCAAACTCCGTCATGTAACGGCGACCGTGACCGGTGACCGGTTTCAGGCCAGGTCGGCTCGCGTGTGGCCCGCGGCGGCGTGCTCTTCAGCTCGCTTCAGGTGGCAGCGCGTGGTCCTCGGGCAGATCAAACTCGAACTCGTCTGGAACCTGATCCCGCCTTGGCGGCATCTTCTTGCGCAGCCATTCCGCGACGAGGCTGGCGCTTTGCCTCAGATCCTCGGGGGCGAGGTGTTCAATTTCGCCGCCGTCCGCAGCCCGCCACTCGCGGTCGGCGGGGATCATGTCGAAGGCCTGACGCAGTATCGCGGTACCGGGGTCTTCTCGTCCGACCACGAACAGGGTCGGTGCCTGAAGACTGCGCAACGGGCCCGCGCCCGCGAGGTCTGGACGACCTGCAAGGCAGGCGAGTGAGCTGAACCGATCAGGTTTCTTGGCAGCCGCTCGCACGATTGCGGCACTCGCCGTACCGAATGCAAGCAGACCGATGGGTAGGGCTTCGAGTGGTGGCTGGTGTTCGATCCAGTCGTTTGCAGCGAGCAGACGCTCTGCAAGCCGGGTAACGTTGAAACGGGCGTCCGGATCGTGCTGTTCCTCGTGGCGGGTCAGCAGGTCGAGCGAGAGCGTGGCGAAACCAGCACCTTGAACAACGCCGGCGATCAGGGCCTGGCGCTTGTGAACGATCGGGTTTGCACCCGGTTGCAGGATCAGCACGAGGCCGCGGACGTCCGGTGCGTGCGAAAGCGTGCCGTCAAGCCAGATGCTTTCTGCCGGTATGCTGATCGGGGTGGTTCGCAGCTTCAATTTGTATCGACCTGAAGTAATAAGCCGGGGCGTCTCGCACAGCATCTCACAGCGTCGAGGGGCGTCGCAACCGCCACGCCTGGCGTGTGTCAGCCGGGCTCGCGATGAATCGGCACGCTGATCCGTCGCGGGCCAAAGGCGCCGACGAATTCGCCGAAGCGGCCAGCAAGCGGCGCATGACAGCTTGGGCACTCGCCCTTGCCGGTGAGTCGGTACGCCAGGATGTCGTACCAGTCACGCTCGATCAGGACTTCGTTGCACTGCGTACAGCGTGTGCGCCCCCCTTCCAGGTCGTGCACGTTGCCGGTGTAGACGTGCTTCAGGCCGGCGTCCAGCGCCAGTTTGCGCGCCCTCGTTAGCGTCTGCGGCGGGGTTGGGGGCAGGTCGTCGAGTTTGAAGTCGGGATGAAAAGCGGTGAAGTGCAGTGGTACTTCGGGGCCCATTTCGTCGTGCACCCAGCGCGACATCGCCTTGATCTCCGCGTCGCTGTCATTGCGTCCGGGAATCAGCAGGGTGGTCAGTTCGACCCATACCTGGGTTTCATGATGCAACCAGACCAGGGTGTCGAGTACGGGCTGAAGGTGGGCGCCGCACAACTGCACATAGAAATCGTCGGTGAAGGCCTTCAGGTCGACGTTCGCCGCGTCCATGCAGGAGAAGAAATCGCCGCGCGCCAGCTCGGTAATGTATCCGGCGGTGACCGCAACGGTTCGAATGTCGCGTCGATGACAGGCCTCCGCCACGTCGATCGCATACTCGGCAAAGATCACCGGGTCGTTGTAGGTGAAAGCGACGCTCGTACACCCGTGAGCCGCCGCCGTCGCAGCGATCTCGTCGGGCGAGGCTGCATCCATCAGGCGGTCCATGTCGCGTGACTTGGAGATGTCCCAGTTCTGACAGAACTTGCAGGCGAGATTGCATCCTGCTGTGCCGAAGGAGAACACGCTGCTGCCAGGGTAGAAATGGTTGAGCGGCTTCTTCTCGATGGGATCGATGCAGAATCCGGAGCTTCGCCCATAGGTTGTGAGCACCATGGCGTCGCCTTCGCGCATGCGCACAAAGCAGGCACCGCGCTGATCTTCGTGGAGTTTGCAGTATCGCGGACAAAGATCGCACTGGATTCGCTCGTCCGCGAGCCGATGCCAGTACTGCGCCGCATGGTTCATCATGCCTCCCGGGAAGTTTCCTCCCACTTTCTGACGCTGAAGCGGGCCGCCATCATGCCATTGACAGGCCGCTCGGGATCAAGCCCGGCTTTCTGCTTCAGGGCGGCAAGAAAATGCTCGGGCTGCGGCAGCTGCTCCCATACCTGAGGCAGAAAAGTCGCGCTGCGGCATCCGGCAAACAGAATGAGACCGTCTTCGTGCGGCGTGATCTGGCGGAGGAGATCGGCTTCGTCCGTGAACTCGATGAAATCCGGCGAGGACAGCAGGGAGACTTCGATCCGTACCTGTGCAAACTCGTCTGCCGTCAGCGGTGGGAAGCGCGGATCACGGCTGGCTGCCGCCACTGCATTGGCGGCGACGTCGTCAGCAAGGGTGCGCTGCGGACGGATGCTGCCAATGCAGCCGCGCAGAACGCCATCGATGGTGAGCGTGACAAAGCATGCCCCGCGCTGTGCAAGCCGGGCATCGCCCGCCGGCTCGGGGGCGATGTCAAGGTAGTGGCCAATGGCCTGGCGCGCACGGGCGAGAAGGCGCGGACCGGGATCGTCCTGTTCAGTGTTGTTTGCTTGCATGGGGCACCGGGTCACAGAAGGCAATACTGGCGTAACCGACGACACGGTTGCGGTCGCCCGCGGTATCGCCGGAGTTTCGGATGTCCAGCAGGTGAGGCACGAGTCCGTGGCGTGCTGCAGTCCGCAACAGGCCGTTGACCGGCGTTGCACCACAGGCTTGTTCGTGACCCAGACCGCTGCGCATGGCAAGGATTCGGTCAACGGTTTCGCGGTCCTGACACTGCGCCTGTTGGTAGGAGTGGAAGTGCGACAGGTCCGAACTGATCACGATCAGGGTTTCCGGTCCGCCCCACACCGACTCGATGAGCGCAGCGACGGCATCGGTGGAGGCGTCGCCCACCAGCACCGGCAGCAGGGTGAAGCGCTCCAGCACGGTCTGCAGAAACGGCAGTTGCACCTCCAGGCAGTGCTCATACGCGTGGGGTCGATCGTCGACGATCAGGTCCGGGCGCCGTTGCAGCGCACTCCAGCCCTCGCGATCGATCGCGACCCGGCCCAGTGGTGTTTCGAATGACTGTGCGGCGGGCAGGGCAAAGCCGTTGACTGCCATGCGGTGGGTCGGGCCGAGCATGACCACGCGGCGGATCTGGCTGCGCAAGGGGAGCAAGGCCCCGTAGGCCGCGGCGGCGACGGGGCCCGAATAGATGTAACCCGCATGCGGAACGATGATCGCCTTCGGTGGCGCTACCTGTTCCAGTGGAACGGCCGAGGCCAGCAGCTCGCTCAACTGCATGCGCAAAACGCGCTCGTCGGCGGGATAGAATTGACCGGCAACGGCAGCCGGGCGTATCGAAGCAATCGCCATGAACAGACCTTCCCCTTGCGCTGGTTCAGTTCTGATTATAGACCCAGCGCGTGCCAGCCAATTCCCAGCGTCAGCCCGAGCGCGACCGAACCCATCCCCGCGAACACCTTTCGTCCCAGCGACTGTCCGCCAATCACGGCGGCCATGCCGGCCTTGAAGCTGAGATTTGCAATCATGCCGAGACCGATCGCGATTGCCGCCGGCTCCAGTGCGAGTTTGTCGAGGGCAAACAGACGCAGGCTCGACAAGGCGATGGCGTCGATGTCGGTGAAGCCGGTGACGATCGCCAGTACGTACAGCCCGCGGGTGCCTGCATAGTCGGACAGCCATGCGGCACAGAAGAGCACGACGGCATACAGTGCGCCGAAGCCCAGCGCGGTGCGCAACTCGGTCGGGTTACTGGTTTCGGGCAGCACCGCATGGCCGCCATTGCTCAGTTGTCGCCAGCTCATCAGCAGCGCGATGGCCCCCAGGCTCAGCGCCGGTATCACGACATGGAACAGGGCGGGCAGGACGCCGGGGGCGACAACCGCTGCCACCACGGTGACGCGCACGACCATGACAAGGTTGGCGAGCACGATGACAAGGGCCGCCATCGACGACAGCCCTTCCGATGCGCGCGCATTGCGTGCATACACCATGGTGGTGGCCGTACTCGAGGCCAGGCCCCCGAAGATGCCAACGAAGGCCGCGCCATGCTTTGCGCCGACGAGTTGCAGCGCGGCGTAGCCCGCGAGGCTCACCCCCGAGATCAGCACGACCATCCACCAGATCTGGTACGGGTTGAGCGCTCCGTAGGGGCCGAACTCCTCGTTGGGCAGAATGGGAAGGATGACGAGCGACAGCACGCTGAACTGCAGGATGGAAATCCAGTCGCGCGGCCCGAGCCGGGTTGCGATCCCACGCAGCTGGGTCTTGAAGTACAGCAGCACGGTGGTACCAACGGCAAGCATGACGGCGATCTTGGCATAGCCGAGCCACACGGCCGTCCCGAGGCAGTAGCACACCATCAGCGCGGCGACCGAGGTCGTGCCGGGGTCGTTCGGGTCGGGGTGGCGCACGTAGGCGGCGATGATCATCGCCCCGATCACTGCCATCCCCACTGCAAAGGGCGCGATGCTCTGCAGGTGCTGGCTGAGCAGGCCGGCGAGGGCCCCAAGCAGGGCGACGAGACCAAAGGTGCGCAGGCCTGCGCGTGCGGACGGAACGCGCTCGCGCTCAAGCCCGATCAGCAAGCCGATGCCGATTGCGGTCAGGAAAGTCTCGATTTGTGCCGGATCGACCGGAATTGACGCATTGAATGGCATGCGAGCCGTCCTTCAGTAATACGCGTTCACGATGCTCGATGGTGCCAGGCAAGCGCCTGAGCGCGACATGGTGATCACTCTAGTCGATTCCGGGTTATGGCGTAATCGTGCGCTGCAGTTAGAATCCGCGCCATGCAGACCTCTCCCCCAAAACATTTCGCCATCGTCCCGGCCGCCGGCAGTGGTGCGCGCATGGCATCCGACCGCCCCAAGCAGTATCTCCCGCTGCTCGGGCAGCCGATGATTCGCCATGCACTGGCCACCTTGTGTGCGGCGCCCGAGATCGACAAGGTCTTTGTCATTCTCTCGGTCGGCGATGCCGAATGGGCACGCTACGACTGGCGTGATCTCGAACCCAAGCTGGTGCCGCTGTTCTGTGGCGGTCCGACCCGCGCGGATACGGTGCTAGCCGGTTTGCGGGCGATTGCGGGCGAGGCGTCCGCCGCTGACTGGGTGCTGGTGCACGACGCGGCGCGTCCCTGCCTGGCGCCCTGGCACATCGACAAACTCGTGCGCGAACTCGCCCACGATGAAGTTGGCGGTCTGCTCGGTGTGCAGGTTGCGGATACCCTCAAGCGCGCGGACGAACATCGGCATGTTGTAGCGACCGTCCCGCGTGACAGCCTGTGGCAGGCGCAGACGCCGCAAATGTTCCGCTACATCATGCTGCGGCGCGCGCTGGAAGGCGCGAGAAACGTCACCGACGAGGCCAGCGCAATCGAGGCTGCCGGCCTGCGACCGCGTCTGATCGAGGGCGACGCCACCAATCTCAAAGTGACCTATCCGCTCGACCTGCATCTGGCCGAGTGGATCCTGAACAACCGTGAAGGCATGAACTGATGAATATTCCGTTTCGGATCGGGCAGGGCTTCGACGTGCATGCCCTCGTCGCCGGGCGCCCGCTGGTGGTTGGCGGCGTCACCATTCCCCATGAGCGTGGTCTGCTCGGGCATTCGGACGCCGACGTGCTTCTGCACGCCCTGACCGATGCCCTGCTTGGGGCGGCAGGTCTGGGCGACATCGGCCGCCTGTTTCCCGATACCGACCCCGCGCATGCGGGCGCCGACAGCCGGGTGCTCCTGCGGACGGCTTTTGAGCGTGTGAAAGCGGCTGGCTGGGGCGTTGTGAACGTCGATGCGACAGTGATCTGCAAGGCGCCGAAGATCCTGCCGCATGCGCCGGCCATGGTTGGCAACATTGCGGCTGATCTCGAAATGGATGGCGCTGCAGTGAACATCAAGGGCAAGACCACCGAAAAGCTCGGCTTTACCGGGCGCGGTGAGGGTATCGCCGCCCAGGTCGTCGTGATGCTCGGGGCCTTGACGGCCTGAGCACAGCCTTGGAGCCTGGTCTGCGGCACCCTGCCGCCGGCCGACGGTCTGCTGCGGAGCCAGGCAGCGAACCTGCAATCGCTGCCTGCCGCCCGTTCGATCAGTCCAGCAGCAGTTTCAGCAGATCCGCAGGCGTTGCGGCTGCGCGCCAGTGCGGTGACAGCTCATCCTGCTCCAGGCTCCCGTATCCCCAGCTTGTGGCAATGAAGGGCAGCTTGTTGGCATCGGCCGATTCGCCGTCTTCCGCGCGATCGCCGATGTAGACCGCAGCCGAGACCGGGATGCTGCGATCTGCAAGCAGGCGGCCGATCATCGCCGCCTTGTTGGCGAGCCGGGGCTGGAACAGGTCAAGCGCATAGACCGCGTCAAAGTAGTCAGTCCAGCCCAGATGGTCGAGGATCAGGCGGGTAGGGTGGATGCGCTTGTTGGTGGCAATCGAGAGCGAGCGTCCGGCGCGATGAAGCTGCGCGAGCATGTCGCCGATTCCATCGTACGCTGCGGTTTGCAGCAGGCCCGTGGTGTCGTAACTGGCCTTGAAATGTTCGGCCAGGGTGGCGATCAGCTTTGGGTCCCGGGTGCCGCTCAGGAGTTCGAGCGTTTCGAGCAGGGGTGGGCCGATGATGCTGCTGTCGATTGCAACCGTCGGAGTCAGGCCAGCGCTGGCAAAGGCATCGCGAAAGCTGGCAACAATTGCGGGTGCGGAGTCGATCAGCGTGCCATCGAGGTCGAACAGGACGTGGGGGTATGAGGACATGTGCGGGCAGGCAATGGAGACAGGCCTGCATTATCGCCGCCCTGCATTGGTTCGGGACAGGACCCGTCGTGCCTTCTCCGTGCGGTAAACGAAATTGCGGGGCGCAAAGCGCCCCGCGGCTCTTCGGTGGGGACGAGCCCTCACCATCGTCTTCGGTCAGAAGACGCTCGAAGAATCAAAGGAAGATGGCTGTTGACAGTCGGCTTGCGAGTTCCGACTCGGGTGCCTTGGTGTAGTCCTTCTCGAAACGGTCACTGACCAGCTGGGCAGTGGGCGCATCGAGGGAGTTATTCAACATTCCCATGAACGCCGGCGGGGCGACGATGATTGCGCGCTTGTACGCGTTGCTCGCCCGTCCGTTATAAAGCGTTGTCGCGATCTCCTGTGCAAACACTTTGGCTTCGTGCTGCTTGGGAACCGAGTGCGGTTCCATCGGACCGCCGTTACCGCCGGTACTGCCGGTGCGGTCACTTGCAAGCTCGGCGTTCTTCTGCCTGCTTTCGGGGTGGATCAGCTCCTTGACCAGCTTGAGACCCTTGTTCGGGCCGAGGTTCGCATACAGTTTTGCCAGGCTGGCGTTGGCAACCAGAATCCAGGTAATAGCCATGTGACACCCTCCGTTACTGAGAGAGAAGCGGGTTGCTGTGTTGGGTAACAGCACTTCCAGCTTAGACAGGGTGGTGCAGGACTGGCAAGCCTTATTATTACTGTTTCGGGAAATCTGAAACGTGCTGTGAGCCAGTGCCTTGACACAAGCACGCCATGGCGTCCTCTGCGCGATTTCGCCGTTCAGAAAATACCCATTGATAATCCGCTGGCCATCGCTTCACCGAGATCTGCGGCATTTTCGAGGTCTGCTGCGGTGATTTCCTTGCGCACGATCAGGGGCTCATTGATGGCGCGCCAGCCATATCCGTTGGCGATCCGGCCGATCTCGCGCACCGCGCCGGTACCATCATTACCTGCGCTGACGAAGACTGCAAAGGGCAGTCCGGTGGTCTTGCCCTCGCAAGGATAATACGTGCGGTCGAAGAAATCCTTGAGTGCGCCTGACATGTATCCGAAATTCTCGGGCGTTCCCAGCAGCAGTCCGTCACATGCGAGCAGATCGTCGGTGCCGGCATCGAAAGCGCGCAGCATCGTGGTCTCGGTTTCGGCCGTGCGCCGCGCGCCGGCCAGCACGGCATCGGCAAGGCGCCCGGTGTTGCCGGACTGGGTGTGATAGACAATCAGCAGACGTTTTTTCGCACTCATGTCGCGCCGCGGTGCGGGTCCGGCTCTGCCCTCAGGCCAGCCTCACCCGCTGCAGGATCCAGACCGTAGTATGACTTCAATTGATCATAGACTGCGGGAAACGCGTCGCGCAGCTGACCTGGCGTTTCGAAGAAGGCTTCGGACGCGACGGCAAAGAACTCTCCGGGGTTTTCACTGCCGTAGGGATCGAGCGCAGTCATCTCGTCAGCATCCACCTGGGCGCAGAGTTTTTCGTAGGCTGGCGTGAATGCGGCAGCCCAGTCCCTGCGCGACATGCGGGCGGGCAGTGCCGGAAACCCATCAGCCTCTCCATTTGCCATGTCGAGCTTGTGCGCGAATTCATGAATCACCACGTTCACGCCAATCGGGTGATGCCCTCCGAGCCAGGACACCAGCACCGGGCCGCCAGCCCATGCTTCACCCAGCACCTCGTCGTCGTAGCTGTGCACCACGCCGGCCTCATCGACCTCGTGGCGTGGAATGACGAAATCACCCGGATAGACGATGATGCCCACCCAGCCGCGGTAGGCCTCGAGGCCGATATTGAGTACCGGCAGACTTGCCTGCAAGGCGATGCCGAGAAGGATCTCGTCGGTCAGTTCGAGCCCTTGCGCACCATGGAACTCCTTGTCGGCCAGAAATTCCAGCGCCAGTTCGCGCAGACGAAGCCGGTCTGACGCTGTCAGAAAGTCGAGAAACGGCAGGCCGGATTCGATCCTGTCCCAGACTTCATCAGCGACCACGGGTCGTGGCGTTTCGAGTCCCAACCATTTTTTGAGGCGCTTCAGCATTGCGCTAGGTGGCGGGCCGCCGGGTTGTCAGCAGGATGCCGGAGAACACGAGCGAAATGCCGATGAAATGGTAAGCGTATGGCCGCTCACCCAGGAAAATCGCGGCGAGGATGGTAGCGAACACCGGCATCAGGTGGATGAATAGTGAAGCCCTGCTGGGTCCGACGGCGGCCACGCCGGCGTTGTAGAAAATGTAGCCAAGAAAGCCCGGAAAGACCCCGGTGTAAAGGATGCCGGTCAGGGATGCCGCGGACAGCACGATGTGGCGACCGGTACTCAGTTCCCAAAGATAGACCGGTGCCAGCGCAGTGAGGCCGACAAGGGTGAGCGCGGCAAGCATCAGCATCGGGTGCACGCCTTGCGGGCGCCACTGCAGGCCGACGGTGTACAGCCCCCAGACCAGCACCGCACCGAGCATCCACAGGTCGCCGGTGTTGAGACTGAGCCCGATCAGGGTGTCGATGCTGCCACGGCTCACGATGACGGTGACACCTGCCAGCGAGACGATGACGCCAGCGGCCTCGAGTCGGTGCAGGCGCTTGCCCAGCAGTACGAAGGCGAGCGCGATCGTGGCGATCGGAATGAAGGAGTTGAGCAGGGTGGCGTTGGTGGCAGTGGTGTGTTGCAGGGCAAGGTAGGCAAAGGTGTTGTAACAGCCAACGCCAAGAACCCCGAGGACGAGCACTTCCTTCCACGCGGCGCGCAGGCTGGGCCATTGCGCACGCAGGTGCGGCAGGGCGAATGGCAGCACGAGGGCCAGGGCAATCGACCAGCGCCAGAACGCGAGTGCGATCGGAGGGACGTCGCCGCGGATGCCGCGGCCGAGCACCATGTTGCCCGCCCAGAACAGGGCGGTGAGCGAAAGCAGCAGATAGGGGTTGGCGGTGAAGCGTTTCATTGCGCGCACTTGATCATGACGAGGCCGGATGATGGCACAGCCGCGCCCGCTGCCATACAGGGAAGGTGGCTGGCAGCCTCAATCCTGGCTGCTGCCAGCCTGAGACAGTGGTGCCGGGCAGCCCGCCCCGTGACTCGTCGCGGTTTCGCTCCACAGTGGCTTGAGCAGTGGCGCAATGCCGCGGGAAAGGAGTTGCACCGCGAGCGAACTGGTGAACTGGTAATCGGCTGCATGGGGTTCGGCTGCAAAGGCTGTCAGCGTGCCGAAGAAGCGGTCGCCTGCGAGAAAGATCAGCGTCGCCGAACGGGTGACGACACGCGAACTGACCAGGACACCGCCCGAACCATAGACCTCGTAGCGATGGTCCCCGGTTCCCGTCTTGCCGCCGACCACGAGCGGGCTTCCGTCGTCGCGGACAAACGCGCCGCTGAGGCGTCGCGCCGTGCCCTGTGTCGCGACGTCGATCATGGCCTCACGTGCAACCTGGGCGACCTCGGGCGGCAGCACCTGTTCGCCGGGTCCGGGCGCACGCTCCATGTAGGTCTCATAAGGGGTGTCTGAGGCGAAGTGCAGTCGCTCGATCCGCACGACGGGGAGCCGGAGGCCGTCATTCACCAGGATGCCAACGAGTTCGGCAAGCGCTGCAGGGCGGTCGGCGGAGCTGCCGATCGACGTGGCGTACGAGGGGGTGAGAGCTTCGAAGGGGTAGCCAAGCCGACGCCAGCGGCGGGCGATGTCGATGAATGCCTCGACCTCGAGCAGGCTGCGGATGCGCACGTCCTGGGCATTGCGGTGACGGGTGCGGAAGAGCCAGGTGTAGACCTCGATGCGCTGCTCCTGACTGGCCTCGGTGACCTGTGCGTGGGTCGCGCCGGGGTTGGCCTGAAGGAAGGCGAGCAGCCACAGTTCGAGCGGATGGATGCCCGCGAGGTAGCCACGATCCGGGAGCGAGTAGCGCTCCGGGCCGAAGCGGGAGTAAAGGTCCCGAAGATCGCCGTCGCTCAGCTGTGCCGGTGCATCGAGATGCTGTCGCATCTGTTCGGCGAAGGCTTTTTCATCGAGTTGCGGGCGCACCGAGCGCAGGATGACCGCAAGTCGCCGCGGCGTGACGCGAATGCCTTCGAGTACGCGTGTCAGCGCCTCGTCGCCGGTCTTGCCCTGATATTTGCGCAAGAAGCCGTTCAGGAAAACCCTGCCCTCCCGGTCGGCAAAACGGGTGAGGTAGGCCTTGCGGCGTGGATCGTCGGGATCCTCGAAGATGTCGGCTACGGCGGGGTTGTTGCTGACGGTATAGCGCACGATGTCGCGCATCATGCGGATGAAGACCAGGTTGACCGAGTGGCGGAAGGCGACCTGCACTGGCAGGATCTTGTTGTTATCGTCGCGGCTGAAGTTCTCGAAACTGTGCAGGCCACCGCCGGTAAAGAATCTCTCGCCGGGATTGGCCGAGTAGGTGCGCTGCATGGCGGCGTCGAGCATGGGACGAAGCCTGCGTTCGTCGGTCGAGGCCAGATAGTCCAGCGCCCAGTTCAGCAGCGGGTTGTTCGAACTGCGCGGGGTGCTCCGCAGGGTTTCGCGGCTGTGCGCGCCGTACAGTTTGTGAAGCTCGGCGACGATCTCCAGATAGGTCACCAGGGTTCTGAGCTTGGCGGTTGATCCGAGGTCGAGTTTGGCGCCTTCGTTGATGTCGAAGGGCTGATCATAACTGTCGGTCTGAACACGCAGGAGATTGGCCGTGCCGACGCGTTCGTAAAGCGTGAAGCTGAACAGGACGCGGGAAGGGTCCTGCCCGGGGGCGAACATGCGCGGCCCGATCAGTCCGAGCGCTTCCGCCTGGGTGGGATCGCTGATGCTGCGCAACAGGCTCGTCACTGTCGATTGAATGCCACCGTGCAGCGTGCTGCCGGCGGTGAGATCGAGCCGGTCGAGATCGTAGAAGCGCGCAACGCCAAGCTGGCTGGACAGATGAGTGCGCAGCGCGTTGCCCGCCTTACGGGTAACGAAGGCGGTCTGGGGAGGGACTGCGGGCCCCTCACGCAGCTTGAGCGGCACAGCCAGCGCCGCATCGCGAAGCGCTGGCTGAATGATGCCGGCTTCAGCAAGGAGGCGCAGGTAGCTGTCGGTAAGCCCGCCGAGGCTCTGTGCGTTGCCGGCAAGATAGTAGGACGGACGACGTTGCGCGATCATCAGGGACAGGGCCTGCTTGTAGGCGAGCGCCTGTCTCAGCAGATCTTCATCGGCTGAATCCTGAAACCTGATCTTGCGCGTTCCTGAAGTGTTTGACTGTGCCTCGAGCAAGGCGTTGACTTCGCCGAAGTCTCTTTCATACCACGCCCACAGTCCGTCGCCGATGCCGTTGACCTCGCCAAAGCCGGTCTTTGCCGAAAGCGGCACGGTGTTGAGGTAGTCGGTGACGATGCGTCTGCGGGCGGTAAGGGTGTCCTCGCCCTCGAGGTAGGACCTCAGGGACGCACTGGCCATCTGCTTGAGCTTCTGCTCGCGTGAGGTGGTGCGCCCATCGGGCGAGTGGCGATACTTCTCGATCTGTGTGGCCAGCGTGCTGCCGCCCGGAGTGCTGCGGTCCTCGTCGATCAGGCCGACGAGCTGGTCGAAGGCGGCACGCGCGAAGCGGTCCCACTCGACCGCGGGATTGCGTTTGGGGCGACCTGGGTCGAGCAGTTCGCGGTTTTCGATGAACAGCAAGGTGTCGACAAGGACGCGGGGCACATCCTCGAAGCCTGGGTAGGTGCGCTCCGGGTAGCGTGACACGTGCAGCGGGTTCGCCTGGCAGTCGAGCAGGGTAAGGCCGCCCTGATTCTTTTCGCGGTAGATCGGAAACAGACCGAGGTCGTTCAGCTCCACGAGGCGGGCGCTCGCGCGCGCCTGCTGGGTGACGGTATAGCCCCTGCTGCTGAGCCGCTGCACGAAGGCAGGCATCTGGTTGTATCCAAGGCGGCTGTCGTAGGGGCCGGGCGGTGCGGGCAGGAGTTCGCCTGCACCCGGCGCCAGCTCGAAACCGGTTTCAGCTGCAATCCTGCTGAGATGGCGCGCCTGCAGGGCGGAGGTGCGGATCTCCTCCGCAAGCAGCATGATGCCGGCGACGATGGCGGCGAGAATACACAGCAGGACGAGCCATCGCAGCGGTCGGGCGCGTTGGGCGGGACGGGCTTCGGAAGTTTGCTGCATGAGGGGCGGGAATTGAGTGACAGGTAGAGCGATGCCGTGGGCATCGGAGGAAATCCGTGTGGATGTTAGCACTGCCCCGCATCCGATATGGGATAATCGCTCGCATGGTTTTCGTTACACACGCTATTGCCCAGGATGCGTCAGGGCCACCAATCGAACTGCTCGCGGAAGGGCTGACGCCGCTTGAGCGGGCGACCATCGAGCAGGCGCTCGAGCTGGCCGCCGAAGCTTACGAAGGCAGGGTGCTGGGCACGGGCGAGTCGGCATGGACGCATGCGCTCGGCACCGCACTGATCGTCGCGTCCCTCAGGCTCGACGCCGACGCCCGGATTGCTGCGCTGCTGTTTGCAGTCGGCGAGTACATCGACGACGCGACCGAGCAGGTTGCGTCGCGCTTTGGTGTGCACGTGGCGCGTCTGGTGGAAGGCTTGCACAAGCTCAACGGCTTGCGCGTGATCACGCGCAAGACCACGAGCGCGACCGGGCCGGAGATTCGCGCCCAGACCGAAACGCTGCGCAAGATGCTGCTGGCGATGGTCGAGGATATCCGCGTTGTCCTGCTGCGCATCGCCTCGCGCACCCAGACGCTGCGGTATTTCACGGAAACACCGAGCGAGTCCCGTGTCGACGTGGCACGCGAAAGCCTCGACATCTATGCACCGCTTGCCAACCGGCTTGGCGTCTGGCAACTCAAGTGGGAGCTGGAAGACCTGTCGTTCCGCTTTCTCGAGCCGGAGACCTACAAACGCATTGCCAAGATGCTCGACGAGCGTCGCTCCGAACGTGAGGAGTTCATCCACAACGCGATCGAGCGTTTGCGGACAGAGATCGCTGCGGTCGGGATCAAGGCCGAGATCACCGGCCGGCCCAAGCACATCTACAGCATCTACAACAAGATGCGGGCGAAACGGCTCGATTTTTCGCAGGTGTACGATATCCGTGCGCTGCGCGTGCTGGTGGAAGAGGTGCGCGACTGCTACACCGTGCTTGGCCTGGTGCATCAGATCTGGCAGCCGATCAGCAAGGAATTCGACGACTACATCACCAAACCGAAGGGCAACAACTACCAGTCGCTGCATACGGCTGTGCTGGCCGGTGATGGTCGTGCGCTTGAGGTGCAGGTTCGTACCTACGACATGCACAAACATGCCGAGCTTGGCGTCGCAGCGCACTGGCGTTACAAGGAAGGCAGTGGCCACGGTGGCGATTACGACGACAAGATCGCGCTTCTGCGCAATCTGCTGTCGTGGCGCGACGAAGTGGCGGATTCTGCGCAATGGCTTGAACAGTTCAAGCGCGCCTCGCTCGACGACACCCTGTACGTGCTGACGCCTCAGGGGCGGGTCGTCGACCTGCCCCGCGGCGCCACCCCGATCGACTTCGCCTATCGCCTGCACACCGACGTCGGCCACCATTGCCGTGGGGCCAAGATCGACGGTCATCTGGTCACGCTGAACACACCGCTCGAGAACGGGCAGACGGTCGAGATCATGACCGCGAAGGAGGGTGGGCCCTCCCGTGACTGGCTCGATCCGCGGCAGCACTACGTCGTCACATCGCGTGCTAAGACCAAGATCAAGCAGTTTTTCAGTGCGCAGGACGAAGAAGAACTGCTGATCCGCGGGCGGAGTTTCGTGGCGCGCGAGATGCAGCGCGATGGTCACTCCCAGGCCAATATCGAAGGCCTCGCTGATCGCCTCGGGTTCAAGAACGCCGATGCGCTCTACGTTGCTGCCGGACGCGGCGAAGTTGGCCCGCGTTCGGTTCAGATGGCCCTGCGGGAAGCCGATGCACCGGCTGAGGCGCACGAAGAGCCCGAAATGGTGATCGGACGCAGTCGCACGGGCGACAACTCCGACAAGATCCTGATTGTCGGCGTTGGAAAGCTGCTGACCTCCCTGTCGCGCTGCTGCAAACCCGCGCCGCCCGATGCGATCGAAGGTTTCGTGACCCGCGGGCGCGGCATTTCCATTCACCGTGTCGACTGCCACGATTTTCAGCTGCTTGCGCGCCAGCAGCCCGAACGCGTCATTGCCGCCGAGTGGGGCGACCAGGCGTACAACAATCGTCAGGCGGTGTTTCCGGTTGATGTCGCGGTGCAGGCGAGCGATCGCCAGGGGCTGTTGCGCGACATCTCCGAAGTGCTGTCGCGTGAAAAGCTCAATGTGACGGCGGTCAATACCCTGACCAAGAAGGGTACGGCCTTCATGCGCTTCACCATGGAGGTTGGCGGCATCACCCAACTGCAGCGTGCGATCACGCTGATTCGCGAGGTGAATGGCGTGATCGACGCCCAGCGCAAGTAAAAACAGGACTGCCCGGTTGCATGCGTCGCAGACCGGGCAGTTTCAGTCGATGGTGAGTACGACTCAGCGCACGACTCAGCGCACGACTCAGCGTGCAGCCAGCTCACCCAGCAGGATCATCTGCGCCATGCGGCGGGTACCACGCGGCATCTTCTTCTTGTAACTGCCGTCCGACTGCATCTCCCACGACTGGCTGTTGTCACCCAGGTAGGGACGAAGGCCTTCCTTCATGACCCGGCGTTTGATGCGCGGATCGAGAATCGGGAAGGCAATCTCGATGCGGCGGAAGAAGTTTCGATCCATCCAGTCGGCACTCGACAGATACATCTGATCCTCACCGTCGGCATGGAAGTGGAAGATGCGGTGATGCTCGAGGAAGCGGCCCACGACCGAGCGCACGCGGATGTTGTCCGACAGACCCGGAACACCGGGGCGCAGCGCGCACGGACCGCGGATGATCAGATCCACTTCGACCCCGGCCTGCGAAGCTTCATAGAGCGCCTCGATGGTTTCCGGTTCGAGCAGTGCGTTCATCTTGGCAATGATTCGACCACGCCGTCCTTCGGCCGCGATCGCCGCCTCGCGCTTGATGGCCGTAACCACGTTGGGTTGCAGTGAAAACGGCGCCTGCCACAGATGGCATAGCGTCGTCGCCTTGCCGAGACCCGTGAGCTGCTTGAATACATCGGCGACGTCCTCGCCGATTTCAGGGTTGCTCGTGAGCAGGCCGAAGTCGGTGTAGAACCGCGTCGTACGGGGGTGATAGTTGCCCGTGCCGAGGTGGCAGTAACGACGCAATCCGTCTTCCTCGCGGCGCACCAGCATCAGCAGCTTGGCATGCACCTTGTAGCCGAACACGCCGTACACGACGTGCGCGCCGACTTCTTCAAGGCGGTTGGCCCAGGTGATGTTGGCTTCCTCGTCAAAGCGCGCCATCAGTTCCAGGACAACGGTGACTTCCTTGCCTTTCTGGGCGGCACGCGAAAGCAGTTCCATCAGCACCGAATCGGTGCCGGTGCGGTAGATCGTCATCTTGATCGCGACAACCTGAGGGTCGTCCGCCGCAGCGCGCAGCAGATCGATCACCGGCTCGAAGCTCTGGAACGGGTGGTGCAGCAGGATGTCCTGGCTGCGGATGGCAGCAAAGATGTCGCGCCTGATGTCGATTGGCTTGGGCAGTCCGGGCTGGAAGTTGCCGTACTTGAGGTCGGCGCGTTCGACCCAGTCCGGAACCTGCATCAGCCTGACCAGGTTGACGATGCCGGGCGTGCGGTAGAGGTCGGCGCGGCCAAGGCGGAAATGCTGCAGGAGGAAGTCCGCCATTTCTTCCGAGCAGTTGTCGGCAACTTCCAGGCGGACCGCGTCACCGAAATGGCGCTGTTGCAGTTCGCCCTTGAGCGATGCGCGCAAGTCCTTGACCTCTTCCTCGTCCACGAAAAGATCGGAGTTGCGCGTAACGCGGAACTGGTAGCAGCCGAGTACGTTCATGCCGCTGAACAACTGCCCTACATGCGCATGCAGCACGGACGACAGGAACACGAAGGTGTAGGGTTGATCGCTGATCTCGTTCGGCAGGCGGATGACACGGGGCAGGGCGCGCGGCGCCTGAACGATTGCTGCTCCCGAGTCGCGGCCGAAGGCGTCACGTCCTTCGAGCTCGACGGCAAAGTTCAGACTCTTGTTGAGCACACGCGGGAAGGGGTGGGCCGGGTCCAGTCCGATGGGGGTGAGGACCGGCATGACTTCACGATTGAAGTAGTCCCTGATCCAGGCCCGCTGCTCGTCATTCCAGAGGCTGCGGCGCAGGAAGACGATACCCTCTGCCGCAAGCGCAGGCAGGATCTCTTCGTTGAGCATCAGGTACTGGTTGGCAATGATCTGATGCACTTCGGTGCTGACACGGGCCAGCAGCTCGTTTGGCTGGATGCCGTCATTGCTCGATGCATGACTGCCAAGCCTGATCTGCTCCTTGATGCCCGAGACCCGGATCTCGAAAAACTCGTCGAGGTTGCTCGATACGATGCACAGGAAGCGGAGCCTTTCGAGCAGCGGAACCGTCTCGTCCGCGGCCTGGGCAAGCACCCTGCGCTGGAACTGCAGCAGCGAAAGTTCGCGGTTGATGAAGTGCTCGGCAGGAAAATTCGATTGATGGACCGGTCTGTACATTTGGCATCCGCTGGAGTGACGTCCCCTAATTATGTGACATTTCTGTTGCATTTCAATGACGGCAGCAGGATTCTTAATGCAATTTCGATCACTGCGGTGCAGCCAGCCCGGATGGTAGAATGCGTGCTCTACGGCGCTTTGGGGCACGGATCCCTCTCCCTCATGATGCAAGACTTGATCGCCGCGATTGACCTCGGCTCCAACAGTTTCCGGCTCCAGGTGGGACGGATCGTCAACGACCAGATCTACCCCCTCGATGGCTTGAAGGAACCGGTACGGCTTGCGGCTGGCCTGTCGCCCGAAAAGTGGCTCGACATGGCCTCACAGCAACGCGGTGTCGCAGCCTTGCAGCGCTTTCATGAGCGCCTTGGCGGGTTCTCGCGCGAATCGGTGAGGGTGGTTGCGACCAACACCTTGCGTGTTGCGAAGAACGCATCCGAGTTCCTGATCCGGGCCGAGGCCGCACTCGGATTTCCGATCGAGGTCATTGCCGGCCGCGAAGAAGCGCGCCTGATCTACGTCGGGGTCGCGCATACGCTGCCCGACCCTCACAAGCAGCAGCTGGTTGTGGATATCGGCGGTGGTTCAACGGAATTCATCATCGGCAAGAGCTTCGAGCCGCTGCAGCTCGAGTCGCTTTACATGGGTTGCGTGGGTTACAGCCTCAATTACTTCCCCGAAGGGAAGATTGAAAAACGCGGGCTCAAGGAGGCAGAACTGGCGGCAAGGCGCGAACTGCAGGCGATTGCCCACGTTTACCGTGAAACCGGCTGGGAAGAGGCCGTGGGGTCGAGCGGCTCGGCAAAGGCGCTGGTGGAGATTCTCGAGCAGAACGGGTTGTCCGCAGGCGGCATCACGCGCGACGGACTGGAAAAGCTGAAGACCATTTTCCTGCGCGCCGGCCATATCGATGCGCTCGATCTTCCCGGCCTCAAGGGGGACCGTATTCCGGTCATCCTCGGCGGCTTCTCCATCATGAGCGCGATCTTCAAGGAGTTCGGGCTGGATCGCATGGTGTTCTCCGAGGGCGCATTGCGCCAGGGCGTGCTCTACGACCTCCTTGGCCGTTATCACCATGACGACTTGCGTGATGCGACGGTCTCGGTGTTCGGCACGCGTTACCGGGTTGACCGGCGCCAGGCCGAGCAGGTGGCCGACACCGCGAGCCATCTGCTGAGCCAGCTCGACCCCAGTGGCGAGAAAACGGACGAGACCGATCGCCGCTTCCTGCGCTGGGCTGCGCTGCTGCACGAAATCGGCATCTCGGTCGCACACTCCAGTTATCACAAACACAGCGCCTACATTCTCGGCAATGCCGACATGCCGGGGTTCTCGCGCATGGATCAGGGCCGGCTGTCGCGGCTGGTGCTGGCGCACCGCGGCAAGCTGGAACGGGTTGCCGCGATCGATCCGGCGAGCTCGGACTGGCTGCTGATTGCCTGCCTGAGGCTCGCGGTGGTGATTCATCGCGCCCGCGATGCGCGGGGCATACCGCCAATCACCATGTCACGCGAGGGCAGGGGCTTCGCGGTCAATACGCCCGCAACCTGGCTGCAGAAGCTGCCGCTGACCGCGGCTGCGCTCGATGAGGAGCAGCGCCAGTGGATGTCGGTCGGACGCGGGCTCTATGTTCGCAGCATGGCCAGTCGCACGATGGCAGGTTAAGCGTCGATGTCGGGCACCATCTCTCCTGGGATTGCGATCGATTCGGAATCCGGTGTCTGGCGGCTGAGCGGCGACTGGACGCTGCGCGCACTGTCGCCGCAACTTGCGTCAATCCGGCAAACGCTGGCGGCCCTGCCCACGGATGCACGCTGGGATCTCGCCGGCCTCAGACGTATAGACAGCTTCGGGGCGACGCTCCTGTGGGGCGGCTGGAAGCGACGCTGGCCGGATGCGGTCGAGCTCAGCGAATCCCACCGGGTGGTCATCGAACGGGTTGCGAAGGCGGATGCCAGCCAGCTTCCCAAAGCGCCCGGATTCTCCGCACTCGATGCGGCCGCAACGCTTGGCTATGCACTTTTCGTCTTTCGCGATCACGTCCTGGCCTTCCTTGCCCTGCTTGGGCAGCTGTGCCTCGACGTTCTGCATCTGCTCCGCCATCCGCGCGAGTGGCCCTTGCTCGAAATCTCGGCCAACCTTTTCAAGGTGGGTGTGAAGGCCATGCCGGTCACGGCGCTGGTGGGGTTCCTCATCGGTGTGGTCCTGTCATACCTTTCCGCGCTTCAGCTCAAGGCCTTCGGCGCTGACGTCTTCATCGTCAACATCCTTGGCCTTGGCATCATCCGCGAACTTGGCCCGGTGCTGGTGTCCGTGCTCGTGGCCGGCCGTTCCGGCTCGGCGATGACGGCGCAGCTTGGCGTGATGCGGGTCACCGAGGAGATCGACGCATTGTCCGCAATGGGCGTGTCGCGCACGCTGCGGCTGGTGCTGCCCAAGGTGGTGGCGCTGACGCTCGCAATGCCGCTGCTGGTGCTGTGGACCTCGGGTATCGCACTTTTTGGCGGTATGGTTTCCGCACGTATCGACCTTGGCATGAGCTTCGGCTTCTTCATCGAGACCTTGCCTCGGGTCGTGCCAATCGCAAACGTGTTCATCGGGCTGGCAAAAGGTGCGGCTTTCGGTTTGCTGATCTCGCTCGTCGCCTGTCATTTCGGCTTGCGAGTGCGGCCCAACACCGAGAGTCTCTCGTCCAACACGACTGCGTCAGTGGTTTCTGCCATCACCATCGTGATCCTGGTCGATGCGATCTTTGCCATCGCGACGCGTTCCATCGGGGTCCCCGCATGAGCACGGCACCCATCAGCACGGCATCCGACACCTCGGCAGTGATTTCCCTGTCGGGCGTGGTGACGCGCTTTGGCAAGAACCTTGTCCATGACGGACTGGACCTGGATATCGCCAAGGGTGAGATCGTCTCGCTTGTCGGCGGCTCTGGCAGCGGCAAGACGACCCTGCTGAGACATATCATCGGCCTGACGCGCCCGGCTCAGGGTGAAGTCTCCCTTTTCGGCGAGCCGCTGCATTCGGGCTCCATGCATGAGCAGATCGCGCGCCGCAGGCGATTCGGTGTGCTGTTTCAGCAGGGCGCGCTGTTCTCTGCCTTCAGTGTTGGAGAGAACATCGCCTTTCCCCTGCGGGAGGAGCGTATTGCCACCGACGAGGAGATCCGTCAGCTGGTGACGCTCAAGCTCGCCATGGTGGAAATGGAACCGCAGCATGCCCTGTTGATGCCTGCCGAACTTTCGGGCGGGATGGTCAAACGTGCAGCGCTGGCACGTGCGCTGGCGCTCGAGCCCGAGCTGCTGCTGCTCGATGAGCCGACGGCGGGACTGGACCCCGACCGTAGCGCGAGTTTTGTGCGGCTGATCCTGTCCTTGCGCGACGAACTCGGGCTCACGGTCGTCCTGGTGACGCACGATCTGGACACACTCGCGGCGATGTCGAGCAAGGTGGCCGTGCTGGCCGACAGAAAGATACTGAGTTACGCCTCGCTGGAAGACACGATCAAGGTCGATCATCCCTTTATCGAACGCTTCTTTCGCGGCGCGCAGGGCCGACGTGCATTGGCACAGGTCCAAGGAGGAAACTGAATAATGGAAAATCGCGCCCATGCGATCGCGACCGGTCTCTTTGCCCTTTTTCTGGGCAGCATTCTGGTGTTATCACTCTGGTGGTTCTCGGAAGACAGGGAGCTGACACGGGACTATCTGCTGGTGTCGAACGGCACGGTAAATGGCCTCAACGTGCAGGCCCGTGTGCGCTACCGCGGGATGTCCGCCGGTAGCGTGACCGATATCGGCATCGACCCGGAGAATCCGCGCCAGATTCTGGTGCGCATCCGCATCCGTGCCGACCTGCCGGTCACGGACAAGACCCGCGCCAGCCTGGGGACGCAGGGCGTGACCGGACTCGCCTATGTCCAGCTCAATGAAACAGGCGATGGTGGGGTCCCACTGGTGGATGAGGCGGGCAGACTGCCGAGGATTGCCCTGGAGTCGGGGCTGATAGACCAGATTGCCGACAGCGCACTGGCGGCGGCAAAGCGCTTCAAGGAAGTTGCCGACCGTATTTCCATTCTGTTCAATGATGAGAACGCGGATCGCCTGCGCGGCTCGCTCGAGCGCCTCGAGTCCGCCATTGCAGGCGTCGACAAGACCTTTGCCGACGCGCCGCGAACGCTGGCGGCCATCCGCAGTGCGTTCAGCGAGCACAACATGGCAAAGCTCTCGAGCACGCTCGCCAACCTTGAACGGACGAGCGCTGTGGCAGAGCCGACGATAGCCGAGTTGCGCGGCCTTCTGGTTCAGCTTTCCGAGATGTCGGCACGCGTCGATCGGGCCGCGATTGCGGCCGGTGACGGTTTGATCGACGGCACCTTGCCCCAGCTGAACGAACTGCTGCGCGACCTGACCGTTACCTCGCGGAGGCTCGGACGCTTGATCGAAGAAGTCGAAGCGACGCCCCAGATGTTGTTGACCGGACCGGCTGAACGCACGCCAGGCCCTGGCGAGGCCGGTTTCCAGGGGCGCTGATGACCCACTGATTGCCCCGAGAAATGCTCCCCGTGATGAAGGACACCATGCAAGCCTACTTCAAACTGTTTTTGATTCCGTTTCTCGGTCTGCTGCTGGGCGCCTGCAACGGCCTGGTTGTGGCACCCAAGGCGGTTGCGATGTACGACCTCGGAATCGTCGAGACGCTCGAGATGCCGCCCGGGCGGGCACCGGCACAGATCCAGTTGCACGCACCATCTTGGCTCAACAGCTCCGCAATGCAGTACCGGCTGGAATGGGATCGCCCTTTCCAGCGGCGGTCTTTCATCGAGAGCAGATGGGTGGCGAACCCGTCCGAGCTGCTTGCGCGCTCGCTTGACCGTGCAATCCTCGGAGGCAGTCCGGTCGCCAACGAGTGCAGGCTCCGGATTGAGCTCGACGAGTTCGTCCAGGTCTTCGACAGCGAAACCAGCGCACGGGTTGAGGTCGTGGCACGTGCGGCCTGGCTCCCGGCCCGAAGCGACAGGGTGCTGGCACGCAAGGAGTTCCGGCTCACACAGGACAGCACACCCGCCACGGCAGAGCAGGGGGTCGCAGCCTACCGCCACCTGACAAGACAGCTGTCGCTTGATCTGGCCGGATGGCTTGAGGAGCTTGACCGCACATCCGGACAGGGGTTGAATGGGCGTGCGCAATGTCGTGCCTGACATATTTTCGCGTCATTGCAGCAAGAATGCAGACCACAAAAATATTGCAGCGGGAGTCAAGATGACCGAGAGGAAAATGTCGCCCTACGACCAGGGCCTGGACAAGAATGCGGCAAACTATGTGCCGATCACGCCGCTCACCTTCATTGAGCGCAGCGCGTATATCTACCCCGATCGCGTTGCGGTGATCCATGGTCAGCGTCGTTATACCTGGTCGGAAGCGTATAACCGCAGCCGCCGCCTCGCATCCGCACTGAAGCAGCTCGGCGTTGGCAAACAGGACACGGTGGCGGTGGTGCTGAACAACACGCCGGAAATGTTCGAGGCGCACTTCGGCGTGCCCGGGTGTGGCGCAGTGCTCAACACGATCAACACCCGGCTTGATGCAGAGGGTGTGGCCTTCATCCTCAATCATGGCGAGGCAAAGGTCCTCATCACTGACCGTGAGTATTCACGCATGATGAAGACGGCCATCGAACTGGCGAACCGCCCGGACATGATCGTCATCGATGTGGATGACCCGGAATACACCGGTCCCGGGGAGCGTGTCGGCACCATCGAATACGAAGCGCTGCTGGAAACCGGCAGCCCGGAGTTCGACTTCGAGCAGCCGGACGACGAGTGGGATGCGATCTCGCTCAACTACACGTCGGGCACGACCGGCAACCCGAAGGGCGTTGTGTACCACCATCGCGGCGCCTATCTCAACTCGATGTCCAACATCGTTTCCTGGGGCATGCCGCCACAGTCGGTCTATCTGTGGACGCTGCCGATGTTCCATTGCAACGGCTGGTGTTTCGCCTGGACGATGGCGGCCAATGCCGGCGTCAATGTCTGCCTGCGCAGGGTTGATCCGCGTCTGATCTTCGACGCCATCCGTGAGCACAAGGTCACTCACTATTGCGGTGCGCCGATTGTGCACTCCATGCTCGCCAATGCGCCCGAAGAGTGGCGCGAGGGGATCAACCACAAGGTGTCGGGCCTGGTTGCCGCAGCGCCGCCTCCGGCAGCGGTAATCGAGGGCATGGCCAAGATCGGCTTCGATGTCACACACGTTTACGGGCTGACCGAAACCTATGGTCCCGCCGCTGTGTGCGCCAAGCACGATGAGTGGGCCGATCTTCCGCTGGCGGAACAGGTCGTGAAGAACGGCCGCCAGGGCGTGCGATACCACGCGCAGGAAGGCATCACCGTTCTCGATCCGGAAACGATGGAGCCGGTGCCTTGGGACAACGAAACCATGGGCGAGATCATGTTCCGCGGCAACCTGGTGATGAAGGGCTACCTGAAGAACGAAAAGACCACGGAAGAGGCTTTCCGCGGTGGCTGGTATCACACCGGTGACCTCGCAGTCATGCAGCCCGATGGCTACGTGAAGATCAAGGACCGGTCGAAGGACGTCATCATCTCCGGTGGCGAGAACATCTCTTCGATCGAGGTCGAGGACGCGCTGTACCGGCATCCTGCAGTGATGGCAGCTGCCGTTGTTGCCCTGCCCGACGAGAAGTGGGGCGAGGTGCCGTGCGCCTTCGTCGAACTCCGGAACGGCGCATCCGCGACCGAAGACGAGATCCGTGCCCATTGCCGCGAGCACCTGGCCGGCTTCAAGGTTCCGAAGAAGGTCATCTTTGGCGAACTGCCAAAGACCTCGACAGGCAAGATCCAGAAGTTCGTGCTGCGTGAACAGGCGAGGTCTACCGCGTCGTTCGAATAAGTTTGTCTAAATAAACATTCGTTCGGGATGGCCGATCATGAAGCTTCGCGCTAACATGATCGGCCGTTGACGTTAACGTAAACATAAAGGAGGAGACATGAGCGCCGTTCCCCATCCGGTCGATGAACCGATGCTGCTTCGCCGAGACGAAGCTGGTGTGACAACGCTGACGCTGAACCGGCCCATGCAGTTCAATTCGCTGTCACAGGCGATGCTCGAAACGCTGCTTGCCGAGATCGATGGGATTGCTGCCGACAAGAGCGTACGTGTGGTGGTGCTGGCCGGAGAAGGAAAGGCCTTTTGCGCGGGCCACGATCTCAAGGAGATGCGTGCCAACCACAACCTCGGCTTCCAGCAGGAACTCTTCCGCCTGTGCGGTAAGTTCATGGTCCGACTCACCGAGATTCCGCAGCCCGTCATTGCCCGCATTCACGGCATTGCGACGGCTGCCGGTTGTCAGCTGGTGTCGATGTGCGACCTCGCGGTGGCTTCCGATGTCGCCAGGTTCGCGGTCTCCGGCATCAATGTCGGTCTCTTCTGCGCCACGCCCAGCGTTGGCCTGTCGCGCAACATGGGGCGCAAAGAGGCCTTCGAGATGCTGGTCACGGGCGACTTCATCGATGCACACGAGGCCCAGCGGCGTGGTCTAGTGAATCGGGTCGTGCCCCTGGATCAGCTGGATGACGAGGTCGCAAGACTCGCTGCAGCGATCGTTGCGAAGTCACCGGTAGCCGTGAGCATGGGCAAGCAGATGTTCTATCGCCAGCTTGAGATGGGCATGGAGGCGGCCTACCAGATGGCGGCTGAAACCATGGCCTGCAACATGATGACGAACGATGCGGCCGAGGGTATCGACGCCTTCGTCGCCAAGCGCAAACCCGAATGGAAGGGGTGCTGAGCGCAAGGGCCTGACGGCGGTCATGCTGATCGATACGCATATCCATCTCGACGCCGCGGAGTTCGATGGCAGTCGCGATAGTGTGCTGATTGATGCGCGGGCCGCCGGCATTGGCGCGTTTGTCGTTCCCGCGGTGGATCGTGAGAGTTTCCACCGCGTTACAGCGCTTGCTGCGGCAAACCGCGATATTTACCCGGCGCTGGGAGTCCACCCGCTCTTCACCGCTGCGGCAACCCAGGGCGATCTTGAAGTTCTGGAGCACGAGTTAGGCCGCACGAAGTGTATTGCGGTCGGAGAAATCGGCCTCGATCATTTCGTCGAAGATGCCGATCGTGAGCAGCAACTGCGCTTCTTCGTTGCCCAGCTTCGCATTGCGCAGCGTTTCCGGCTTCCGGTCATCCTTCATCTGCGTCGGGCGCAGGATGCGGTGCTGAAGCAGCTCCGACAGCATGCCGTGTGCGGAGGAATTGCGCATGCTTTCAACGGCAGCCGGCAGCAAGCGGACGCTTTCATCAAACTGGGCTTCAAGCTTGGATTCGGGGGGGCGATGAGCTTTGAAGGCTCACAGCGCATCCGCCGTCTGGCGACCGAACTGCCACTCGACTCAATCGTGCTTGAAACCGATGCGCCGGACATGGCGCCAGCCTGGGGGCAGGGGCGACCCAACGTTCCGGCCAATATTGCACGCTATGCACGGATTCTTGCCGAGCTGCGGGGCCTTCCCGTAGAAGAGGTGATTCGTGCGACCGGTGCAAACGCCCGCGCGGCCTTGCCCGGACTCGGCGCGATCAGTGCAACGCCCTAGGTGGATGCGGCCGCGCCCACGCACGAGCGCGCGATAAGGTCAGCAATGTCGCGTTTCAGGCGAGCGACATCACTGTCGAACTTCTCGTAGCTCATCAGGGAGACCCCGAACACATAGGCGTAGAGGAGCATGCAGCGGCTCGACGCTTCTTCCATTGGCACCCCACAGGCGAGAAAGAGATCGCGTGCGCAGCGCAGGCGGACGTCATCGACCTCTGCGACGATTGCCGCGGCATCGGCGTCACGGCGTGCCCAGTCGCGCACCGCGAGTTCGATCATCATGCCCCGGCGGCTACGGTTCGCACTATAGACGTCGATGACGTGATAGATCTGCGCGAGTTCCTTGCCGGGCACGGCGGTGGTCTGTTTGATGATGTCGCGTATCCGTCCTTCCTTCCACAGGCCAAGGATGGCAATCAGGAGGTCGCGCCGATCCTGAAAATGCCAGTAGAAGCTGCCTTTTGTGACCTTCAGGCGCTTCGCCAGTACTTCGACCCGCAGTCCTGCAATGCCTTCTTCGGCGAGGACTTCGATGGCGGCATTGACCCACGCTTCGCGGTCGAGTTGAGTTCTTGGTTTGTTCGGGGATTTGTCCATACGGCATAGTATTGACGATTCTGTTTCCATACGCTACCGTATGTAAACCGTACCAATGCGTATGGTCGCAGACGTCATACGTATCGGCATGGGTGTAAAGCCTCGTCCGCAGTGACATAATGGTTCTGCTCTTCTGCTGAACAGCGGAACGGGGAGACAACGAAATATCCAAAGGAGCGCGACATTGAAGATTCTGGTCCCGGTCAAACGTGTTGTTGATTACAACGTAAAGGTCCGCGTCAAGGCGGACGGCAGCGGTGTGGACATCGCCAACGTCAAGATGAGCATGAACCC
>SWCC01000746.1_pt1 | contig 124233 bp, 116 predicted proteins | sample 4692971 | NCBI WGS metagenome assembly SWCC01 (sample SAMN10267277, study PRJNA491770) | bioreactor metagenome | isolation source: DHS bioreactor inoculated with subseafloor sediment | place: Japan: off Shimokita Peninsula | collected 2006-08
CCCCCCCCTGGTCGGCGTCAAGCTGCACAACGGCGGTCAGTTTCTTGCAGACTTTCTGAACGCACTCGGCGAGGCGGGCAACATTCACCTTCAATCAGCCGCCTTTGGCATCGGCGCGCTCATATCCCTGACACTTCTGCGCCGCCTGGCGCCACGCCTGCCTGGCGTGCTGATCGTTGTCGGCACCAGCATTGCCCTCTCGGCGTGGCTGGAGTTTGCCGCCCAGGGCGGCGCAGTGGTGGGCGCAATCCCTGCAGGACTCCCGCCGCTGTCGATACCCGACATCAGAACGGACGCCATGATCACCTTGCTGCCCACTGCCTTCGTGATCGCGCTTGTCAGTTTCATGGAAGCCGCCTCGAGCGCCAAGGTCATCTCCGGCAAACTGCGCGAGCCCTGGGACCAGAATCAGGAACTCATCGGACAGGGTCTGTCGAAGCTCGCCTCGGCCTTCACCGGCAGCCTCCCCACCAGCGCCTCGTTCTCCCGTTCCGCGCTCAGCTTCAACAACGGCGCGCGCACCGGCCTGTCCGCACTGGTCACGGTTGCCGTGGTCGTGGCGACGCTGATCTTCTTCACGCCACTGCTCTGGCATCTGCCCAAGCCCGTGCTGGCCGCGGTCATTCTTCAGGCCGTGTTCAACCTGCTCGATCTCAAGGCCCTGAAGAAAGCCTGGCAGGCAAACCGTGACGACGGCATTGCGGCAGCCCTCACCTTTGTCGCCACACTCTCCTTCGCCCCCAACATCCAGAACGGCATCCTGACCGGCCTGCTGCTGTCGCTGTCGCTGATGGTCTATCGCAGCATGACGCCGCGCGTCGCGCTGCTGGGGCTGCACGCCGACGGCACCTATCGCGACCTCGAACGCTTTGACCTCGCCCATCCCCATCCGCACGTCGTCATCCTGCGCTTCGACAGCCCGCTGAGCTTCGTCACCGCCGCCACCTTCGAGGACGCCACCCTGCGGGCCGCGCGCGCCCAGCCGGATGTCCGCACCGTGCTGATCTCGGGCGCAGGCATCAATGACATCGACGCCACCGGCCTGCACATGCTCACAGCTCTGGTCGACCGCTTTGCGCTTCAGGGCCAGGCACTCGCCTTCTGCGGCCTCAAGAAACAGGTCATCGACGCCATGCAACGCGACGGCCTGTGGCCTCGAATCGAGCCCCACGCAGCCTACCGTACCGAACAGCAGGCGCTGGACCAGCTGCTCCAGGACGCACCCGAGTGATTACGCACTGATTAATATTGACTTTTCCCTGCGCACGCAATACAGTATCCGACTCTTTGCAAAAACCATCAATCGGAGCAACTCCATGTACGCGGTGATAAAAACCGGTGGCAAGCAGTATCGCGTCGTCGCCGGCGAAAAGATCAAGGTAGAACAGATACCGGCCGACGTGGGTTCCCAAATCACCATCGACCAGATTCTCATGGTCGGCGAAGGCGAGGCCGTCAAGATCGGCACGCCGGTGGTTTCCGGAGCTTCCGTCACGGCTTCCGTGGTGTCCCACGGTCGTCACGACAAAATCAAGATTTTCAAGATGCGCCGCCGTAAGCACTTCCAGAAGCACCAGGGGCATCGTCAGAACTACACCGAAATCCGCATCGACGCGATTTCGGCCTGAGCCAGGAGGTAAGTCGACATGGCACATAAAAAAGCTGGCGGTAGTTCACGTAACGGCCGCGACTCAGAATCGAAACGACTCGGCGTGAAGCGCTACGGTGGTCAGTTCGTACTCGCAGGCAACATCATTGTTCGCCAGCGTGGCACCGAATACCACCCGGGCGACAACGTCGGCATCGGCAAGGATCACACCCTTTTCGCACTGACCAACGGCACCGTCAAGTTCATGGTGAAGGGCCCCGCCCGTCGCCGTACCGTGACGATTCTGCCTGAGGCAGCCGAGGCCTGATTTTCGCCTCGCGACCGGAAAAGCCCTATCCTTGCGGTAGGGCTTTTTTGTTTGTATCGCATCACCTGCTTTACCCGCTCCATAACCAGTACCCCTGCGACCCGGCTCGCGGCACCTGCCGCACCTGCCGCGTCCCTGCCAGCCGGAAGCATCATGAAGTTTTTTGACGAAGCCCGAATTGAAGTTGTTGCCGGAGACGGCGGCAACGGTGTTGCCACCTTCCGCCGCGAGAAATACATTCCGCGCGGCGGCCCCAACGGTGGCGACGGCGGCCGCGGCGGCAGCGTGTACGCAGTGGCCGACCGCAACATCAACACCCTGATCGACTATCGCTATACCCGCCACTTCCGCGCTGAGCGTGGCGAGAACGGCGGCAGCCGGGACTGTTACGGCAAGGGCGGCGAGGACATTACCCTGCGCTTCCCTGTCGGCACGGTGATCACCGAGCACGAAACGGGCGAGATGATTGCCGACCTCGACGAGGACGGCAAGAAGATCCTGATCGCCAGCGGTGGCCGCGGCGGCCTGGGCAACATCCACTTCAAGTCGAGCACCAACCGCGCGCCACGCAAGCGCACCATGGGCCAGGAAGGCGAGCGGCACATGCTGCACCTCGAACTCAAGGTGCTCGCCGACGTCGGTCTGCTCGGCCTGCCCAACGCCGGCAAGTCGACCTTCATCCGCGCCGTCTCTGCAGCCAAACCCAAGGTCGCTGATTACCCATTCACCACGCTGGCGCCGAACCTCGGCGTTGTCCGCACGGCCGAAAGCCGCAGCTTCGTGATTGCCGACATTCCCGGCCTGATCGAAGGCGCGGCCGAAGGCGCCGGCCTCGGCCACCAGTTCCTGCGTCACCTGCAGCGCACCCATGTGCTACTGCACCTGGTCGACCTCGCTCCCTTCGACCCCGAGGCCGACCCCGTACGTGACGCCAAGGCCATCGTCGACGAGCTGCGCAAGTACGACGAGGAGCTCTACAACAAGCCACGCTGGCTCGCCCTCAACAAGCTCGACCTAATCCCGGAAGAAGAGCGCGCCGAACGCATCGCCGCCTTCCTCGAGGCCTACGGTCCGGTGGAACGCCACTTCGAGATCTCCGCACTCAAGGGCGACGGCTGCAAGCCGCTGGTCTTCGCCATTCAGGACTTCCTCGACGGTGAGCGCGCGCGCATCGAAGCCGAGCGCCAGGAACGCCTCGCGGCCGAGCAAAGCCGCCTTGCAGCGATCGACGCCGCGCGCGCCGAGGCAGAAGCTGCCGCGCTCGAAGCCGACCTCGACGAAGAGGACGACGAGGATGATGAGCGAGACGACGATAACGGCAGCGAAGCCGATCAGCAGGACGACACCACTCCCCGCTAACACTGCACCCAGGCAGTCGAACACCATGAGAGAGAAGATCAGGAATGCGCGCCGGCTGGTCGTAAAGGTCGGCAGCGCCCTTGTCACCAACAACGGCGCAGGCCTCGATCACGCCGCACTCGACGACTGGGCGCGTCAGATCGCGGTACTGCGCAGCAACGGCCGCGAAGTCGCCCTGGTCTCCTCCGGTGCCATCGCGGCGGGCATGCAACGACTGGACTGGACCAAGCGCCCGCAGGAGATGCACAAACTGCAGGCCGCTGCTGCCGTCGGCCAGATGGGCCTTGTCGAAGCCTACGAGAAGGCCTTCTCGCGCCACGGCCTGCAGACCGCGCAGATCCTGCTTACGCACGCCGACCTCGCCAACCGCACCCGTTACCTCAACGCCCGTTCGACACTCACCACCCTGCTCGGACTCGGCGTGATTCCGATCATCAACGAGAACGACACCGTCGTGACCGACGAGATCAAGTTCGGCGACAACGACACACTGGGCGCGCTGGTCGCCAATCTGATCGAAGCCGAGACACTGATCATCCTCACCGATCAGAACGGCCTGTACACCGCCGACCCGCGCAAGGACCCTGCAGCAAGCCTGATCGGAGAAGGTCGCGCGGAAGACCCCGTGTACGAGTCCATGGCAGGCGGCGCCGGCAGCGGCATCAGCAAGGGCGGCATGATCACCAAGATCAAGGCCGCGCAGCGCGCCGCCCGTAGCGGTGCCCACACCTGCATTGCCAGCGGCCGCGAAACGAACCCGCTGCTGCGCATTGCCGCCGGCGAACCCGTCGGCACCCTGCTCTACGCCAGCAGCTCGCCGCTGCAGGCGCGCAAGCAATGGCTTGCCGATCACCTGCAACTGGCCGGCGATCTCGTTATCGACGATGGCGCAGTTACCGCGCTGAAGAACGGCCGCAGCCTGCTGCCCGTGGGCCTGATCGAGGTCAGGGGCGACTTCAGGCGTGGCGCAGCAGTGGCCTGCCGCAGCATCACCGGCGAGGAAGTGGCCAGAGGCCTCGTCAATTACAGCGCATCCGAATGCCGCCGCATCGCCCGAAAGCCGACCAGCGAGATCGAGAAACTGCTTGGCTACATCGACGAACCGGAACTGATACACCGGAACAACATGATTGGTCGCTGAGGGTTGCGCGTCGCTCTGCGACGAAATGCACACGCACCCAAAGAGTGCAAAGTACAATCTGTCTGTGCTTCCGGAACAATGGTTATGCAAATAACACGCCTGGGCAAATAGGATCGCCTTTGCGCCAGGCTGCACAGGAGGCGTCAGAATGACCAAGTGCAGAAAATGCCTGCTCCCGGCCTCAGCGCCTGGAGCGGACCTTGACAACGCGGGTGTCTGTGCGTTTTGCCGGCAGAGCGCACCGCAAGAGAAGACGCCCCCTCCGTCGGCGGCCTTTCTCGACGACCTCGAGACAACGCTTGCCGCCTGTCGCAACAATCCCAATTCAGAATACGACTGCATCGTCCCACTCAGTGGCGGCAAGGACAGCCTCTACCTGCTACACCGCCTGAAGGTCGACTACGGCATGAGGGTGCTGGCGTTCACATGCGACATCGACCTTCCGCCCGTTGCGTGGAAGAATATCCGACTCGCACTCAAGAAACTCGATATCGACCATCTGGTATTTGCGCCCGCCTTTGGCTTTCTGAGCAAGCTCTTCCGCTACCTGCTTTGCAACCAGGAAGCCCGCGGTGCCGTGTATACCGTTTCATACGTCTATGCCCCGCTTTTTGAGGGTGCAGCGATTCGGCTGGCGATCGAGAAGAACATTCCACTGATTCTGGCCGGCTACTCGCCGGGCCAGCCGGAGCCGGAGCGCATGCTGTACGAGTTTTCTCCGACGCTCATTCGCGAAGAAGACTGGACGCCGCCTCACCTTGCGGCCTGCGGCGAGTTCTCGGAAGCTGAACTCACTGCCTTTTACAACCCGAAGAAGCTCCCCGCCGCAACCGCGTTCCCGCGTTACCTTGCCCCGTACCACGCCTGGGACTACGATCAGGACAAAGTCATCCGGAAGGTCACCGAACTCGGACTGGTGCAGCGCAGCTCGCATGCAAGTCCGATCGTGAGCAATTACCCGATCAACTGGCTCATGATGTACTCGGATCTCAAACAATTCGGCTACAACCCTTACGCACCGGAGTTTGCAGCGCTGATCCGCGAGGGGAAGGCGAGTCTTGCATACTGGCGCGTCATGGCTCCCGTCGTCGACTTCATGATTCGCAACAAGCTGGGCCTTGGCAGGGAGGTCAGACGCAGCATGGAATGGCTCGGACTGCGAGACGATGACCTGCGCATCAAGCTGCCCAAGGGCGCGTACGACCCTCCGTTGCTGCGCGACGCCTGACATGCCCGCCCCGACAACAACCCTGCCAGAGCGACTGCTAGCGCGGTGCAAGGACACCCCGGATGCTGTCGCCTATCTCCATCAGGGTGATGATGGAAAATGGCTGCCCGTCACGTGGCATACCGTTGCTCAGCGAGCAATCGGCATCGCTCGCGGACTCTCACTGCTTGGCGTGCAAGCAGGTGATCGCGTGGCAATCATGCTGCCCACCTCACCAGAATGGGAATACTGTCAGCAGGCCGTACTCATGCTTGGCGCAACTGTGGTCGGAATCGACGCTCATGACGCCCCGTCCAATCTGCACCATATCCTTGAGCTGACTCAGCCGCGCGCGCTGGTCACAGGTAACGAGCGCCAGGTTGCGCTTATCAGGGAAACCTGGCGGGCGCCCGAGATTGTCGTGGTCGCCGAACCCGAGGCCCCCCACCCGGACATCCACGCACTTGCGGACTTTTTGCAGACACTCAAGACCGGCGCGACGCCGCCCCCAGCGCCCTCGCCCGACGACATTGCAACAATCGTATTTACATCGGGAAGCACGGGGACACCGAAAGGCATTGCGTACACTCACCGCCAGGTTGCGCTTGCCTGCGATGCGATTCTTGATCGCTTTCCCTCGATTTCCAACGAGACCACCCTTGTTTGCTGGCTGCCACTCTCCAATCTGTTTCAGCGCATCATCAACCTGTGCGCAATTGTCTGTGGCGCAAGATCCTATTTCGTTTCCAACCCGCAGGACATCGTCCGCCTTCTCCCGGAGATCCAGCCCTCCCTGTTTATCGGCGTACCGCGATTTTTCGAGAAGCTGCATGCGGGCATCATGGCAGAGGTCGCAAAGCAGCCCGCACCTGTCAGGCTGCTGATTGCTGCGGCTTGGACAACGGGCATGAAGGCTGCAGCAATGCAACGGTCTCATGGTCAGGTCAGCCTCACCTGGCGCGCCCTGTCCATGCTCGCCAACCCGATACTGGCACGCTTGCGCGCAGTCATGGGCCAGCGCATGCAGTTCATGGTCAGCGGCTCGGCGCCGCTACCCTCGTGGCTCATGGATCGCTTTCACGGCCTTGGCTGGCTTGTGCTTGAAGCCTACGGTATCAGTGAAAACGTCATGCCGGTCGCACTGAACACCCCGACGCAGTACCGGTTCGGCAGCGTAGGGCGCGCATTGCCAGGAAACGAACTCCTTGTTGCCGAAGACGGCGAACTACTCATACGTGGAGATGGCGTGTTCAGCGGCTACTACGGGGCAGACGCGCACGACACCCCCATAGACAGCGAAGCGTACCTGCACACCGGGGACTTCGCCCGACTCGACGCCGACGGTTACGTCTGGCTTGAAGGGCGCAAGAGCGAGGTCTTCAAGACCTCGACCGGGAGGCGGATCGCGCCAGCCCCACTGGAGGCAGCGCTCAAACAGATCGATTATGTCGATCACGCCATTATCGTGGGGCGGAACCGCCCTTTCCCGGTGGCCATCGTTACTCTCAGCCCTGAACACGACATGGGAAAGCTGGCACAAACGCCTGAGGGGCAAAAGACGATAAGCAGTGACATCGCCAGGACATGCGAAGCGTTTACCCCCTACCAGCGCCCAGGCGCGGTCATCGCAAGCACAAGACCACTCGGAATTGCGACTGGTGAACTTACCGCAAACCTGAAGATTCGTCGCAAACAGGTTGAAACGCGATTCGAGCACGAGATTGAGCGGGCCTATGAAGTCCCGCGCCTGTCGCCTGAAACGGACATCCGAACCAACCCTCCGGTGATTCTGACCCCATGAATACCTATTTCCTGACCGGCGCATCCGGTGCCGTTGGCAGCGCGATCGTTCCCCTGCTACATGCCAACGAAAACGTGAAACTGCGCATTCTGTTGCGCGCTGAATCGGATCAGCATCTCGCAGAGAGATTCGAGAAACTGTGTGCGTTCTGGGGCATCGCGGCTGACGCCGAAACCCGGCTCCGTATCGACCCCCTGCGCGGAGACGCAGCCGAACCCAACTTCGGAATGCCTCCCGATGACTACGCCAAAGTCGTCAGTGACACCACTCATATCGTTCATTGCGCTGCGAGCGTACGGATGAACCTCAGCCTGGAAGAAGCCCGCCACTCAGCGGTAGGTTCGATGCAAGCCATTCTGACGCTCGCCCGGAAGCTTGCTGAGAACGGCACCCTCCGCAAGATCGATCTGGTGAGCACTGTCGGCATTGCGGGAAAGCGCTCGGGCGCACTGCCAGAGACCTGGATCGATGAGCCCCGCGAGTTTCACAACACCTACGAACAATCGAAATCTGAAGCCGAGGCCTTGGCACGCAAAGCCCTCGAAGAGGAGAAACTGCCCATCACGATCCACCGGCCAAGCATGGTGATCGGCGACTCGCGCGACGGCAAGATCATCCACTTTCAGATTTTCTACTTTATCTGTGACTTCCTTTCCGGGCGCCGCACGTTTGGCCTGTACCCGGACTTTGGAGACGTTCGCCTCGACACCATTCCGGTCAACACGGTTGCCAGCACGATCGTCTCCTCAAGCACCGATCCCGAAACAGTCGGATCGATCTTCCACCTGTGTTCGGGTCCCGCGAAATCGATCAGACTCGTCGACCTGCGCCCGCTTGTCAGGGACGCATTCCACAGGCACGGACTCACCGTCCCGTTTGCACTGAAACTGCCTATCGGTCTTTTCATGGGCGCGCTCAACCTTGCCGGGCGATTCATGCAACCGGAGCAGAGGCGAGCGCTGGCAACGCTTCCGATCTACATGGACTACCTTGCGGACCAGCAGGGCTTCGATAATCGGAAGTACAGCGCCTGGCTTGAAAGCCGAAAAGAGGCGATTCCCGACGCCAAGGACTACTTGCCGCGAGTGCTCGCACGTTTTCTCGAGCAGAAACATCCGGCCGGGACCAACTGAAGGGTCTCTGAGAGGCAGCGACAGACAGAAAGCCCAAGAGCCTCGCGCAACGTCTGTCTTCAGCATAGCGAGGATCACACCACAAAAAAAGGCACCCGAAGGTGCCCTTTTTCACAGCCACTGATCAACGATCAGGCGCGACGGCGACGTACCAGACCACCGCCGAGAAGGCCGAGGGCCAGAAGCGCCAGCGTACCGGGTTCCGGAACCTGCGCAACACCGCGGGTGTTCAGCGTACCAGCCAGACACCATGCGCCGGTTGCTGCAGTACCGGTCGAGCAGCCGTTTGCCAATCCGCCAGCAACGTCCAACGGATTCAGAACGAAGTTGTTGGCCGATTCCGTGTAAGCGATGTCAGCCGTACCGCCCGCTGCATCAGGCACACCGTTGCCGTCGAGGAAGGCAGCAAAAGCCGCATTTCCAGCTGCGGTATCAACATCAAGCAGACCGTTGCCGAAGAAGTTCAGCGTTGCGCCGCTGAGGTTACCCGACGCCTGGCTGACTACGTTGGCAGGAGTCGCGCCGCCAAGGTTGCCGTGTCCGGCCAGCGATGCATACAGCGTGCCGCCCATGATCGTGGCCAGGTTCGCGTTCGAGTTCTGCGTCAGCAGGTTCAGGAGCGGACCGTTGAGGTAGTAAATATTGACATCGGTACCGGTGAACTGGATGTCGGTTGCCGACGTGAAGGTACCGCCGGTGAAGTTCACCGTGTAGAACAGGCCGCATCCGCCGCCAGCGGTGCAGTAGTTGCTGTTGCCGTTGATCGTGGTGATGTAGCCATAACCCATGCCAGAACCCGTACCCGCGGCAGTGGTGGCCGGATTGATGAACTGCTGGGCAAGCGTCATCGTTTCGATGTGGGTATTGGACGCACCAAGCGTACCAAAGTCAATGCCTGCAACCACCACGGCGGAAGCAGGAGCACTTGCCAGGGCTGCGCCGGTTGCGAGTGCGATCGCGATAAGATTTTTTTTCATTCCAGCACCTCTTGAGTAGTGTGAATTCGTTGCAGAACATCCGCTGCTACCAATAAGCAGTTAGCGTGCCAACAGTATGGAATTACACCTAAGACAATGTTTTACAAGAATTAAAAACAAAAACTCTCATTGCGAAAAAGCGTCCTGGATTCGTGAATGTAAAAAATCCCGACAGCCACACCTGCATCAGAAAGCGGTTAATCCCGCCCGAAGCCTGAACGCGTCCCCACACACGCGCGATGCCAATGCCTTTCCTTGAATTCACCGCGATGTGCCGGAGCATGCGGCTTCACACCACGGTGTCAGAGGCCGGGAGAATCAGTCGGTTCGACGCCGCTCGCCGGCATTGCACTACCGACATCGTAGCGGCCCGGCGCTATCACCCCCTTGGGGTCCAGCGCCTTCTTGATCCGGCCATTCAGACTCTTCAGCTCGGGGGCACCGCGATAAACAGAGTCCCACCCGGCCAGCCCCGCACGGTACTGTTGAAGATTGACTGCCTGCATATCCTGCACCAGACGCGCATAAAGTTGCTTTGCGCGCTCCACTTCATCAGGACTTTCCTTGTCATAGATGATCGCCATCAGGCACACGACCGAGCGCGGATTCATCATGAGCATGGCAACGTAGAAATCAAAGTCGTACTCTTCGAAGGCTTTTCGCGAGTCGGCAAGGTAGCGCACGATCTCGGCGCCGATCACCGGCAGGATCGGCGCAAACCAGATCAGCCCGCAGCGGTCGGCAGCTGGATCGACATCGCTGTCCGGACGCGATGCGCCATGCCGGTAATAGGCATGCCGCACGAAGTACTCTGTTGGAATGCCTTTCAGAATCCTGTGCGCGTGAGGCGCAAGCTCAAGGACTGGAAGTGAGGTTTTGCCCAATCCATGCAGGAACGGCAGCATCCAGTCGTTTTTCTTCACCAGTCTGACGAGCTTATCGAGGAGCGATAGCCGTCCATCGGTCAGAAAAATCAAGCGCCCATAGGGGCCGAGCTCGCGGCGCAGCAGCTTGCGCTGCACCTTCACCTGTTCGCGCGTACCGTACAGCCCCCCGCCACAACTCCAAGGCGAGATTCGATACTTGTGCCGAAGACCGTCAAGGTCAGCGGCGGAGAGCCGACCCTTGGCCGGCACATCTTCATGCAGGCGTTGTGTCAGAACAGTGATCGTGACGAAGTCATTGATCATGTGCAGCTTGCTTACAGCCACGCCCAACAGCGCAAGCTTGCGGTATGCGTCCATGACGGCCGGCACGTCGGCCTCATTTCGAATTTCAAAGACATAGGAATTGTATTCTTCAGGCTCAGGCATCAGCCACAAGCCCGCCTGTGTCACCACCCCAAGGTTCGACTGGCTGAACAGGCCCTCGATATAGGGCCCCAAGCCCCATTTGTGTGTATGCCAGGTTCTTTGCGATTTTGACGAAGTACCAATCTGAACCAGCTCGCCTGTCGGCAAGACGACTTCAAGGCCGCAGAGGTTTCCGAAGTGATCCCCGTAAGGCGTTTCGCCAATACCTCGCTCCAGGGCGTTGCCAATGACGCTGCCTTCCGGAGGGCCATCGGTGCAGTCCGCCCAAAGCCTGGAGCCTGTCTCCCTGAGATAGGCGTTCAACTGCTGGTAGCTTACGCCGGGCTCAATGACGACATAGGCGAGTTCTTCATTTACCTCAAGCACGCGGTTCATACGTTCAAGAATGAGCACGATCGCGCCATCCTCTGTCGCCAGCGACGCCCCATAGCCCCAGTTCTTTCCCGTGCTGAACGGCCAGATCGTCAGTCCGTGCTCGCCAGCAAGCTTGATGACCCGGGAAACCTCCTCCCCGCTCCCTGGGAAAACGACCGCTGCGCAACGTTTCTGCCACGGAATGGTGCACCGGGAATAACGATCAAGATCTTCGCTGCTTGTACAGACGAACTCCGACCCGACGATTGCTTTCAACTGGTCGGAAACCTGCTGCGTAAACCGCGTTTCGATTTGTGTATTTGGCATCGTTCGTCCAGTCCTATTTGAGCGTCTTTTATGGATTGAGGCTTTGGAACATTCAGCAGTACAAGGCTTCCCGATTGTCTCCCGAGCCTTCGCCTGCGGATCCTGTTCGTCCAGAGGCAGTTGCAGAGCCAGCCATTGCCGCCGACTGCGATGTGCCCTTCAACGATTCCCAGACGTCCTGCAGGCAGTACTGAGGCAAGCTTACCAAATCCCTTCCCGTCCACGCACCGGAACTGCGGAGCGCACCTCACGCCATCGCGCACAGTCAATCATCCTCGGTCTGCACCCTCACGCATCCGTTGCGCCAGAGACCGACGCTCGCTTGGCACCGCTTCCAGGCGACAACTCCGTGCATTATTGGTCCAATGAAAATATGATGAGGGTCAAATGATGGACGCCGACCTCTAATGCATCTGCCCCCAGTGACACTCGTTCGCCAATCGATCGCGCTGGCAGCACGAAACGTTGCTCGCCAGAGGAGACGGGCACTTCTCGCGCTGGCAACATTGGCCGGAGGAGTGATTGCGTATCTTCTCGCCGGTGGTTTCATCAACTGGATATACCAGGATATGCGGGAGTCGACGATCCACTCCCAGCTTGGCCACATCCAGATCACACGCCCAGGCTACTTTCGCGAAGGACTGGGTGATCCATACGCCTATCTGTTGCCCAACGACACGGCTGCGGTGACCGAAGCCGTGGGCGAGCGACTCCGCACGGTAGCCCCACGGCTCGCATTCAGCGGCCTTCTCAGCAAGGACGACGCAACGGTGTCGTTTGTTGGCGAGGGTATCGACCCGGAACGAGAAGCCCCGATCACGCGTGCAATTATTATTGCCGAGGGATCCGATCTGCCAAACAGCCCACCTAACTCGGTTTTGCTGGGCGAAGGGCTGGCGGCAAATCTGGGTGCAGTACCAGGAGACTCGGTCGTACTGCTCGCGACCACTGCGTCCGGGGGGGCAAATGCAGTAGAGCTGACCGTGTCCGGCACCTTTGCAACTGTCACCAAGGCCTACGACGATACAGTGCTCCGGGTCCCGATTGACGTCGCTCGCAAACTCATGAGGGTGGACGGATCGACCAGTTGGGCGGTACTTCTTGATCGCACCGCGGCAACGGAGGAAGTTGCCCAGTCTCTCCGCAAAGCCCTGCCCGCCGCAGAATTCGAGGTTATCCCCTGGAATGAGCTTGCCGATTTCTACAACAAGACGGTAGAACTATTCTCGCGCCAGATTGGTGTCGTACGGATCCTGATTGCACTGATCGTCATACTCAGTATCTCCAATACGCTTTCAATGGCCGTCATTGAACGCACTGGCGAAATCGGAACCTCCATGGCGCTTGGAGTTCGGCGACGTGGCGTTCTGACGCTGTTCATTTTCGAGGGGGCGCTACTGGGGCTCGCTGGAGGCATCATCGGCGTTGCGCTCGGCTACCTGTGCGGGGAGATCGTTTCGCTGATCGGCATTCCAATGCCGCCACCGCCAGGCATGGCACGTGGATATATTGGCGCTATTTCCATTTCGCCGGCCTTGGCAATCGATGCTTTCCTGCTGGCATTCGTGACGACCCTGCTCGCCAGCGTATTCCCCGCATGGAAGGCGTCACGCATGAATATCGTTGACGCGCTGCGTCACCAGCGGTGAGCACGATGCTATTCAAACTCGCTCTGCGCAATATCTTTCGCCAGAAAGTCCGGACCGCAATGACACTTGCAGCAATCATCTTCGGCGTAGCCGGACTGATTCTGTCGGGTGGCTTCGTTCAGGACATTTTCGTGCAGTTGGGGGAAGCAATCATTCACTCCCAAACAGGCCACGTACAGGTATTTCGCCAAGACTTTCTGGAGAAGGGCACACGTCAGCCGGATCGCTACCTGATCGACAAACCGGAAGCCGTCGGCGACCTGATCAAGGCGCAACCGGGGGTCAACGAAGTGGCTGCGCGTCTGAGCTTTGCAGGCCTGCTCAACAATGGCAAACGTGACCTGCCGATCATCGGCGAGGGGGTAGAGCCGGACAAGGAGTCCCGTCTGGGAACCTATCTCAGCATTACGGCGGGGCGTCAACTGACCGACGACGACACCTTCGGAATGATGATCGGACAGGGCGTCGCTCACTCCCTCGGCGTCAAGCCCGGCGACTCGGTGATTCTGGTCATGAACACGACAGATGGCGCACTCAATACGCTCGACTTCGAGATCATTGGCGTCTTCCAGAGCTTTTCCAAGGATTTCGACGCCAGAGCTGTACGCATTACCCTTGGTGCTGCCCGCGAACTGATGGCTACGGCCGGCGCTAATCTGCTCGTCGTAACGCTCGATCGCACCGAGGACACAGAGGCATCTCAGGAGGCCATTACAGGCGCCCTCCCTGCGGGACTGGACTCGCGCAACTGGCGGCAACTTTCGGATTTCTACGACAAGACCCTGCAGCTGTATGACAGACAGTTTGGCGTGTTGCAGCTGATCATCCTTTTCATGGTCGTGCTCTCTGTTGCAAACACCGTCAACATGAGCGCCTTCGAGCGCCTTGGTGAGTTCGGAACGTTACAGGCGTTGGGCAACACGCGCAGGCAGGTTTTTCGCCTGATCCTGCTCGAGAATGCACTGCTGGGTCTGATTGGTGCGACACTCGGTGTGCTAACTGGCATCATCCTTGCGGTAACGATTTCCGCAATCGGCATCCCGATGCCTCCTCCTCCGAATGCAAACGTGGGCTACACGGCATTTATAAGGGTAGATTCCGCCACTGTTGCGATTGCCTTCCTGATCGGGGTGGCTGCAGCTGCACTTGCTGCCATATTTCCTGCGAACCGTGTAGCGTCAACGCCTGTCGTCGACGCACTCCGGCAAAGCAACTAACGCTTTCAGGCTCACGAATCATGAAGATCTTCGAACGCTTCAACCTCGGCCACGGCTTTCGCAAGTACTTCGAGATTGCACCGGCAACGAACGAAGCCCTGCGCAACGACGTCTTCCGCATCCGCCACGAAGTCTATTGCGAAGAGCTGAAGTTCGAGCCGGAGCGTCCTGACCGGCTTGAAACCGACGAATACGATCCGCACAGCCTCCACTGCCTGATCCGCACCTCGAACGCACCCAATCACCTGGTGGGGTGCACCCGGCTGGTATTGGCAAAGCCGGACGATCCGCTTGCGCCGCTGCCATTCGAACGTACCTGTGCGAACACGCTTGACCGCTCGATCATCGATCCGCTGAAGCTTCCGCGAGATCGCATCGCAGAGGTGTCGCGCCTTGCGGTGCGAGGCACGTACCGGCGACGGAAAGGCGACGACAAGGCCGCAGTCGCGATCAGTGACGATGACTTCGGTACGGGCGACCGCCCTCGCTTTCCCTACATTCCGATCGGCCTCTACCTCGGGGCCGTGGCACTGGCTGCGCGCAGCGGCATCGACACGCTGTTCGTCCTCACCGAACCGCGTCTCGCGTCGCACTTCGGCAAGCTCGGCGTCGACATCCGTCAGATCGGCGGGCCGGTGGAGCACCGGGGCACTCGCGTTCCTTCAATGATGGACGTTCCCAGCATCATCAAGAATATGCGTTTTCTGGTAAAGCCGATGTGGCGCGTTGTGCAGGAAGAGATCGAGAACGGCTTCGAAGACGCATCGGGCAGCAAGAAGCTCACCGGGGACTGAACGCGCGTGCGGCACCTTGTCTGCGCCCTCTCAAAACGAACGAAGGCCCGCAACATGCGGGCCTTTCTGTTACTGCTCAGGCTTCATCCGGATGGATCACCCAGCCAGCGCCTGCTTGATCTGATCGAGCGTACTCGGATCGTCGATCGTGGTCAGGTCTCCGGCATCGCGGCCTTCTGCCAGCGCCTGGATGGAACGACGCAGCATCTTGCCTGAACGGGTCTTGGGTAGACCGTTGATGAACAGCACACGGGCCGGACGGGCGATTGCGCCAAGGCTCGCATCCACCTTCTTCATCACCTCTTTCTCGAGTGCCGCACGCTTCTCTGCCGTATCGACCACGCTGGCATCCTTCACCACCGCGAACGCCATCGGCATCTGCCCCTTGAGTTCGTCGTGCACACCAACAACCGCCACTTCGGCAATTGCCGGATGCGTCTGCACCGCCTCCTCGATCTCGCGGGTTCCCAGACGATGGCCGGCGACGTTGATCACGTCGTCCATGCGCCCAAGGATGGTGTGATAGCCCTTCTCGTCCTTGATGCCCCAGTCCGACGACGAGTACACCACCGGATCGGTGAAGAGCGTGAAGTAGGTCGACACGAAGCGCTCGTCCTGCCCCCACACGGTGGACAGGCAGCCCGGCGGCAGTGGCGGCACGATGCCGACAATGCCTTTCTCGTTGGCGCCACACTCGGTGCCGTCCTCACGATAGATGCGAAGGTCGTAGCCGTAGACCGGGAAGGCCGGCGAACCGAGCTTGATCGGACTGTCTTCGACACCGCGACACACGGCCAGCATCGGCCAGCCGGTTTCGGTCTGCCAGTAGTTGTCGATGACCGGGATGCCGAGCTCTTCCATGATCCACTGGTGCGAGGTCTCGTCCAGCGGCTCGCCTGCCAGGAAGAGGTGCTTGAGCGAGGACAGGTCGTACTTCTTGAGGAAGGCCGGATCCTGCTTCTTGAGCACACGCACCGCAGTCGGCGCCGAGAACATCACGCTCACCTTGTACTTCTCGACGATCTGCCACCAGATGCCTGCATCCGGGCGCAGCGGCGTACCTTCGTACATGATGGTCGCCATGCCGCCGACCAGCGGGCCATAGACGATGTAACTGTGACCGACCACCCAGCCGATGTCCGAGGTCGAGAACATGGTCTCGCCTTCGCCGCCGGTAAAGATGTGTTTCATCGACGCAGCCAGCGCCACCGTGTAGCCACCGGTGTCGCGCTGAACGCCCTTGGGCTTACCCGTGGTGCCGGAGGTGTAAAGGATGTAGCTCGGCTCGGACGATTCAAGCCACGTCACCGGCACTTGCGCATCCATGTGCTTGGCACGAAGCGCAGCGTAATCCACGTCACGCCCCTCGACCTTGGGGAAACCCTTGTCCAGTCCGCGGTCGATGATCAACACCTTGGCCGGCGGAAACTCCGCCAGCTTGCAGGCCTCGTCGACCAGGTGCTTGTAGGGCACCGGCTTGCCGTTGCGCATGCCGGCGTCCGAACTGACCATCAGCACGGGCTTGGCATCGTCGATGCGGGTAGCCAGCGAGCCGGCTGCGAATCCGCCGAACACGACCGAGTGAATGGCACCGATGCGCGCGCAGGCCAGCATGGCAAACGCAGCCTCGGCAATCATCGGCATGTAGATCAGCACACGGTCGCCACGCTTCACCCCGAGTTCGAGGTAAATCGCTGCCATGCGCTCGACTTCGCGCTGAAGTTCGGAGAAGGAATACACCTTCTCCTCATTCGTCTCGGTGGAGATGTAGACCAGCGCGCGATCGTTCGGCCGCTTTGCGGCATGACGGTCTACTGCGTTGTAGCAAAGGTTCGTTTCGCCGCCCTTGAACCACTTCACGAAAGGCGGGTTGGAAAAATCGCAGACCTGGTCGGCCGGTTTGTGCCAGTCAACCAGCTGCGCCTGCTCGCCCCAAAAGCCGTCGCGATCCTCGATCGACCTGCGGTGAAAGTCCATATACGTAGTCATAAGCATCCTCTCCCTTGTATTTTCCCTGTACTTGCAAATGACATGCCGCCCACCGAGAAAAGCCGGTAATACGGCACGGATACAACTCACACGGAGGTTTGGGTTCCCTCCGCATCATCACTGCCGGACACGCGCCCCTTGTCGTATTGTTTGAGCTGTTCGAGCGGAAGCCCGCATTGCAGCCGGGACTCCATTAACTCGAGCAGGGGAAGCAGTGTGGCAATGACATCCGGCAGTCGCTCAGCCACCTCGTCGGCGGCTCCGACCCGGAGTTGAAGCAGGGCATGGTCGATGCTGATTGCCTGCTTCAAATGACGGTCGACCATGGCCTGATCGACTTCTCCCTGATCACCGACCACCCGGTTGCCGCCCGCGACGACGCCGCGCTGCACCCGTTTGGCCGCTGTTTCGATCAGGTGTTCCACTGTCTGCATTCCGTCGACCGCAGAACTGGACACACCGATCGTGACACTGATGCGAATCCGCTCGTCGCGGTAGGTCATCACCAGCTTTTCCATTGCGCGCTGCAACCGCAGGGCAAAGGCACAACACCCGATAAGGTCCGTGCTGGGTGACAGGACAGCAAAGCGCGATGGCGCCAGCTGCGAGACAGTGTCCTCCCTGCGCACCTTGGTGGACAGGATCTTGGACAGCTTGCGTGTGATCAGCTCGGCGACATGCGAGCCATGCCACTCGCCCAGCTGCTCGTAGTGATCGATATCGATCACCATGACCGAGATGTCGGCCCGATGACGACGCGCAAGCGCCATTTCCTGCTCGGCATGGTGACTGAGGTAGGAGGCAGTGGCCAGGCCGGACACGGGATCGAGTGGACTCTGTGTGGCGAGCGCGGCACGACTTTCATCGAGCTCACGCCGGGTGCGTGCATGGCGGACGAGCGAATCCAGCCGTGCCAGCAACTCGACGCTGCTGGCGCCCTTTGCCACGAAATCGTTTGCACCGAGCTTGAGGGCCTTGTCCCTCGCCTCGTCGTCCTCGTCGCCCGAAATGATGATGACGGGGAGGTCCTGAACGCGCTGGACCCGCGACCCGCGGATACGCTCCAGCAGGCCAAAGCCGTCCAGACGCGGCATGCCGATATCGGTCAGCACCACCTGGATTGCCGGATCCACCAGCAAGGCCTCCCAGCCCGCCTCGCCATCGGCTTCGTCGCGGACATCGAAGCGGCCGCGAATATGCTTGGTAATCGTCGCCCGCACCATGCGCGAATCGTCGACAACCAGCACCTTTGTCATCGGCAGGCTTTCGTCATCGCTCATGGTCGGCTCGCTTTCAGGGTCTCAGGCGCCGACGCGGACGACGGTCCGCCCCTTCACCCGCCCCTCGATGAAGGCACCGAATGCATCGGGCAGTTCATCGAGATCAATCACACGGGTGACTTCGGCAAGGTGCTGCGGTTTGAGGTCGCCCGCCAGCCGGTCCCACACGCGCTGGCGCGTTGGAAAGCCCATGTAGCCCGAGTCGATGCCAAGCAGGCTGACACCACGCAGAATGAACGGGAACACGGTGGTATTGATGTTGAAGCTCGCCGCGTTGCCGATGCTTGCCACCGTACCCGCCTGCTTCATCGTGGCCAGAACCCAGTGCAGCACCTGACCGCCGACGTTGTCTACTGCGCCGGCCCACTGCGCGGCTTCGAGCGGACGCGTCTTGTCGAAATCGACGTCGCTGCGCAACAGGATCTCGGCCGCACCCAAGCCGGTGAGATACTCACGCTCGGCAGCTTTCCCAGTCAGCGCGACCACGTGGTAGCCAAGTTGCGCCAGCATGTCGATGGCCAGGCCGCCGACTCCCCCCGTTGCACCGGTGACGATGACCGGGCCGTTGGCAGGTGCCAGTCCGTTGTCTTCCATGCGCACCACGCCCAGCGCGGCGGTAAACCCGGCCGTCCCAAGCGCCATGGCCTCGAAGAGATCAAGGCCCGCAGGCAGCGGGACAACCCAGGCTGCCGGCACGCGCGCGTATTCAGCATAACCACCGTGATGCGCGACACCGATATCGAAACTGGTTGCGATGACCTTGTCGCCCTCAGCGAAGCGGGGGTCGGCACTTTCGACCACCACGCCCGACATGTCGATACCGCCTACACAGGGAAAACGGCGAATGATCTTGCCCGTCCCGGTAGCCGCCAGCGCGTCCTTGTAGTTGATGCTGGAGTAATGAACCCTGATCAGCACCTCGCCCGCATCCAGCGCATCGGGCGCAAGCGTCGTCAGCGCACCACCGGCTTTGCGGTTCTCGTCCTGCGTGATTACGTAAGCCTTGAAAGCATTCATCCGGGCTGTCTCCGTAGCGGTCAAGCGGAAAGTCGCCAAGGATAGCCGGCGTCCGCTGTTATTCTGATCTGATTATAACGAAAAGCGGAGGCCTGCCCTTTTCGGCAGCGCGATGCGGATCCCCTTTAATTTGCGACCGGGCCGGTCGATAATCAAACCAATGATCTCCCGGCGGACGACGACATGGCTTTTCTGACTCACGCACTTCCTGCTGTCGACGACTACGTCGAGTTTTTTTCCCATCAGCAGCTGCCGGTTCTGCGTCATACCGTGCGCGAATTCGACGCAATGCGGGAGGAGATCGACAGCGTGAGCGGCAAGCGTGTCGCGAGCGTCGTGCTGGGCGACCCATTGATGACGATGAAGTTGCTTTCCCACCTGGAGCAGCACCGGCGACGTTCGCAGAATCACGATATCACCACGATCGATCGCGCCATCATCATGATGGGCATCACACCGTTCTTTGAAACCTTCCGGGAACTGACAACGGTGGAGGAGACGCTCTCAGCACACCCCAAGGCACTGATCGGCGTGCTCAAGGTCATCGGTCGAGCCCGCAAGGCCGCCAAGCTTGCGCGTGACTGGGCCGTCATCCGGCACGACCTCGACGTGGACGAGATCACCGTCGCAGCGCTGCTGCGCCAGGCCACCGACATCGTGTGCTGGATTTTCGCACCGACACTCACGCAACAGGCCTATGCGCTGCAGGAGGCCGATCACACGATGCGCAGTACGGACGCCCAGCGCCAGGTGTTCGGCGTCTCCGCCCGCGATATTCAGCTCGCGCTGGTGCATGCCTGGAAAATGCCTGAACTCCTGATACACCTGCTCGACGAAAGCCGCAGCGACCACCCCCGGGTGCGCACGATCACGCTTGCTGCAGATTTCACCCGCCACCTGGCGCATGGCTGGGAGGACGATGCCCTACCTGACGACATCGCCGACATCTGCGCCTTGCTGCATATTGCACCCGACGCCCTGCTGCGCCGACTCAACGCCCCCGATTCGGCCTTCTCCCGCTTTCTGCCGCCCGATGCCTGAGCGACCAGATCGCAACCAGAACACGCACAGCAACCCATTCCTGCGCAGTCCTGCCAAGGCAGTTCGCAGCGGTCGCGTATCGGCAGCCGCCCCTGCAGCAGGCATCTGAGCGCCAGGCCCCAAGGCGCAGATGCAGGATTCATGTACCAGCACGCATGTCACATGCCGGCACTTGCGTTAACATGGCGAGTACAAGATATGCGGGTAGGGACATACTGGGGGCCAATGCATGAGTGTAATGAGTGCAGTCTTTCTCGGCGGGGCGGTCATCGCCCTGCTTTATGGCATCGTCGTGTACAACGGCCTGGTGCAGCTCAAACACAACGTAGCCAAAGCGTGGGCCAACATCGATGTGCTGCTCAAGCAGCGCCACGATGAACTCCCCAAGCTGGTCGAAGTCTGCCGCCAGTACAAACAGTTCGAGCAGGAAACCCTCGCCCGCGTGACCGAGGCACGTGCGCGCGTCTCCAGCGCCCGCGAAAAGCACGATGTCGCCGCCCTTGGCGCAGCAGAGGGAATGTTGCGGATGGGGCTCGGTCAGATTTTCGCCGTTGCCGAGGCCTATCCGGAACTGAAGGCCAACGAGCATTTCATGCAACTGCAGACCCGCATCACGGCACTCGAGAACGCCATTGCAGACCGTCGCGAGCTCTACAACGAATCGGTCAATGTCCACAACATCCGGATCGAACAGTTTCCGGACCTGTTCGTCGCCAGGCTATGCCAGTTCGTCGCCCAGCCCCTGCTAGAGTTTGCGACAGTCGAAAAGGCCGACGTGGACATGAAGGCCTTGTTCAGTGCCTGAGAACGGGTCGCCCTTCCCTGCAACGCACTGACGCATGCTGGTTCGCCTGCGCCGCGACGGCTTCAATGCTGCGCTTCCGTTTGCCCAGCTCGCGCTGATCGTTTTTGCACTTCGCGCCGACACCGGCTGGGGCAGCGTGCTCGCGCTCGCACTGTTGCTGGCGACGGGGCTTTTCGGCTGGTTGCGCTCGGTCCGGCACGCGCGGCTGATTCTCGACACACCCACGTCACGCATCGCCTCGGCGGCCCAGGGCTACACCGAACTGCGCGGACGCGGTCACCCTCTGGACGGTACGCCAGTGCTGTCCCCGCTCAACGGTCTGCCCCTGCTCTGGTACCGGCTCTCCGTTTACCGCAAGACCAGTGACGGAAAATGGCGCCATTCGGAGACGCGTGAGAGCGACGCATCGTTTCTGCTTGACGATGGTTCCGGCGTCTGTGCAGTCGATCCCGAAGGCGCGGAGATGCTCGTGCGTCGTCGCGATGTCAGCGAACGTGGCGACCTGCGCCAGATCCAGTGGTCATTGCTCAAGAATGACCCGGTTTACGTGCTGGGTGATTTCTTCACGCTTGGCAGTATCTCGCCGGATCTGGACATCTCCCGCCAGGTGCGCGAACTGCTCGCACACTGGAAGTCAAACCAGCCCGAACTCCTCAAGCGCTTCGACCTCGACGGCAATGGCAGCATCGACCTTCAGGAGTGGGAACTCGCCCGTGCACAGGCCAGACGCGAGGTGCTGCGCCAGCGCGACGAAATCCTCACAGCGCCGGAAGCGCACGTTGTACGAAAACCCCAGCAACGCCTGTACCTGATCTCCGACCTTGACCCTCAGGCCCTCGCACGCCGCTACCGCTGGTGGTCGATCTTTCACCTCGCGGTCTTTCTGGGCGCGGCGGGGGCCACGGCCTGGCTTCACCAGATCGGCGTTTTCTGAAAAGGCCCGGGCTGCTCGGCCTCCAGGCCTCCAGCCCCCCAGGCCGGCCGCCATCTAGCCAGCGCCGCGGCTCTCGAGGGCCTCCCAGCGCAACATCGCGACATCAATCTCGCCTTCGATCTCATCCAGACGGGCGCTGAGCTGGGTCACCTCCTGCGGTGCACGCTGGTACAGCCCCGGATCGGCGAGCCTGGCCTGCACTGAGGCCTGCTCGGCCTCGAGCTTTGCAATTCTGTCGGGCAAACCCTCAAGCTCGCGCTTCTCGTTGAACGACAGCTTGTCGGCACGCTTCGCCACTGGCTTTTCTGCCGCAACCGCCTTGCTTGCGCTCGCCTGCGTGCGCTGTGCGGCGACACGTTGCGCTTCGCGCTCGGCCTGCACCCGCTGCCATTCAGCGTAACCGCCTGCATATTCGCCCCAGTGACCATCCCCTTCTGCCGCGATCACCTGTGTGACCACGTTGTCGAGAAAGGCGCGGTCGTGGCTGACCAGAAACAGCGTGCCGTCATAGCTTGCAAGCAAATCCTCAAGCAGATCGAGGGTTTCGATATCGAGGTCGTTGGTCGGCTCATCCAGCACCATCACGTTGGCAGGCCGTGCAAACAGCCGGGCCAGCAACAGGCGGTTGCGCTCGCCCCCCGACAGCGACTTGACGGGCGAACGCGCACGCTGAGGCGCGAACAGGAAATCGCCGAGATAGCCGATCACATGCTTGCGCTCACCGCCAATCTCGATGAAATCCGATCCCGGGCTGATGACCTCGGTCAGGGGCAGCTCCGGATCGAGTTGGGCGCGCAACTGGTCGAAATAGGCCACGGTGAGTCGGGTGCCACTCCGGATACTGCCCGCGTCCGGCTCGATCTCACCCAGAATGAGCTTGAGCAAGGTCGTCTTGCCCGCACCATTGGGGCCGATAAAGCCGATCCGGTCACCACGCATGATGCGGGTGGAAAAATCACGCACCACCACACGGTCGCCATAGGCCTTGGTCACATTGGTCAGCTCTGCGACCATCTGCCCGCTTTTCTCGCCACGGTCGACCGCCAGATTGACGTTACCGAGGCGATCCCGGCGCGCCACGCGCTCCCTGCGCAGCGCTTCCAGCCGCCGAACACGGCCTTCATTACGCGTGCGCCGGGCCTCCACGCCCTTGCGAATCCAGACTTCTTCCTGCGCCAGCATCTTGTCGAAGCGCGCATTGGCCTTGGACTCGGACTCCAGCTCCTCGGCCTTGCGCCGCAGATAGTCCTGGAAGCGGCCGGGATAGCTCGCGAGCTTGCCCCGGTCCAGTTCCGCGATGCGGGTCGCAACATTGTCGAGAAACACCCGGTCGTGGGTAATCAGCATCACCGCACCGCGAAAATCCCGGATCAGCCCTTCGAGCCAGAGGATGCCGTCGAGGTCGAGATGGTTGGTGGGTTCGTCGAGCAACAGCAGGTCGGGTTCTGCCACCAGGGCGCGGGCAAGCGCAACACGCTTGATACCGCCACCCGACAGGCTCGACACCATGGCCTCACCCGGCAGTGCCAGCAACCCGAGCATCTGTTCGACGCGCTGGCTCAGGCGCCAGCCATCGGCGGCTTCGATCGCATGCTGCAACGCATCGAGCCGGGACAGGGCGTCAGCATCGCCGTGGTCGGACACCGCGACCATGGCCGCATGGTAATCGACCAGCAGCTGTGCGGCATCGCCAAGCCCGTCCGCGACGGTGGCAAAGACATCGCGATCGAGCGGAAAATCCGCCTCCTGAGGCACATAGGCAACCGTCAGCCCGGACTGGCGCCACACAGTGCCGTCATCAAGCGTTGACTGGCCTGCCAGTGCGCGAAGCAGGCTGGATTTACCCGAACCGTTACGGCCGATGAGCGCAACGCGCTCTCCGGCATCAAGCTGAAACTCGGCGTGAGCGAGCAGGTCGACGTGACCGAAGGCAAGACAGGCATTGTCGACAGATAGAAGTGGCATGGCGTGCTCGACTGTGGCGAATTCTGGAAAGAGAAAGGGATTTTAACGGGCTGCACCCTTCGCGGACACAAAGCCGCATAATGCAGCGCAACATTTGGACAGCCGACCAGTGTAAGGATACGGGGAAGACACCGGGTGAACACACTGCTTTCACGACTTGCCGAACGCGCCGCCACGGAGGCGGACCAGACCCGAATCTGGGTGGAACTGGTCGACAGCATTCGCCCGCCGCACGCCAGCCGTCATGAAACGGCCAGTGAGGCCTTGCGCTCGCTGACGCACATCCTCGCGCGTCGCGACGAGTTGAGGCGCCCCTTGCGCTCGGCTTTCCTGCGTCTGTTCATGGAGCGCAAGCAGGTTTCACTCTACGTTTCGTCGGGCCTGCTGCCGTCCACGGGCTTCTTCTCGGAAACCGGCCGGCGCATCTCGGACAAGTTGCTGCCCGACGTTGTCGACACAGCCTACATGAAGGACGTGCTGTCGGTTGTTTTTCATCGCCACGACGACGAAGTCTGGGTGAATGCGATTGCCGATGAAACCTGGATCGACTTCATCCATGCCTTGCTCGCCCCGGAGGGGGATGCGATTCCCGCCATGCCCGGGCACAAGGCGCCGATGGCGGTCACCGAGATTCTCGAAGCGCTGCGCATGCTTTCGTACCACGTTTCGGCGATCGGGCTCGACCCCGAACTGGTGCGGGTGGACCCGAAGCTGGAAGAGGTGGAGTCTCCATTTCTCGCCCAGAATGCGGAAATCGTCCGTTACCTCCGTCACTACAAGACGTGGTGGAGCGCGCCGGATACGCCGATTGATGACTCGGATCACCTCACGGTCATGCTCGACCAATGCGCCGAAGTCCTGCTGCGCATCCGCAGACGGGCCATGCGCCGGGGCACGAGCCTGACCCTGACCTTCAAGCTCGAGCGACTGCGACAGCACCTTGAGCGGATCGGTGAGTTGCTCGGACTCTTACGCGATCTCTATGCTTCACGGCTGCTGATGCCCCTGCTCCCGCGCGCAGTGCGACTGTTCAAGCGCCTGGTGTATGCCGAATGCCGCAAGAACCGCCTCTCCGACTACTGGGGGAAGAACGTCGAACTCCTGTCCCTGCGCATGACCGAAAGCGCCAGCAAGACTGGTGAGCGCTACATCGCCTCGAATCTGCGCGAGCATTTCGAGCTGTTGCGTTCAGCGGCGCTCGGCGGTTTCATCATCGCCCTGATGGCCGCTCTCAAGGTTCTGATCGACCGCCAGGACTTTGCCCCCCTGAACGAGCTCCTGGGCTTCTGCCTCAACTATGGCCTGGGTTTCGTACTCATCCACATGCTCGGCGGCACCGTGGCAACGAAACAACCTGCGATGACGGCGAATGCAATTGCGGCATCGATCGGTGAAACCCGGGGCAAGACGCGAAGCCTGGACAACCTCGCCGACCTTATCATCCGGACCATCCGCAGCCAGGGCGCGGCGATTCTGGGCAACGTCTGCATCGCCGTGCCGGTCGCGATCGGGCTTTCGCTCGCCATCCTGGAGCTCACGGGCACACAGTTCATCGACACGACCAAGGCCGCAGCCCTCCTTGATGAAGCAGCCCCGCGTGGCAGCACCCTGTTCTTTGCCGCCGTCGCAGGCGTCTGTCTGTTCCTGTCCGGCCTGATCTCGGGCTATTACGACAACCTGTCAGCATACAACCGGGTTCCGCAGCGCCTGCTGCAGTTGCGCTGGCCACGGCGACTCCTCGGCGAAGCACGCATGGCACGCGTATCACGCTATGTGGAGAACAATCTGGGGGCGCTCGCAGGCAACTTCTTCTTCGGCTTTCTGCTTGGCGGCGCCACGGCCCTCGGAGTGCTTTTCGGGCTGCCGATGGATATCCGCCATATCGCGTTTTCCTCGGCCTATGCCGGCTACGCCATTGCAGCGTTCGACTTCACCCTTCCGACGCATGTACTGAGCCTCGCGCTCGGCGGGGTCTTGCTGATTGGCGTGGTCAACCTTGCGGTGAGCTTCACGCTCACGCTGTATGTCGCCATGCGGGCACGGCGCATCACCTTCGCACAGGGCAGGACACTAAGCACTCTGGTGCTGCGGCGCATGCTGTTTCGGCCCAAGGATCTTTTCATCGCGCCACGACGGAATGGCACGACTCAGCGGACTGACGCAGGACCGCAAACGCGCCAGCCCCCTTCGAAAACGACTTCATCTGCCGAAAACAACCGAACCCCGGACGGAGAAAAGACGCCGCCGCCCCAATCGCCGCTTTGAACAGCGGCGCCAACCGGATAGAATGCCGGCCGGCCTCCTTGTAGTTCAATGGATAGAACAGCCGCCTCCTAAGCGGCAAATGTGGGTTCGATTCCCGCCGAGGAGACCAACGCCCATCAGGCTTGATGACCTCAGTTCAGGCCTTCGATCAGGTTCGCCAGGTATTTGACGGGAATCGCATAGCTGATGCCCGAGGGGCTGCTCAAAATATTTTCCTTCGTCGTCTTCACGAACACCATGTTGACGACGCCGAGCACTTCTCCTGAATCGGGATCGAACACCGGGCTGCCGCTGTTTCCCGGGTATGCGGTAGCGTCAAGCTGATACACACGAAAGGCACCGCCTGCCAGCCGCCTCACCAGGGCAGGGTTCAGATCACGCGCGTTGCCCTGTGGAATCCCGATCGGCGTGAGCGCAGAAATGATCCCGCGATGCGTGACCGGCGTCATGCCCAGTGCATTTCCGATTGGAAAGCCGGTGAAGGCGATTGACTGCCCTTCCTGCGCGCCGCCGTTACCCGAAAGCGTCAGAGGCGGGAGCGAATTTCCCGCATCAAGACGCAGCACCGCAAGATCGCGCTCCGGGTCGACCGCAACCCGTGTAACCCGTCTTACGCCACGTGTCTGCTCGTCTCCGGGCAGCACGACAACGAGCATTTCGAACTGATCCTCCGAAACCACGTCGGGGATAACGTGCGCATTTGTTGCAATCAGACGCCCATTGCCAACCGCAAAACCCGTCCCGAGAAAACGGAAGGGGGGACTCCGGGTCTGCTGGTAAGTGCCTACGGCAACCACCGACTCCTTGATGTGCGGCACGGTCTCGATCAGCCCTGCAGCGACCGGCAGAGCCAGGATCAGGGCAAAACCACAGACCAGAATGCGTGCGGCACGAGACAGAACGGGCAAAAGCAAACCAGTCATGAGTCCTGCTCCTTTTGCGCGGCCAGACGAAAGGTGGAGATTGCCGAACTGGGCGCAACGACACTGCTGTCGTATGGGTGCTGACGATTGCGCACGAACGCGAGGATGCGTTCGACGTATTTCTGGGTCTCGCGATAGGGCGGTACGCCGCGATAGCGCTCGACAGCGCCCTCTCCCGCATTGTAGCCGGCCGCCACCAACGCAATGTCGCCTTCGAAGTAGGCAAGCAACCAGCGCAGATACGCCAGCCCCCCCTTGATGTTCTCTTCCGGGTCGAGCGGTTTGCGCACGTTGAAGCGCTCTGCTGTCTCCGGAATGAGCTGCATCACGCCCATTGCGTTCTTCGGCGACAAGGCCGAAGGATTCAGATTCGACTCGGCGAGCGCAATGGCAAGCGCAAAGCGCGGCCGGATGCCGTAACGCGGCGCATGCTCCACCAGCAAGCGGGCAATCCGTTGCCGGTCTCCCGACATCGCTGCAATCAGTTCATCGGCGGGCCACTCGGCGAGCAGCGTGCTTGCCGGCGGATGCAGACAGTCGGGCACGGCGCCGGTGTAGTCACCCGTATAGCGCGTCATTTTTTCTGCATGTGCATTGCCAAGGAAGGCAGCCATCGCAAAAAGGGTCCCTGCATACTCATCGTTGCGGGCGACACCGCGTGCATTGGCGTACATCCAGCCAAGGGCATACATCGCCTCGGGGTCGCCGAGACGGGCCGATTCGCAATAGAGCACCGCAGCGTGCTCGGGGTCGCGGCGCACACCTTCCCCATGCTCGTAACTCAATGCCTGCTCTGCCAGATAGCGCGCCTGACGGGCAAACGCCAAAGCAACCTCGTCCTCCGGCGCCGCATGCGCTGGGGAGACACTGTTCATCATCAAGCAGGCGGAGAACAGCCCCCACCTGCTCAACCGGCGCCAGACCGACAGGTTCGGCATCACGCCTGGCGCGAGGAACATCAGAGCCGCCAAACCCGCGCGCCGGCGGACTTCAGCGCATCCAGATCATAGGCAGACTTGACGTCGGTGAATACGCCACCCGGAACCAGCTTTTCCAGAATGCGCTCGACCGGCATCTGCAGATATTGGCTGTGCGACACCGCTGCGACAATGGCCTGCGCCTGCGGGAGATCGTCCCATTCAGTCAGGCTGACACCGTACTCGTGCAAGGCCTCATCAGACTCGGCAACGGCGTCATGCACGTAGACCTTGCAACCATAGCTCTGCAGCTCACGAATGACATCGATGACCTTGCTGTTGCGCAAGTCCGGGCAGTTTTCCTTGAAGGTCAATCCAAGCACGATGACATCCGCCCCCTTGATGCTGGAACCTGCGCCAATCATCTCCTTGACGGTCTGCTCTGCAACGAACTTGCCCATCCCGTCGTTGATCCTGCGACCGGCCAGGATCACCTGGGGGTGATAGCCGAGCATGTCTGCCTTGTGCGTCAGATAGTAGGGGTCGACGCCGATGCAGTGGCCGCCGACAAGGCCCGGCCGGAACGGAAGGAAGTTCCACTTCGTGCCGGCGGCCTTGAGCACCTCGAGCGTATCGATCCCGATCTTGTGAAAGATCAGCGACAGCTCGTTCATCAGCGCAATGTTGAGGTCACGCTGGGTGTTTTCGATGACTTTCGCCGCCTCTGCGACCTTGATCGAACTGGCGGGATAGACGCCAGCCGTGATCACCTCGCCGTACACCTTGCTGACCGTCGCGAGCGTCTCCGCGGTATCGCCAGAGACGACCTTCACGATCTTGGTGACCGTACGTTCCTTGTCACCCGGGTTGATCCGCTCAGGCGAATAACCAACAAAGAAGCCCTCCTTCCACTTCAATCCTGACTCGCGCTCAAGGATCGGAATGCAGACCTCCTCGGTCGCCCCCGGATACACCGTCGACTCGTATACGACGATAGCGCCAGGCTTGAGGTTTCGTCCGACAGTCTGGGACGATTTCACCAGAGGCGTGAAGTCCGGCTGATGCGCTTCATCGACCGGGGTCGGCACCGCGACGATAATGAAATCCGCATCCTTGAGGACGGCAGGGTCGGTGTGGCAGCTCAGCTGAGTTGCCGCGCGCAGATCTTCCGACGATACCTCGCCCGTGGGGTCCACAAAATCACGATAGGCCGCCACCTTCTCTTCCGACAGGTCGAAACCCAGCGTGCGGAACTTCTTTCCGAACTCAACGGCCAGGGGCAAACCAACGTAGCCCAGGCCAATAACGGCGATCGTACTCATTGAACTGTTTCCTTGATCAAATCAAAAAATTCAGCGCTGAAGCATCAAGCGAGACAGGCGCCTGGGTCTATGGGCAGGCATTACACTCATCGAAGCCCCGACTTCCAGGAACATGCTGTTCAAAGCGTCTTAAGCAACTCCGCCGCCTCTGCCTGGATAGGCGAACCAGCTTCCAGCTTGGGCAACAAAGCCTGCAGCATCTTCTTCGCATCAGCCTTGCGGTCAAGCCTGGCGTAGGTTTTTGCCAGATTCAATCGCAGCGTTGCGATATCCGGCGCAAGGGATACGGCACGCTCAAGGTTGGCCACGCCTTTCTCGATCTGCCCGGCGTCAACCTGAATCATCCCGATCGTATCGAGCACCACAGGATTGCCCGGCGCCGCCGACAGCGCCTGTTCGGCATACGTCAATGCCTGCCCATCCTTGGCTGCTGCAGCGGTCCACGCAAGATTATTCAGAATCAGGGCATTGCCGGGAGAAAGCTCATTCATCGCACGGAACAACTGCAAGGCGTCACCATAGCGTTTCTCGCCGAGCGCACGTTCAGCCATGTACCCGCGTGCAACAAGATCGTTTGGCTCGCTATTCAGCCAGTCGTTCATCACCTTGTCGGCTTCGGCCTTGCGGGAGCTTCGCATTAACGCGGAATGAAGCTTGTTCACCAACTCGCCGCTCTTGCCGCGATCCATGGCCTTGCGGTAGGCAGCGGCAGCCTCTGCCCATCTTCCGCTGCTGACAAGCACATCACCCTCGAGCACATATCCGGCAGCAACAGTCGGCTGCTGCTTCTGAACCGTCTTCGCCGTTTGCAAGGCTGCGTCCCGGTCACCACGAGATGCCTGAATCGCAAACAGCCGTTGCTGTGCCTCAAGCAAGTCCGGCTTCAGCGCGAGGGCCTTGAGCAGACTCTGCTCCGCCGCGCTGTCATCCTTACCCTGCCGCTGTGCATCCGACAGTAATACCAAAGGCCCCGGAGACCGTGGTGCGAAGCTGCTCAGCTTGTTCAACGAGGCGATGGCTTGCTGCGTCTCCCCTGCAGCCATCTGCGCACGTGCTAGCGCTTCGATCGCACGCGGATCGGAAGCGTGCGCAGTCGACGCCTGCAAGGCGATCGTCATGGCCTTCGCCGGCTCGCGCCCCCTCAGGAAATGTTGAATCAGCGCAAGTTGAGGTGGCAGCAGTCCCGGGCCGGCGGCCGCGGCGCGCTCGAGACTGGTCAGGACCTCCTTCGGATCTGACCCGGTTGCACTTTGAAGGTCGGCATAGGCCAACCATGCCTCGACATTCTCCGGAGTGGCCTTGATGATGCGCTCGAAGCGCGCCTTCGCTACCTCAGGCTTCTTTTCAGCAAGATCCAGGCGCCCAAGATTGATGGCGGCAGCGAGAAAGCCGGGTTGAAGCTCAAGCGCTTTGTCAAAGGCGAGACGCGCACCGGCAACATCGCGTTTCGCAAGAAGGATTCCGCCCTTCAAGTTATATGTCTGCGCACTATTCGGCTGTTTCTGCTCCAGAACTTTCTGGGCATCGAGCGCTCGGTCAAACTCACCCCTGCGCATGTGCGCAAGAATCAATGCAAGGTCTGCCTGCCCGGAGCTTTCATCAAGCGCAGAAGCCGCCTCTAGATCGGCATATGCGCGCGCCACGTCGCCCCCAGCAAGGCGGGCCACCCCGAGACGTGTCCGTGCACGAGCGTCGTCGGGAGTCCCTTGCGCCGATCTCGCGAGGAAGACCTCAGCCCGCTCGTAGTCCCCCATCGCCAGGTAGATCTGGCCGACAAGACCAGCCAATGCGGCATCCTGATCCTGCGAGGCCAGCAGGGGTTGAATGATCTCGAGCGCACGAGACGCTTCGCCCGTTGCAAGGTGAGATGCTGCAAGCAGCCTGCGAGCGAGCGTTTGCCTTGGCGCTCGAGCCACGACCATGGATAGATGCGGCCTTGCCTGTGTATGCTCATTCATGCGAACCAGTACCGAGCCCGCCAACAACCGTGCAGGAAGGAACTCCGGCACGTTCTTCACCACTTCCAGAATTTCATCACGCGCCTCGGGCAGGCGACCGTTACGGAAATCAAGAAACGCCTGCACGTATCTCGTTGACGGATGCTTGGGAGCAATCTTCTTCATTGCCTCCAGCTGGATTGCAGCACCTTCAAAATCGTTCTGCCTGAGCATGAGCGACACCAAGGCGAAATTGTGGCTGACCGAATCCGGTTTCGCCTTGACTGCCGCCTTGAGCGCGGCAACGGCCGCCTCCTGATTGCCTTGCACCATCATCACGTCTGCAAGCAAGACCTGCGCCTCAGCCAGATCCGCCCGGCGCGCAATCACCGACTCAGCCTCCGCGAGCGCGCCAGCCGCGTCTCCGGAAAAGAGCTTGGCACGCCCAAGCCCGACGCGGGCGAGATCGTCTTCAGGATTCAACTCAAGCGCGCTCTCAAACGCCTTACGTGCCTTCTGCACGTCTGCCTTGGCCAGGTGTGCATCCCCCAGAACCCCAAGCAGTTCAGCCTGCGCTCTGTTGTCATTCAACGTCGTAGCGCCAAACTCCTTCAGCACTCGGTCGACCTCGGCAGAGCCCAGCAACGCCCGTGCGAGCATAGGCGTCACCTTCTCGTTCGCATAACCGTATTGCAGCGCGCGCTCGAACTCCTTCACTGCCCCCAGCATGTCCCCTTGCTCAAGGTTGATTTTGCCGAGCAGATAGCGCCCTTCGGCCAGACTCCCATCCTCCTGCAGCGCGTTCTTGAGCTGGATGACCGCCGCATTCAAATCATCTTTTGCAATATAGCCCTTCGCCGACTCGAGCATCGCCTCGGGGCTGTCGCCGCACCCTGCCAGCAGGACAGCGGATACCAGCACGGTGACAGCGCTGCGGGCATGCGCCGGCCATGTGGAGTGACTCCGGCTACTACGCGTCTTCGACAAGATCAATTCTCCTTCTTCAATCCGAAACGATTCATGAGATCGTAAAGCGAGGGCCGACTTACGCCGAGCACTTCAGCTGCCTTTGCGATGTTGCCATTGGTACGGGCGATGACGCGCACCACCGCCCGACGCTCCGCCTCATCTCTGACCTGTCTGAGATTGAGCATCTCAAGGTCTTCATCTGCGCTCTCCAGGCCAAGATCCTCGGCCGTGATCCGGTTGCCGTCAGCCATGATCACCGCGCGCTTCAAGCAATTCTCAAGCTCCCGCACGTTTCCAGGCCATGCATGAGCCTCAAGTGCGGGAATCGCATCCTCTGCGAGATGCATGCTTCCGCGACCATTCTCGGCGGCAAAGCGCTGAACGAAAGCATGTGCGAGCAGAATCGCATCCCCTTCGCGCGCTCGCAGCGGCGGGATATCGACCACGATCTCGGCAAGTCGGTAGTAGAGATCCTCGCGAAACAGCCCGGCCTCGATCTGAGCCTTCAGATCACGATGAGTCGCACAGACGACGCGCACATCGACCGGGATCTCCTGGCGTCCACCGATGCGCTCAATGACCCGTTCCTGCAGAAAGCGCAGGAGTTTCGCCTGCAACGGCATTGGCAGGTCGCCAATTTCGTCGAGAAAGAGTGTGCCTTTGTGAGCGGTTTCGATCTTGCCCGGTGTCTGCTTTGCGGCGCCCGTAAACGCCCCTTTCTCGTAACCGAAAAGCTCGCTTTCGAGCAGGTTCTCGGGAATCGCAGCGCAGTTGATCGCTACAAAACGCTCCTTGGCACGCGGCGACATCGTATGCAGGCCGCGGGCAAGCACTTCCTTACCGGTACCGCTTTCTCCGAGCAGCGCAACCGTGACAGCGGCAGACGCAACCTTCTCAATCATCCTGCAGACCTTCAGCATCCCGGGATCGCGCGTCAGCAGGCCGGAGAGCGGCCCCGTCTGACTCTCGCGCAGCCGCGTATTCTCCGCCTGAAGGTCATGAAGCCGAAACGCGCGCTCGATGGTCAGCGCGAGCAACTCGGGCTCGAAGGGCTTACCGAAGAAATCGTATGCCCCCATTCCCACCGCACGCACAGCATTCTCACGATCGTGCTGCCCTGTGAGCACGATGACCTTGGTGTCGGGCGCCAGCGCCAGCATCTCCGCCAGAAGCGCAAAGCCTTCAGACACATCATCGGGGGCAGGAGGCAGACCAAGGTCCATGGTCACGACAGCGGGCTCATGGCGACGCAACTGCGCAATCGCGCTCTCCCGGTCGCTGGCCACAACCGTCTCGAAACCGTCGAACGCCCAGCGCATCTGCTTCTGCAGGGCTGGATCGTCTTCAACGATCAGTAAGGTTCGCTGCTTCTCGGCCATGCTGACTGACCACTCCCTGATCTTCAATCAAACTGCCCCGGACCATCCGCGGCAAGACTATGGTGACGCAGGTGCCGACGCCCTCCTCGCTTTCGAAATGGACATCACCACCCAACTCCCTGATGTACTGCCGGGTCTCGTAGACGCCGATTCCCATACCGCTCGACTTGGTGGTTTCGAAAGGACGGGCAAGGCGGTCGCGAAGAAAAGCCTCTGACATGCCGCGCCCGGTATCCTGCACGACAATCCGGATTCGATCGTCATCGTCGGCATCCAGACGTACTATCACCTTACCATCCTCCGAAGTCGCCTCAAGTGCATTTTGCACGATATGACCAATAACTCGCTCGAGTCGCTCAGGATGGGCGCCAACCGACCAGTCACCAGCAGGTGGAAGCATCAGTTCGACCATGGGTAGCTGAGTTCGGCGACGGCGACAGATCGCTTCCAGTGTCGATGGCAAGGCAACGGTTCGCGTCGGGTCGATCGAGCGCTTCTCCTGCAATTGCGCCATCAGCCCTCGCATGCGCGCTTCAACATGCGCCACGGTTTCCAGCATGTCATCCTGAAACTCGGGATTGTGACGGTGGCGCTCAGCGTTTTTCAGCATCAACGAGAGCTGGGCAACGAGGTTCTTCAGGTCGTGAACCACGAAGGCCGACATGCGATTGAACGACTCGAACTTCCGCGCTTCGAGCAAGGCCTCAGCTGACTGCATCCGCGCCAGATAACTCGCGGCCTGACGCTGTGCGGTCTTGAGCAGGTCCAGCACCTCCCAATCGACATCGAAACGCGCTCTGGGTGCGCTCAGAACGAGGAATCCCGCCAGATTCCCGCCACTCTTAAGCGGAATCAGCAACCAGGCGTCAGGAAACAGCGCAAGCCACTCCGGCAGCACAAGCCCCTTGTACACGGCCGGACTGGAGCGATACTCTTCAAGATTGACCACCCACTCGCGCTCATCAAGGAACCGCAGGAATGGAGAGTCTGGCGGTTCGGAAACATCCACCTGGGGCTGATTCAACCTGGAGTGGACTGAAACTCGCCCATCCGCCCCCCTCAGCCACAGGCTTCCCCCCGGACTCTCCACCAGATCCGACAAGGCCTTGATCACTGACTCACCGAGATCGAGCTTCCCATCGGCCGACGACAGAGCCTGGGTAAACCTGAGCCACTCATTGCGATAGTCATAACGATAAGGAAACAGGTGCTTGTTGATCAGTACCCGCATTCGTGCACGCTGGGCGCCCGAGAAGAAGAAAATGGCCAGCAACAGCAACGCGGCAAACAGAAGGGCAGCCTGGAGCGCACGCCCCCAGTCGCCACCGAAGTAACGGACGTAGTACCCCGCACCTGCAACCGCCAGCAAGTACAGCCCGGCAACAGCCAACGCGGTCGAATGAAACACCGCCTCCCGAGACATCGCCATCCTCAGCGACCACGAGGAAGTCCTCGCGCCCGACAGTGCAATCAAGGGCACCACCAGGGCGTGAGCCACGCCACGCACGGCCCAGACATCGGGATCGAGCCGGCCGAAAAGGAAGCCTTCCGCAAACAGGTAGAGCTCGAACATGTAACTGGCACTGAGGCCAAGGCAAAGCGGCTTGAGCCCCCAGCGCGACTCGCGGGGCATGCCTCGGTAAAGCTGTTCAACCAGCACCAGTCCGAACACGGCAGACGCAAGCGCTGCGGAAATGGCAAACCGGGAGGCTGCTTCGGGAGAAAGAAGCTCGAAGCCTGACAGAAGGACGCTAAGAAGTTGGGCGCCGATAACCAATGCAGCGACGCCGGCAGGCCATCTGACACTTGACGGGATAAGCGGCTTCAGCAGAATCAGCAGAAACGCGAACCAGCAAGCTGAACGGAAAACGTCAAGCACGAGGGCAAGCTGAAACAGCCAGCCAGCCTGATTGCGTGCATATGAGGCAGACACCAGCGCCCAAGCAAACGATACCACTACGGCGACGAGCAGGAGCCCCCCCTTGGGAGCCCCGCGCCAGGCAGCGTAGAGATAGACGCCAAACACGAAATACACGAGGGCCGTCAGACCATAGCCCCACACCGCGAAATCAGCCAATACTCACTCCCTGCGCTGGCACCCGACAGTCAGTCCCCGCGGCGCAAAGAGGGGCCCGCTCAGAAAAGCACGCGAAACCTCAATGTGCGCCTTCTCCGGTCAGCACGACCCGAACCGTTTCGAAGAGAACAAGCGTATCGAGCACCAGTGTATGGTTCTTGACATAGTACAAATCGTACTGCAGCTTCTGGATTGCATCGTCAACCGAGGAGCCATACTGATACCGCACCTGCGCCCAACCTGTCACCCCTGGCTTCACGCAGTGCCGAACGCCGTAGAACGGAATCTCTTGTGCCAGCTGATCGACGAAATAGGGGCGCTCAGGCCTCGGGCCGACCAGACTCATCTCTCCCACCAGCACGTTTAGCAGTTGCGGCAGTTCGTCGATGCGCAGCTTTCTGATAATGCTCCCCACGCGTGTTGCGCGATCGTCGTTCGACGCTGCCCATCTGGGCTTGCCATCCTTCTCCGCATCCGTGCGCATGCTACGGAACTTGGTCACCTTGAAGGTCTTGCCCCCCAGACCAACACGCTCCTGCCGATAGAAAATCGGGCCGCCATCTTCAAACAGGATCAGCAACGCCGTGATCAGCATGATAGGCGCCGCCAGCAACAGCAGCACCGTTGCGGCAAAAAGGTCGAAGCAACGCTTGATCAGGGCTCGCCCAAGACTCTGCCTGAATCCGTCACCGTAGATCAGCCAGCTGGCACGCAGGGAATCCACCCTCACCTGCCCTTGCACGCGCTCGAAGAAGGAAGACAGGTCAAACACCCGCACACCATCGAGCTTGCAATCGAGCAGTTCGCGCAGAGGAAGCACGCCGCCCCTGCGCTCACGCACGGCAACGATCACCTCATTGACCCGGAGCTTGCGTACGACCTCAACGAGCCCGGAGCCTGACAGCACTTTCCGCGGATCGACCTCAACAGGATCGTCACCGCCGCCTGAAAAGAAACCGACAATCTCCATGCCGCCTTGGGCCGGGCAGGCAAGCGCGCGCTGAACTGCCAAGGCGTCGGGGCCAGTCCCTAGAATCAGGACCCGGGGGGCGAACAAGGAGGATGCCTGACGGCGATTGACCAAGGCCCTCATCGACAGCACAACCCCCAGCATGAGCAGAACCGATGCCTGCATCGCGCCAGAATTGAACCCCGACCATGGGAGCCAGCGAAAAACGCCGTAAGCGACAGGGAGACTGACCAGCACCGACAGCAAGACCCTCGCAATGGCGGCACGATGCGAATACTGTGCCGCGGGTCGATACAAACCCATTGCCGAATTCAACGCAACCATCAAAAATGCGAAACTCAGGGCCGAAGGAATCACGACCTCCCAATCGACGGTCTCTGCGTGCGCCTGGAAGGTCACTGCGAGCACGACTGCAACAAACAGCAGCAGGGCATCAAGCAGGATCTGTTGCAGCGTATGTGACGGGAAATAGTGGCTGAATACCTTCAGCATGATTTTTCCTTCAAACCAGTCGTTGAATGCTCTTGCGCCAAGGATGCACATCACATGCAGCCGTGCGTATCCCTGCAGATACGATAGCGGATCACTCCAGACACGCCCGTTAAACCGGTCACGAACCGCACCTGCGGCGCCTTCTCGAGCAGCGAAAAAGTCATAATTAACTGTTTTATATTGATTTTCATACTTGGTTATTTTTCGCCGTCAGGATATTAGCACAGGCGTATTGCATTCCCGCTGTGCAGCAAAAAATGACAGCAGTCAGGCTGCAGGCGCGCTCTGCCGGGCTACACATAGGATATGCTTGAGCCACCGAACGACGATTCAGACCCCTTTCCGCTCACTTCCAGGAGAAATCAATGGCTAACGAAGTTCGTGACTTTTCGGAGATGTATGGTTACAGCTATGAGGACCTCAAGGAGGGCATGACCGCCGCCGTCTCCCGAACCGTAACCGACGCAGACATCCTCATGTTTGCAGGCGTATCAGGCGATACAAATCCGGTGCACCTTGACGCAGAGTTTGCGGCCAGCACCATGTTCGGTGGCCGGATTGCACACGGGATGCTGTCTGCAGCCTTCATTTCGACGGTTTTCGGCACGCGTCTGCCAGGACCGGGCTGCATCTATCTGTCCCAGACCCTGAAGTTCAAGGCGCCCGTCAAGGTCGGCGATACCGTGGTCGCACGCGTGACGCTCACGGCGCTGAAGCCTGAGAAGCGACGCGCCGTTTTCAACACGGTGTGCACAGTAGGGAGCACCGAGGTGCTGGCAGGCGAGGCCGAGATCTTTCTGCCGCCGCGCGGCTGATCAGCGACGCGTAAACGGAGATCACAACCGGAACGCATGTCCGGTTGTGATTCAGGTGCTTGTTGCTTTGCGCGGCACACACTGCCACTTCGCGCGAACTGTTAATTCTCGCTTTGGCGGAACCCCTCGTGAATCGGCGAGCTTGCTTGCGCGTCAGTCTTCGACGCTGGCGACGACAATTCCGATGGCCGAATCTGCATCCTGCGAGAGCGCAAGACAATGCTCGCCGCCGCCGACGAGATAGAGATTGAATCCATCCGCCTCAAATGCGGGAGACAAACGGGCCGGAATATCGTCTTCGGAACAGGCGACGAAACGCAGACCTGGCCATTCCTTGCGCAATACGCTCACACAGGCATCACCGAGCCCCTCTTGGGCGACGAGCGCGGCAGCTTTGGCCAGAATGGCTTCGGTAATCATGCGTCAAGCTCCGCGCCTGGCATATAGCGCTGCAAACTGGAAGGCGCTCTGCCAAGCAGCTTGGCAAGCCATGGTGGCGGACTCTGCAGCGTCCCCTGCAACTGCGCAAGGACCTCGCGCGCAGAACCGCCTACCGGATACTTCACCGGATGAATCCCAGCACGGACGACTTTCGCTGCCGCCGGACCGCCGATCGACTGCATGTAGGCAAGATGACAGTCCCCGATCAGTTCGGCGCGCGCGACGTTGCGGTCTTCGGCATCATCGGTCACCCGCGTTGAGCGCACCTCGGACAGGAAAATCCCGGTTTCGGACACCAGATAGATCAGGAAACGGCTACACGAGCCGAAGTGCCCGTCGAGCATCTCCCCTGAATTCGAAGCCACCGCGACCCGTAACAGGCCCTCGCCAGCAGGCGCATCGGCATCGGGTACGGGCGCGCCATCGTCAATCCCCTCTCCCCACAGGTAGCGCACGGCAGACTTGAGCGCACTTGCGTCAACGCCAGGGTCGACGATCTCGTCCCCCTGCAGCATGGCCTTGATATCGGCCACGGTCATACGGGCAAGCTTGGCTTCGGTCACTGGGGTACCAAGCCGGTCACCAAGGGAACGCACAAACGCGGACACCTTGACATCGGGTAAAGCACGCGCGGCAAGCGCGATGCGCAGCGCGGCCTCACGCGTCACAGGGCTGGCTGTGGAACTGGCGGCATTCATGACTGACCTCCCGGGCAGGACAAACAGACGGGGCGTGCCGTGAGGACACACCCCGGATTCAGGATCAGGCCGCGAGCGGCACGATACAGGTGTCGGTGCCCGGGCAGACCGCGACGCACTGCGGCTCGTCGAACTCGCCCTCACACTCGGTACAGGTATCCGGATTGATCTTGAAGATGCCGCCCTTGTCGGTAATCGACTTGGTCGGGCAAACCGGCTTGCAGTCACCACACGAGGTGCATTCAGCCTGAACGATCTTGAGTGCCATGATGAACTCCTTTCTGTGCGGAAACGCCCTTATTCGGGCGCGTCCACTCGCTTTGCACGCACGGAAACCGGCAGTCGGGCCGGTGCTTCCTGTGGCTGGATGTAATAGGTGCCACCGCTGGCAAGCTTGAGCTCTCCACCCCACTTTTCCGGGGAGTCGAATTCGATCGAGGAGATGTTGTCCTCGAGGTCGCGCTTGGGCAGATAGAACACCAGACCACCTGCGTCGTTCTTGCGAATCATGATATTGGCCACAACGGACCTCCTTGTAGGCTCGGGCCCGAGACCCGACACCAGAGCGGCCTGAGCCCTCTCCGGCAACAACCGCATCCGGCCGGGCAGGACGGGAGGTCTCCCCCGTCCTGCGCCGCGCCGGACGACCTCGCGATCAGCGGATCAGGTCGTAGTTGTAGTCGGTGGTCCCCATGCCGCGGGTCTCGTCGTCAAGCCGCTCCAGCACTGCATTGACCAGGGTGGTGAGGATGTACATCGCACCCTCGTAACCCAGGGTGGTCATCCTGTGCAGGTGGTGACGATCGAAGATCGGGAAGCCGAGACGGATCAGCGGCACCTCGAACTCCTTGCCCTTATGCACCGTATCGCGCTGAATGTACTTGCCGTACGAGTTGCCGATCAGGAAATCGGGCTTGTCGGTAAAGCACAGGCTGCGCAGATGCCACAGGTCGGCACCGGCGTGGACCTTGCAGTTGGCGCCCACCGGCGACTCGGCCAACATCTTGTCGACCGCCTTGGCCCAACGCTTGTTCGCGTTGTTGCACACGATGTGGGTCGGCTCGGCACCGAGCTCGAGCAGGAACTTGACCATGCCCATGACGAAGTCCGGATCGCCGTAGAGCGCGAACTTCTTGCCGTGCAGCCAGGTGTGGCTGTCCTGCATCATGTCCATCAGGCGGCCACGCTCGAGCGCCAGCGACTCCGGGATCTCCTTGCCGGTGATCTCGGACACCTTCATCAGGAACTCGTCGGTCCATTCCATGCCCATCGGAATGTTGAGCTTGGGAATGTCGTGGTTCCAGGTGTTCTCGACGAACTTCTTCGTCTTCTCGAGCTGCCAGGGCTGCAGCAGGATGGTGTTGTGCGCATTCGGCGCGTCCTTCACCTCATCCATCGTGGTGCCACCCGAGTACATGCGGAACTCGCCGTCAGACGGCGTATCGAGCACTTCCGTGGGGTCGGACAGCAGGGTCGCATCGACCCCCATCTCGCCCATCATGCGCTTGATCACGCGATAGTTGCCGAGGTAGGTCTCGAAGCCGGGAACGAAGTTGAGCTTGCCGTTGCTGCCGGCAACCTTGCCTTCCATGCTGTTGAGCGTGAAGTAACGTGCAATGCCCTCAAACATGTTGTCCCAGCCGGTGGTGTGGCTGCCGACGAAGGACGGGGTGTGCGCGAACGGCACCGGGAAGTCCTGCTCGATGTGACCGGCCTTCTTGGTGTTGTTGATGAAGGCGTTGAGGTCGTCACCGATCACCTCGGCCATGCAGGTGGTCGACACGGCAATCATGTCGGGCTTGTACAGCGCCTTGGCGTTCTCCAGGCCGTCGAACATGTTCTTCTGCCCGCCGAACACGGCGGCATCTTCCGTCATCGAGTCGGACACGCAGGAGATCGGCTCCTTGAAGTGACGGTTGAAGTAGGTGCGGAAGTAGGCCACGCAACCTTGCGATCCATGAACGTAGGGCAGGGTCTTGTGGAAGCCGAGCGAGCACAGCACGGCGCCGAGCGGCTGGCAGGCCTTGGCCGGGTTGATGGTCAGCGCTTCGCGCTTGAAGTTGAGGTCCTGGTATTCCTGGGTGGTGGTCCACTGGAACACTTCCTCAACCTTGTCCGCCGGATGGCGTTCTTCGAACAGATCCTGTTTGTTCTTCAGCGACGCCTTGTAGTCGTCGTCACGGAACAGGGGGTAGCAGGGCTTGATATCGTCAACGGTCTGCATTTCTGGCTCCTTGCCTGCGCCGCCAATCTGCGGACGCCAGGCACAAGGTTTTGGGTTGCGCGGGCCCGAGCCCGCGCATCAACACTGTGCGCACCGGGAGAAGCATCGGGACCCGATTCATCCTTTCTCTGCAGAGCGGAGAAAGGAATCGCAGGCGGATCTCGACGTCGTGCCCGGCTGACTCGCGTGCTTTACGCAGCGGCCTTCACTTCTTCGGCGGGCTTGACGGCCTTCCACGGCGGGGTTTGCTTGCCCCAGCACGGGTTGTTCAGCGTCATGTCCATGTCACGGGCGAAGATGGCAAAGCCGTCAAAGCCGTGATACGGGCCGGAGTAGTCCCAGCTGTGCATCTGGCGGAAGGGAATGCCCATCTTCTGATAGATGTACTTTTCCTTGATGCCGGAGCCAACCAGGTCGGGCTTGATGCGCTTGACGAACTCCTCCAGCTCGAAGCCGGTGACGTCGTCGTACAGCAGCGTGGCGTTGCCCATTTCCTGAATCGTGCGATCGTAGTCGTCGTTGTGGCCGAACTCGTAGCCGGTGCCGACCACTTCCATGCCCAGATCTTCGTATGCGCCGATGACGTGACGCGGACGCAGGCCGCCGATGTAGAGCATGACGCGCTTGCCCTGCAGACGCGGCTTGTACTTTGCGATGACGGCTTCCATCATCGGCTTGTACTTGGCGATCACGCGCTCGGCGCCTTCCTTGATCGAGTCGTCGAAGAAGGCTGCGATGCGACGCAGCGACTCTTCGATCTTGGTCGGGCCAAAGAAGTTGTACTCCATCCATGGAATCCCGTACTTCTCTTCCATGTGACGGCTGATGTAGTTCATCGAGCGGTAACAGTGCAGCAGGTTCAGCTTCGCCTTCGGGGTGTTTTCCATTTCAGCGATGGTGCCGTCACCTGACCACTGTGCGATCACGCGCAGGCCCATCTCCTCGAGGAAGATGCGCGATGCCCAGGCGTCGCCGCCGATGTTGTAATCGCCGATGATGGTGACGTCGTACGGGGTCGATTCGAAGTGCTGACCATCGCGGTTCGACAGCACCCAGTCACGCACCGCGTCGTTGGCGATGTGGTGACCGAGCGACTGCGACACGCCGCGGAAGCCTTCGCAACGCACCGGCACCACGACCTTGTTGATTTCCTTCGCGGCCTTCTTGGAGACGGCTTCGATGTCGTCACCGATGAGGCCGATCGGGCACTCCGACTGCACGGTGATGCCCTTGTGCAGCGGGAACAGGCTTTCGATCTCGTTCATGATCTTGGCGAGCTTCTTGTCGCCGCCGAAAACGATGTCCTTCTCCTGGAAGTCGGAGGTGAAGTTCATCTCGGCAAAGGTATTCACGCCCGTGGTGCCGACGTAATAGTTACGACGACCGGCACGTGAGTACTGACCGCAACCGACGGGGCCATGGGAGATGTGGATCATGTCCTTGACCGGACCCCACACCACACCACGCGAACCGGCATAGGCACAGCCACGGATGGTCATCACGCCGGGCAGCGACTTGCGGTTGGAGGTAATGCACTTCTTGGACTGCTCGACCGACTGGTCGTTGATCGCGAGGTGCTTTGCGCGATCCTTCTTGGCCTTCTCGGGATAGACCTCGAGCACTTCCTGGATCAGGCTCTCGGTTTCTTCACGGGTGAGCGTAGACATCTTGCTTCTCCTGTTCACGACGACACCAATCTGTGCACGGCGTGGGTAGGTTTGCTCGACACCCGGCGACACGACATCGTCGCGCCGCCAAGCGGTTAGGCAGGCAGTCGCCTGCCGGACAACGGTCAGGCAGCAGCAGCGGCAGCGGCGTCAGCAGCCAGTTCAGCGGCGGTCTTGCCGATGATGGCGGTGTTTTCCACTTCCATGATGCCGAACTCCATCAGCAGTTCTTCAAGCTCGTCCATCGTGATCGGGGTCGGGATCACGAACTTGGTGTTATCGACGATCTTGCGGGCCAGCGCACGATACTCATCTGCCTGCTTGTGCGTCGGGTCGTACTCGATCACGGTCATGCGGCGGATTTCAGCGTGCTGCACGGCGTTGTCGCGGGGTACGAAGTGGATCATCTGGGTGCCGAGCTTCTCAGCCAGCGCCATGATCAGTTCGTCTTCGCGGTCGGTGTTGCGGCTGTTGCAGATCAGGCCGGCCAGACGCACGCCACCCGAGTTGGCATACTTCACGATGCCCTTGGCGATGTTGTTGGCGGCGTACATGGCCATCATTTCGCCGGAACAGACGATGTAGATTTCCTGCGCCTTGTTCTCGCGAATCGGCATGGCGAAGCCACCGCAGACCACGTCACCCAGCACGTCGTAGAAAACGAAGTCGAGATCTTCGTCGTATGCGCCTTCCTCTTCGAGGAAGTTGATGGCGGTGATCACGCCACGGCCGGCACAACCGACGCCGGGCTCAGGACCACCGGACTCGACGCACTTGACGTCGCCGAAACCAACGGACAAAACGTCCTCGAGTTCGAGGTCTTCCACGCTGCCGGCTTCAGCGGCGAGTTCCATCACCGAGTTCTGTGCCTTCGAGTGCAGGATCAGGCGGGTCGAGTCGGCCTTGGGATCGCAGCCGACGATCATCACCTTCTTGCCGGCTTCGGCAAGTGCGGCGACGAGGTTTTGTGTGGTAGTGGATTTGCCGATGCCACCCTTACCGTAGATGGCGGCTTGACGAAGTTTTGCCATGGTGCGTTACTCCTTGTCGGAACTGAACTCGTGAATCGATCGTGTTGCGTTGAACCACGAGCACTCTTTTGCAATCAGCGTGCCAGCTTGATAAAGAACGCTTAATACACTGTTTTATTGAGGATTTTTCAAGATTGTCGCGTAGCAACCCGCCCCCGCCGTCCGACAAAGACCCTACAATTTGTAGGGGCGACAACATTCACGTCGCAATTCCTGCAAGCCTTGCACGCCTGAGCGTTGCGCCAGCGGCAAGGCGCTCGCTGAACCGCTGCAACCTGCCGACGGAGGCCCTTGGCAGCTTCGCTTTCCAGCTCGCCCCATGTGCGCTCTGCCTCGACGGCGTCCTGCCCTTGCACCAGCCCCTGTTCGACCGCCTCGACATGCTCGATTCCGCACCGGAACGCGCCTGCGTGTTCCGAACCTACATGAACGCGCATTTCATGCTCGACGACGCACCCGCCCTTGGACTGTCGGAAAATGTGCGCCTCGATCGCAGCAGGATGGACTACCTGCGTCTGCTCAGAGGCTGGCTGTTCGATTCGGAAAGCCGGGAGGGGGCGATCCTCAAGGCCTGGGTGGAGTCTCGCTTCGGCCTCCTCACCCGCTACCATCGCGGAGCGCTGGGCGCCGAGGACAGCGCTGCGCGCAGCGGCTTCGATCAGGAGGTCGCCGCCGGTCTGTATTCCACCGCTGGACTGGAAGCACAGGTGGACCTGCTCTATGGATGGACGCAGTACGAACTTGCACGGCGCTTTCACGGGCGTACCCACCTGCAGCTCTACCGCGGCTGTTCCGGCCCGAAGGCACTGCGGGAGTTGCATGCGCTCGATGACGGCAGGCGCGTGGTCGAACTGAACAACCTCAGCTCCTTCTCCGCCAGCGCCGAGCGCGCTGACGAGTTCGGCGATCGCGTCTTTTCATGCGCCACCCCCATGCCAAAGATCCTCGCCTTCAGCGGACTCATGCCGGGACTGCTGCAGGGCGAGAATGAATACCTGGTCATCGGCGGTGTCGCCGCGATCACGATCGAATACTGAAGTCCGCAGCCTTGTCGGAAGTCTGACATTGGCATGTCGGGCGCACGACAGCATCGGGTGCGCCCGCGCCTCCATCGCCGCCCGGAACCGCAGCCGTGAGGGGGCGGCTCCTCTGGACTCCGGTGGCATCGATCTTGCTGATCGAAGCAGGAAATCGCGAAGTACGCGCCCTGCAACCACAAGGAAGCCCCATGACGACCGTCTTCGACCAGATCCGCACCGGCCTCGCTGCCGGTGGAGTGGTTCCATTCATCGGCGCAGACGCCCTTGCCGATGTCACCCACGGCAAGACCGGTGCCAAGATTCCGGCCACCAGCGACGAACTGATTCTCGCGCTCAACAACGGCCAGCCCATGGCGCCGCGGCTGATGTACGAGTTTCCACGTGCAGCAATGAACATCGAGCTCAAGCGAGGACGCAATGCAGTCAATCGCGCACTCGAGACCATTTATGCAGATACCGGGTGGTCTCGCGCTGGCCTGCACGATTGGCTCAACGGGCTGAATCTGCCCTATATCATCGACCTCAATCGTGACACCGGCCTCCAGCAGGCGTGGGCAAGCCGCCCGCATACGCTGATCGTTGGCATCGCCCGCATCGCCGGCGGGCTGCGCTACAAGCTCTTCAGCCACGATGGCACCGCCTACACCGCAGCACAGGACGAAAGCGGCATCGACCCTGCCGCCCCCATCCTGTTCAAACCCTGTGGCACGCCGTGGCCTGAGCCGAACTGGATTGCATCGGACGCCGACTTCGTCGATTACATCACCGAGCTCATGGGCGGCTTTGCCATCCCGCCGTATCTGAAGGAAAGGCGCAAGGGGCTGCGCTACCTGGTGCTCGGAGCACGTCTGAATCGCGACACCATCCGCATGCTGCTGGCCGACTTCATCTACAGCGCCGGCGAGCCCGCGGGCTGGGCGCTGATTCCCGGTGCGAACGACAAGGAAAAGCGTTTCTGTGCCCGGCTGGGTCTTGAAGTGGTCGATGCCGACTGGCGCGAACTGGCCGGCATGCCCCTGATCGAGGCCGCGTGACAATGCGCGAATGGGACGAGGCCAGACACGCGCTCGGCAATGCCGGGATGGATGCAACACATCGCGCCTTTGTCGGTCTCGTTACCCGGCTGGCAAGCGCAGACGATGCCAGCTTTCCGGCACTGTTCAACGAACTGCTTGATCACAGCCGCGAGCATTTCGCTGCCGAGGATGCGCTGATGCGTTCCAGCCGTTTTGCGGCTACCGGAGAACACATTGGCGAGCACCAACGGGTGCTTGCCGAACTGCGCGCGTTCAACCGCAGCGTGAAGGGAGGAAGGCTCATGGTCGCCAGAGCCTACGTTCGGGAGAGCCTGCCCGAATGGTTCGACCTGCATCTGTCGACAATGGACGCAGCGCTCGCCGCCCATCTGCGCAAGCAACACGCTGCCGCCTGAAACCGCATGCGCCAGAAATCCGGCTACGTGCCGGACCTCAAATCACCGGATGTGATACGCCGGCGACAGTTCGATCAGGGCAGACGCATCGCGCACGCAGGCCTCGCGCACGCTCGGGCTGAGTGCGCGCAGCCATTCCCGTGGCAAGGCCCGCTCACCACACAACGCCCCCATCACCATGCCGGCAATCGCACCCGTCGTATCGGCGTCGCCGCCGCGATTCACGATATCGACCAGCACGGGCTTGAAGCCGTCCTGGGTGGCCACCGCCTGGCATACCGCCCGCATCGTATCGACGATGTAGCCGCTGGGGTTGTCACAACGCCGGCCGCGGTAGTCGAAGTCGGCATGTGCCGACGCCAGCCGGTCTGCACATGCAACGACCTCATCGGTACCCGAGCCTGCGAGCGCCGCTTGAACCATCTCGATCACGCTCAGCGTTGCCGCATCAGTCAGAGGGTTGTTGTGGGTGACGCGCGCCTGCACCAGGGCCGCCCGGGACACGAGTTCGGGCGCCGCACCATGACTGGCCAGCGCAACCGGCAGGCAACGCATGGTCGCCCCATTGCCGGCGTCGGATGAAAGGGGCGCCTCCGTGCTGCCGCTCAGGCGCCAGCGCACGATGCCTCGGCGCACCGTGTTGCCGATATCGACCGGCTTGCTGCGCATCCATCCATCGAACGCCCGGGCGCAGGCGTCAGCATCGGGCATGCCTTGCGTCTCGATCCACGCCCCGGCCAGGGCAAGCGTCATCGTGGTGTCGTCGGTAACATCGCCAGCCGCAAGACGCAGCCAGCCGCCTCCGCAGATCCTGTCATGCACCCCGTACTGCGCGCCAATTTCGCGTGGGGTCATGAACTCCACGGTCGCACCGAGCGCATCCCCGATCGCAAGGCCCAGCATCGCGCCGCACGCCCGGTCGCGCAGGACATTGCGCGTCTCGTCATGAACAGGATCCTGCACATGCATCGTCACGCGGCGCGCGGAAGCCTGCGAAGTCACACCTCGGGCCCGAAGCAGTTGGCATGGTCGGCGCACGCCTCGCACGACGGTGATGCGCAGACATAGATGCCTTCACGCTGGCACAGCTCGCGGTAGAGGAATTTCTTCCACTTCATGTCGCGATTATTGGCCTCGGCGAGCGCGGGGAAATTGAGCGCGATGAGTTGCGACAGCTCCCGGCGCGACGGCAGGCCGAGATCCTGCCAGAGATGGTCACTCCCCATGCACGCGGTTGCCATGACCACGGCCATGTCGCCGGCACCCGCCACGACATCGGCAGCATGATCCGCAACGAAATGGAGCAGATCATCAAACTCGGGGTGAAGCACGGGCGTCGGCCCCAGCGCCTTGTTCGGACGCCAGACCAGGCCAGGAAAATGCCGCTCGACGAGCGCAGCGAAGCGCGCCTCGCCAAGTCCGAAATCTGCAGGCAGCACGCCCTCGCCGACCGTCCACCCGGCAATCAGATGGGCAATGAACTCGTCGTTCGGGTGGCCAGCTGCGTGATCCATCAAGTGCGCGTGCAGCGCGTTACGGACGGGTGAAGTACGAGAGCTCAGGGGTGCCAGCATGATGAAAGACTCCTTCTGGTTCGATGCTGTGCGCACCGGACGGACTGTGCCGGCCGATGCGCCCAATCCGGTCAGTACTCGACCAGCAGATCCTCGTCGCGCAGGATCATCTGGCATGCAAGGCGCCACGGCGTAACCGAGACATCCTCGACACGCATGCGCTCGATGTCCTCGCCGTTGATCTTCTTGTGCTCGCGCAACACGACGAGCTCCTTGTCGGTAAGACGACTTGCCATCGGGTCGGTACGCTGTCCGTGACTGGCGAGCGGCGTGATCTTGACCATGCAGGTCGCGCACTCACCGTCTTCACAGGAAAAATCGATCGGAATGTGATTTTCCTTGGCGATCTTCAGAATGGTCTGGGTGTGCGATCCGGCCACGGCATAGACGGTCTTGTCCTTGTGGATCGGGCTTGAAAAGGTGATGTTAGGCATGGTGAAACTCCACTGCGGTTGATTGAACGGCCTCTCTGCCGGTTGTTGTCGGATTCAGCCCGGTCTCACCACGACGTGCCCGCCGAGCACCTGCGCCTGGCATGCGAGCCGGTTAGCGACACCTGCGTAGTTTTCCTTGAGCACCTTGTCCTCGAGCACCGAAGGCGTGGCCAGATGCTCGGAGCCAGTGACGATTTTCATCATGCAGGTGCCACACTCGCCCTCGCGGCAGCCATAGGTGAGACCGGCACCGATCTTTTCTGACACTTCGATCAGACGGGTTCCAGCGGGAACGGTGACGGTGACGCCGATGTCTTCAAACGTGACCTGGGCCTTGGGCATGGTCGGGCTCCTATGCGGTAAGCGCGTTGGGCGCGGTAAAGTCGATATGACGGGGGGCGACACGGCCAACCAGGTGCTCGGCCAGTTCGCGACCAAGCGCCGCGCAGCTCTCGAGTTCTTCGTCGGTGGGAATGAGCTTGACCTTCACGCCAGGTCGCGGGACACGAAGCTTGAGGCCGCGCAGACGGTCCTCGACCAGCCCAACGGCTTCGCCGCTCCAGCCATAGGAGCCAAACGCGCCGCCGAACTTGCCCTTGACCTTGACCAGCGTCAGCGACGAGAGCAGATCCCACACCGGCTTGACCGCATCGCCGTTGATCGTGGGCGAGCCGAACACCAGACCGTCGGCCTCCTCGATGAGATCCACGAACGGGCCGGGGTCGCCGCCGGCAAGGTCGTACATCGAAACGCGGACGCCCTCCACGCCCTCGGCGCCATTGCGCACTGCCTGAGCCATGCGCTCGGTGTTGCCGTAGGCGCTGATGTAGAACACCAGCAGCGTCTTCTCGCGCCCGCCCGCCTCGTTGGCCAGCAGAGGGGCGGCAAGCTGACGGTAGCGTCGAACGTAGCTCGTCGGCGCGTCACGCAGGATCGGGCCATGTGCCGGCGCCACGAGACGAAGCGGGAGCGGCTCGATCAGGTCGAGCGCGGTCAGCACATGCTCGCGGAACGGCCGCATGATGTGCTGGTAGTAATAGTCGAACGAAAAGCGGAAATCGCCGACGCTGTCGTTGAACAGGCGCGAATCGCAGAAGTGACAACCGAACACGTCACCCGAGAACAGCAGCCCTTCCTCCTCGACCCAGGTGCATTGGGTATCCGGCCAGTGCAGATAAGGCGTATGCAGGAAGCGCAGGGTGCGACCGCCAAGGTCGATGCGGGTGTCCTCGTCGACCGGAATGATGCGGGCCTCGTCCAGACTTTCCTTGACCAGGCCCTTGAGCATCTTCAGGGCCGGATAGGAGAGGTAGAGCGAGGCCTGAGGCGCGGCCTTGAGCAGCGCAGGCAGCGCGCCCGTGTGGTCGGGTTCGAGATGGTTGAGCACGATGGCGCGGATCTCGTCCGGGCGACAGCAGGACCACAGCCGCGCGAAGAAGTCCTCGGCAAACTCGGCCTTGACCGTATCGATCACGGCCACACCTTCGCTTCCCCGCACGGCATAGGCGTTGTAGCTGGTGCCATTGGCCGTGCGCAGGATGATGTCGAACTGGCGCAGGTCCGGGTCGAGCGCGCCCACCCAGAACACATCCGGGGCAATGGCAACCGGCTCGCCAGGACGAACTGCACCGGCGCGACTCATGGAAAGCTCGCTCCGGACGGCGGCGCACAGTAGACCGCAGGGTTACGCGGGGGCTTGCACTCAGCCACCTCGGCGGCGCTGGTTGCATGACTGCAGCCCTGCGGCACGGCCCCGTCGGGCAGCCGCACCCCGCGCTGCACAAGCCACACGGCATCGAATCCGCAGCAGCGCTCGCCAGCCAGTTCGATCAGTGGCCGGCGAATCAGCACGGGCTCGGCAACGAGGCGCGAAAGTGCGGCCTCGGCGCTGAACTCGGCGGGAACGACCGTCCCCGCCTTGACCGCGGGCGCGGCTGGATTGAACCACTCGCGCACCGGTCGGGTGCCGAAGAACGCCGACAATGTGCTCGTCGTCCATGGCTCCGTCAGGAGATCACGGACGACGACCTCACAGCCGGCCTCCCGCAGCAGCCCGATCTGACGCGTGTTGGTCGCGCAACCGGGCTTCCACCAGAAGCTTACTGTCGGCATTCCGCTTCCCTCATCTGCTCGAGCAGGTGAAGCGGAATGCCGGTCAGCGAACCCAGCGGATTCAGCGCATCGCCATACTCATCGACGATCGCCCCCTCGATCGGGCAGATCTCCGCACATTGCGGCAGATCGTGATCGCCAAGGCACTCGGTGCACTTGTCGGGGTTGATGAAGAACAGCGGCTCGCCCGGCTGCATGACCGCCGAGATGGCCTTGTTCGGACACAAGGGCTCGCAGGCATAACAGCCCACACAGGAATCGACGATTTCAAGTGACATGTCTGTTCTCCTGTCAGGCAGCCTGGGCCGAAGCGCCGGCCACGGGCAGATCGAGCTTGCCAGCCGCTGCCATTTCGTCATACACGGCGCGGATGGCCTCCTCGATCGGCTCCATCGCATGCTCGCCATTGGGCTGAATGCCGGCCTTTTCGAGATCGGCCCAGGGCTCGAAACCGATCTTGCTTGCGAGCAGGACCTCGACCCCTTCGAGTGACTTGATGATGCCGCCGAGCACGGTTTCGCCGTCCCCACAGGACTCGTCGCCCATGCAGTACGCAGTGCACTTGCGGTGACCGAGGAAGCGGTGCTCCTTCGGACCCACTTCGTACACCAGGAACTCATGTGCATGCCCGAAGTGCTCGTTGATCACCCCGCCGCCCTTGGTCGCAATCGCGATGCGGATGTTGCGGGTCGCAGGCGCAGCCTCGTCCTCCACCGGTGCATCCGGATTGAATCTGGGCGCGGCCTTGAGCGCACGCTTCATTTCGAGCTCGTTGGTGATCGCTTCATGCACCTTGGCGCGCTCGACCATGGCGGTGGCGTAATCGACTTCCATCTCGTCGATCTTGTCGAGGGTGAACTCGTCACCGCGGTCCTCGCCCAGCAGGCCAACCGCATCGGCACGACACTGGCGGCAATGACGCATCATCGACATGTCGCCGGAGCAGTCGTCCTGCAGCGCCTGGAGTTCGAGCGGCGTCGGCTCGGGCTGCCCCATGATGCCGTAGTAGGTGCCGTGCTCGGCCTCGGCGATCAGCGGCATCACGTTGTGCAGGAAAGCGCCCTTGGCCTTGACGATCTTCGACACCTCCTTGAGGTGCTGGTCATTGACGCCCGGGATCATCACCGAATTGACCTTCACCAGAATGCCGCGGCTGGTGAGCATCTCCAGCCCTTTCTGCTGCTGCTCGATCAGGATCCTCGCGCCTTCCACACCGCGAATGCGCTTGTTCTCCCAGAAGATCCACGGATAGATCTTGGCGCCGATCTCGGGATCAACACAGTTGATCGTGATCGTGACGTGGTCGATGTTGTGCTTCGCCAGCTCGTCCACACAGTCCGGCAGCGACAGGCCATTGGTCGACACACAGAGCTTGATGTCCGGCGCCTGCTCCGAGAGCTGACGGAAGGTCTCGAAGGTGCGCTCAGGGTTGGCGAGTGGGTCTCCGGGTCCGGCAATGCCGAGCACCGTCATCTGCGGAATCGCGGCTGCCACGGCGAGCGTCTTCTTGACCGCCTGATCCGGCGTCATCAGTTCGGACACGACGCCCGGACGGGATTCGTTGGAACAGTCGTACTTGCGGTTGCAATAGTTGCACTGGATGTTGCAGGCGGGCGCGACCGCGACGTGCATGCGGGCAAAGTAGTGATGAGCCTCCTCCGAATAACAGGGGTGGTCCTGCACTTTGCTGCGGATATGGTCGGGCAGATGCGACAGCGCATCCGGCTCGGTACCACAACCGCTCTCACTGCAACCGCCTCCGGCACTCGGGGGCGCGGCGTTGCTGATGACCGGGAGTTCCATCGTCAATCCCCTAGTAGATGTCTGACGGGGATACTTCTGCAAACCGCGTGCCAGTGAGAGAACGGCGCTAGAGCGCTGAATTTACTGAAACTTCGTCACGCCGCAGGCACACATTGTAGGAAGTACAACAGGGCACGCTGTGGGACTCGCGACACCTACGGCACAAGAAGGCCTGCGTGCGCACATGCCACCGGCAGCCTCGAGTGCGCAACTGGAGCCGAAGGCGACGCTGCCGGGACTGCTCATTCTTTCCTCATCGGAAGCGTTCACCTCGCGTTCACTTGGCATATGCAATTTTCACAGCCCGGGAAGCCCCCCCGGCATCCCAAAGCATCCTCCACCTCTCACGACGCATTGCTGAAACGGAGATCAAAGCATGAAACCACTGTCCCGATACCTGGCACTGTCCGGCCTGTGCGCCCTTGCCCTGACGGCGCACGCTCAACAATGGGAGCCCCTCCCCGAACAGCCCCCAATCCCTGCGGACAATCCGCAAAGTCAGGCCAAGATCGACCTGGGCAAGACCCTGTTCTTCGATCCACGCCTCAGCGAACACGGCACGCTGTCCTGCAATTCCTGCCACAACGTCATGGCCGGCGGTGACGACAATCGCCCCAACTCGATCGGCATGCACGATGCCCGTGGCGGACGCAGCGCACCGACGGTATGGAACGCGGCCTACCAGTCGGTGCAGTTCTGGGACGGCCGGGCAGGCACGCTGGAAGAACAGGCCAAAGGCCCGATCACCAACCCGATCGAGATGGGCATGAGCGATGCGGCCGTAGCCGTTGGCCGGCTGGAGCAGATTCCGGCCTATCTGCCGCTGTTCAAGGCCGCCTTCCCGGCAGCATCAAAGCCGATCACGATGGACAACGTGGCCAAGGCCATCGCCGCCTATGAACGCACACTGGTGACGCCCGACTCACCCTACGACCGCTACGTGAAGGGCGACAAGACGGCCCTCACCGCGCAGCAGGCCCGCGGCATGAAGACATTCGGCGACCTCGGCTGCACGGCCTGTCACGCCGGCGCGAACTTCAGCGGACCGCCCATGCCGATGGCGCAGGGCTTCTTCATGAAGTTTCCGACCTTTGCAGGCAGTGCGTTCGACAAGCAGTACGACCTGCTCTCGGACACGGGCCGACACGCATCGACGGGCAAGGACAGCGACAAGCACATGTGGCGGGTGCCGACCTTGCGCAACATCGCGCTGACAGCCCCCTACATGCATAACGGCAAGGTTCCGACACTGGAAGAGGCCGTACGGGTGATGGCTAAGACGCAGCTCAACCGGGACATCGACGCCACCCAGCTTGCGGATGTCGTGGCCTTCCTCGGCAGTCTGAGCGGGAAATTCCCGGAGCAGACCATGCCCCGGCTGCCGCTGACCAGCGGCAACTCCATCGTCCCCCCGATCGACCCCCACCTGAAGAGCGCAAAAGCAGCGAACTAGCACTGCGCAGGCCGGAAGACGGCTGCTCCCGTCTCCGGCTCAAGTCGGCATCACGACTCGAAACACGCGCTCATGTGAGGAGTGCCGCGCCTTCTGCAATCGCAGAACAAGCCGAAGGGCATGGGTGCATGCCGACAGGCCCCGCTGAACATTGCGTGAAGACAACATTCAGCGAAGCGTCGCGATCTCGAATCGATCGAGGCGAATAAGCGCACTCAGATCTGACGCACCTTGATGTTGAGCGTCTGGATGCGATAGGCAATCTGTCGCGGCGTCATATTCAGCAGTCGGGCGGCCTTGGCCTGTACCCAGCCGGCCTGCTCAAGTGCAGCGATGACCCGCTCGCGCTCATCCAGATCCGGATCATCGAGATCCACCGAACCGCCTCCACGCATTGGCGAGACACGCTCTTCGACACCCGAGATCAGCACCAGATCGCGATCGATGACGCCATCCTCGCTCATGACTGCCGCACGCTCGATACAGTTTTCGAGCTCGCGCACATTGCCCGGCCACGCATGGTGAAGAAGGATGCGCAGGGCGCTGTCGGTGATCGAAAGCGGACGTCCCTGCATTTTTGCCACCTTGCCGACCAGGAACGACGCGATCTCGGGAATGTCCTCGACGCGCTCCCGCAGCGGCGGCAGCATGATGGGCATGACGTTCAGGCGATAGAACAGATCCTCGCGGAACTTGCCCGCTTCGACTTCCAGTTCCAGATCGCGATTGGTTGCTGCAATCACCCGCACATCCACCCGCAATGTGCGCACGCCGCCAACGCGCTCCAGCTCGCCTTCCTGCAGCACGCGTAACAGCTTGGCCTGGAAGGACGCGGAGATTTCGCCGATTTCGTCCAGGAAAAGCGTGCCGGCATCGGCCGTCTCGAAACGCCCCTTGCGCTGCGTGAGCGCACCGGTGAATGCCCCCTTTTCATGGCCGAAGAGCTCGGACTCCAGCAGGTTCTCCGGCAGGGCCGCACAGTTGAGCTTGACGAAGGGCCCCGCTGCGCGCGGGGAGTTGTAATGGATGGCCTGGGCGATCAGCTCCTTGCCGGTGCCGGTCTCGCCGCGCACCAGCACGGTCGTGTTCCACTTCGCCACCTGCCGTACCTGATCGAACACCTTACGCATCACGGCGGTGTGCCCGATGATGCTGTCGAAGCCGAAATGGCTCCGCACGGTGCGCCGCAAACTGTCGCGCTCCTCCGAAATATCCCGGCGTTCCTGGCGCACCTGACGGGAGAGTCTCACCGTCTGACCAATCAGGTTTGCCACCATCTCCGCAAAATGGGCATCGTCGTCGAGGCGTTCCCGAACCGCCAGCGGAGGCTGCAGCGCAAGCACACCGACGGTTTCATGTGCGGCCCGGATCGGCACGCCGATAAAGGGTGCGTCGGCGTCGAACACCCCGCGCTGACGCAGGTAATCGGGGCTTTCGGCAAGGCGCTGGAGAACGAGCGGCCTCGAGCGCTGCTGTACGCTGCCGATCACACCCTCGCCCGCACGCCAGCGGATATCCGGATCGATCGTGCTATCCACGCCATGCAGGGCCGAAATCGCCATCGCCTCCCCATCCGGCTCGCTCAGGGTAACCAGGGCCCGATTGAAGCCGCACTCCTCATCCAGTACACGCAGGAGTTCCGCAAGGGTTTCGCGCAGTTCCAGCGAACGCGACAACACCCGGCTGACCCGATACAAGGCCTCAAGCGACGATTCGAGCCAGGCTGCGCGTGCCTCGTCCAGCGGATCGCTCGCAGTCATCTTCCGCCCTCCTCATCGGCCACGGGAACCTGGCCCAAGGCAGGAATGCTTACCAGAAGCCGGCAGCCGCCTGCATACGCGGGATCGATCTCGAGCACACCGCGATGCCGGCTGACGATCTCCTGAGCCAGCGACAATCCAACCCCGCGCCCTGCTGCGCGTCCCTTCTTGGTCGAGAAGAAGGGCTCGAACACTTTCAGGCGCAATTCGTCGGGAATGCCCGGGCCGGTATCGGTCAGCGCCGCGCGCACATACTTGCCACGCACCTCGGTGCTCAGGCTCAGGTTGCGTTCGGTCCAGCCGCGCACATTCATGGCTTCCACCGCATTCGTCACCAACTGCCGGAACAGGGCCCTCAGTGCGGTGGGGTTGCCCTGGACCGAAGGCAGGACATGCGCCGGCAGCCAGTCGACCGTTACCCCTGCTGACAGGAAGGTCTCTGTCTCGAGCATCAGCACGTCACGCAGAACCTCATTGAGGTTAACCAGTCCGGTGGGCGCCTCGGGCTCGGGCGGCATGGCCGCCTGCAAGGTGGAGATGGCCTCCTCTCCCGCACGCTGCGCGTCCGCAAGCGCCTTGGCGAGCGCATCACCTCCTGCAGCACCGCCAGCACGGCGACGCTGCAGACTCGCCGCCGCCGAGATCAGATTCACCGGCCCCTGCAACTGAAAGATCGCCCCCGACAATGCCTCGCGCAGGCTCTGGTTGAATTCGCCCTCGGACAGCATCGCGCGCATCGCTGCAATACGCAGCGCCTCCTGCTGACGCTTGGAGGCACTGATGTCGTGCATCACCAGCAGCATGTAGTCGGAGCAACCGTCGCCGTAGAACGCATCGGGGCTGGTATGACGCTCCTCGAACCACGACACCGAACACGAATACCAGCGCGGCTCGCCCGAATCCGAATCGAAGCGCAGTTCGTGGTTGAGCAAGGCACGGCGGTGAGCCAGTGCATGCTTGAAACTCTCACCGAGACTTTGACGCAGTGCATCCATCACCGAATGTGCGGGCTCGGTCACCCGCATGTCGGAGACCACACGGCGGTAAGCAGGGTTGTCGAGGACGACCTTGCCCTCGACGTCGAGCAGCGCAACCGCGACTGGAGCCACCGAGATCACCGACTCGATGAGCTGCTTGTGATTGCTCAGCTGCTGTGCCAGACGGTGCTCTTCGGTGGCGTCCCAGTGCATGCCGAGGTAACGGGTTTCCTCTCCCTTGATCGCGGCGGAGCGCAACGGCGTGACCGTCAGCTCGGCCACATAGGGCGTTCCGTCACGCCGGCGGTTGAGCAGGCGCCCGGTCCATGACTGGCCGCTTTTCAGGGCCAGCCACATCGTCTGGTAGACCGAGCGCGGTGTCGATTTGTAGGACAACAACGACTGGCGCTGCCCGACCACCTCGGAGGCGGCATACCCGGTGATCGCCGAAAAGGCCGGGTTCACATACAGGATGTGCGCATTGACATCGGTGATCGAGATCGCAATCGCAGATTGCTCTACCGCATCGTGGAACACGGCATCGGAGAACACGGCATGCATCGAATCAGGGGCCGACATTGAAGCCTCTCAAGGGACAGTTTGATCGTCTCTAGCAATCATTGTGCCAAACCTCACAATTCGATGCACTTGTCCGGTGCATGACAGCGGGAAACCTGTCCTGCCACGAAATCGGCGCTTTTCGGGCTGCGCCAGGCGTCAGCGGAACCCGCCACAGACCTTGTCGTGTTTACGACAATCTCTGCGCAACTGACGTACTCGAAACATGCCGGCGCACCTCCTGAAACATCACACCCCCATGAAATCAGTCACTTGCAGACAATCCCACGGTGGCATGTCTCATGCAACACACAGCATGAAAACCGCAATGACGGAGATCGTCGGCAATGAGTGAATGGTTGATGCTGCTGCTGGGCACGGCGCTGGTAAACAACGTCGTGCTGGTGAAATTCCTGGGCCTGTGTCCCTTCATGGGGGTCTCGCGCAAGATCGACAGCGCGCTTGGCATGGGAATGGCCACGACCTTCGTGCTCACGCTCGCGAGTGCCGTGACCTGGGTGCTCGAGCATGCCCTGCTCGCCCCCTTCGATCTGGCTTATCTGCGCATCCTGGGCTTCATCCTGGTCATCGCCGCAACCGTCCAGTTCGTCGAAATGGCGGTCAAGAAGAACGCGCCCGCCCTGTACAAGGTGCTCGGCATCTATCTTCCGCTCATCACGACCAACTGCGCGGTGCTCGGCGTGGCGCTGCTCAATGTCCAGGAGGGCGCGGGCTTCGTTCGCAGCGTCGTCTACGGGCTGGGCTCAGCAGCCGGCTTCACCATGGTTCTCGTACTGTTCGCCGGACTGCGCGAGCGCCTGGCGCTCGCACGCGTGCCGGCAGCCTTCGCGGGCGCGCCAATTGGTTTTGTAACTGCCGGACTGCTGTCGCTCGCGTTCATGGGCTTTTCCGGCCTCACCAACCACTGACCGACACTCTCAAAGGAGCCGACATGTTGATCGCCGTAGTTAGCCTCTCCGTGATGGGCGCTGTTTTCGGCCTCGGGCTGGGGCTTGCCGCACGCTTCTTCCATGTCGAACGGGACGGCGTCGAAGCCGAAATCGAAGCCATGATGCCCGGCACCAACTGCGGTCAGTGCGGCTTTCCCGGTTGCGCAGGCGCCGCCGAGGCGCTCATTGCAGGGAACGCACCTGCCACCTGTTGCCCGCCCGGTGGCCTGCAACTGGCCGAAGCGCTGGCCGCGCGGCTCGGTCTCGCACTCGACGCCGGCGCCGTCCAGATTCAGGTGCCGCGCATCGCCGAGGTGCGCGAGGAAATCTGCATCGGATGCACGAAATGCTTCAAGTCCTGCCCCACCGATGCGGTGCTGGGCGCCGTCAAGCAGATCCACTCGGTGATTCGCGAGGCCTGCACCGGCTGCGCGAAATGCGAAGAAGTCTGCCCCACCGGGGCCATCGACCTTGCTCCGGTGCCCGTCACACAGCAAACCTGGGTCTGGCCGAAACCGGTCAGCGCCTGAGAGTGATGCCATGAATACCCCCGCCTTATCGACCCCCTCCTTCCTGCGCCGCATGCTGCAGCGCTGGGGCGCCCACCCCGAAGGCCGCAAACATCCGGCCGCGGATACCGAGATCACGGTGCTGCCTCTGCCTCCGCGGCTGATCCTGCCGCTTGCTCAGCATATCGGCGCGCCGGCACGCCCACTGGTGCAGGCAGGGCAGTATGTGCTGCGCGGCGAACTCATTGCCGAAGCGCAGGGAGCAATCTCCGCGCCGATACATGCGCCGACATCCGGCACCGTGATCGGCATCGCCGAGGTACCGGTGCCGCACGCCTCCGGCCTTGCCGGTCCGGCCATCCTGCTTGATACCGACGGTCTTGATGAAGCCCTGCCACCGGATCACACCGACCCGTTCAGCCTCGAACCCGCGGAGATTGCGCGCAGGGTTGCGGCTGCCGGCGTGGTCGGCATGGGCGGCGCAACCTTCCCGGCGGCCGTCAAGCTCGCCCTCGGCCAGAAGAACCCGATTCCCACGCTGATCCTGAACGGTGGCGAGTGCGAACCCTACCTGTCGTGCGACGATCGTCTGATGCGCGAACGCGCCCCTGAGGTCATTGACGGCGCACGCATCATCCTGCGGGCCATTGGCGGCGAACGCGCATTGATCGGAGTGGAGAATAACAAGCCTCAGGCGATCGCTGCCCTGCGTGCGGCGGCCGAGGGCGTCGCCGATGTGGAGGTCGTCGAGGTTCCGAGCCGCTATCCGATGGGATCGGAAAAGCAGCTCATTTCCTGGCTGACCGGGCGTGAAGTGCCTGCGGAAGGCCGTTCGGCAGATATCGGTGTCATGGTGCAGAACGTCGGCACCGCCGCCGCCATTCACCGTGCGATCCGCTTCGGAGAGCCGCTCACCCGGCGCATCGTCACCGTCTCCGGCGGCGCCATCCGCACACCGCGCAACCTTGAGGTGCGCATCGGCACGCCGCTCTCCACCCTGGTGGCATTCTGCGGCGGAACGACGGAACCGGTCGCGCGCTGGGTCATGGGTGGGCCGATGATGGGATTGTCCATCCACTCGCTCGACATTCCGGTGATCAAGGGAAGCGGCGGACTGCTTGGACTGGTCGAACACGAACTCGCAGCCCTCCCGGAACCCGGCCCCTGCATTCGCTGTGCTTCCTGCGTGGGCGCCTGTCCGATCGGGCTGATGCCGCTGGAGATGGCTGCACTGATCAGGAGCGGCGATCTCAAGGCGTCGGTCGAGATCGGACTCAAGGATTGCATCAGCTGCGGTACCTGCTCCTTTGTCTGCCCTTCCCAGATTCCGCTCGTCCAGTACTTCAACCATGCCAAGGGCGAACTCGCAGCCCAGGGCCGGAACCGCATGAAACAGGATGCCATCAAGGAGCTTGTCGAAGCGCGTGAAAGCCGCATGGAACGCGAAGCGCGCGAAAAAGCCGAGGCTGCGGAGCGACGCAAGGCCGAGCGCGCCCGCGCCAAGGCGGCTGCCGCCGAAGCCGCAGCGGCAAAGGCAAGCGCAGCCGCGAAAACAACCGAGGAGACCACGGCATGAACCCGATTTCCTCGCCTCACGCGCACGGAGCCCGCTCCGTTGGCCGTGTCATGCTGCTGGTGATGCTGGCACTGACCCCGGCAACGATGGCCGGCTTCTGGCACTTCGGCTGGCCGGCGATCACGCTATGGTGTGTCACCATTCTTTCCGCCCTGATCTCCGAGGCCTTCTGTGCGCGTCTGGCGGAGCGCCCCGCAGGCCCCTTGCTCGCCGACGGCTCGGCAATGCTCACCGGCTGGCTGCTCGCCCTGTCCCTCCCCCCCTGGGCACCTTGGTGGATCGCTGCGGCGGGCGCGAGCTTCGCCGTCATCGTGGCCAAGCACGCCTTCGGCGGCCTGGGACAAAACCTCTTCAACCCGGCAATGGCCGCGCGGGTGATGTTGCTGATCTCGTTTCCGGTCGAAATGACGCAATGGGTTGCCCCCCACGCAGCGGGCTTGAGCGCAGCGCTTGACCCGATGACCGCACTGAGCGTGACCTTCGGCGGCAACGTGCCAGACGCCATGACGAGCGCATCACTGCTGGGCCACGTCAAGTCCGAGGCATCGCGCGGCATCGCCCTGTCGCAATCGCTGACCGGACACTGGGATCCGTTCAGCTTCGGCCTCGGCCAACGCGCCGGCAGTCTGGGGGAAACCAGCGCCCTGCTGCTCGCCGCTGGCGGCGTGTTCCTGATGCTGAAACGGGTGATCGGCGTGCAGATTCCGTCCGCCTTCATTCTGGGTGTGGTGCTGCCCGCAGCCTTTGCGCACCTCCTCGCTCCGGATCAGTATCTGCCGCCCCTGGCTCATCTGCTGACCGGTGGCGTCATGCTCGGCGCCTTCTTCATTGCGACCGACTATGTAAGCTCGCCAAGTACCCCGCTCGGACAGTGGATCTTCGGTCTGGGCTGCGGCTTGCTGACCTGGGTCATCCGCACATGGGGGGCTTATCCGGAAGGCGTGGCCTTCGCCGTACTGCTCATGAATTCGGCAGTGCCCCTGATCGATCGCGTCACGCGTCCCCGCATCTTTGGCCGCCGCCGCAACGGTCACTCGATGACTGCCCCGTGAATCAACTTGAAGCGCCGAATCCAGCCATGCGCAAATCACCATTGTCCTCTCCGCCCATCGAGGCCCTGTGGTACCAGGGCGCCTCGCTTGGCCTCGTCGCCCTGACTGCAAGCGCTGCACTCGCGTTCGCGCATCAGGCCACCGGACCTGCCATCGCCGAAGCCGCGGCGCGCGACACCGCCGCCTCGCTGGCTCAGGTTTTACCGCAGGGGTTTGCCGACAACGACCTGCTCAAGGACACCATCAGCCTGCCGATGGCTGGCACCCCGCCGCTGACCGTCTATCAGGCGCGCCGGGCAACCGAGGTCCGCGGCGTGGTCTTCGCCGTGACCGCCAAGGGCTATGCCGGGCCGATCCGCATCATGATGGGCGTCGATCGCAGCGGTCGCCTGCTCGGCGTGCGCGTCACCCGCCACACAGAGACGCCCGGGCTCGGCGACAAGATCGAGTTCGCCAAGAATCCGTGGATCGACAGCTTCGCCGGCAAGTCGCTTGAGTCCCCGCCACCTGCGCGCTGGGCGGTGAAGAAGGATGGTGGTGACTTCGACCAGTTCGCCGGCGCCACGATCACCCCGCGCGCAGTCGTCAACGCGGTCCGTGGCGGGCTCGAACTGTTTGCGCACAACCGCAGCGCCATGCTGGGCGAGGACGATCACCTGCTGACCCTGAAGAAGGAACCGACATCATGAGTCTGCACTGCAAGGACACAGGCTCCGAACCTGAAGCGGCCCCGAGGCTGCCATTCGGCAACATCATCCGCGACGGTGTGTGGCGGCAGAACGTCGTGTTCACACAGATGCTCGCGCTCTGCCCCCTGATGGCCGTCACCAGCACGGCCACGAACGGCCTCGGCATGGGGCTCGCCTCCACCGCCGTACTGGTGCTGTCGAACGCCATCGTTGCAGCGATCCGCAACTTCGTTAGTCCCAGCGTACGTATCCCGACCTTCATCGTGCTGATCGCGACCCTGGTGACCCTCGTGGATATGAGCCTGAACGCATGGCTGCACGATCTGCACAAGGTGTTGGGGCTCTTCATTGCCCTGATCGTGGTCAATTGCGCGATCCTTGGCCGTGCCGAGGCCTTTGCCTCCCGCCAGCCGGTGCTCTCCTCCATCGTCGACGGCATCGCCATGGGGCTGGGCTTCACGCTGGCACTGATCGTACTTGGCGCGACACGTGAAGTGCTCGGCAGCGGCACGCTGTTTGCCAGTGCCAGCCTGCTGCTGGGCGAGTCCTTCCGCTTCCTCGAGATCACGGTCATCCCGGACTACAAGGGCTTTCTGATGATGATCCTGCCGCCCGGCGGCTTCCTCGCACTCGGCTTCCTCATGGCATTGCAGCGCCATGTCGAGACACGACGTGCACACCAAACCCCCGCACCCGAAGCCTTGCCGGCGGAAGGCGCCTCTCTCTGAGCGAGCATCCGGATGAGAATCGGCATAGCGTATTCCGATGGCGCCCAGCACTGCTGGCTGCGCATCGATGTGGCGGACGAGGCCACGGTAAAGGATGCGATCGAGCATTCGGGCGTGCTGGCCATGTATCCGCAGATCGACCTCACGCAACAGAAGGTCGGCATCTTCGGCAAGCTGGTCAAGCTCGACGCCCCTTTGCAGCCAGGCGACCGGGTCGAGATCTACCGTCCGATCACCTGCGATCCGACCCAGGTCCCGCGGCGGGGCGGCATGGAGGATGAGGACTGAGCATCGACACGCTGGCAGCAGCATCACACCTGGGACATACTGTCGTCATTGAATGACCCGGGGCGACCATGCTCGTTGCCATTGTCGACGACACTCCGCTGAACCTGACCCTGATGGAGACGCTTGTCGGCCGCGTGGGCGGCTGCCAGGCGGAGTGTTTTGCCGAACCGCTCGCCGCGCTCGACTGGTGCGAGCGCAATGAGCCCGACCTGATCATCGTCGACTACATGATGCCGGGCATCGACGGTATCGAGTTCATACGGCGTATCCGCGCCTTGCGCGACCATGATGACCTGCCGATCCTGATGGTCACGGCCAATAATGAACGCCGCACCCGCTACGATGCGCTTGAGTTCGGCGCCAACGACTTCCTCAACAAGCCGATCGACCCGCACGAGTTCGAACCCCGGGTACGCAACATGCTCAAGTTGCGCGAAGCTCACCTGGCGACACGCGACCGCGCGGTGCGACTTGCCGAAGCGGTGCGCCAGGCGACGGCGGAGATTCACGCCCGCGAACGCGAAACCATTACCCGCCTGGCTCGTGCAGCGGAGTTCCGTGACCCTGAAACCGGTGCCCATATTCAGCGCATGGCGCACTATTCAGCACTCGTCGCCCGACGCCTGGACATGGGCGAGCAGTATGCGGATGAAATGCTGCAGGCTGCCCCCATGCACGATGTCGGCAAGCTCGGGATACCGGACTACATCCTGCTGAAAGCGGGCCGCCTCAGCGCGGAAGAAATGACGGTGATGAAGCGCCACCCGACCATCGGCTACGACATCCTCAAGGATTCGTCTTCGTCGGTCGTGCGGATGGGGGCGGTCATTGCGCTCAGCCATCACGAGAAATTCGATGGCACTGGCTATCCGGGCAAGCTGCGGGCCTCGGCGATCCCGCTCGAGGGTCGCATCGTTGCCGTTGCCGACGTTTTCGACGCGCTGACTTCGGAGCGCCCCTACAAGCGCGCCTGGACGCTGGACAAGGCCATCGCCTTCCTGCGTGAAGGCCGCGGCAAGCACTTCGACCCAACCTGCGTCGACGCCTTTCTGCGCGGCTGGAAGGATGTGCTCGAAATCCGCAAGCGCTTTCAGGACGAATGGTAGGCGGCTCACCGAGGCAGGCGCCGCCCACCCGCCAGGCTCAGCCCGGCTTGCGCTCGATCAGTTCGACCTTGTAGCCATCCGGATCTTCGACGAAGGCGATGACCGTACTGCCGTGTTTCATGGGACCCGCTTCGCGCACCACCTTGCCGCCACGGGCACGGATATCGTCACAGGCCTTTCCGGCGTCCGGCACTTCCAGCGCAATGTGCCCGTAGGCAGTGCCAAGATCGTACTTGTCCACGTCCCAGTTGTGGGTGAGTTCAAGCACCGTGCCCTCGTCCTCGTCCTGATAGCCGACAAACGCCAGCGTGAACTTTCCATCAGGGTAGTCATTGCGGCGCAACAGCCTCATGCCGAGCACTTCGGTATAAAAGGCAATCGATCGATCCAGATCGCCTACGCGCAACATGGTGTGGAGCATTCTCATGGTTCAGTCCTCTTGTATTACGGGGGTAAGATCCCGCGCATCGATCAATGGCAGTCGGCCACCCTGCACGCGCAGACGCCGACGCGCATCCTGCCAGCCCGGATATAGCCGTTCCACCACCGACCAGAAACGCGGTGAATGATTCATTTCCAGCAGATGCGCAACTTCATGCGCAACGACGTAGTCGATCAGTGCGGGCTCGAGGTGGATCAGCCGCCAGTGCAGGCGAATACCGCTCCTTGAACTGCAGCTGCCCCAGCGCGTGCGTGCTGACGACAGTCTGACCTCGGGCAGCGGAAGCCCCAGGCGATGGCAATACTCCTCGACCCGACCGCGAAACCAGTCGATTGCGCGTGTGCGCAGGGCGCGCACGAACCGCGCCGTCGTCGCGGAAGCGGGCAGCCAGATTTCGTCCGCACCATCAGCCGCAAGCCGCCACTGCACTCGCCGCCCCGACTGCAGAATGCACAGGCGCGCGGCTCTGCCCAGCAGGGGAAACTCGGCGCGATCGGCCATGACGAAACGCTGGACGTCGGCTTGCGCCTGCTGCGCACTGAGGCGCGCGAGCAGCCAGCGGCCATGCATGCGGACGAAATCTTCCGCAGCCGCCACCGAGGTACCGTGGGGCACCGCAACCCGGGCGCCGCGGTGGTCGACCTGCAGCGCAAAGGATCGCCGGCGCGAGTGTCGCATCACGAGAGCCACGGTGCGGCCCTCGACCTCCATCACATGCGCCGCTTCCACCGTCGCAGGCGCACGCAGGACACTCAGGCCTTGTCTGCCCACTCAAAGCCTCGCTCGAGCACACCTGCCTTGAGTCTGGCCATGGCTTCATCAACGCGTGCGGCAGTGCCTTTCATTCCGAGCTCGAGCGAGCGCCGCTCGCCTTCTCCGGCAATCGTCGGCAGGCTGAACAGGGTCGTATCGGGAAAGCTTTCCGTCAGTTCGCGCATGAGCCCGATCAGTTGCCCCTCATATGCGTCCCACACGGTCACCGCACGCTCGACATAGTCCTCTGCATGATGCAGATCGGCATAGCAATGATCGAGCACCCACTCCACCATCGGCCAGGCCATGATCGGGAAGCCGGGCACGAAATGATGCCTGCTCACCGAGAAACCCGGAATGCGGTTGTAGGGATTGGGAATGATCTGGCTGCCTACCGGAATCACGCCCATCTGCAAGCGCTCGGGCGTCACCTCGCCACCAAAGCGGGCCCGAATCTCGGCCTCGGCCTGAGGGTGAAGCGCGACGCTGGTACCAAGGGCAGCGGCAGCACACTCACGGGTATGGTCGTCCGGGGTCGCGCCAATGCCACCGAAGCTGAATACGACATCGCCGGTGGCAAAGGTCTGGCGCAGGGTATCCGTCAGTTGTGCGGGCTCGTCGCCGGCGTATCGGGCCCACGAGAGCTTGAGCCCACGCGCGCCCAGCAGCTCGATGAGACGGGAAAGATGCTTGTCGCTGCGGCGACCGGAGAGGATCTCGTCGCCGATGATGAGCGCACCGAATTTCATTTGTTGATCCGGTTCGGTTTAGGGACGGGGGCAGAAGCGGGAGCAGGAGCAGGGTCGAGTATCGTCACACCGTTATGCAGGCGCTCACGACGCAGGGACTCGAGCATGAAGTGCACGAAAGACAGGCCGGAAAACGCCGGCGCAATCAGGTTGACCAAGGGCACGTAGGCCAGCAGCGCGGTCCCGCCCCCCAGAACCATCATCGGCATGCGCTGATCCTTGCGCAGACGGACAAGCTCGTCGCGGTCGGCATGAAACATGAGCGCGTCGTACCCGAAGGCGCGCTGGTTGAGCCAGCCGGTAAGCAACACCGGCACGATCAGGCCGACACCTGGAATCAGCCAGAACGGCAGAGACAGCAAAATCGCGCCCAGAAACAGCAGGGTCGCAACCAGGGCATTCCATCCGCTCCCCACGTTGGAGCCGCCCCTGCGCTGCTCGAGATCGGCATAGTCGCGCTTGGCCACGCGCTCCAGCATGAGCGGCAAGGCCACCAGCGCAACAAGTACCGCGGCAGTGACATAGATCAGCGGCACAAAGGCGAGCGCGACGGCGATCTTGACCAGCACGAGCAGGATGCCCGCCGCCAGCTCGGACGACGCCAGCCAGCCGCTCAACCAGTTCAGGCTCCCGATCCAGTTCATCACGCCGTCGATGATGAAGGCCCAGGAGAAAATCGCGACCACCGTCCACAGGACCGAAGCCAGCACGCCCGGCCAGATCAGGTGCCAGAAGATCCCGGTCCGCGTCAGGCTGCGCAGCGAGCGTCCGAGCGCAAGAAAGATATCGCCCATGGTGAGCCTTCTAGCGGGGCATCCCCGGCATGCCGGGCAGCATGCCTTTCATGCCACGCATCATCTTTGTCATTCCGCCTTTGGAGAATTGCTTCATCACCTTTTGCGTCTGCTCGAACTGGTTCAGCAGGCGGTTGACCTCCTGCACGGTCACCCCGGCACCGGCAGCGATCCTGCGCTTGCGGCTGGCCTTGAGCAGTTCGGGCTTGGCGCGCTCCAGCGGCGTCATGGAATTGATGATGCCCTCGATGCGGCCAATGGCCTTTTCCTCGGTACCGCCCTGCAACTTGCCGGCAGCCTGTGCAAACTGTGCAGGCAGCTTGTCGAGCATCGACGACAGCCCGCCCATCTTGCGCATCTGCCCGATCTGCTCCTTGAAGTCGCTGAGATCGAAGCCCTTGCCGGTTTTCAGCTTCTGCGCGAAGGCACGGGCCTTGTCCTCGTCGACCCCCTTGCGCGCCTCTTCGACCAGACCGAGGATGTCACCCATGCCCAGGATGCGGCTTGCCATACGATCAGGATGAAAGGGCTCGAGACCGGAAAGCTTCTCGCCCACACCGGCGAACTTGAGCGGCTTGCCGGTGACATGGCGCACCGACAGCGCCGCGCCGCCACGAGAATCACCGTCGAGCTTGGTCAGCACCACACCGGTCAGGGGCAAGGCCTCGTTGAAGGCACGCGCGGTATTGACCGCGTCCTGACCAAGCATCGCATCGACCACGAACAGGGTTTCGATCGGGTTTACCGCCGCGTGCAAGGCCTTGATCTCGGCCATCATGGCTTCGTCGATGGCAAGACGACCGGCGGTATCGACCAGCAGCACGTCGTTGTGATGCTTGCGCGCGTAATCCAGCGCAGCCAGCGCAATATCGACCGGTTTCTGCTCTGCAGTGGACGGGAAGAAATCCACCCCGGCCTGGGCCGCGACGGTTTTCAGCTGCTCAATTGCCGCCGGGCGATAGACGTCGGCCGACACCACCAGCACTTTCTTGCCGTGCGTCTCCTTGAGATGCTTGGCGAGCTTGCCGGTGGTGGTGGTTTTACCAGCGCCCTGCAGACCGGCCATCAGTACGACAGCTGGGGGCTGGGTAGCGAGATTCAGCCCCTGATGCGCGCCGCCCATCAGGATCTTGAGTTCGTCATGCACCACGCCAACGAGCGCCTGCCCCGGGGTCAGCGAGGCGATCACCTCCTGCCCGACGGCCTTTTCCTTGACGCGATTGACGAAATCCTTGACCACCGGCAGGGCGACGTCGGCTTCGAGCAGCGCCATGCGCACCTCGCGCATCGCTTCCTGAATGTTGTCCTCGGTCAGGCGGGCCTGACCACGCAAGGTCTTGACGACTTTGGACAGGCGCTGAGTAAGATTATCTAGCATGTTCTGGAGACCTTCGGCCGGGGTGACTTGGAGTAAACTGCGGGTCTGTATGCAACCAATTCTACTTCATCTCCTCCCTGCGACGCTCTATGCCGGCCTCGGTGCCTGGTTCTGGCGTACCTGCGTGCTGGCGGCGCCCTCCGCCCAGAAACGACAATGCATGTCGGGACGCGAGCGTCTCGTCCTCCTTCTGGCCCTTCTCGCCCACGGCGCGGCACTCCACGCAGCGCTGTTCCCGGGCACCGAGATGCGCTTCGGTTTCGGCGTCGCGCTGTCGCTGATGGTATGGCTCGCGATCTGCTTCTACTGGGTCGAAACCCTGTACACACGACTCGACGGCCTCCATGCAGCGGTTCTTCCTGCCGGTGTGCTGGCCTGCCTGCTGCCGCTGGTCTTTCCGGGCGAGCATGTACTGACCAACGCCACCTCACCTGCGTTTCGTGCCCACTTCATCATTGCGATGCTCGCCTACAGCCTGTTCACGCTGGCGGCGCTGCACGCGATGCTGATGGCCATCGCCGAACGGCAACTGCACAGCGCGCGTTTCTCGCGCATGCTCTCGGGGCTGCCGCCGCTGCTGACCATGGAGGCACTTCTCTTCCGCCTGATCGGTATTGCCTTCGTGCTGCTGACCCTGACACTGCTATCGGGCATCGTGTTCTCGGAGACGCTGTTCGGGAAGGCATTCCGCCTCGACCACAAGACCGTTTTCGCCATCGTGTCCTGGCTGCTGTTCGGCACGCTACTGTTCGGTCGCCGCGCCTGGGGCTGGCGCGGCAAGCAGGCCCTCAGGTGGACGCTTGCCGGATTCGTAGCGCTGATGCTCGCCTATGTCGGCAGCCGCTTCGTCATCGAGGTACTGCTCCATCGGCCTGCCTGAGGCTGATGGGGTGTCAACCGGCATGCATGCCGGTTGACACCAACTCCCCGGGCCTTCGATACTCAAGGCCCGCATTCTGTAGCCCACTCCGTGTTAGATATCGGCCTTACGGCGCAATTCAGCGCCCTGGTTTTCCTCCTTCTGGTTTCGGGCCTGTTTTCCATGTCGGAAACCGTGATGATGGCGGCAAACCGATACCGGCTGCGCTCACTGGCTTCGCAGGAGCATCGCGGCGCCATCCTTGCCGTGAATCTGCTGAATCAGACGGACCGCCTTCTTGGCGTGATTCTGCTGTTCAACAACCTGGTCAACACCGCCGCGGCGACCTTGGTCAGCGTCATTACCATGGAGCTTTTCGGTGACGACCGCTGGGCGCTGGGTGCCGCCACCCTGTTCGTCACCTTCCTGATCCTGGTGTTTTCCGAGATCACGCCGAAAGTCATTGGTGCGCACCATGCGGACCGCCTCGCCCTGATCGTCAGCTACCCGCTGAGCGGCCTGTTGCGCGTGTTCTACTCGGTGATCTGGTTCATCAACCTGTTCTCGAGCGGTCTGCTTCATCTGATGCGCCTGCAACCACGACACGACAATGGTGCTGCAGCGCTGTCGGTCGAGGAACTGCGGTCGATGGTGCTCGAATCAGGCCAGTACATTCCGCAGACTCACCGCAGCATTCTGGTCAATCTGTTCGACCTCGAGAGCATTACCGTCGAAGACGTGATGACGCCGCGGGGCGCGATTGACGGCATCGATCTGTCCATGCCGATCCACGAGTTGCGTGAACGCATCGCGACCAGCTATCACACCCGGCTTCCGGTCTATGACGGCGACAGCGAACAGGTGATCGGCGTCCTCCACCTGCGCCGCCTTCTGGGCGAGGTACTGGCGACAGAGCTCAACGTGGAGCTGATCCGTGAGCTGATGACCAAGCCCTACTTCGTCCCGGCTGATACTCAACTCTACTCGCAGATCCAGTTTTTCCAGGAGAACCGGCAACGACTGGCCCTCGTGGTAGACGAATATGGCGAAATGCTGGGCCTCATTACGCTAGAGGACATCATCGAAGAGCTCATCGGCAAGTTCACCACCAGCACGCCGGAATCCGGCCGCCACCTGAAGTGGGGAGAGGATGGCAGCATCACCGTCGATGGCAGCGCGAACCTCAGGGAAATCAACCGCGCGCTGGGCCTGGACCTGCCGATTGACGGCCCCAAGACCCTCAACGGCCTGCTCCTCGAGTACCTGCAGGATATTCCCGAAACCGGTCTGTCCGTTCGCATTGCCGGCACGCCGATTGAAGTCATTCAGACCCAGGACCGGCGCGTTCGCACCGCCCGCCTGTTTCGCATGCCTTAAGCTGGACCGGGCTGGAACGCCCGGCGATCAGTGCGTGGCCCGGCGCGGGGCTTTACAAGCCGTTACGGGGCGTGCAACATCGAATGTCACTTAATTACGATTACCGGCGCAGACATCGCCGGTGCTTCGAGAGCGGGAAATGGCAGCAAACCCACAGACCGCACTGAGCGGACTTGCCCGGGCACTTATCCAGAATGGTCGCCTCACCGAAGCCGACGCGCTGAGCTGTTCACCCACTGCGAACGGCTCGTCCAACGCCTTCCTGCTTGAGATCTGCCAACGCGGACTGATGAATCCGCGCGAAATTGCAAAATTCGCAGCCGACACGTTTGGCTATCCCCTGCTGGATATCAATGCGGTCGAGCGCGGCTCGCTGCCCCGCGACGCCATCGATCGCAAACTGATGAACCGGCATCAGGTCGTCGCGCTCGGGAAACGCCAGAACCGGATTACGCTTGCCGTCGCCGACCCGTCCAACATGCGGGTACTGGACGAAATCCGCTTTCAGACCGGGCTGCAGCTTGACCTGATCATTGTCGAGGTCGACAAACTCGGCAAGCTCGCCGAAGCCCTCAGCGAGACGGCACAACAAACGCTGCAGGATCTGACCGGCGAAGATTTCGACATGGACCTCCTGCAGCAGGACGGTCCAGCCGATCAACCCGCAGACGACAGCTCGGAAGTTGATGACGCTCCTGTCGTCAAATTCATTCAGAAGATCCTGATCGACGCGATCAATGAAGGTGCGTCCGACATCCATTTCGAGCCCTACGAGAAGTACTACCGCATCCGCGTCCGGACCGACGGCGTGCTGCGCGAGATCGCACAACCGCCCCTGGTACTGAAGGAAAAGATCGCCGCGCGGATCAAGGTCATTTCGCGCCTCGACATTTCCGAGAAGCGTGTACCGCAGGATGGACGGATGAAGCTGGTGCTATCCAAGACCAAAGCCATCGATTTCCGGGTATCGTCGCTGCCAACCCTGCATGGCGAGAAAATCGTGATGCGTATTCTCGACCCGAGTTCGGCAATGCTCGGTGTCGATGCACTCGGCTACGAACCCGAGCAGAGGAAAGCGCTCCTCGACGCCGTCGAACGCCCCTACGGCATGATTTTGGTCACCGGGCCGACCGGTTCGGGCAAGACGGTCTCGCTCTACACCTGTCTCAATCTGCTCAACAAGGCGGGCGTCAATATCTCCACCGCCGAGGATCCGGCGGAAATCAACCTGCCGGGCATCAATCAGGTCAACGTGAATGAAAAAGCGGGCCTGACGTTTGCTGCGTCGCTACGCGCCTTTCTGCGCCAGGATCCGGACGTCATCATGGTCGGCGAGATTCGCGACCTCGAAACTGCCGAAATTTCGGTCAAGGCCGCGCAGACGGGCCACCTCGTCCTTTCGACGCTACATACCAATGATGCGCCCTCGACACTGGAGCGCCTGAAGAACATGGGTGTGGCGCCATTCAACATCGCCTCGTCGGTGATCATGATCACCGCACAGCGCCTCGCACGCCGGCTGTGCACATGCAAGAAGCCAATGGACATTCCCATCGAAGCCCTGCTCCAGGCGGGCTTTCACGAAGATGATCTGGACGGTAGCTGGCAGCCCTACGGCCCGGTTGGCTGCGAGCGTTGCAAGGGCAGCGGCTACAAGGGGCGGGTAGGCATCTACCAAGTCATGCCGGTCTCCGAGGAAATTGCGCATATCATCATGACCAACGGCAACTCGATGGATATCGCAGCCCAGGCTGAGCGTGAGGGCGTGAAGGATCTGCGCAAATCCGGTTTGCTGAAGGTTCGCCAGGGCGTGACCTCGCTAGAGGAAGTGCTGGCAAGCACCAACGAATAAAACAAATACACAGGAAGATCCACTCATGGCGACTGCATCCCGAACTGCCAAACGCCGCGTGAGCGTCGGGCCGAAGGAAGAGTTGTACAACTGGGAAGGCAAGGACAAGACCGGAAAGATCATTCGCGGCGAGATGCGCGCCACGGGCGACGCCATCGTTCAGGCAACCTTGCGCCGCCAGGGGGTGCTGGTCACCAAGGTCAAGAAGCAGAAGATGTCCCGTGGCCACAAGATCACGGAAAAGGATATCGCCCTGTTTACTCGCCAGCTGGCCACAATGATGAAGTCTGGCGTGCCGCTGCTGCAGGCGTTCGAGATTGGTATCAAGGGCTCGGGCAACCCCAGTCTGGCGCGAATGCTGAACGAGGTCCGCACAGACGTCGAGACGGGCTCTAGCCTGTCGCAGGCTTTTAGTAGACATCCGGTTCACTTCGACAAGCTTTTTTGCAACCTGGTAGCGGCTGGCGAACAGGCAGGCATCCTGGACAACCTGCTCGACCGCATCGCGACCTACAAGGAAAAAATTCTTGCCATCAAGAGCAAGATCAAGTCTGCACTTTTCTATCCGCTCGCAGTCATCGTTGTTGCAGCGCTCGTCGTTGCAGTGATCATGCTGTTCGTAGTCCCTGAGTTCAAGAACGTATTTGCGAGTTTTGGAGCAGAGCTACCCGGCCCGACCCTGATCGTCATCGCAATGTCCGACTTCTTTGTCGACTTCTGGTACCTGGTATTCGGCATCATTGCCGGCACCATCATGAGCATCGCATTCCTGTACAGGCGTTCTTCGGCAATGCAGATCGCTGTGGACAGGTTGGTGCTCAAACTCCCAGTGGTGGGCGACATCATCCTGAAAGCCACTGTGGCGCGCTGGTCGAGAACCCTGTCGACCATGTTTGCTGCCGGTGTGCCTCTGGTTGAAGCACTGGAGTCCGTAGGCGGCGCAGCCGGAAACTATGTCTATCTGACCGCAACCAAGGCGATCCAGAACGAAGTGAGTACCGGAACGAGTCTCACCGTGGCGATGCAGAACAGCAACGTGTTTCCAACCATGGTGGTACAGATGGTGTCGATCGGCGAAGAGTCGGGCCAGCTCGACAGCATGTTGTCGAAAGTCGCGGACTTTTTCGAGCAGGAAGTGGACGACGCTGTTGCAGGCCTGTCCACCCTGCTGGAACCAATCATCATGGTCTTCCTCGGCGTCGTGATCGGCGGCCTGGTGGTTGCCATGTACCTGCCGATCTTCAAACTCGGCGCCGTTGTCTGACCTTTCCAGGCCCGGCGACAGCCGGGTCCTGACCTTCTGCAAATTCAATCCATGTCAGAGTTCCTGAGCGACCCGCTCGCCTTCACCCCACTCGTCACGCTGCTCGGTCTCTTTGTCGGCAGTTTCCTCAATGTCGTGATCCATCGCCTGCCGCGGATGATGGAGCGCGACTGGCAGGTGCAGGCGGCGGAAATGCGCGGCGAACCTGCCCCCGAATCCGAGCGCTTCAACCTCGCTGCCCCCCGGTCACGCTGCCCCCATTGCGGACACCTGATCACCGCACTCGAGAACATCCCGGTTGTCAGCTACCTGTTCCTGCGTGGCCGTTGCGGGCACTGCTCCGCGCCGATCAGCCGCCGCTACCCCATGGTGGAGGTACTCACGGCCGTGCTCTCCGGTTACGCAGCATGGCATTTCGGTTTCGGCCTCGCCGCAGCGGGCGCATTGCTCTTCCTCTGGGCCATGATTGCGCTTGCCTTCATCGATCTCGACACTCAGCTGCTCCCGGACGACATCACGCTGCCACTGCTCTGGCTTGGTCTCGCGTTCAACCTCGCCGGCGTCTATACAGACCTGCCGAGCGCGGTGATTGGCGCGATGACAGGTTACCTGACGCTGTGGTCGATCTTCTGGCTATTCAAGCTTGCGACCGGCAAGGAGGGCATGGGCTACGGAGACTTCAAGCTCCTCGGCGCCATTGGCGCATGGCTTGGCTGGCAGACGCTGCCGCTGACCATTCTTCTCTCCTCGGTCGTCGGGGCCGTGATCGGTATCAGCCTGATCGTATTCGCCCGCCACGGCAGAAACATCCCGATACCGTTCGGCCCATATCTCGCGACGGCCGGCATCATCGCGCTGTTCTGGGGTGAAGCGATCACACAGCGCTACATGGGCGTGCTCTGACCATCACACCAGCAGGGCGTACGAACGCCGCCTCAAGAGTGACTGCCGCCAGGCGCTGAGCCACGCATGCAGTGGCAGGCTAAGCCTGCAAGGGGCGCTTGAATTCGGGTCCAACAGCCCCCATATCCACGGCAGCCAACAAAGCGTGGCACTTTGCTTTTTCCTTATGCTGCATTGCGTTAGACTTGCGCACTTGCCTTTCCGGAGCTTGTCATGCCCATCTACGAATACCGTTGTGAAAGCTGTGGATTCCAGAAGGAACATCTGCAGAAAATGAGTGATCCGGTGCTCGACACCTGTCCCAACTGCGGGAAAGGAAGCTACGTCAAGCAGCTGTCTGCTGCCGGATTCCAGCTGAAAGGCAGTGGCTGGTACGCAACCGACTTCAAGGGCGGAAGCAAGACCTCATCTGCGGCGGGTGCCGCGACGACAGCATCGTTGGATGCGGGCAGTGCGCCCGCATGCGCAGGCAGCTGTGCCTGCCACCCGTCCTGACCTCCTGTCCTTGCGAATCGTTGCGTGAAAAAATACTTCATCACCGGGCTGCTGATCTGGATCCCGCTGACCATCACCTTCATGGTGCTGGCATGGATCATCAACACCCTGGATCAAATCCTGCTGTGGTTGCCGACGGGCTCCCAGCCAAGAGACGTACTCGGGTTCAACATCCCCGGCATTGGCGTGCTGGCCAGCCTGCTCATCGTGTTCTTCACGGGCCTGGTTGCCGCAAACGTGCTGGGACAGAAAGTCGTGCAGCTATGGGAAGGCATCCTTGCACGCATCCCGGTGGTGAAGTCGATCTACTACAGCGTGAAGCAGGTCTCCGATACGCTGTTTTCGAGCAGCGGTCAGGCCTTCCGCAAGGCACTGCTGGTGCAGTACCCGCGCCAGGGCTCGTGGACGATTGCATTCCTCACCGGCAAGCCGGGGGGCGATGCGGCGAAGCACCTCGAGGGCGACTTCGTCAGCGTCTATGTGCCAACCACGCCCAACCCGACTTCGGGCTTTTTCCTGATGATGCCCAAAGAGGATGTCATCGAACTCGAGATGAGTGTGGACGAGGCACTGAAGTACATCATCTCGATGGGGGTGGTATCGCCCCCGACGCGCAAGCCGCCGCAGCGGCCCGCGCTGCTCAACGAATGACCATTACCTGAATCCCGCAGCCCCTCTCGGGCTGCGTCTGAATTGCCGGAACTCAAATCATGCGTACTCAATACTGCGGTCAGGTCACTGCCGCCAACCTCGACCAGACTGTCACCCTGTGCGGCTGGGTGCACCGCCGCCGTGACCACGGGGGCGTGATCTTCATCGACCTGCGTGACCGTGAAGGTCTGGTTCAGGTCGTCTGCGACCCTGACCGTGCCGAGATGTTCGGCGTTGCAGAATCGGTACGCAGCGAGTTCGTGCTCAAGATGAGCGGCAAGGTTCGCCGCCGCCCCGCTGGCACGGAGAACGCCAACCTGACGTCCGGCGAGATTGAAGTGCTCTGTCACGAGATCGAAGTGCTGAACTCCTCGGTGACGCCGCCCTTCCAGCTCGACGACGAGAATCTGTCCGAGACGGTACGCCTGACCAACCGGGTCGTCGACCTGCGCCGTCCGCAGATGCAGAAGAACATGATGCTGCGCTACAAGGCCGCCATGTCCTTCCGTCGTTTCCTCGACAGCGCCGGTTTCATCGACATCGAAACCCCGATGCTGACCAAGAGCACGCCCGAAGGCGCTCGCGACTACCTGGTTCCATCCCGCGTGCATCCCGGCCAGTTCTTTGCCCTGCCGCAGTCGCCGCAGCTGTTCAAGCAGCTGCTGATGGTGGCTGGCTTCGACCGTTACTACCAGCTCACCAAGTGCTTCCGCGACGAGGACCTCCGCGCCGACCGCCAGCCCGAATTTACCCAGGTCGATATCGAGACCTCGTTCCTGAACGAGGTCGAGATTACCGCCCTGATGGAAGAGATGACCCGCTTCGTGTTCAAGGAAACCCTGGACGTCGAGCTGCCGTCGCCCTTCCCGCGCATGACCTACGCCGAAGCCATGCGTCGCTTCGGTTCGGACAAGCCCGATCTGCGCGTCACCCTTGAGCTGACAGACGTGACCGATGCGGTGCAGGACGTCGCCTTCAAGGTCTTCTCAGGCCCGGCCACGACGGGCGGTCGTGTTGCAGCGATGCGCGTACCCGGTGGCGCCAGCCTGAGCCGCGGCGAGATCGACGAATACACCAAGTTCGTCGGCATCTACGGTGCCCGCGGCCTCGCCTACATCAAGGTCAACGATGCGGCGCAGCCCAACGAAACAGGCCTGCAGTCGCCCATCGTCAAGAACCTGCACGAAACCGCGCTGCGCACCATTCTCGAGCGCACCGGCGCCCAGTCCGGCGACCTGATCTTCTTCGGTGCAGACAAGACCAATGTGGTCAACGATGCCCTTGGCGCCCTGCGCACCAAGCTCGGTCACGAAAAGGGCTTCGTCACCGGCGAAGCCTGGTGCCCGCTGTGGGTGGTCGACTTCCCGATGTTCGAATACGACGACGAGAGCAAGCGCTGGACGGCCTGCCATCACCCCTTCACCAGCCCGAAAGATGAGCACCTCGACCTGCTCACCACCAGCCCGGGCGAATGTCTGGCCAAGGCCTACGACCTCGCGCTCAACGGCTGGGAGATCGGTGGTGGCTCGGTGCGTATCCATCGCGCCGACGTGCAGGCCAGGGTGTTCGATGCGCTCAACATCGGCCCCGAAGAGCAGCAGCTCAAGTTCGGCTTCCTGCTCGACGCCCTCAAGTACGGCGCACCGCCGCACGGTGGCATGGCCTTTGGCCTCGACCGTGTAGTGACCATGATGGCCGGCGCCGAGTCGATCCGTGACGTCATCGCCTTCCCCAAGACTCAGCGCGCGCAGTGCCTGCTGACCAATGCACCAGGCGAAGTAGACGAAAAACAACTGCGCGAACTCCACATTCGTCTTCGGCAGAAAGTCGAGACGCAGGTCGAGGTCGGCAAGAGCTGATCCGGTCTGCACCAACGAAAAATGCCGCGATCCGATCGCGGCATTTTTTTGTGTCATGCGAATCAAACGCGCAACTCAGTGCATGAAGCGCTCCTCGGCGATGGCGTCAGCCACTTCGCCGGTCGGACGCGCTTCCTTCAGTGCGCGCTCGAAGACCTCCATCAGGTTGTCGTAAATGCCTTCGACGTGGCCCACCAGCGCAGCGCGGTCGAAGCCGATGCGCTCGTGGTAGACGTCGATGATGCCGCCTGCGTTGATCACATAGTCGGGCGCATACAGGATGCCTCGCTTCATCAGTTCGAGCCCGTGGCGCGACTCGGCGAGCTGGTTGTTCGAAGCGCCGGCGACGATTGAGGCCTTCAACTGCGGAATGGTCTGATCGTTCAGGATGGCGCCGAGCGCACAGGGCGCAAACACGTCGACATCAAGACCGAAAATCTCGTCAGGCGCCACCACGGTCGCACCGAGCACTTTCGCGGCCTCGGCCAGCGACTCGCGATGGATGTCGGTGATCCACAGCTTTGCCCCCGCCGCCTTCAGTTGCTGCGCCAGATCCAGCCCGACATGGCCCACACCCTGCACGGCCACGCGCAGCCCGTCGAGCGAATCACGGCCGAGCTTCGCCTTCACCGCTGCCTTGATGCCGACGAAGGTGCCATAGGCCGTCGCCGGAGAGGGGTCGCCGCTGCGGGTGCCGCCATCGGTCGGCTTGTCGACGATGCCTGACACATGCGAGGTGAACTGGGCCATGTACTTCATGTCTTCCACGCTGGTGCCGGAGTCTTCGGCGGCAATGTAACGGCCGTTCAGATTCTCCAGCGCACGTGCAAACGCCGCGAGCAGGGCCGGGGTCTTCTCGGTGCGCGGGTTGCCGATGATCACCGACTTGCCGCCGCCGAGCTTCAGGTTGGCCATGGCGGACTTGTAGGTCATGCCGCGCGACAGCCGCAGCACGTCGCGCACGGCCTCCTCTTCGCTGGCATACGGCCACATTCGGCAGCCGCCGAGCGCAGGCCCGAGGTTCGAGTTATGAACAGCGATGATCGCCTTCAGCCCGCTCTTGTCGTCGCTGCAGAACACGACCTGTTCGTGATCTGCGAAATCACTCAATGAAAATACAGCCATGGGGGTCTCCTTCCTTGTGTGGATGGTTGCATCACGACACACACCCTCGCTTGTGGTGCGGGCTGTGTCGTGATGCGGGGTGGTGGTAGATAGATTTATCGCGGCCCGGAACGTTCATGTCGTGTCCGGGCCTGGCGCACTGACGGGAAGGCTTAGCCTGCAATCACCGCAATCGTCTTGCGCGCCTTCCCGCCGACAGTTGCCGCGAGCGGCTGACGCGATTGAAACGCCGCAAGCAGTGCAGCCTCGCGCTTCCTGGCCTGTGCCAGATAGCGTTCGCGCACATGACCAAAGCCCCGGATCTGCTCCGGCAAGGCAGCGAGCTCGACCGCGGTCTCGTGGTTGGCGAGCTCCAGCCCGCGCAGCAACTCGTCGATCAGCTGCTCGTAGTCCGCAATCAGTTGCCGGTCGAGCTTGCGATCGTGGCTGCGCGCAAAGGGATCGAGCGCGCTGCCGCGAAGATGCCGGAACTTCGTCAGCATCCGCATCGCCTTGAGCATCCAGGGGCCATAGGACTTCTTCTGCAACTCGCCGCTCTGCGGGTCCTTGTCCGCCAGCATCGGCGGCGCAAGATGGAAGACCAGCGAGTAGTCACCTTCGAACTGCTCCTCGACGCGCTTGAGGAAGTCGCTGTCGGTATACAAACGTGCGACCTCGTACTCATCCTTGTACGCAAGCAGCTTGTAATAGCCGCGTGCCACGGCCTCGGTCAGCAGCGTAATGCCCGGCATCACCTGCGCCTCGGCAGCGCGCACGCGATCGACGAGCCTGGTGTAACGGGCTGCATACGCGGCATTCTGGTAATCGGTCAGCTGGGCCTGGCGACGGGCGATCACCTCGTCGACCGTGGTCGAGAGGGTATGGTGGGCAGCCTTGCCATGCTGCGGCTTCGCCGCCTCACTCACGGCATTCAGATCCACTGCGGCCCGACGCCCCCACTGGAACGCTGCCTTGTTTGCCGCCACCGCGGCACCGTTGATCTCAATCGCACGCAGAATGGCGTCGTCGCTCAGCGGCACCAGCCCCTTTTGCCAGGCATAGCCGAGCATGAACAGATTGGTGGCGATCGCGTCCCCCAGCAGGCTGGTCGCCAGACGGGAGGCATCGATGAACTCGGCCGCCTCGGCACCTACGGCCTCGACGATCTGCTGTTCCATCGAACCGGCCGGGAACTGCGGATCCGGCACTTTCACGGCATCGCCACTACGGGCCTGAGCCGCAAAGCCGCGCACGAACTCGCTGGTCATGGATTGATCGCGGTTGATCACGACCCGCGTGTGGTCGTTGCGCATCTTCGCCAGCGACTCGTCGCTCGCGGCCACGACCAGGTCGCAGCCGATCACGGCATTGGCTTCGCCAGCCGCCACACGCGCAGCAAACAGCATGTCCTGACGGTCGGCGATGCGCACATGCGACCACACCGCGCCGCCCTTCTGCGCCAGTCCGGCCATGTCGAGCACCGAGATGCCTTTGCCTTCGAGGTGGGCGGCCATGCCGAGCAAGGCTGCAATCGTCACCACGCCGGTGCCGCCGACACCCGTCACCAGAATGCCCCACGGCGCTGCAGTGGAAGGCAGTTGCGGGCGCGGCAAGTCATCCGTCCCTTGCGACGCACTGGCCTTGCCCTTGCGCAGCTTTCCCCCCTCGATGGTGACGAAGCTCGGGCAGAAGCCCTTGATGCAGGAGAAATCCTTGTTGCAGGAGGACTGGTCGATCATGCGCTTGCGGCCGAACTCGGTCTCCACCGAGCCCACCGACATGCAGTTCGACTTGTCGCTGCAGTCCCCGCAGCCTTCACAAACGAGGTCGTTGATCACCACCCGCTTCGCCGGATCGGGGAAGGTCCCGCGCTTCCTGCGCCTGCGCTTCTCGGCAGCACAGGTTTGATCGTAGATCAGCGCGCTCACGCCCGGCACCGTGCGCAGCTCGCGCTGCACCGCATCGAGTTCGTCGCGGTGGCGGATGGGAATGCCATGCGGCAGGTCGGACGGGCCATAGGCGCGCCCGGTACCGTCATTGACCACGACGATATTGTTCACGCCCTCCGCCTGGAGCTGGCGGGCGATGATGGGTACCGACAGCGTGCCGTCATGAGGCTGACCGCCCGTCATCGCCACCGCATCGTTATAGAGAATCTTGTAGGTGATGTTCACCCTTGCGGCCACGGCTGCGCGGATCGCCAGAATGCCCGAATGCATGTAGGTGCCGTCGCCGAGGTTGGCGAACACATGCGGCGTGCTGGTGAAGGGCGACTGCCCCACCCATGGCACCCCCTCGCCCCCCATCTGGCAGAAGGTCTGGGTGGATTCCGGCGACAGCCAGGTCGCCATGTAGTGGCAGCCAATACCGGCGAGGGCACGCGAGCCCTGCGGCACCTTGGTCGAGGTGTTGTGCGGACAGCCCGAGCAGTAGTGCGGTACGCGTGCAATCGACAGGCGCGGGCGCGCGAGCGCTGCTTCCTTGGCGTCGAAGAAGGCCAGACGCGCCTTGATCCGGTCCGAGGTATGGAAACGTGCGATGCGCGCCGCAATCACCCGCGCCACCATCGCCGGCGTCAACTCGCCCGCCGCGGGCAGCAGCCACTCGCTGTGCGGCAGAGCCCACTCGCCTTTCTCGTCGAACTTGCCGATCACCCGTGGGCGGACCTGCTCGTTCCAGTTGTAGAGCTCCTCCTTGAGCTGATACTCGAGGAACTGGCGCTTCTCCTCGATCACCAGGATCTCTTCCAGCCCGTCGGCAAACTTGCGCACGCCCTCGGCCTCGAGCGGCCACACCATGCCGACCTTGTACACCCGCAGACCGATGTCGGCCGCGATCCTGTCGTCGATACCGAGATCATCCAGCGCCTGGCGGACATCGAGGTAGCTCTTGCCGCTGGTGATGATGCCGAGCCGGGCATTGGGGCTGTCGATCACCGTACGGTTGAGCCCGTTGGCACGGCAGTAGGCCAGTGCGGCATACAGCTTGTGATGGAGCAGACGCTTCTCCTGCACCAGCGGCGGATCGGGCCAGCGCAGGTTGAGCCCGTCCTCCGGCAGCGGAAAATCGTTCGGAATTACGGTCCTGACCTTGAAAGGGTCGACATCGACCGAGGCCGAGGTCTCCACGGTGTCGGTCAGGGCCTTGAATGCGACCCAGCATCCGGAGTAGCGCGACAGGGCGAAACCGTGCAGGCCGTACTCGAGGTACTCCTGGATGCCGGCGGGCGCGAGCACCGGCATCATCAGCGCCTTGAACACATGCTCGGTCTGATGCGGCAGCGTGGACGACTTGGCAGCGTGGTCGTCGCCGGCAATCACCAGCACGCCACCGTGCTTCGAAGTGCCGGCCGCATTGGCATGACGGAACACGTCGCCGGTACGGTCAACGCCGGGGCCCTTGCCATACCAGATCGAGAACACGCCATCGTAGAGCGCGTTGGGGTCAAGATTTACCTGCTGCGTCCCCCACACCGCGGTTGCAGCCAGATCTTCGTTGAGGCCGGCCTGGAAGCGGATATGCATCGGCTCGAGATACTTCTTCGCCCGCCAGAACTCCTGGTCCACATTGCCCAGAGGCGAACCGCGATAGCCGGACACAAAGCCGGCGGTATTCAGGCCGGCCGCCTCGTCGCGCATGCGCTGCATCATTGGCAACCTGACCAGGGCCTGGATGCCGGTCATCCAGGCACGACCTTCCTTCAGGGTGTATTTGTCGTCGAGCGAAACCGGGGGCAGTGTATTGAGCATCATGTCTGTGGGGTCGTTGCGCCCGGTCGCCTGCGCTTGTGGCGCGACGCCCCGCCTGCGGCCCCTGTCTCCTTGTTGGTGGCGTTCTCGTGGGGTGCGCCTCATGAACCGACGCACGTACATGCTAAGGAGACATGCGAGAAAAATTTATCCTCATTTGGCGGCTTTCATGCACCTATAAGAAATATCTTTTCGCGTATCAGTAATTACTATCCATCCACTTCGCATCAGGCTCACGACCATGCGCGGAGAAATGACAGGGCTGACGGCCGGCAAGCGATGTCAAACACACGCCTGCTGCAGCCTTGCGCACTGCGCCACAAGTGCGGTGTCACCAAAAGAACAGAAGGAGACTTTCGTGAATCGAACCATCTCGGGCACCGCTTGCCTGCCCTTGCTGTTATTGTCTCGCCCCTTGAATATCTGCCAACAGGAGCGATGACATGGCAAAGACCCACACCCATGCACAGTGGTCCTCCCGGATGGGCTTCGTGCTTGCAGCCACCGGCTCCGCTGTCGGCCTCGGCAACATCTGGAAATTCCCCTACATGATCGGCCAGAGCGGCGGCGCCGCCTTCGTGCTGGTCTATCTGGCCTGTATCGCGATGATCGGACTGCCCATTCTCGTGTCCGAATGGATGATCGGCCGGCGCGGCCAGAAGAACCCGATCAACACCATGTCCGAAGTCGCAGCCGCCAACGGACGCAGCCGCAACTGGGCAGTCGTCGGTGCAACCGGCGTTCTTGGCGCGTTCCTGATCCTGTCGTTCTACAGCGTGATCGGCGGCTGGGCCCTGTCCTACATGGGCGACATGGCCAGTGGCAGCTTCAGCGGCATGGACAAGGACGCGGTTGGTGGCGCATTCACCGCCTTCCTGGCCGACCCCGGCAGCCTGCTGGTGTGGCATTCGGTATTCATGGCACTGACCGTGGGTGTTGTCGCCATGGGCGTTTCGGGCGGCCTGGAGCGCGCATCCAAACTGATGATGCCGGCGCTGGGCATCCTGCTCATGGTGCTCGTTGCCTACGGCACCACGACCGGCGGCTTCGGGGCGGCAGTTCAGTATCTGTTCAACCCTGACTGGAGCAAGCTCGACGGCAAGGTGGTCCTGGCCGCGCTCGGCCACGCCTTCTTCACCCTGTCACTCGGCATGGGCATCATGATGGCCTACGGCTCCTATCTCGGCCAGGACGTCAATCTGCTGCGCACCGCGCGCACCGTCGTGCTGATGGATACCGTGATCGCGATTGCGGCCGGACTGGCGATCTTTCCCATCGTATTCGCCAACGGCCTCGACCCCGCTGCGGGCCCCGGCCTGATCTTTGTCACCCTGCCGCTGGCCTTCGGCAATATCTCGGGTGGTCTGGTACTGGGCACGATTTTCTTCCTGCTCCTGACCTTTGCCGCGCTCACCTCGGCCATCTCGCTGCTCGAGCCTGTGGTGGAGCTGGTCGAAGAGCGCACGCCGCTCAGCCGTCTCGGCGCGACCGCGGTCGCCGGCATGGCCACCTGGGCACTGGGCATCGCAGCCCTGCTGTCCTTCAATGTGTGGGGAGATGTGCTGATCTTTGGTCTGAACATCTTTGACCTGCTTGATCAGCTGACCAGCAAGTTCCTGCTGCCCCTGACCGGACTCGGCGCGATCGTCTTTGCGGCCTGGTATCTCGACCGCGACAGCGTACGCAAGGAGCTGGGGCTTTCGGCCGGCGCCTTCGGTGTGTGGTCCTTCGTGGCCCGCTTCGTGGCACCGGCTGGCGTGCTGATCGTGTTCGTCAGCAACCTCTGAGCAAAAAAACAGGACGGCACCACACCGGTGCCGCCCACATTCAGCAGCCCTGCCCGCTCATAGCGGCAGGGCTGTTTCGTTCTTGATCTCGCGCAGCGCCACGCTCGAATGAGTGACGTCGATCTCGGGGATCTTGAGCAGGAAATTGTGCATGAAGGACGAAAACGCCTCCAGGCTCGGCAGATAGAGCTTGAGCAGACAGTCGGTCTCGCCAAGCAGTTCGTAGCACTCGACCACCTCGTTGCAGCCCTTGACCACCTGCTCGAAGCGGTCGAGCACATCGGCACTGTGCTGCTTGAGCTTCACCCGCACCCACACGCAGGTGCCAAGGCCGAGCTTTTGCCGATCGACCAGCGCAACATAGCCGCGGATCAGTCCGGCCTCCTCCATTTCCTTCACCCGCCGCCAGCATGGCGAAGGGGACATGCCGACCTTGTCGGCCAGCGCCTGGGTGCTGAGGGTGGAGTCTTTCTGCAGCAGCGAAAGAATGCGCAACTGGGTCTGGTCGAGTTTCATGCCATCCACTCTTGCACGCCCCGCACGGGGCACGATATGCGATGAAAACGCGCGGGCACCTTCAGCTGCGAAGCCCGCACGACGCTCAGATGACCTTCAGCAACTCGACCTCGAAGACCAGCGTCGCGTTGGGCGGAATCACGCCACCGGCACCACGCAAGCCGTAACCCAGCGCCGGCGGAATGGTCAGCTTGCGTTTGCCGCCGACCTGCATGCCCTCGACACCTTCGTCCCAGCCACGGATCACATGCCCCTTGCCGAGCGGAAAGTTGAACGGGTCGTTGCGATCCTTGCTCGAGTCGAACTTGCTGCCATCAGTCAGCCAACCCGTGTAATGCACCGAAACCATCTGCCCCTTGCTTGCAGTGTCGCCGCTACCGACTTCGATATCTTCGATGATCAGGCCGCTGGCCGTGGTGGTCTGGGTCATGCGCGTCTCCAGGCTGGAATGTAAAGGCTGGGATTCTAACTGTCCCGACGCCTGCGACTGGCAAACTTCTCGCGGAATTTCGAGACCTTGGGTGCAACAACGTACTGGCAGTAGGGCTGATCGCTGTGATTGGCGTAGTACTCGTGGTGCTCGACCTCGGCCGGCCAGAACGGCACTGAGCGCTCGACCCGGGTGACGATCGCGTGTGGGTAGATGCGTGCTTCCCCGAGCTCTTCGATCAGCGCAAGGGCGACGTGCAACTGCTCGTCGTCATTGACGAAGATCACCGAACGATACTGACTGCCGATGTCATTGCCCTGGCGGTTGAGCGTGGTCGGGTCGTGGATGACGAAGAAGATCTCCAGCAGGTCGCGGTAACTGACCTTTGCCGGATCGAACTCAAGCTTCACCACTTCGGCATGGCCAGTCGTGCCCTCGCACACCTGACGATATGCCGGCGCGTCGACATGACCTCCGGCATAGCCGGATGTCACTGACACCACGCCCTCAACCTCGCGAAATACCGCCTCAAGACACCAGAAGCAGCCGCCACCAAGAATGGCGGTTTCAAGCGTCGTGGGCTCCATCGTGTTCGTCATCGTTCATCCTCATGAAGTTCGGCAACAAGTCCTGCATCCGGAAGGCTCTTACCCGGCATCGCAAGCCCGCGATTTCCGGTCCTTCCAGTAGTGTGACCGCAGCACGGCAATTTCATTCGTGTCATCCGTCATCTGTCTGCAAGAATCAACGGAAGGAAAAAGTGTAGTAGATGTCGACCGCGTTGTCGGTACCACCCCGCGCGACCACCGACACCCGGCGCCCGAGCTGGTAGGTCAGCTTGACCAGCGACTCGGCGCCACCGAGGCTTTGTTCGAAGGACAGTACCAGATCAGAGCTCAGACGTTTACCCACGCTCAACACCTGCCCCGCCACGGTGGGACCACTGCTGATGCGCGAGCCGCTGCCCAGCACCCGGCTGCTCGCCGAACGCGAAGCGCTGTTGAGCTCACCCTGGCCAATCGAGAAGCTGTCGAAACCGAGACTGCGTGACAGCTCCTCGGTCATGCCGCCGCCACTGCCGCCGAGCAGGGCCTGCGCAGCCGGCACCAGCAGCGCCAGATCGGCGCCGCCGCTTGCATCCGGCGCACGGCCGAGCACGATCCAGGAGAGTTTTTCCGGGTCGGGCACCGCGGGGTCGGACACCAGCTTCACCTGCGGACGTCTGGCGCTGCCGCTGATCGACACCCCGGCCTCCACCTCCAGCCCCTTGCGCAGGGCGACGATATTCAGCCCCGGGTTGTCGACAGGCCCCTGGAAGTTGATCAGCCCGCGCTCGATGCTCAGGCGTTGACCATAGCCCTGATAACTCCCTCCCACAGTGGAAATGGAACCAACGGCATTGAGCGGCACCCCGGGGGCCATGCGCAATTCGAGCGCACCGGCGAGCCGGGTATCGACGCCCATCGCCGACAGGTAGAGCGCATCGCCAAGCTTTACCCCGAGACGCACGGTGAGCGCGAATCCACCCGGCGCAGACGGCTGACGACCAAGGACGACGACATCGTCTGAAAGACTGGGCGGGGGCGAATCGTCGATTGAGAAGAAGCCCGCATCGGCGCGAAAGTCCGCATCGAGGTCCAGCGAGGTCCAGGTCGAATTCGCACGCCCCTTACCCGACAGAATCAGCCAGCGATCCTCACGCTGCAGCAGGGGCAACCGGTCGGCCTCAAAGTTGAAGAGCCCCTTGCCCGATTCGAGCGCGATTTCGCCCGACGCACTGAGATGTCCGGGCGTTGCGGTCAGCGCCTCAAATGGCACCCGGCTGTCTCGCGGCTTCACCCGGTTGGCCGACACGAAGCGCAGCGTGGACAGGCGCAGGCGGTCGCGGTCGAAATCTGCAACGAGTTCGCCACCGGACAGAACCAGCCCCTGATCGACGAGCGCGAACTGCAGATCACGTCCGTTGATGCTTCCGCTGGCAACGGGCGCATCGGGCGTACCCGACACGGAGAACACCGCATCGAGGCTGCCCGCAGTCTCCACGTTCTCCCGCATCAGACGCCCGACCCAGGCAATGGAAGGCATTTTCAGGCGCGCAGACCCCAGCAGCGGGGACTTCTGCGCAAGCTGCCACGCGCCCGACTGGGTGCGTTCAGCCAGCGCGGTAAACGAGCCGGAGAGTTCTCCCAGTTCCGTTCCGAGCGCGCCGAGCGACAAGGCCAGACGATTACCACGCGCAATCAGCCGCGCTTCGAAGCTCTCGAGGCCAAGCCGGGTGCCGATCTCGCCGCTGACGACCAGATCGCCCGACTCGCGAAACAGGCGCGCTTCGCCCTCAACCGTTTCGGCCAGCCGCACATCCCACTCGGCGCCCAGCACCAGCGGGCCCGCCCCACGCCTCGGACGCCCTTCCGGGCGCGAAACCAGACCGAAGGCGAGGCCCGTCAGCGAGCCCTTGATGGCGCTGCCTTTTGGCGACCAGCGCGTCTCGTCGAGCCGTATCTGCCCCTTCTCTCCGGCTTCGAGCACCGCCGCGCCCAGACTCACCTCATCGCTGCCAAGCGACAACGCTGCAGGCGCCTGCAACTGCGAGACGAATCGCCCCAGGGTTTCCAGGCTCGACAGCGTTCCTTGCCACCTCGGCGGCGCGCCATCCGGCACCGTCAGCCCGCCCTCAAGCGCAAGACTCAGCTCGTCCGCCTCGGCGCCGTTCACACTGAGCTCAATGCGATGGCGATCGCGTCTGCCGTCCGCCGATATCCGTGCCGCCGACACCCAGTCAGCCTCAGCGCCCACCGCGCCGACGCCCGACACACCGACCGACAACGTGAATGGCCCATCAACGCCAGCGGCCAGACGGCCCTGACCGTTAAGGCCCCCAATCCTGACATCGCCCGGCAGACGCAGCTTCTCGCCGAAGAACTGCAGCGATCCGGCAGGTGCCTTGGCGCCGCCGGTGAGTTCGCCCTCGGCCCCCGCACGCCCGCTCAGTCCGTATCCGAGTTGAGCCAGCGCGGGCGCATCGACGGAAATCCGGAGGCGATCGGCAACACGCCCCCAGTCACCTTCCGCACGCAGGCGGTTACCGGCGAGGTCGAGCATGAGCGAAACATCCGAAAAGGACTCTCCGCGCACCTTGAGCCGACCATTCCCCGACAACGCACGCCCCTCGAACGCGCTGTTAAGCAGCTTGAACTGCGCTGACACCGCAGGCTCTGCAGCCAGCACGCCCTCGGCATCAAGGTCCAGATTGAGGCGCGCGACCGGCGCAGCAGGGTGGAACTTCCGTGGGTCGACCTGGCGCAATTGCCCGGTCAGCTTGAATCGCTGTCCCGCACCGGGCGCAGCCTCTGCCTCCAGCACCCCGCTTGCGTCCACTCGCGCATCGCCTGCGCTCAGCTTGACCGACGCGGTTTGTCGCGCTTCACTCCCTTCGGCCTCGACACGGCCCGCAAGCACCTGCTTCGGCAAACGACCGTCGATGCGTGAAGTATCGATGCCGGCAATCTCAAGCAACATCGTCAGGCGCCCAAGCCCGGCGCCAGTCCCTGAAACTGCCGCCTCAGGGACCGGCGCGGACTCGCCCGCGTGCGGCGTCCACGCCATTGCGCCGGCAATCTTTCCCGCGCCGGGCAGACGCACATCGAGTTCATCGACACGGGCGCCCTGCGCAGACCAGGCAAGCGTGCCGCCAAGGCTTTCAAGCGGCAGCCCCCCGGCATCAAGCGCAGCAGGACGCGCGTTGCGAATGGAGAACGGGCCGCTCAGGCTCAAGCCCTCAGTCGCAGCCGCCAGCAAGCGCGCATCCAGTCGCAGCAGCGCTTTGGGGGCGGAAGGGACGAACATGGATGGATCGAGCTCACCGAGCGCGAGCTCAAGCGCTCGCAAGGGCACGTCGGCAAACGGCGTCGCCTCGACCCGTCCCTCACCGCTCAGCCCGGCGCCATTCGCGCGCAGCTTGAGCACTGGCTCGGCCAGCACACCGTCGGCATCCAACTCAATGCGGTAATTGCGGGCCTCGGCTGCGAGCGCAATGCCCTCAGGCACCTGCCCGGCATCGATGCGGCCCTCGAGCGCAGCCCTGAGTTCGAGCGCGAAGGGCGCCTCGGCGTCGATCCCCCCCGTCAGGCTGAGCTTGCCGAACGGCAACGTTGCATCGAGTTGCTGCAAGTGGTGACGCTTGCCGTCGCTGTCGAGCGCAAGCGCGATAGCACTGGCGCTGAATACGCTGGCGGAGTCCGAAGACAGCGGCTCACCGGCCGCGACCTGATGAACCGTCAGCGATTCCACGCTGATGCGCGACACCTGCAGCCCGACCGGAAGGCGCAGATGGTCAGGCAGGCTCAGCGGAGGCGACGGCTCGTCGCTTGCGCGTGTGCGCACATCGAGCTTGCCGAGCGTAAGCTGCGAGACCACAACGCGGCGTGAAAGCAGGTCCCGTGGCGCCCAGTCCAGCTTCAGCGCCTCGAGTTCGAGCTCAAGATCGGGCATGCCCAAGGCGAGGTCATCGACTTCAAGCGGGCCGATCAGGCGCCCGCGAACCTCGCCCAGCGTGAGCACGTCCGGCGTCGCCGACCTGACGAGGCTGGCAACCGCCTTCAGACCGGACTCGGTTGCCAGCCCCCAGCCCAGCACTGCAAAAAGCCCGAAGACCGCAGCACATGCAATGGCAAACACGCGCCGCCAGAGACGGCGGGATTGCGGGAGATCTGCTGCGGGCTCGGGGTCGTTCATAGGCTAGCCAAACAGGGCGCGCAGCCCCTGACCCGGGTCGGGCACCCGCATGAAGGCTTCACCGACCAGAAAGGCATTCACACCCTTTCCACGCATCAGGCTCACATCCTCCGGTCGCAGGATTCCCGACTCGGTGACCACGATGCGATCAGCGGGGATGGCCGACAGCAGGTCGAGCGTGGTCTGCAAGGAGACCTCGAACGTGCGCAGATTGCGGTTGTTGATGCCGACCAGCGGCGTCTGCAACTGCAGCGCCTGTTCGAGCTCGGCACCATCGTGCACCTCGACCAGCACGGACATGCCGAGCGCGCTCGCAATCGACTCCATCTCGCGCATCTGCGCAAGATCGAGGCAGGCGGCGATCAGCAGAATGGCGTCCGCGCCCATGGCACGCGCTTCAAACACCTGGTACGGATCGACCAGAAAATCCTTGCGCAACACCGGCAGCGCGCACGCCGCCCGCGCCGCCTGCAGGTATTCCGGCGCGCCCTGAAAGAAGGGTCTGTCGGTCAGCACCGACAGACAGGCCGCGCCCGCCTGCTCGTAGGCGCGTGCGATCTCGGCAGGGCGGAAGTCCTCGCGGATCACGCCTTTGGACGGGCTCGCCTTCTTGATCTCGGAAATCACCGCAGCACTGCCCGCAGCGATTTTGTCGCGAATGGCGCCGACAAAATCGCGAGCTGCCGGTTGCGCTTCAGCCTCGGCGCGAATCGTGCCCAGCGGTTTGAGCGCGCTTGCCGCAGCGACCTCTTCGACCTTGACCGCGCAGATCTTGTTCAGGATGTCGCTCATCAGGCGGCCCCGAAACGACGTGTGTACTGCACGAATTCGTCCAGTTTGGCGCGCGCCGCACCGCTGGCAATGATCTCGCGCGCACGGACGATGCCATCGTCGATCGAATCGGCAAGGTTGGCGGTGTACAGCGCCACACCGGCGTTGAACACCACGATTTCGCACGCCGGGCCGGGCTCGTTATCCAGCGCACCCAGCAAGGTACGACGCGATTCGTCGGCATCTTCGACCCGCAGGTTGCGGCTGCCCACCATGGCCAGACCGAAGTCTTCCGGATGAATCTCATACTCGGTGATCTGATCGTCCTTCAGTTCAGCCACCAGCGTGCCCGAACCAAGGCTGACCTCATCCATGCCATCCAGTCCGTGCACGACCAGCACATGGTTGGCGCCGAGACGCTGCATGACGCGCGCCTGGATGCCGACGAGATCGGGGTGGAAGACGCCCATCAGGGTATTGGGCGCACCCGCCGGATTGGTCAGCGGCCCGAGGATATTGAAGATGGTGCGCACGCCCATCTCACGTCGCACCGGGGCGACGTTCTTCATCGCGCTGTGGTGATTGGGGGCGAACATGAAGCCGATGCCTGTCGCCTCGATACACTCGCCAACCTGCTCCGCGCTCAGCGCCAGGTTCACGCCCAGGGCTTCGAGCACGTCTGCGCTGCCCGACTTCGACGATACGCCGCGATTGCCATGCTTGGCCACGCGCGCACCGGCGGCTGCCGCCACAAACATGGTCGCGGTCGAGATGTTGAAGGTGTGCGTGCCATCGCCACCGGTGCCGACCACGTCCAGGAAGTGATCGTGCGGCGGGTTCACCACCACCTTGGTGGCCAGCTCGCGCATCACTGTCGCCGCAGCGGTAATCTCGCTGATGGTCTCCTTCTTGACGCGCAGACCGGTCAGGATGGCAGCGGTCATCACCGGCGAGATCTCGCCAGCCATGATCTGGCGCATCAGGGACAGCATCTCGTCGAAGAAGATCTCGCGGTGCTCGATCGTGCGCTGCAGCGCCTGTTGGGCAGATATCATGATGTTCGTCCTCATGTCGGTCAGGCCGCAGCCGGCAATGAATCGCCGCGGTCGAGGAAATTCCGGAGCAGGTCGTGCCCGCGCTCGGTCAGAATGGATTCGGGGTGGAACTGCACGCCCTCGATATCCAGCGTCTTGTGGCGCACGCCCATGATCTCGCCATCGTCCGTCCAGGCCGTCACTTCAAGACAGTCAGGCAGGCTTTCGCGTTCAATGGCCAGTGAATGATAGCGGGTGCAAATCAACGGATTGGGCAGCCCCCGGAACACGCCCTTGTCGAGATGATGCACCGGCGAAGTCTTGCCGTGCATCAGGCGCTGGGCGTGCACGATGCGGCCACCGAAGGCGGCACCGATGCTCTGATGCCCCAGGCAGACGCCTAGAATCGGCAGTTTGCCGGCGAACTCGCGGATCGCCGCCACCGAGATGCCGGCTTCGGCCGGGGAGCATGGCCCGGGCGAAATCACCAACTGCGCGGGTTGCATGGACGCGATCTGCTCGAGCGTGATCTCGTCGTTGCGGAATACTTTCACCTTGGCGCCCAGTTCGCCGAAGTACTGCACCAGGTTGTAGGTGAAGCTGTCGTAGTTGTCGATCATCAGCAGCATGTCAGTCGTCCTTGTCAGCCTTGAGTATCCAGGCCGCCTTCGGCCATCTCTGCCGCCCGCAGCATCGCACGGGCCTTGCTGTGGGTTTCCTGCCATTCGGCCTCGGGGTCGGAGTCGGCAACGATGCCGGCACCCGCCTGCACGTGAATCTGCCCATCCTTGATCACCGCAGTGCGGATCGCGATTGCCAGATCCATGTCGCCATGGAAGCCGACGTAGCCCACTGCGCCGGCATAGATGCCACGCTTGACCGGCTCAAGCTCGTCGATGATTTCCATCGCCCTCACCTTCGGCGCGCCCGACACCGTCCCGGCGGGGAAGGTCGCGCGCAGCACGGCGAGCGCGTTGAGCCCTTCCTTGAGCTTGCTTTCGACGTTGGACACGATGTGCATCACATGCGAATAGCGTTCGACGGTGAATTGCTCGGTGACCCGCACCGTACCGGTTTCCGACACCCTGCCGGCGTCGTTGCGGCCGAGATCGAGCAGTTGCAGATGCTCCGCGCACTCCTTCTCGTCGGAGAGCAGATCCTTTTCCAGTGCCAGATCCTCGGCCACGGTGGCGCCGCGCTTGCGCGTGCCGGCGATCGGTCGAACGGTGACGTTTTCGTCCTCGAGTCGAACCAGGATCTCGGGAGAAGACCCGACAACATGGAAATCCTCGAGATTGAAGTAGAACATGTAGGGCGACGGGTTCAGCGAGCGGATCGCGCGGTACAGCGCCATCGGGTGCGCAGCAAACGGTTTGCTCATGCGCTGCGACAGCACCACCTGCATGATGTCGCCGTCGACGATGTACTGCTTGGCACGGCGCACCGCGTCCTTGAACGCCTCCTCGCCGAAACTCGACTCCGCCGGGGCCGAGGCCGCGCGGGCTTCGACCGGGATCTGCACCGGCGCACGCAGTCGCCCAAGCAGATCCTGCAGGCGCTTCTGCGCACGCTTGTATGCACCGGGCACCTCGGGCTCGGCATACACCACCAGGGTGAGCTTGCCGGTGAGGTTGTCGACGATCGCAATTTCTTCCGACAGCAGCAGCAGGATGTCCGGGGTACCGAGCGTGTCCTTCTTCTCCGTCTTCGACAGCCTGGGTTCGATGTAGCGCACGGTGTCGTAGCCGAAGCAACCCACCAGGCCACCCGCAAAGCGCGGCAGATGCTCGCGCGGCGGCACCTTGATGCGGTTCATGAACTCGGCAACGAAATTGAGCGGATCACCGTAATCGCGACGTTCGACGAGGCGATTGCCTGTCAGCAGCAGCGCCGAACGGCCATAGACCTCGATACGGGTGGGCGACGAAAGCCCGATGAAGGAGTAGCGCCCGAAGCGCTCACCGCCCTGCACCGACTCCAGCAGGTAGGTGTAGGACTCATTGGCGAGCTTCAGGTAGATCGACAGCGGCGTGTCGAGATCGGCAAAGGTCTCGAGCGTGACCGGAATGCGGTTATAGCCCTCGGCGGCCAGGGCGTTGAATTCTTGTTCGAGCATGGGAGCTCCACTGGGAACGGGTTTGATTCGGACGGGGCACTGCAGGCGGGTGGCGGGTCAATCCGGAGTCCGGGGCAACCGGCGACCCGCAAGGGGTTCGCGTTATTTGTGGCCCACAGGCCAACGCCAGCCGGTCCGCCACGAAGGCTGGAGGCTGAGAGCAAAGGCCGGAGCGAGGGGCGAAACCCTGTGTGCGTGCGTCACGATTCGATCTGAAGTGGAGATGTCTGACGAGGCGAAAAAATTCATGGGCGGTCGATGTGATCCAGCACATGAAGTGCGTTCGATAGTAGCCCATCGCATTCGATACTGTCCACCGGCATGCCTTCACTATAGCCGTAGGTCACCAGAAGCACCGGCATCCCCGCGCCACGGGCGGCAAGCGCGTCGTTCTGCGAGTCCCCGATCATCAAGGCCTCGGCGGCCTCAACCTGCAGCAGTTCGCAGGCGTGATGCAGCACCGCAGGGTCGGGCTTTTTCACTGGCAGCGTGTCGCCACTCACGACCGCATCGAAGTACGCGCTGAGCCCCATGCGCTCGAGCAGCGGCAGGGTGAAGTCCCCCGCCTTATTGGTCACGACGGCAAGCTTGAACCGGCTCTCGCGCAAGGCATCCAGCACCTCGGTAACGCCGGGGTAGATGCGCGTCGTGCGCCCATTGACCAGCGCATAGTGCTGCCGGAATACGGCCATGGCCGTCTCGATCTCCGCCTCGGTCGCGTGCGCGTTCTCGGTCATGCAGCGGCGCACGAGGTTGGGCAGGCCCTTGCCGACAAAACTGTGGATCTCGTCCTGGCTGCGCGCCGGCCGGGACAGCTCGGCCAGCATGAGGTTGGCCGCCTCAGCCAGATCGCCGATGGTATCGAGCAGGGTGCCATCGAGATCGAACAGCACTGCCCGCGGCGAGAATCTCCGCCCGCTCATGCCTGCACCGTTGCCAGTTCGGCACGCAAACTGCCGATGATCGAGTCGTAGCGATGGGCGTCGGCGTCCTTGCCTGCACCGAATACCGCCGAACCGGCGACAAAGGTGTCTGCACCCGCACGCGCGATCTCGGCGATGTTGTCGGTTTTCACGCCACCATCGATCTCGAGCAGGATGTGGCGTCCGGTTTCGGCCTCGTAGGCGTCGAGTCGCGCACGCGCGGCACGCAGCTTGTTGAGCGTCTCGGGGATGAACTTCTGCCCGCCGAAGCCCGGGTTGACGCTCATCAGCAGGACGACGTCGATCTTGTCCATGACGTGATCGAGGTAGTGCAACGGCGTGGCGGGGTTGAACACCAGCCCGGCCTGACAACCCGAGTCGCGGATCAGACCCAGGCTGCGATCGATATGCTCTGAGGCCTCGGGGTGAAAGGTGATGATGTTGGCGCCGGCCTTGGCAAAGTCCGGAATGATCCGGTCGACCGGCCGCACCATCAGGTGCACGTCGATCGGCGCCGTGGTCACCGGCCGGATCGCCTCGCACACCAGCGGACCGATGGTGAGGTTGGGCACGTAATGGTTGTCCATCACGTCGAAATGGATCCAGTCGGCACCGGCGGCAACCACATTGCTCACTTCCTCGCCCAGTTTGGCGAAGTTGGCGGAAAGCAGACTGGGGGCGATGCGGAACATTGGCGGACTCCGGAAACGGTTCGAAGCCCGGATTCTAACCGGCGCCGGCAGGATCGTGCCGGCGCCGTTACTCGGAAACGGTCAGCGCACGCAGACCTTGCGCACCTGCTTGAGGTCGGTAATGCCCGCCAGGATCTTCTCGAGACCGTCCTGGCGCAGGGTACGCATCCCCTCGGACAAGGCCGCACCAAGCAACTCCGCAACGCGCGCACGCTCCTGAATCATCTGCTTGATCCGGTCCGAACCGAGCATCAGTTCGTGAAGCCCGAGCCGTCCCTTGTAGCCCTGGGTGCATTCGACACACCCTACCGGGCGGTACAGGGTGAACTTGCCTTTTTCATGCGCATAGGCGGTTCGCCAGTGCGCCAGGACCGCCTGTCGGGCCGCTTCCGGATCGGCAATGAATGCGGGCGTCGAGTGCATGTCGGCACAGTATTCGTCGAGCAGGAGCCCGATCTCGGTCTCGTCCGGTTCGTACGCTTCCTTGCAGTGCTTGCACAGGCGCTTGGTCAGCCGCTGCGCCAGCACGCCAAGCAGGGCGTCGGAGAAGTTGAACGGGTCCATGCCCATGTCGAGCAGGCGCACAACGGATTCCGGCGCGCTGTTGGTGTGCAGCGTGGAGAACACGAGGTGGCCCGTAAGCGACGCCTCGATACCCACAGAGACGGTTTCCTCGTCCCGCATCTCACCCACCATGATCACGTCCGGATCGGCACGCAGGAAGGCCCGCATCATGGTCGCAAAGTCGAGCCCGGCCTTGCGATTGACCTGAACCTGGCGCAGACCTTTCTGGGTGATTTCGACGGGATCCTCCGCAGTCCAGATCTTGGTCTCCGGAGTGTTGATATGGCCCAGGATGGAGTGCAGCGTGGTCGTCTTGCCCGATCCGGTCGGACCGCACACGAAGAAGATTCCGTAGGGCTTGGCCACCGCGCCCTTGAGCATTTCCAGGTTTGCGGGGGTCAGACCAAGTTCGTCGAGCGGAATCGGCTCGCTGTTGGCCAGCACCCGCATCACCACATCCTCGAGGCCGCCTGCGGTCGGAATGGTGGCCACGCGCAACTCGATGTCGAGCGGCGCGTACTTGCGGAACTTGATCTTGCCGTCCTGCGGCTTGCGACGCTCGGAGATGTCGAGATCGCACATGATCTTGATACGGGTAACGAGCGGATTCCGGTAGCTCGCCGGCACCTCGATATACGGCACCAGCGTTCCGTCCTTGCGGAAGCGGATCTGGGTCTTCTCCTTGCCCGGACGTGGCTCGACGTGAATATCGGAGGCGCCCTGCTTGTAGGCGTCGATGATGATCTTGTTAACCAGCTTGACCAGTTCGTTGTCAGCTGCCGCATTCACATCATCGGAGAAAATCCCGTCGTCACTTTCCTCGTCGAGATCGGACAGCAGGTCATCCACCGAACTGGCGTCCAGCGACGGCTCAAAGAACTGGTTGACCGTGCGCTCGAACTCGTCGCGGGTGGTCACCCTGAAGGCGAGCCGTTTCTTGGGAAACACATTGTGCGCAATTCGCGAAGTCCGGATCTGCTCCGGATCGACCGCCATGATCACGACACCTTCGGTGGTCTCCTCCAGCGGCAGCCAGTGGTTCTGCTGCACGTACTCGCGCTTCAGATTGCGCAAGAGATCGATCGGCTTGACCCTGTCAGCGTTGAACGGCTCGTACGGCACCCCGTAGAAGCGCGAAGCTGCAGCGCCGATGTCCGCATGGGACAGGTCAAGCGTTCCGATGAGCAGGGGCTCGACCGGCGCGCCGCTGTCGCGAGCATCACGGGTGACCTCGGCCAACTCTTCGGCAGTGATCAGACCGTCGGCGACCAGCGCATCGAAACGCGAGCGCAGTTGCGCCGGTGGCGCCGAGATATGGCGCGAGAACGCGACGCCCAGCGTCTGCGTCAGGCCGAGCAGACCTTCCTCCGCAATGGCCGAGAACGGCCCCTCCGAATTATGGTTGATCAACTGGATCACGCCCCGACGCGCGCCGCTTTCCGGATCGTTGATCGCGGCGGCCAGCATCTCTCGGGCACGAAAACCGGTGGTGTCATCGACTTCATGGCGAAACTGCAATTCGGGCGAGATGGCCTTCAGCGCCGCCGTGTCATAGACGTCCGCAATATTGACGGTTTGCCCGGTCAGCGCGACAAATCCGGCAATGCTGTTCTCGGCAATCGGCAAACGAATGTTCTGTACCGAATGCAGCCCCGTCTTCACCTTGGTCGAAATGGACTCGCCCGATGCATCCACCGCATAGATCGAAAGTCGTGCCGCATCGAAAAGCTGGCAGATCTCTTTCGACAGTTCCAGGATGATTTCATCGATATCATGCGTGGCATGAACGCGGTTGGTGATTGCCTGCAAGCCCTTGAAAAAGGCGAGGCGACGGGCAACTTCGCTGGAAGCCGAAAGCTTTGTGCTCATCAGTGGACGTCTGCGTATGTGAGTTGGTGCGTCCCCATTCTACCGGCCTGCCGGAGAATCTGTGTTCAGAACTCGAGTATCTGACCCTGAACGAGTGGCTTAGGTTGCAGGCGCCCCCGCCCGGCCTCGATCTGCGCCATGATGCGCGCCCCCTGGCCGGGCTTCAGATGACTGATGAAGACCTCGGGTGAAACCGAAAGCTCCTCGAGCATGGCGACGAGCATGCTCGGACACAGATGTCTTGAGGCCATCGCCAGACCGCGCTGCTCGTCGGAAAACGCGGTCTCGATGATCATGTGCCGCAGCGCCGGGAGTGCGTTGATCGCCTCGATCAGCTCCGGACAATACGCCGTGTCGCCCGAATAGAGCAGCTGCGCGTCGCCGCTGTCCAGGGCATATGCGACCGCGGGCACCGTGTGATGCGCAGGCAGCGCGGTGATGGTGCGCGTTCCCAGACGCACCGACTCGCCCACCTTGAGCGGCTGAAAGCGCAGGAACGGTCGATGGCGGTCGGGAATCGAGGTGAAGTCTGGCCAGATCAGCCAGTTGAAGATATGCGAACGCAGGATACGCAAGGTTTCCGGGGTGGCATAGACCGTGATCGGATAACCGCGCTCCTCACCCACCGAATCCACCAGCAGGGGAATCGACGCAATGTGATCGAGATGCGAATGCGTGATGAAAATATGATCGATCTTGCGCAGCGCATCGAGCTCAAGATCGCCCACACCGGTCCCGCAATCGACCAGGACATCGTCGTCGACGAGAAAGGCGGTCGTCCGCGCAGTCTCGCCGCCAATTCCGCCACTGCAGCCAAGCACCTGAAGTTTCATCAAAAGTTCTTACCCGGACTCACGAGCATTGCACCGATTGGCCTCGCCACCCCCTGGATCATGCCAAACCTTAGCAGGCGACAACCGGGGGGCATATGGCAAAAATCACGGCATGCCCGCAGCCCTCAGGTCTTGAGAAAAAACTCCATCTTCACGCCAGCAATCTCGATGATGTCGTGATCGCCAAGTCGGTGGGCCTGGGCATCCAGCGTGCGGCCGTTGACCGTCGGAAAGCTCGCACCTTCTACATGAGTGATGAAATATCCATGCGGCCGCCGGGTGATGACCGCAACCTGACGCCCCGGCTTGCCAAGCGTGGTCAGCGACTTGCTTAGCTCAAGCTCACGGCCGGCGTTCGCACCACTCAGGACCTGAATGACCCCGAGGCGATCGAGCGGAGGCTCCGCAGGTGCGCCATGCTCCAGTGCGTCGGCTGGCAGCACCTGGGTCCGGATCGCACTGCCGTCACGCGCGCCCGGCGTAACCGGAACCGACTCCGCTGCGGACGCAGCAGACGTCATGTCGAATGGCTTCAGTGCAGCCGTGTCGACCATCTCGGAGGCAGAGAGGCCGGGCTGCGAGGTGTCGGTCAGAAACTTGAGACGATATTTTCCGAGCTCAACCACGTCGTTGTTCTGCAGAACATGCTTCTTGATCGGCTGCCCATTCACGTAGGTGCCGTTGGTACTGTTCTGGTCCTCGAGGAAGGCATCGTCGAGGATGCAGGTGATCACCGCATGGTGCCCACTGATCGCAAGGTTATCAATCTGAATGTCATTGTTCTGCTTGCGCCCGATGGAGGTTCGCTCCTTGTCGAGCACGATTTCCTTGAGCACCAGCCCATCCATGCTAAGAATCAACTTCGGCATTGCCTGCACCCATCTATCGGTTGGCGCGCCCAGCGCGCAGAATCCTCACAATCATGCCGTCAGCCGGCAAAGCGCGCAATGATGACGGACACATTGTCGCGCCCGCCATGGGCAAGCGCGGCGTCAACCAGCCCCTGAGCCACCTCATCAACTGAACCTGTCGCACCGAGCAGACGCGCAATTTCACGCGCATCGAGCATGTCGGTCAAGCCGTCCGAACACAGCAGAATGCGGTCCTTGTCCGCAAGCGCATGCATGCCAACGTCGACGACCACCGTCGGCGCCACGCCAAGGCCTCGCGTCAGCAAGCCCCGATTCGGCATCTGCATGGCCTCGTGCCGAGCAATCAGGCCCGCATCGACCTGCGCCTGCAGAACCGTGTGATCGCTCGTCAGCTGTTCGAGCTCGCCATGTCGAAGGCGATACAGGCGGGAGTCCCCCACGTGCGCACACACCAGCGCGTCCCCGGCCACGCATGCCGCCACCATCGTTGCCCCCATCCCGCTCAGATCTGCGTTGGCCGCACCCGCCTGACGAATCGCCTCGTTGGCTGCGTTCAGCCCCTCGCACAACACGTCGGCCAGGGCGTTCGCCTCAAGATGGGCGCCATCCGCACTGCGCTGCAGATACTCAAGGACGGTACGAACCGAAAGCGCCGAAGCCACATCGCCGCCCTGATACCCCCCCATGCCATCCGCCAGCAGGAGCCAGCCATTGTTGGCGTCAATACAGATGGCATCCTCATTCCTGCGCCGAACATGCCCGACATGCGACAAGCCCGCATACTCGAAACCGGATGTGTTCGCTGTCACGGGGGAAAGCCGCACTTCGGGCTCAGACATCGTCGCTGGACTCCTTCAGATCGTTGGGGGCACCCCATGAACGGCAATTCATACCGCCATTCTAGACTGTCCAGTCACCCGGCCGGCAGCGCAAAAAAAAGCGCCGGACTCGCCGGCGCCTTTTTCAGTCATCGTCTGCAGACGATCAGAGCATTGCCTTGAGCAGCTTGGCCATCTCGGACGGGTCGCGCGTGACCTTGAAGCCACACTCTTCCATGATCGCGAGCTTGGCATCGGCCGTGTCGGCGCCGCCGGAGATCAGCGCACCGGCGTGACCCATGCGCTTGCCTGCCGGCGCCGTGACGCCAGCGATGAAGCCAACGATCGGCTTCTTCATGTTGGCCTTGCACCATTCGGCAGCTTCAGCTTCGTCCGGACCGCCGATCTCGCCGATCATGATGACCGCATCGGTATCAGGATCGTCGTTGAACATGCGCATCACGTCGATGTGCTTCAGACCGTTGATCGGATCACCACCGATACCGACAGCGGAAGACTGACCCAGACCGATCTCGGTCAGCTGGGCAACAGCTTCATAGGTCAGCGTACCGGAGCGGGATACCACGCCGATACGACCCTTGCGGTGGATGTGACCCGGCATGATGCCGATCTTGATTTCGTCAGGCGTAATCAGACCCGGGCAGTTGGGGCCCAGCAGCAGGGTTTCCTTGCCGCCGGCAGCAACCTTGGCCTTCATCTTGTTGCGCACTTCCAGCATGTCGCGAACGGGGATGCCTTCGGTGATGCAGATTGCCAGATCGAGGTCGGCTTCAACAGCTTCCCAGATCGCGGCAGCAGCACCTGCGGGCGGCACGTAGATCACCGACACGGTAGCGCCGGTTTCAGCAGCAGCGTCCTTCACCGAACCGAAAATGGGGATGTCGAAAATGGACTCGCCCGCTTTCTTCGGGTTTACGCCGGCAACGAAGCAGTTCTTGCCGTTGGCATATTCCTGGCACTTCTCGGTGTGGAACTGGCCCGTCTTCCCGGTGATGCCCTGGGTGATGACCTTGGTGTCTTTGTTGATCAGGATGGACATTCAGACTCTCCTTACTTGACCGCGGCCACGATCTTGGTGGCAGCATCCGCCATCGTGTCGGCGGTGATGATCGGCAGACCCGACTCGGCGAGGATCTTCTTGCCGAGGTCTTCGTTGGTGCCCTTCATGCGCACCACGAGCGGGACGGAGAGGTTCACTTCCTTGGCTGCAGTCACCACGCCGGTGGCGATGGTGTCGCACTTCATGATGCCGCCGAAGATGTTGACCAGGATGCCCTTGACCTTGGGGTTCTTGAGCATGATCTTGAACGCTTCGGTCACCTTCTCGGCCGTGGCACCGCCACCGACGTCGAGGAAGTTGGCCGGCTCTGCGCCGAACAGCTTGATCGTGTCCATGGTGGCCATCGCCAGACCGGCGCCGTTCACCAGGCAGCCGATGTTGCCATCGAGGCTGATGTAGGCCAGATCGAACTTGGACGCTTCGATTTCGTCAGCATCTTCTTCGTCGAGGTCGCGGTAGGCCACGATTTCCGGATGACGATAGAGGGCGTTGGAGTCGAAGTTGAACTTGGCGTCGAGCGCCTTCACGGTACCGTTGCTCTCGTGGATCAGCGGGTTGATCTCCGCCAGCGACGCATCGGTTTCCATGTAGCAGGTGTAGAGCTTCTTCAGCGCATCGACCGCATTGGCGATCGAGCCTTCCGGCATGCCGATACCCTTGGCAAGCTCGGTGGCTTGCGCGTCGGTCAGACCGACTGCGGGATCAACGAATACCTTGAGAATCTTCTCGGGCGTGCTGTGAGCGACTTCCTCGATGTCCATGCCGCCTTCAGACGAAGCCATCATGGCAACGCGCTGGGAAGCACGATCGGTCAGTGCGGCGACATAGTATTCGTGCTGAATGTCAGCGCCTTCCTCGATCAGGAGGTTGCGCACCTTCTGACCTTCCGGCCCGGTCTGATGAGTGATCAACTGCATGCCGAGGATATCGGTCGCATATTGACGCACCTCATCGAGCGACTTGGCGAGCTTCACGCCACCGCCCTTGCCGCGGCCGCCGGCGTGAATCTGGGCCTTCACCACCCAGACCTTGCCACCGAGCGTTTCCGCTGCCTTGACCGCGTCGTCGACGCTGGTGCAATGAATACCGCGCGGCGTCACAACGCCGAACTTTCTTAGAACTTCTTTTGCCTGATACTCATGAATCTTCATGATTGCCCTTCGATCGAAGTCGTGGCGTATGGGTCGCCGCGAGCAGGTTGATGGGACGCTTCGGAGCTTCGCTCCGCGACGAACGCCGTCTCCCTCGACCGACGCCCACCGCTCTAAGCCAGACCGACTGCGCCTGACCTGTCTATTGGCTCGCCCGCTGCAATGCGTGGTAACCGCAAGAACGCCAAATTATAACCGTTTTTCCGCAACGCACAGGCGCGCGTATGCCTGCCCGCTATGCAGCGGGGTCTCCGCGACGGTACCACTTGGGATAATAGCGCTGCACTGCCGCAGACGACGTTTCAAGCGCGTGGCAGCGGTCGAGCTGGAAGGGCTTCTCTTTCGTCTCTTCGTTGTCGCGCCGGAAGGTCGCAAAGGTCTGAATTGCAGCAGTCGGCAGGGACAGCAGCAACTCGGTGATATGCGTACAGCCACTGACGTCGGAAAACATCTCCCCCACGGTTCGTCTGAAGCCCCGCACAAGATTGAGCCCGACCAGCCTTTCATATACCGGACCAATGGTGTCGCAATAGCCGGGATAAGGCACGCCATCCGAGCACGCCGCGGCGGCGATGATATTGAAGCCCTCGTCGAAGGTCACCCGGACCCGCATCAGATGCACGGGGACGCCCGCAGGCCGAACCCCGGAAGCAATCGGGTAATCGAGATCCTTGATGTCGGTCAGACTGGCATCGAGCTCGAGCATTCCGTCTTCGCGGAGAAAGCCTTCGACTTCGATACGTCTGGTGTGTGCGCGCTGACGCGCGACGGCAGGCGTTGGGAGCGGCATGATTACGTACGGCATCGTATGGATCCTGCAGTTTAACCCAAAGGCCAAGGCATCCGTGACGCCCACCCCTCCGCCGTTTCAGCCAAAACAGCACGACCAGCGAATTAATTCCGCACAATCGGACAACTTCGCTGGAATACCGCTCGATTGTCTGATAAAAACAGCGACATGATTTCACGCAACCGCCGGGCAAGCGGAAAATGACAATAAGACGGACTCCGATCGCGACCCTTATCGCCAGCCTTACCCTGGCAGCATCTCCCATCGCTCAATCGGCGGTACTGGGCGACGTCGTTTCGCTGTCAGCAATTGGTGCGCCCCTGCGGGTCGAAATCGGGCTCCGCGACGGCCGCCCGGGCGATGCCGGCGCCTGCCTCAGAATCGTGTCCGCGCAGGAAGCAGGCAATGGCCTGCCCTCGATCAGGCGCGCCCGGATCAGCGCCGTGGGCAGCGGTCGCGCAGCCCGGATCGTGCTCTCTTCGCCGGACACCATGGACGAGCCCGTTGCACAGCTGACAATCGAGAACGTCTGCGAGACACGGCTGCGGCGCACCTACACGCTGCTCTTCCCGTTTGCCGGCACTCCGGTTGCAGCGCCGCACGCAAGCGCAGCCGCCACGCAGCCCCGTACATCGGGCAGGGCGGCAGCAACGGCTCAGCCTCCCTCCGGGGGCAGCGAATGGATCAGCGCCCCGGGTGAATCACTGACCGGAATTGCACAAACGCTCTACCCCAGAAACAGCGCCGCACAGCGCCGTTTCGTGCGCGATGCGGCGAAAGCCAACCCCGCGCTCTTTCCTGACCTGGCCTCGCGCAGCCGGCAATTGGTGCCCGGCACGCAATTTGTCGTGCCGAGCCTTGCAGCCATCTCGCGCAACAGCCCGCCGCCTCCGCAGCGCGCTGCCAGCGCAACGCCCCGCGCCGACCGCCCGGTCTCGACCGAGGCCCGCAGCGAACCTGCACCTGGCCCGGTAAGCGGCGACCGCCTCATCGTTGCGCCCGAGGAAGCAGACAACCGGTCTGCGCCGCCCCCCACCGCAGCCCTCGGAGATCGCAGCGGGGAGATGTCCGGCCTCGAACGCAGGGAGCAGGAAATCTCCACGGCGATCGACCGCAGCATCGTCACCCAGATGGAGCTGCTGGCCCGCATCAAGGAGCTCGAGCAGATCCAGACCCGACTGATGGAGCAGGCCGGCCGCATTGGCGTTGCACCACCACCTGTCGTGGAGCCCCCTCCGACGCCCCCGCGCATTGAACCCGCGCCTCAGGAACCCGCGCCGGCTTCCGACGACTGGATGCGAAACGCGGCACTCGCACTCGGCGGCCTCGGCATTGCGGCACTCCTGTTCCTGCGCTCACGCCGCAGGGCAGAGGAGGCGCCTGCGGCAGAACCCCGCCTCGCACCGGCACCTCAGACCCCGCCACGACCGACAGCAGATGCAGAAGCACCGGCCTCCACCAGCACGACAGATGAGTTCGATGCACCGCTGACACAGATTCCCGCACCGGCCGGCGTACTACCACTGGAGTGGGACCATGAGCCTTCCGGATTCGGCTCCACCGAACTGGCTCCGCTTGCGGAAGAAGAGGAAGTCGAAGAGCACGACTCTGCGATCGAACTGGCAGAGATCATGATGAGCTTTGGCCGCGTCCACGGCGCGGCCGAAACACTGGCTGACTTCATCCGCAACAACCCGAAACAGGCCGTCACGCCATGGCTGAAGCTGCTTGAAGTCTATCGCGCGGCCGATCTGCGGGCCGAGTTCGACGGACTTGCCCGCCAGCTGAACAAGACCTTCAACGTCAAGACTGTCACCTGGGACAATTTCGACGAAGCCCGCCGCGCTCCGGACACGCTCGAAAAGATGCCTCACCTGGTCAATTCGCTGCAGCAACTCTGGGGCACGCGCGAGTGTCAGGCGTTTCTGAGAAGACTGCTGCGCGACAACCGCGACGGCACCCGTCAGGGCTTCCCCCTGAACGTCATCGACGACATTCTGTGTCTCAGTGCCATCCTCGAGCAGCAACTCGGCCCCTACCGCCCCACCCACGACGAGCTCGAGGACAACGGGCCGCAGACCGAGCGCCCGCCCGAGAACAGCTGACCGGACTCAGACCGGATTGGGCAGATCGAGAAACGTTGCCTGCAATCCCAGGCTGTCCGACAGGTAGATGGCCATCGCCATCGGACCGTAGCGCTCCGTCGCATGATGGCCGGCGGCGATATAAGGCACACCGGACTCGCGGGCAACATGCGTGGTCTGCTCCGAGATTTCCCCCGACACATAGAGGTCGGCGCCAGCCTGAACAGCCTGCTCGAAGTAGCCCTGCGCACCGCCGGTACACCATGCAATCCGTTTCACCTTGCGCTCAGCGTCGCCCACCAGCAAGGGCTCACGCCCGAGCCTGGCAGCAACCGCAGCCGCCACGTCGGACGCTGACATACCCTCTGTTTCCGGCCTGCCGATCCAGCCCAGGTCCTGTTCCGCAAAGCGCCCCTCGCCTACCCAGCCCATGATTGCAGCCAGTTGAGCGTTGTTACCCAGTTGCGGATGCACATCGAGCGGCAGGTGGTAAGCAAGCAGACTGATGTCGTTCTTCAGCAGCGTGGACAGGCGTCGCTTGCGCATGCCGGTGATACGCCCATCCTCGCCACGCCAGAAGTAGCCATGATGAACCAGCACGGCATCATAGTCGCCCGCGACCGCCGCATCGAGCAGCGCCTGGCTCGCCGTGACGCCGCACAGCACACGGCTCACCTCCTCGCGTCCTTCCACTTGCAGCCCGTTTGGGCAATAATCGCGCAGCCGCGCGACCTCGAGCAATTCATCCAGATGGTTTTGCAAAGCGCTGAGCTGCATGCCGTCTCCACTCATTTTCACGTTCAACAGGGCGACCCTTCCGGCCGGAAATCGCCTCGAAATCGAGCAACATTATGCGCCGCCTGTGGCTGATCTTTGCGCAGGCCGTGACTGCAAGCGTCGCGGTTCTGTTCGTCCTCAACACCCTCAAGCCGGAGTGGCTGCGAAACACAGCTCCGGATGCAGTGGTGGCCATTCTCGAAGCACCGGCGAGCGAACCCGGTGCGCGTGCTGCTGCGGGCTCGTATGCCGAGGCCGCGCAGCGCTCGATGCCTGCCGTCGTTCACATCTACACGACCAAGGCTGCGCGCGCATCGCGCCACCCCTTGCTGAACGACCCGGTGTTCCGCCACTTCTTCGGCGACCGTCCCGACGAAGGAAGGCAGCAAAGCTCCGGGCTGGGCTCCGGCGTCATCGTCAGCCCGGACGGTTTCATCCTGACGAACAACCACGTCATCGACGCCGCAGACGAGATCGAAGTGGCCCTCAATGACGGGCGCCAGTACTCCGCAAGCGTGATCGGCAGAGACCCCGAAACCGACCTCGCCGTTCTTCGCATCACGGCCGACGCCCCCCTGCCCGCAATCACCCTCGCCCGCGGCGACATGCTTCACGTTGGCGATGTCGTGCTTGCCATCGGCAATCCTTTCGGTGTCGGCCAGACCGTCACCATGGGCATCATCTCGGCACTTGGCCGCAGCCACCTTGGCATCAACACCTTCGAAAACTACATTCAGACCGACGCTGCCATCAATCCCGGCAACTCGGGTGGTGCGCTGGTCGACAGCACGGGCAACCTGGTGGGCATCAACACTGCCATCTACTCCCGGTCTGGCGGATCGCTGGGCATCGGCTTCGCAATCCCCATCTCGATCGCGCGCAACGTCCTTGAACAGATCGTTGCCACCGGCGAGGTTACCCGCGGCTGGGTGGGCGTGGAGATTCGGGAGATCACTCCCGAGCTTGCGAGTTCGTTCGGACTGCAGGGCACGGAAGGCGCCCTGATCGCCGGCGTGCTCAGAGGCAGCCCTGCAGAACAGGGCGGTGTGCGTCCGGGCGACGTTCTCGTCGCCGTAGATGGGAAGACCGTTCAGGACCCGAAAGCCATGCTTGAACTCGTTGCGGCCCTGCCACCGGGCAAGACTGCTTCGTTCCGGGTGCGCCGCTCGGGCAAGGATGTAGATCTGACTGTCGCCGTCGCGCGCCGCCCCATCCCGCAGGCTGCACGCTAGACGGTCAGCGTGTCTTACTTGCCCTCGCGCTCGGCGTCCTCGATGCGGTCGAGCTCACGGTCCATTTCGACCGCCGTTGGCGCAACGTAATCGGGTTCGGCCGCGGGCTTGGAGATCATGTTCGCGAGCATGATGCCCAACTCGTAGAGCAGACACATCGGGACGGCAAGCATGAACTGCGAAATCACGTCGGGCGGCGTAATGATTGCCGCAATGACGAAAGCCCCGACAACCACGTAAGGCCGAACTTCCCGCAGTTTGGCAACTGTCACCACGCCCGCCTTGACCAGCAGGATCACCGCGACCGGCACCTCGAAGGTCAAGCCGAAGGCAATGAACATCGACATGACGAAGGAAAGATACTGTTCGATGTCTGGCGCCGGGACGATGCTCTTTGGCGCAAACTCGGCAATGAAGCGGAACACCGTTCCAAATACGAAGAAGTAGCAGAACGCCATCCCGATCAGAAACAGCAGCGTGCTGCCGGCAACCAGCGGGATCGCGAGCTTGCGCTCATGTGCATACAGCCCTGGCGCCACGAAAGCCCAGGCCTGGTAAAGCACCACGGGCAGCGCCAGCACGAAAGCCACCATCATCGTGACCTTGACCGGCACGAAGAACGGCGTCACCACCCCGGTCGCAATCATGTGCGTACCTTCGGGCAGCGTATCCATCATCGGCTTGGCCAGTACGTCGTAGATCTCGCCCGCCCAAGGCATCAGGCAAATGAACACGATGACCAGCGCAACCATCGCCCGCAGCAACCGGTCGCGCAACTCGACCAGATGCGCAATGAAAGTTTCCTGCATTTCGCTCATGCCTTGTCCACCGGTAAGGGCTGACGAACCGCGGGATCGAGCCCCAGCTCGAGTTGCGAAGTCGACTCTGCCGAGCCATCTGCCACGGCGGCCTGCTCACCTGGCGCCGCCTGCTGCTGCGCGCCTGTCGTCGCAGCACCATCGCTGGCCGGCTCTGCTCCCGGCAGCGCGGCCTTCACCTCATCCACCGTCTTGCCCAGCCCGGATTCGAGACTGCTGACCTGCTCACGCACCGAAGTTTCCATTTCGTGCGCCTGCTCCTTGACCTGCTCCTGCAGCTTCTTCAGCTCTTCGAGCTGCATTTCACGCTGGATGTCCGACTTCACGTCGGAGACGTAGCGCTGCAGCCTGCCAAGCAGGTGGCCTGCAGTTCTTGCCACTTTGGGCAAACGCTCGGGCCCCACCACGATCAGCATCACAACGCCGATGACAACGAGTTCCGAAAAACCGAAATCGAACATTTTTCCTGGCCCAACGCGAAAAGAAGGGGCGCTCGTGCGCCCCTGCGTCGCGGGTTAAATGCGTTTCAGGAGGAGGACTTCTCGACCTTCTCGCGCGCCTCGCCCTCGATCGTCTGACCGGTGGCGATCTTCTGCTTGTCAGACGCGTCAGCCGAAGCGTCCGCCTCCTTCATGCCTTCCTTGAAACCTTTTACCGCACCGCCCAGATCCTGACCGACGTTACGCAGTTTCTTGGTGCCAAAAACGAGCATGACGATGACCAGAACGATCAGCCAGTGCCAGATACTGAATGAACCCATACCGCTCTCCTTAGTGCTTCAACATGGGCGGTAGCGGCTGCGGCCCGCCCACAATATGAACGTGAAGATGATACACCTCCTGCAAGCCCACCCGCCCGGTGTTCACAATGGTTCTGAACCCGTCCGTGCAGCCTTGTTCCCGAGCGATGCGCGATGCGACCACCATCAGGCGCCCCATCACGGCCTCGTGACCGAGCTTAAGATCGGCCATTGATGCAATATGAAGCTTTGGAATCAAGAGGATATGAACTGGCGCGGCGGGTTGAATGTCATGAAACGCCAGCACCAGATCGTCTTCAAATACTTTGCGCGCGGGGATCTCCCCACGCACAATCCTGCAAAACAGACAGTCAGTCATGAGGCGCGGCTCAGGCAGTACGAGACTTCTTCTCGTCGATGCCAGACACCCCCTCCCGACGCCGGAACTCGGCAAGAACATCATCCACCGACAGACCGAAGTGTGTCAGCAGCACCAGCGAGTGGAACCAGAGGTCAGTCACTTCCCACACCACGTGGAGCATGTCCTTGTCCTTGGCGGCCATGATGGTCTCAGCCGCCTCCTCGGCCACCTTCTTGCAGATGGCGTCGGTACCCTTGGCATACAGACTGGACACGTAGGACGAATCGGGATCAGCCTTCTTGCGCTCGGCCAGTGTGGCCGCCACGCGATGGAGCACTTCGATGTCGATCATTGGTAGATATCCTTCGGGTCTTTGAGAACCGGTTCGACGGCCTCCCAGCGGCCATCGGCGAAAAACTTCTGGAAGAAGCAACTGTGGCGACCAGTGTGGCAGGCAATGCCGCTCACCTGTTCGATCTTCAGCAGCACGACGTCGTTGTCACAATCGATGCGAATTTCGACCACCTTCTGCACATGGCCCGACTCCTCGCCCTTGTGCCACAGCTTGCGCCGCGAACGTGACCAATAGACTGCCTCTCCGGTCTCGGCTGTGCGCTGCAGCGCGTCACGGTTCATCCACGCAAACATGAGCACATCGCCACTGGACGCTTCCTGAGCGATGACCGGCACCAGCCCGTTCTCGTCCCACTTCACGTCGTTGAGCCAGCGGTTGTTATTGCTCACAGCCGTACCTCGATCCCATGTGAACGCATCAACTCCTTGGCTTCGCGCACCGTGTGCTGGCCAAAATGAAAGATGCTGGCAGCCAGTACTGCGTCAGCTCGACCGGTGGACACGCCCTCTGACAGATGTTCGAGCGTTCCGACACCACCGCTCGCAATCACCGGAATGCGCACCGCGTCGGATACCGCCCGGGTCAGGCCGAGGTCGAAGCCCGCCTTGGTGCCGTCGCGATCCATGCTGGTCAGCAGAATCTCGCCGGCGCCAAGCGCCTCGACACGTTGCGCCCACTCGATTGCGTCAAGCCCGGTGTTGTTGCGGCCACCATGCGTGAACACCTGCCACTTTCCCGGTGCCGTCTGCTTGGCATCGATGGCAACGACGATGCACTGACTGCCAACCTTGCTGCTGGCGTCATGCACCACCTGAGGATTGTTCACCGCGGCGGTATTGATACTGACCTTGTCGGCCCCCGCATTGAGCAGGCGCCGCACATCCTCGACCGTACGCACGCCGCCACCAACCGTCAGCGGGATGAAGACCTGATCCGCGACCTGTTCGACTACGTGCAGGATGATATCGCGGGCATCCGAGCTCGCCGTGATGTCGAGAAACGTGATCTCGTCCGCACCCTGCTCGTCGTAACGCTTGGCGATCTCGACCGGATCCCCCGCGTCACGCAGTTCGACGAAATTGACGCCCTTGACCACGCGGCCGGCACTGACGTCGAGACAGGGAATGATGCGTTTTGCGAGCATTCAGTCGGCCTGGCCGTTGAGTTCGTCCGCACGGGCCTGCCCGGCGGCAAAATCGAGCGTGCCTTCGTAGATGGCACGACCGGTAATCGCGCCCATCACGCCTTCCTCCTCGACGGCACACAGCGCATCGATGTCCGACAGCGCAGCCACGCCACCGCTGGCAATCACGGGAATCCGCAGCGCCTGCGCCAGGCGCACCGTCGCCTCGATATTCACGCCCGACAGCATGCCGTCACGTCCGATGTCGGTGTAGATCACCGACTCGACACCGTAATCTTCGAACTTCTTTGCCAGGTCGATCACGTCGTGCCCGGTCAGCTTGGACCAGCCATCAACCGCCACCTTGCCGTCCTTTGCGTCGAGACCGACGATGATGTGCCCTGGAAAGGCACTGCAGGCGTCGTGCAGAAAGCCGGGATTCTTGACCGCAGCGGTACCGATGATGACGTAGCTGATGCCATTGTCGAGATACTGCTCGATGGTATCGAGGTCACGGATTCCGCCCCCGAGTTGCACCGGAATGTCGTCCCCCACCTCATTGGTGATGGCGCGGATGGCGCCGCCGTTCTTGGGCTTGCCGGCAAAGGCACCGTTCAGGTCGACAAGGTGCAGACGACGTGCGCCCTGTTCGATCCAGTGCCGCGCCATGGCAGCAGGGTCTTCAGAGAAGACGGTGGCATCGTCCATTTCGCCTTGTTTAAGGCGAACACAATGACCGTCCTTGAGATCGATGGCGGGAATGAGCAGCATACCGGAATAGAGACAGTGAATTGATGGGTGACGGGTCGCAGGTCAGGGCGCCCAGCGAATGAAATTCGACAGCAGGCGCAAACCGGCCTGAGCGCTTTTCTCGGGATGAAACTGAACCGCAAAGATATTAGCCCGAGCCACCGCACTGGTAAAGCGCCGTCCGTACAGGGTTTCCGCAGCAGACACGGCGGGATCCGACGGTGACACATAGTAACTATGGACGAAATAGAAGCGCTCGCCGTCGGGAATGCCCTCCCACAGGGCATGCTCCCCGCCTTGCCAGACTTCGTTCCAGCCCATGTGCGGCACCTTCAGCCGGGCGCCATCCGCCCCGAGCATGTCCGCATCGCGAAAACGCACGACCTCGCCCTCGAACACGCCAAGCCCGGGCACGTCACCCTCTTCGCTGTGTTCGAACAGCATCTGCTGCCCAATGCAGATCCCGAGAAAGGGCTTGGTCGCAGCGGCTGCGAGCACCGCCGGACGCAGGCCGCGCAGATCAAGCTCGCGCATGCAGTCCGGCATCGCCCCCTGGCCGGGGAAAACGACGCGGTCGGCCGCAGCCACGACTGCAGGATCGCAGGTCACGTGAATGCGGTGGCCCGGCGCCACATGCTCAACAGCCTTGGCAACGGAGCGCAGATTGCCCATGCCGTAATCAATGATGGCCACGGTGGTCATCGTTTCAATGCTCGCGTAAAGGGATGGAAAAGGAATGCGTCAGAAAATCAGAGCGCGCCCTTGGTTGAGGGGATGGTACCTGCAGCGCGTTCATCGCGCTCGGCAGCCATCCGCAAAGCGCGGGCGAAAGCCTTGAAAATGGTTTCGCACTGGTGATGTGCATTGTCACCACGCAGATTGTCGATATGCAGCGTCAGACCTGCGTGATTGACGAAGCCCTGGAAGAACTCGCGAACGAGATCGACGTCGAAATTGCCGATCCGCGCCCGGGTGTAGGTCACGAAATAGTGCAGGCCGGGGCGACCCGAGAAATCAACGACGACCCGTGACATTGCTTCGTCAAGCGGCACGTAGGCATGTCCGTAGCGACGCACGCCTTTCTTGTCGCCAAGCGCCTTGGCAAAGGCCTGGCCGATCGTGATACCGACGTCTTCCACCGTATGGTGGTCGTCGATGTGGGTATCGCCCTGACAACGCACGTCCAGATCGATCAGCCCGTGGCGGACAATCTGGTCGAGCATGTGATCGAGAAAGGGAACCCCGGTTTCGAGTGTGCCCTTGCCCGTACCATCGAGATCGATGCGCACGGAAATCTTGGTTTCGAGGGTATCGCGAGTGACGTCGGCTTGCCGCATGGACATTAAGCTACTGCAGGTGGAGGCATGGAGAGCCATGATACCATCGCTCGACGAATTCCACCCGACCCCTCCTGCCCCGCGGAAAACCCACGCATGAGCCGTTTCTGGAGCGCCGTGACACACGGCCTGACCCCCTATGTACCGGGCGAGCAGCCCAAGATTGAAAACCTGGTCAAGCTCAATACGAACGAGCATCCATATGGTCCCTCACCGAGGGTGCTGGAGGCGATTCGCGAGGCGACGTCAGACACCCTCCGGCTCTACCCCGACCCCAATGCCGACCGGCTGAAAGCCGCACTCGCGGCACGCTACGGCGTTCGCCCCGAGCAGGTCTTCGTCGGTAACGGCTCGGACGAAGTGCTTGCACATGCGTTCCAGGGTCTGCTCAAGCATGAGCTGCCGCTGTGGATGCCCGACATTTCCTACAGTTTCTACCCGGTCTATTGCGGGCTGTACGGCGTCGAGTCGCGGATCGTTCCGCTGACTGAAAGCCTGCAGATCGATCCGGCAGACTATCTTCCCGACGGTGAGCGCCGGGCAGGTGCGATCATTTTCCCGAACCCCAACGCGCCGACCGGCAGCGCGCTGCCGCTCGAGGCAATCGAGCGCGTCGTTGCAGGAAACCCGGACGCTGTCGTGCTGATCGACGAGGCTTATGTGGATTTCGGTGGTGAAAGCGCTATTGCGCTGGTAGACCGCTACCCCAACCTGCTGGTGTGCCAGACCTTCTCCAAGAGCCGCTCGCTGGCAGGCCTGCGGGTCGGCTTCGCGATCGGACATACGGACCTGATTGCCGGACTGGAGCGGGTCAAGAACAGCTTCAACTCCTACCCGCTCGACCGCCTCGCGCTTGCTGGGGCCGAGGCCTCGGTTGAAGACGACGCCTACTTCCTTGAGAGCTGCCGCAAGGTGATTGCCACGCGCGAGGCGCTGGTCGTCAGGATGCAGGCACTCGGCTTCGAGGTGCTGCCATCAGCCGCCAACTTCATTTTCGCCCGCCATCCGCAGCGCGACGGCGCCGAACTGGCCGCGGCCTTGCGCCAGCGCGCCATCATCGTGCGCCATTTCAAGGCCCCGCGCATCGACCAGTTCCTGCGCATCACGATTGGCACCGATGCACAGTGTGAAATGCTGGTCAGCGCGCTGGGAGAGATTCTCGCCGCCTGACATAACACGAGGCCCCGGCGCGCTTCTCAAGCGCACCGGGGCCTCGGGCAAAATCTGGCGAAAGCCGGAAAATCAAACTTTCAGCCGCATCTCCGCCGAGCGCGCGTGAGCCTGCAGGCCCTCACCATGCGCGAGAATCGACGCAACCTTGCCCAGATGCTGGGCACCCGCCTCGGAGATGTGCACGATGCTGGTCCGCTTCTGGAAGTCATACACCCCCAGCGGTGACGAAAAGCGCGCGCTGCGCATGGTCGGCAACACATGGTTGGGGCCGGCGCAGTAATCGCCAAGCGCCTCGACCGCCCAGTGACCGACGAAGATCGCACCCGCATGGCGGATGTGATCAACCCACTGCTCGGCGTTGTCCATCGACAGCTCAAGGTGTTCCGGTGCGATGCGGTTGGCGATGGCACACGCCTGCTCGAGACTCTCGACATGAATCAGCGCACCGCGATTGGCCAGCGATTTTGCGATGGTCTCCTGTCGCGGCATCGTCGGCAGCAGGCGGTCGATCGCATCGTGCACCGCGTCGATGAAGCCTGCGTCGGTGCACAACAGGATGGACTGGGCGAGCTCGTCGTGCTCGGCCTGGGCGAAGAGGTCCATGGCCACCCAGTCAGCATGGCCACTGCCATCAGAGATGATCAGCACCTCTGATGGCCCGGCCACCATGTCGATGCCCACCGTACCGAACACCCGCCGCTTGGCCTCGGCAACAAAGGCATTGCCCGGCCCGACAATCTTGTCCACCTGGGGAATGGTCTGCGTGCCATACGCCAGCGCAGCAACCGCCTGCGCACCGCCAATCGTGAACACCCGATCCACGCCGGTAATCGCTGCGGCTGCCAGCACCAGCGGATTCTGCTCGCCGCCCGGCGTCGGCACGACCATGATCAGCTCGCCAACACCGGCCACCTTGGCCGGAATCGCATTCATCAGCACCGAACTGGGATACGAGGCCCGTCCGCCTGGCACATACAGGCCAACGCGATCGAGGGGCGTCACCTTCTGCCCGAGGCGGGTTCCATCGGCCTCGGTGTACTCCCAGGAATCGGCCTTCTGGCGCTCGTGGTAGACACGCACGCGGTCGGCGGCCACACGCAGCGCCTCGCGCTGCTCGACAGCCAGGCCATCGAGCGCCGCATGCAGCGCGGACTTCGGCAGTTCAAGCGCCGCCATCGAGGCCACATCGAGGCGATCGAATCGTTTCGTGTACTCGATGACTGCCGCATCACCGGTCGCGCGCACCGCGCGCAGAATTTCGGTGACGGCGGCATCGATGCGGTCGTCCGCGGATGCCTCGAACGCGAGCAGCGCATCAAGTACCGAGAGAAATTCCGGCTCGCGCGCGTCGAGACGGCGAATGGGTGTCTGGCTCATGGTAGGCCTCAGGGTTTGACCGCGCCTGCGAAGGCGTCGAGCATCGGCTGGATAAGTTCGCGCTTGAGCTTGAGCGAAGCCTGGTTGACGATCAGGCGCGAACTGATCGGCATGATGTCTTCGACTTCCTCGAGATTGTTGGCGCGCAGCGTGCCGCCGGTGGAGACCAGGTCGACGATGGCATCGGCCAGACCGACCAGCGGCGCCAGTTCCATCGAGCCGTAGAGCTTGATCAGGTCAACATGCATTCCCTTGCCGGCGAAATGCGCCTTGGCGGCATTGATGTACTTGGTGGCGACGCGGATACGACCGCCAGGACGGATTGCCGCCTCGTAGTCGAAGCCTTTCTGCACCGCCACACACAGGCGGCAGCGTGCGATGTTGAGATCGAGCGGCTGATAGAGCCCTGCTCCGCCATGCTCGATCAGCACGTCCTTGCCCGCGATGCCAAGATCGGCCGCGCCGTACTGGACATAGGTCGGTGTATCGGTCGCACGCACGATGACCAGACGCACATCCGGACGATTTGTGCCGATAATGAGCTTGCGCGAGCTTTCGGGATTGTCGGTCGGGACGATGCCGGCTGCTGCCAGCAGCGGCAGGGTTTCCTCGAAGATACGGCCCTTGGACAGGGCGAGGGTGATGCTGGACACGGTTCTGACCTTGCTGAATCGGGCCCGTATTGTAACCCGCCAAGGCTTCTGTTAGCCTCACACGGAATGGCTGAACCGCGACAGCGGCTCGGCCATTTTCTTTGTCTGCTCGACCATTTTCCTTTTTGTCATCAGGAAACGATCATCATGAAACCCGAGATCATCCTCTCAACGCAGGACATGGACAGGCTCGAAGGCCTGCTGTCCGCCCCCGCCGCACGCAGCAGAAGCGATCTCGATCCGCTGCGGGCCGAACTCGATCGCGCCGATGTGCGCGAGACGGAAGACATGCCGGACGACGTCATCATGATGAACAGCCGCGCACGCTTCCTGGAAGAAAACACCGGCCGTGAATACGAGCTCACGCTCACCTACCCGCGCGACGCCAGCGCCGAAACCAGCCACGTGTCCATCTTTTCGCCTGCGGGCAGCGCGTTGATCGGCCTCGCGACCGGCCAGAGCATCGACTGGACAACACCCGACGGGAAGCCGATCCGGCTGAAGGTACTGGCCGTAAAACAGGCCGCAGCAACGGCGCAGCCGTAAGCGAAACATCCGGCGCGCCCTGACGGGCCGCGCCGGTGCAGGCGTCTTCAGTTCAGACGACGCACGCGCGCGCCGAGCGCCGCCAGCTTTTCCTCAAGTCGTTCGTAGCCGCGGTCGAGATGGTAGATGCGCTCGATCGTGGTCTCACCATCCGCTATCAGCCCGGCAATCACCAGACTGGCCGACGCACGCAGATCGGTCGCCATGACCGCAGCGCCCTGCAGACGCTCGACCCCCTTGACCACCGCCGTATTGCCGTCGATGCGGATGTCTGCACCGAGGCGCTGCAGCTCGACCGCATGCATGAAGCGGTTCTCGAAAATGGTTTCGCGGATCATCGCGACACCGTCCGCCACGCAATTGAGCGCCATGAACTGCGCCTGCATGTCGGTGGGAAAGGCGGGATAGGGCGAGGTCCGCAGGTTGACCGCCTGCAGGCGCTGAGGTGCCTTGAGGCGAATCGCATCGCGCTCGGTCTCGACCTCGCAACCAGCATCCATCAGCTTGTCCACGACGGCATCGAGGTAGGCCGCAGACGTTCCCGTCAGCCGGACATCACCGCCGGTCACAGCTGCCGCGCACAGATAGGTGCCGGTCTCGATGCGGTCGGGCATGATCCGGTGCGTCGCGCCGTGCAGGCGCTCGACCCCCCGGATGCGGATGACGTCAGTCCCCGCGCCGGAGATGCGGGCCCCCATCGCCACCAGGCAGTTGGCGAGATCGACGATCTCGGGTTCGCGCGCCGCGTTCTCGATCACGGTCTCGCCATCAGCCAGGCAGGCCGCCATCATCAGGTTCTCGGTACCGGTCACCGTCACCATGTCGGTGAACAGTCGTGCGCCCTTCAGGCGCGGCACTCGGGCATGCACGTAACCATGCTCAACCGTCACCTCGGCACCCATCGCCTGCAGCCCCTTGATATGCTGATCCACCGGGCGTGCGCCGATGGCACAGCCGCCGGGCAGGCTGACGCGCGCCTCGCCGCAGCGCGCCACCAGCGGCCCCAGCACAAGGATGGAGGCACGCATGGTCTTCACCATCTCATAGGGTGCGACCGGATTGTTCAGGCCGGCAGCCTCCAGCGTCGCGGTGCCGCCATCGATGCTGACCTTCACCCCCATCTGCCCGAGCAGGTCGAGCAAGGTGCCGATGTCCTTGAGTTGCGGAACATTGGTAAAGGTGACAGGCTCCGCCGTCAGCAATGCCGCACACAGGATCGGCAGCGCCGCGTTCTTGGCACCGGAGATGGCTACTTCACCAGAGAGGCGGAACCCGCCTTCAATCAACAGCTTGTCCATGATCTTCGCTTACAGTCCCAACTCGACGCGCGCCTCGGCCCATTTGGCCGGGGTATAGGTTTGCAGCTGCAGGGCATGGATCTCGTTGCCCATCAGCTTGCCCAGCGTGGCGTAAACGGCCTGGTGCTGGCGCACCTTGAGCTGGCCCTCGAAACTCGCGCTGACCACGATCCCGCTGAAATGCACACCATCATCACCGTCGATGAGGACGAATTCGCAGGGGAGACCCTGCTCGATCAACCGCTTGACTTCACTTGCCTCGAACATTTCCAGACTCCTCTCAGGCGCGCAACTTGTAGCCCCGTGCGAGCATCGCCAGGGTCAGTACCGCGACAAAAACAAAACACCCGCTCACCACGCCGAGGCTGAGCCAGGGCGACACGTCGGACTGGCCGAAGAAGCCGTAGCGGAAGCCGTCGATCATGAAGAAGAACGGGTTGGCATGGGACACGTCCTGCCACAGCTGCGGCAGGGAATGAATCGAATAGAACACGCCCGACAGCATCGTGAGCGGCATGATCAGGAAGTTCTGAAACGCGGCAAGCTGATCGAACTTGTCCGCCCAGATGCCGGCAATGACGCCGAGCGAACTGAGAATACCCCCGCCCAGCACGGCAAACACGATCACCCACAGGGGCGCGGCCATATGCAGTTCGACAAAGGGGATCGAGATCAGCAACACGCCGACGCCGACGAACAGACCACGGAAGGTCGAGGCGATCACGTAGGCCGCATAGAAATCGCGATACGACAAGGGCGGCAGCAGCACGAAGATGATGTTGCCGGTGATCTTGCTCTGTATCAGCGAGGACGAGCTGTTCGCGAAGGCGTTCTGCAGCAGCGACATCATCACCAGACCGGGCACGAGAAAGGCGGTATAGGCGATATCGCCGTATACCGTGACGTGACGATCCAGCACATGGGAGAAGATGAGCAGGAAGAGCACCGCGTTGAGCACCGGCGCCATGACGGTCTGGAAGGCCACCTTACGGAAGCGCAACACTTCCTTGTAGAGCAGGGTGCGAAACCCCATCCACGGGGCGTCCTCACCAGACACGATCTGCTGTGGGCGCTCAGACACGATGCATGACCTCAATGAAAACCCGTTCCAGATCCGGCTCGCCGAGATGCATCTCGGTCACGCCTGCATTGCCTTCACGCAGACGGGCCAGCAGTTGTTCGACATCGGCGAAGGCATCGAAGGGGAACTCGATCCAGCCGCCCTCCACCGCATGTCCGCCAAGCACGAGCGCGACTTCCGGATGTGCGACCTTCACCCGCATGGTGTGCGTTGCAAAGCGATTGAGCAGGTTCTGCGTCGTATCGAGCGCGACCACCTTGCCCGCCTTGAGCATGGCGATGCGGCCACACAGGGTCTCTGCCTCTTCGAGATAGTGCGTGGTCAGCACGATGGTATGACCGTCCCGGTTGAGCTTGCGCACGAACTGCCACAAGCCCTGGCGCAACTCGACATCGACGCCCGCGGTCGGTTCGTCGAGCACGATCACCGGCGGGCGATGAACCAGCGCCTGCGCCACCAGCACCCGGCGCTTCATGCCGCCGGACAGGGTCCGCATGTTGGAAGCCGCCTTGGCCGTCAGATCCAGGCTGGCGAGGATCTCGTCGATCCAGTCGTCGTTGTTGCGAATGCCGAAATAGCCGGACTGGATGCGCAACAACTCGCGCACGGTGAAGAAGGGATCGAAGACCAGTTCCTGCGGCACCACACCGAGATTGCGCCTGGCCTTGCGATAGTCGCTCACGACATCGTGGCCCATCACTTCAAGCTTGCCAGTATCCGCACGCACCAGGCCGGCCAGCGCGGAAATCAGTGTTGTCTTCCCGGCGCCGTTCGGCCCCAGCAGGCCAAAGAACTCGCCCTGCCGGATCTCAAGGTCGACGCCGCCCAGCGCCTGCAGGCGCCCGTACTGCTTGGTCACGGACGAAATCCGGATTGCGGGAACAGTCGTCGTCATGCTCAGCCGGCAAGCGGCAGGACTTCGTCCAGACCATAGAGTTCGATCAGACTTTTGAGCCCGTCAGGCATGCCAGTGACACTCAGTGTGTTGCCGCGCGCCTTCAAGCGGCGCAGCCACTCCAGCAGCAAGGCCAGGGCAGCGGAGTCCGCTTCGGTGACGCCCGCGAGGTCGACGACACAGTCGCCCTCGGGAAGAGCGCGATCGATCAGTCCGGCAACCGTCCGCATGGTCAGCGCACCGTCCATGCGGACAACGGATGCTTCAGCCATCAACTGCCCGCCTGAGCGCTCACGAGCGAACTGTTCTTCGCCTCAAGTGAACGAATCAGACCATCGATGCCGTTACTGCGAACCTCGGAGCCAAAGCTGCCCCGATAGTTGGTTACCAGGCTCACGCCGGCCACCACCACGTCGAACACCTTCCAGCCCGTGCCGGTCTTTTCCAGCATGTAGTCGATGCCGATGGGCTGCGCCCCCGGCTGACGCACCTCGGTGCGCACCTGGACCGTCGTATCGGTCGCGCCCATGCGGGTGGGCTTGAAATCGATGACCTGCTCGCGATACTGGGTCAGCGCATTGGAGTAGGTCCGCACCAGCAGGGTCTTGAATGCTTCGGTCAGACGGTCCTGCTGCGCCGGCGTGGCGCTGCGCCAGTCACGACCGACCGCCAGCATGGTCATGCGGCGGAAGTTGAAGTGGGGCAGCACCCGCTCTTCCACCAGACCAAGCACACGCGCGGTATCGCCCGACTGGATGGCCTTGTCTTCGCGCACGATGGTCAGTACGTCGTTGGTCACCGAGCGCACCAGCACATCGGGCGGGGTCTTCTCGTCGAGCGCAAACGCGGCAGGCGCAGCAGTCGCGAACATCAACAGGAAGCAGCACAAAAATCTCTTCATCATTCTCACCAGTTCAGTTGAAATGCCCGCCAGTTTGGGCATTCAGCGCAAAATCACCGACACCGAGCAGTTCCAGGTCTTCCACTGCAACCGCTGCGAGCTCGTCTGCAGCCCTGCCCAGCGGCAGGCTGTCACCGTCTACACGGCTGAAATCTTCGTACACCCGTGGCGGGTTGCCATCGAAAACTTTGTAACGGCGCTGTTCAAGATAGAAGTCGCGCACATAGCTGTACTTGTCGAGCGTGCCTTCTTCCAGGGTCTTGTCCACACCGAGGAGATTTGCGCGCGTGTTCAGGAGACGCACACCGGTCATCGTATTGCGCGTCGGGATGTGGCCAACGGACGACACGGGATCGACCGACATATCGACCGGAAGCATTGCTGCGTCACGCAAGGTGCGCGGCCCGAAGAAAGGCAGCACGATGTATGCGCCATCGCCGACGCCCCAGCGGCCGAGCGTCTGACCAAAGTCCTCGTCATGCTTGGCAAAGCCCATCTCTGTCGCAATATCGAGCACACCGGCAATACCGAATGTCGAGTTGAACAGGAAGCGCATCATGTCACTCAGCGCATCCGCGAACTTGCCCTGAAGCAGGTTGTTGACGCCGATCCAGGGGTCGCCGAGGTTGCCGAACACGTTGCTCACGCCCGTGCGGACCGGTGACGGCAATACCGCATCGTAGGCCTGGGCGGCCGGCTTGATCACGGCCTTGTCCAGCCCTTCATTGAAGGAGAACATGGCCCGGTTGTAGCCTTCGAGCGGATCCTCAGGATTCGATGCCGTCGTCGCACAACCGCTGCCCAGCAACACGGTTGCCGCCAGGACCAGCACACGCGCGCCGCTTCGGATGGGACGCATTGTTGCGTTCATTTCGGTTTTCTCCATCGGGACGAGGCCGTCATTGCGCCGGCGCTTCGGCCGCCTTGTTGAACATGAACTGACCGATCAGCTTCTCGAGTACGACTGCAGACTGCGTAATCTGGATGACGTCGCCACCCTTGAGCACGTCGATCTCCGCCCCCGGCTCAAGTCCGATGTACTGCTCGCCGAGCAGACCGGAAGTCAGGATGGTGGCAATGGTATCGCGGGGAAATTCATAACGACTATCCAGTTCAAGCTTGACCACCGCGCGATAGCGCTGCGAATCGAAGCGGATATCCGCAACACGCCCCACCAGCACCCCGGCACTCTTGACCGGCGCCCGCACCTTGAGCCCGCCGATGTTGTCGAAGGGCGCCTCGACCGCATAGAGCGTCGCGCCACTCAGGCCGGTGAAATTGCCGACCTTCATCGCCAGAAAGATCAGTGCTGCACAACCCAGCACTACGAATACACCCACCCACAGGTCGAGCGTCGTTCTGCTCATCATTGACCCCGGAACATGAAAGAAGTCAGTACAAAATCCAGCGCCAGAATTGCCAGCGCCGAGCTCACCACCGTACGGGTAATTGCCCGCGAAACACCTTCGGCCGTCGGATTGCAGTCATAGCCTTCGAACACCGCAATCAGCGATACCGCCACACCGAAAACAAAGGATTTCAGCACCCCGTTCAGGATGTCGTAGCGAAAATCCACAGCCGCCTGCATCTGTGACCAGAACGCGCCATCGTCGACGCCGATGAACACCACCCCGATCAGCCAGCCACCAAAGACGCCCATGGCAGAAAACATCGCTGCCAGCAAAGGCATCGAAATCACCCCACCCCAGAAGCGCGGCGCAACGACACGCGCAATCGGGTTCACGGCCATCATGTCCATGGCCTTCAACTGCTCGGTCGCCTTCATCAAACCGATCTCGGCCGTAATTGCGGAGCCGGCACGACTGGCAAACAGCAAGCCGGCAACCACCGGACCCAGCTCGCGCGTCAGCGAGAGCGCCACCAGCACCCCGAGCGCATCGCTCGACCCATAGCGCTGCAGCGTCTCATAGCCCTGCAGCCCGAGCACCAGTCCGACAAAAAGCCCGGACACCAGAATGATCAGCAGCGACAGCACGCCACTGAAGTAGATCTCACGGATGGTGAGATGCACACGACGGATCGACTGTCCCGAATACAGCAGCATCATGACGAAAAAGCGCGCCACAAAACCGAAGCGCCATACGGCGTCCACCGTCATTGCACCGACGCGCCGCACAAAATCAATGACCGGATTCATCGCACACCCCGATCGAGCAGACTGGACATCGGCGCCGCCGGATAATGGAAAGGCACCGGTCCGTCCGCTTCTGCGTTGACAAACTGATGCACGAAAGGATGCTCGGACGCACGGATCTCCTCCGGCGTGCCCTGGGCCACGATCCGCCCCTCGGAAACGAAGTACACGTAATCGACGATTTCGAGCGACTCATTCACATCATGGGTCACCATCACCGTACTCGCACCCAGCGCATCGTTGAGCCGACGAATCAACTGCCCGACGATGCCGAGCGAAATCGGATCGAGACCGGCAAAAGGTTCGTCGTAGAGCACCAGCATCGGATCAAGCGCCACTGCACGAGCCAGCGCCACCCGCCGCGCCATCCCGCCCGAGAGCTCGGACGGCATCAGTGCAGCAGCCCCGCGCAAACCCACTGCCTGCAGCTTCATCAGCACGAGATCACTGATCAGCCCCGAGGGCAGCTCGGTGTGCTCGCGCAACGGAAAGGCCACGTTGTCGAACACACTCATGTCGGTAAACAGGGCGCCAAACTGGAACAGCATGCCCATGCGCCGGCGCAAGGCGTAGAGCGCAGCGTTTCCGAGCTCGCCCACGTTCTGGCCTTCCACCTCAACGCGACCGCCCGTCGCGCGAATCTGGCCACCGATCAGGCGCAGCAGCGTGGTCTTGCCACAGCCACTGCCGCCCATGATTGCCACGACCTGGCCACGATGCACATCCAGGTCGATACCGCGCAAGACTTCCCGCTCGCCATAGGCAAAACGAACGTCGCGCAGGCTGACGAGAGGCGCTTGCGTAGAAGAGGGAGTCACCGGGGAAGTCTTAGGGTAGCAAAGGGCAGCAGTTTAGCAGAGGAGCGCCGCGTCTCACGCCAAATCTGTTGCAACGCGACAACGTGCGACACGCCCCCATCAGCGGCAGGGACATCGCGGACACACGGCAAGCAGCCAGTCAGTCAATGCGACCGCCCCCCCC
>SWCC01010088.1_pt1 | contig 123167 bp, 95 predicted proteins | sample 4692971 | NCBI WGS metagenome assembly SWCC01 (sample SAMN10267277, study PRJNA491770) | bioreactor metagenome | isolation source: DHS bioreactor inoculated with subseafloor sediment | place: Japan: off Shimokita Peninsula | collected 2006-08
GGGGGGGGAGGAGACTTCAGGTTAGTCGCCCGCAATGGGCGACTCAATCCTTGGATACCCTAACCGGCCGGGCAGTTCAGGCCGGCGGCAGGATCTTGCCCGGGTTGAGCAGGTTGTCGGGGTCGAGCGCCTGCTTGACCAGGCGCATGGCGTCGATGGCGGCGCTTCCGTGCTCTTCGAGCAGAAAGGCCTGCTTGCCGATGCCGATGCCGTGCTCGCCGGTGCAGGTGCCACCGAGCGCAAGGGCGCGCTGCACGATCTTGTTGTTGAGCGCCTCTGCACGCGCGATCTCGACCTCGTCAGCCGGGTCGACAAGGATGATGGTGTGGAAATTGCCGTCGCCGACGTGACCGACGATGGGGGCGATGAAGCCCGAGGCTTCGATGTCGTCGCGGGTGCCGGCGATGCATTCGGCCAGCTTCGAGATCGGCACGCACACGTCGGTGGTCACGCCGCGACTGCCGGGGCGCAGGTTCAGGCTGGCGAAATACACGTCGTGGCGGGCGGCCCACAGGCGGGTACGGTCTTCCGGACGGCTGGCCCAGTCGAAGGCAAGGCCGCCGTTGTCATTGGCGATTTCCTGCACCGTCTGTGCCTGCTCCTCCACGCTTGCCGGTGAGCCGTGGAATTCGAAGAACAGCATCGGCGATTCGTGCAGCGTGGTCTTGCTGTAGCGGTTGATCGCCTGCACGGTGAGGGCATCCACCAGTTCGATACGCGCCACCGGCACCCCGAGCTGAATGGTCTGGATCACGGTGTTGACCGCGCTGACGATGTCGGGGAAGGCGCAGGTGGCCGCCGACACCGCTTCCGGCAGCGGATGCAGGCGCACGGTGAGTTCGGTGGTGATTGCCAGCGTGCCCTCGGAGCCAACCAGCAGACGGGTAAGGTCGTAGCCGGCGGACGACTTGCGTGCGCGGCTGCCGGTGCGGATCACGCGACCGTCGGCCATGACCGCGGTCATGCCGAGCACGTTTTCGCGCATGGTGCCGTAGCGCACGGCATTGGTGCCCGAGGCGCGGGTGGCGGCCATGCCGCCGATGCTGGCGTCGGCGCCCGGATCGATGGGGAAGAACAGGCCCGTGCCGTGAAGCTCGGCATTGAGCTGCTTGCGGGTGACGCCGGGCTGGACGACAACATCCATGTCGTCGGTGTTGATGGCGAGGACCCGGTTCATTTCCGAGAAGTCGATGCAGATGCCGCCGTGGATGGCGAGGATATGGCCTTCGAGCGAACTGCCGACGCCAAAGGGAATGATCGGCACCGCATGTTCGCGGCAGGCCTCGACGATGGCAACGACGTCTTCGGTGCTGTGCGCAAACACCACTGCGTCGGGCAGGGCGTCGGGGAAATGCGATTCGTCGTGGCCGTGATGGGCGCGCACGCCTTCGGAGGTGCTGAAGCGGGTGCCGAAGCGCTCGGTCAGGGTGTCGATGAAGGCTTGCGGAAGCGGCTTGCGAAAGGTGTGGGGCGCGTTCATGTTCGTCTCGCTGACAGTCAGCCCCTGATTATCGGCTTTTGTGCGCCTCAATCAAATCCTCACGGCCGATCTGAAGCTGCCGGATCTGGCTTTGCGTGCTGTGCTGTGACCGAATCGATGCTTAAATAACGGCCCCATTCAGGCGACTCTGATGATGAACTCCCAAAGTGCGAGCGTACCGGCTGCTGGTCCTGGTGACACTGGCGACCGCCGGATACCGGTGACCGTGCTCACCGGCTTTCTCGGTGCAGGCAAGACTACCTTGCTCAACCACCTGCTGCGCCAGCCCGAGATGGACGGTGCCGCGGTGCTGATCAACGAGTTTGGCGAGATCGGCGTCGATCATCATCTGGTGGAGAAGGTCGACGAATCCATCGTGCTGCTCGACTCGGGCTGCATCTGCTGCAGCGTGCAGGGCGATCTGGTGAAGGCGCTCAAGGGCATCTTCATGCGTGCCCTGCGCAAGGAGATCCCGCCAGTGCGGCGGGTGCTGATCGAAACCACCGGCTTGGCCGATCCGGTGCCGGTTGTGCACACCCTCATGGAAGAGCCCTTCATCGCCGAGCGTTATCGCTGTGACGGCGTGATCACCGCGGTCGACGTCACGCATGCGCTGGCGCAGCTGGGTGCGCACCGCGAGGCCGTGCGTCAGGTGGCGATGGCAGACCGTCTGCTGCTGACCAAGACGGATCTGGCAGACGAGGCTGTGCGGGCAGAGGTGGCGGCCCGATTGTCGGTGCTCAACCCGGGGGCGCAGCAGGTTTCCGTGTCGGGCGGGGTTATCGCGCCCGACGCGGTGTTCGGCTGTGGTCTGTATGACGCCAGTGGCAAGGCGCCGGATGTCGCCGCATGGCTGGGCGAAGAGCGGGTGCAGCGCCAGCGCGCCCTTGCGCCCGCTGCTTCGGGGCCCGCTGCATGGCGCAAACCGGGGCGCGTCGCCACGGCGCCTGCGGTACCGCGCCACGATGCGGGTGTAAGCAGTTTCGTGCTGTGCTTTGCCGAGCCACTCAGCTGGTTCAGTTTTTCCGATGCGCTCGGCTTGCTGCTGCAGGTGTATGGCGAGCGCATTCTGCGTATCAAGGGCATGCTCAACGTCGTCGGCGATCCGCAACCCCGCATCCTGCAGTGCGTGCAACATTCGGTTTATCCACCCACCAGCCTGGCGGCCTGGCCGGATACGCCGCCCTGCAACGACCGCAAGAGCCGGCTGGTGTTCATCGTGCGCGACCTTGGGCGGGACGACGTGGCCGACATGCTGTTCAGCATCGGCGGCATTGCCGCCGAGCCGGAGCCTGGCACTGCGGCGTGAGTCGCCGGCGAGCGCCCGGCAGCGTTGGCGAAGGCCTCAGCGCAGCGCTTTCGCGGCCTTTCGGCGCTGACGCTGTAAGCAAACGGGGCTGTGTGCCGACCAAAGGGCTCGAAGAACCGCCCGCGAACGCCGCGCCGCTGCAGCGCATTCCGGGCACCTGGAGGACGTTCCCGATGTACGCGTGTCTGATGCCGCAATCCCGCTTTCGTGCCGTGCTGCTTGTGCTCGGCCTTGGTCTCGCTGCTGGCGCGTCGGGGGCAGAGCCTCGTCCGCCGCAGCAGGTTTCGCCTTTTTCGGGCGCAACGCCGGCCGCGCCGGTGCCCACGCCCTGGCTGCGGCAGTCCCTGCCTGGTGTGGAACGCCAGAACACCTTCGAACTCGTGGCCGATGCCGGACGCACCGTGCTTGAGGTGCGCTCGGATGCCGCAGCATCCACGCTGACGCATGCGCTGGCGATCGATCCCGCGCAGTCGCCACGGCTGCAGTGGCGCTGGAAGGTGTCGCGGGCGCTTACCGGGTCTGATTTCTCACGCAAATCGGGTGATGACTATGCTGCGCGCGTCTATGTGCTGTTCGACTACCCGGTGGAGAAGCTGTCGCTGGGCGACCGCGTCAAGATGTCGCTCGGGCGCACCCTGTATGGCGCCGAGCTGCCGACCGCTGCGATCGCCTATGTCTGGGGTACGGCCCAGAAACCCGGTGAAACAGGTCCGAACCCCTACACCGACCGGGTACAGATGATCGTGGTCGACAGCGGTGGCGGGCAGGTCGGGCAGTGGCGAGAGGTCGAGCGCGATCTGGCCGCCGACTTCCGAGCGGTCTTCGGGGACCAGGCGCCGCGCGTTGTCGGTATCGCCGTCAGCGCCGATACCGACAACACCGGCGAGGCGGTGGTGACGCGCTTCGGGGATCTGCGCTTTCTGCCGCGCTGAGTGGGCGCAGCCACGCCGCTCAACGTGGGACAATGTGCCCGGCAGGACGCTCGGCGACTGCCGGACATCTCAGCGCGATCAATGACGAGATCGCCCCCACATGCAAACGCGAACGGAGCACTGATGCCAGCACAGACCGACCTTCCGCCCGAATGGCCTGTTGTTCCCGCCTGCTACGACTGGCTGTCACTCGATCGTCGCGGGGTGTGGCGACTGCGCGGTGAGCCGGTCGTCCATCCCGGGCTGAGCGGCTTCATCAGTGCAAACTACGAAGCGGACGAGCACGGCAACTGGCTGGTCAACAACGGTCCGCAGAAGGTCTTCGTCACGCTCGACTACGCGCCCTGGGTCATGCGGCTGGATACGGATGGCTCGCTGCACACGCATACCGGCCGCCTTGCCGGTGAAGTCGAGGCGGTCCATCTCGACGATGAGGGCAATGTCCTGCTGGCAACTGCAGTCGGTCTTGGCTTGCTGAGTGATCGCGATCTCCCCGCTTTTCTTGCGGACTGTCGTCTGGCGAATGGCGGCGTGGCAGACGACGAAGCCTTGCTGGGCGTGATGGCCGGAAAAGGAGGGGTGTTCTGGCGCGGCATGCCGCTCACCCGTGTTGCGGGCAATGAACTCGCAGCGCGGTATCACTTCAACGCCACGCCCGCGCAGTGATCGGCACGGGCGCCGGATACTGCTGCAACGATGTTGAGCGCCCTGACTGAAACGACCGTAATTGGCAGGCGGGGAGGGTGAGATCAGGAGGCGTTATTGGTGGATAAACACATTCATCTCAACGTTTGTTGCGGCGCAGCATATTTTTGGCTATTCTGCAGCTGTCTCCTCCACTCTCCTCCAAGATGTGGATTTCAGCCCGGGCCCGAAAGCGCCCGGGCTTTTTTCTTTTTACGGGGCGCCTTTTCCGTTGTCGCTGTCGCCAGCCGTCGGATCCTCCGCATCCTCGATGCCCCAGTCGCCGTACTCGAACCAGTCGTCACCGAGCATTTCGGACGGGTGAAGCGTTCTTCCCGCGCCGTTTCCGCAGCGCAGCTCATTCGCAGCGCAATACTTGTCGCAGCCCCAGCAGATGCGCTCGGGGTGCTTAGGGTGCAATGGGAATCGCTTGGCCATCTCGTGTCCAAATTGCAGGGCGGTCGGGTGACTCATGTTAATCGGCGGCGGAAAAGCTGCCTTGATACCCGACAAGACCGCACCGATGGCGCGCCGCGTTTGCGTGTGGTCCCGCAGCTTCAGTCGAAGCGCACTCCCGGAATCGAGCCACCCCATAAATATCGCTTGACACGCCATCAGTGAAACGTATGATTAAAACAACTGTTTTAATCGGATGTTTCAAGTGACTACAGCAAACAGCCGCCCACCCGCTCCGGAAACCCGCGACCGCATTCTCGATGCGGCCGAGGCCCTGTTTGTCGAGCATGGCCTCGAGGCGACATCGATGCGCATGATCACCAGCCAGGCGGGGGCCAACCTTGCTGCGGTCAATTATCACTTCGGTACCAAGGATGCGCTGATTCAGGAGGTGTTCCGTCGCCGCCTCACGGAGCTCAATCGCCAGCGCCTCGCTGCACTCGATCGGGTCGAGGCGGCTGCACAGGGGCAGCCCAAGCCAAGTCAGATCGTCGAGGCCTTCTTCGGCACCTCGCTCGAGCTTGCGGCCGATACCGTGCATGGCGGAAACACCTTCATGCGCCTGCTCGGGCGAACCTATGCAGAGCCGAATGCGTTTGTGCGCCAGTTCCTCGCCGAAGAGTACGCGGAAGTGCTTGAGCGCTTCCTCGCTGCGCTGTATCGCTCGCTGCCCGGCGTGCCACGGGAGGAAATCCTGTGGCGATTCCATTTCATGATGGGGGCGATGTCGTACGCGATTGCCGGCACCGATGCGCTGCAACTTTTTGCTGGCACCTTCGACGATGCCGACCCGCAGCGGCTGATGCCGCGGCTGATGTCTTTCCTGCTGGGCGGCCTGCGTGCACCGCTGCCGGAGTTTGCTCAGCCCGATGAACGACCCGGGCCGGACGTTGCCTGACGAATGACTGAACCCCAAGGCGAAACGCAGCAGCAAGACTGCTATCGCCGGTGAAAGGAGACCTTGATGATCTGGCTGATTCTGTTTTCCCTCCCTCCCTTGGCTGGTGCGCTCGCCTACGGGCGAGCGCCACTTTTTGCCTGGCTGGGGGTTGGTCTGGCGTGGATCGCAGGCTTTGCCGCGGTGGCGGGCTGGTCGTTCTGGACGGCCCTGATCGTGATGCTGGCGTTCGCGGCAGTCATGGGTGTTTTCCTCAGTCGCGCGTTGCGGCGCGACTTCGTGACAGCGCCGATCTTCAAGGCCTTCCGCCGCGCACTGCCGTCGATGTCGCAGACCGAGCGCGATGCGCTTGAGGCCGGCACGGTATGGTGGGAGGGCGATCTGTTTGCCGGCGACCCGGACTGGAAGAAACTTGCAGCCTATCCGTGGCCCAGGCTCAGCGACGAGGAGCAGGCCTTCCTCGACAACGAAACCGAGGAGCTGTGCCGGCTGATCAAGGACTGGGATGTGACGCAGCAGCAGGACATGCCCGCCGAGGCTTGGGCGTACATCCGGTCCGCGGGCTTCCTCGGCATGATCATTCCCAAGGAATTCGGCGGCAAGGGCTTCTCGGCCTTTGCGCACTCTCAGGTGGTCACCAAACTGTCGACGCGCTCGTCGACGCCGGCGGTGACGGTGATGGTGCCCAACTCGCTCGGCCCCGCCGAACTGCTGCTCCACTACGGCACGGAAGAACAGAAGGCCCATTATCTGCCGCGTCTGGCGCAGGGCAAGGAGATCCCGGCGTTTGCACTGACCAGCCCGTGGGCGGGTTCGGATGCGGCGTCCATCCCCGATGCCGGCGTGGTGTGCAAGGGCATGTGGGAAGGCGAGGAAGTGCTCGGCATGCGGGTGTCCTTCGACAAGCGCTACATCACGCTGGCGCCGGTGTGCACCGTGTTCGGCCTGGCCTTCCGCCTGTACGACCCCGAACACCTGCTGGGCGAGGAGGCTGATCTCGGCATCACCTGCGCGCTGGTGCCGCATGATCATCCGGGGGTGGAGATCGGCCGCCGTCACTTCCCGCTCAACGCGGTGTGGATGAACGGGCCGATTCGCGGCAAGGATGTGTTCATGCCGCTGGAGTTCATCATCGGCGGCCCGGCGATGGCAGGGCAGGGCTGGCGCATGCTGATGGAGTGCCTGGCCGCCGGCCGCAGCATCTCGCTGCCGGGCTCCAACACTGGGATGCAGAAGCTCACCGCGCGCGCCGTCGGCGCCTATGCCCGGGTGCGCTATCAGTTCAAGACCGCGATCGGCCGCTTCGAGGGGGTGGAGGAAGCACTTACCCGGATTGGTGCTAACACCTATCTGAGCGACGCGACCCGCATCATGACCGCTGGGGCGATCGATCTCGGCGAGAAGCCCTCGGTGGTGTCGGCCATCGTCAAGTATCACGTGACCGAGCGTGCACGGCAGACGGTCAATGACGGCATGGATGTGATCGGCGGCAAGGGCATCTGTCTCGGGCCGCAGAACTTCCTCGGGCGCGCCTATCAGCAGATTCCGGTCGGCATCACGGTGGAAGGGGCGAACATCCTGACCCGCAGCCTGATCTTGTTCGGCCAGGGTGCGGTGCGCTGCCATCCGCATGTGATGGACGAGATGAAGGCGGCGCAGAAGGGTGATCTCGATACCTTCGACAAGGCCTTGTGGTCGCACGTTGCCTACACTGTTACCAATGGCGCACGGGCGCTGGTGATGGGGCTCACCGGGTCGCATTTCGTCAGGATCGACGCTGACGTCGCACCCGAGACGCGTCGCTACTATCAGCAGCTCACGCGCTTCTCGGCCGCTTTCGCCTTCATCTCCGATCTGTCCATGGGCACCATGGGCGGCGCGCTCAAGCGCAAGGAAAAACTGTCCGCGCGTCTGGGCGACATCCTGTCGCTGATGTACCTGGCGTCGGCCACGCTCAAGCGCTTCGAGGCCGAAGGTCGGCAGCAGGCCGATGCACCGCTGATGCACTGGGCGATCTGGGACTGCATGTTCCGCGCGCAGAATGCCTTCGAAGGCGTGATCGCGAACTTCCCCAACCGCATTGCTGCGACGCTGCTGCGCAGACTGGTGGTGTTCCCGCTCGGCCGTCCCTACGTGGTGCCGTCCGACCGCCTGGGCCATGAAGTGGCGCAGTCGATGATCGAGCCGTCTGCCACCCGCGACCGCCTGACCGCTGACGTCTATCTGCCGACCGATCTCGAGGAGCCGGTGGGCGCGCTCGAAGCCGCGCTGCTGGCGACGGTTCAGGCCGAGCCGGTCGACGCCAAGGTGAAGCAGGCGCTGCGCTCGGGCAGTTTCAAGCCCGGACTGCTGGTGGGTGGCGGCGTGGATGCCTTGTGGCGGCGCGCGCATGAAGCCGGCGTGATCAGTGCGGAGGAATATGCCCTGCTGCAGCGCCGTGGCGAGCTGCGCGACAAGGTGATCCGGGTCGATGACTTTCCCTTTGATTTCGGACTGCGTGCCGCCTTGTGTGACACGCCAGTGCTCAAGGAGGCCGCGTGAGTCGAGAGGTATTCATCATTGACGGGGCGCGCACGCCCTTTCTCAAGTCGCGCAACACGCCGGGGCCGTTCGCCGCGTCCGACCTGGCAACTGCCGCCGGCAGCGCCTTGCTGGCGCGCCAGCGCTTTGCTCCTGACCAGCTGAACGAGGTCATCCTGGGTTGTGCCAGTCCGGCGCCGGACGAGGTCAACATCGGGCGGGTCGTGGCGCTGCGCATGGGTTGCGGGCTGAAGGTGCCGGGATGGACGGTGATGCGCAACTGCGCCAGCGGCATGCAGGCGATCGATTCTGCGATGGTCAATATCCAGGCCGGGCGTTCGCATCTGGTGCTCGCCGGTGGCGTGGATGCGCTGTCGCGTGCGCCGCTGCTGCTGTCGGATGCGATGGTGCGCTGGCTGTCGTCCTGGTATGCGGCAAAGTCGGTCAGCGAGCGCTTTGCGGTCGCACGGAAGTTCCGCCTTGGCAATCTCGCCCCGGTGATCGGCATCATGAAAGGCCTGACCGATCCGGTGGTAGGCCAGCTGATGGGGCAGACTGCCGAGAATCTGGCGTGGAAGTTCGGCATCACACGTGAAGAGATGGACGCGTTTGCGGTGGAGAGCCACCAGCGCGTCGCGCTGGCGCAGGATGCCGGCCATTTCGATGCCGAAATCGTGCCGCTGATCGATCGTGACAGCACGGTGTACAAGGCCGATGACGGCCTGCGCCGGGATGCGTCGATGGCCGCGCTGGCAAAGCTCAAGCCGTTCTTTGACAAGCGCTACGGTCAGGTGACTGCCGGCAACAGCTCGCAGATCACCGATGGCGCGGCCTGGCTGGTGCTGGCCTCGGCCGAGGCGGTCGAGCGCTTCGGGCTGCAGCCGATGGGCCGCATCATCGACAGCGAATGGGCCGCGCTGGCCCCTGAGCAGATGGGCCTGGGGCCGGTGCATGCAGCTCAGCCCATCCTCGACCGTCATGGTTTGCGTCCGGCCCATCTCGACGCGTGGGAGCTCAACGAGGCTTTCGCTGCGCAGGTCATTGCCTGTCTGCGTGCGTTCGGTGACGACGCCTATTTCAACGAGCACTTCGGCATCGAGGCAGCGCCGGGCGCGCCCGATCTGGCGCGGCTCAACATCGATGGCGGGGCGGTTGCGCAGGGCCATCCGGTGGGGGCGAGCGGCGCGCGCATTGTGCTGCATCTGCTGCAGGTGCTGCGTCGCACCGGGGGGCGCCGCGGCATGGCAAGCATCTGCATCGGTGGCGGACAGGGTGGCGCGATGCTGGTGGAGGCGATGCAATGAATCAGTCCGGGAACAACTGGCTGCACTGGACACTGCGCCGCGAGGCGGACGGCCTTGCCTGGCTCGAACTCGACAAGGCCGACAGCACGACCAACGCGCTCTCGGCCGCGGTGATGGAAGAGCTTGGCAGCGTGCTGGATGTGCTCGACGCCGAGCCGCCTGCCGCACTGGTGATCGCGTCGGCCAAACCGGCGGGTTTCATCGCCGGCGCCGACATTGAAGAATTCTCGCAACTCGCCTCGGCTGCAGATGCGCGCGTACTGGTCGCACGCGGATGGACCCTGTTCGAGCGCCTCGCGGACGTCGACTACCCGACGCTGGCGTTGATTCGCGGCCACTGTCTGGGTGGCGGGCTTGAGCTTGCACTGGCCTGTCGTTACCGGATTGTGGTCGACGAGCCGAGTACAAAGCTTGCGCTCCCCGAAGTGATGCTCGGCATCGTGCCGGGTTGGGGCGGGATGAAGCGTCTGCCGGACCGTATCGGCCCGGCACTGGCGCTCGATCTGATGCTCACCGGCAAGTCTGTCGATGCGAAGAAGGCGAAGCGTATCGGCCTCGCCGATGACTGCGTACCGCCGCGGGTGATGGAGAACGCAGCGCGCATGCGGGTGCGTTCCGGCAGTGCCAATCCGCCTCTGCCGTGGATGGCGCGTCTGATGAACGGGCCGCTGAGGTCAAAGGTGGCCGACAAGGCGCGCAGCCAGGTGGCGGGTCGCGCGCGCCGCGAACACTATCCCGCGCCCTACGCAATCATCGACATGTGGTCGCGCTTCGAGGGCAATGCGCTGGCGGTGCCGGCAGGCGACCCTTCTTCGCTGGAGACGATTTTCGCCTCGCCGACCACGCGCAACCTGCTGCGGGTGTATCACCTGCAGGAGCGCCTCAAGGGTTTTGGCAAGGGTGTCGATTTTGCGCCGCGGCATGTGCATGTGATCGGTGCTGGCGTGATGGGCGGCGACATCGCCGCCGTGTGCGCACAGCGCGGCCTGACGGTGACCCTGCAGGATCAGACCGTTGAGCGCATCGCGCCTGCGATTGCGCGGGCGGCAAAGCTGTTCGAGCGCCGCTTCAAGGGCGACCGCCGCCAGGTGCGCTTTGCGCTCGACCGCATGATCCCCGACCCTCAGGGCCACGGCGCGGTGCGGGCCGATGTCATCATCGAGGCCATCTTCGAGAACCTTGAGGCGAAGCGTGCGCTGTTCTCAGATCTTGAGCGCAAGGCGCGGCCGGATGCGATTCTGGCCAGCAATACCTCCAGTCTGAGGCTGGAAGACATCGCCGGCTGCCTGACCGATCCCGGTCGTCTCATTGGCATTCACTTCTTCAACCCGGTGGCGATGATGCCGCTGGTCGAGGTGGTGGCGGGTGAGCACTCGGATGCGCTTGCCTTGCAGCGCGCGGCGGCCTTTGTGCGCAGGATCGACAAGCTGCCGCTGCCGGTGAAAAGCGCGCCCGGCTTCCTCGTCAATGCGGTGCTCGGGCCCTACATGCTCGAGGCCTTGCGTTGTGTCGAAGAGGGCATTGCGCCCGAGGCCGTCGACGCCGCGCTGGTCGAGTTCGGCATGCCGATGGGGCCGGTCGAACTGGTGGATACGGTCGGTCTCGACATTGCTGTAGCGGCAGGCAAGGCACTGGCCGGTGACGGTGCAGCGCCGCCGCAGAAGCTCCTCGCGCTGGTGTCCGCCGGCAAGCTCGGCAAGAAGACCGGGGAAGGCTACTACCGCTGGAGCGACGGCAAGCCAAAGCGCAGCAAGACCAGTGCTGCGCCAGCAGGCCTCGCCGATCGCATTCTTGCGCCGCTGCTTGCCGCTACCCGGCGCTGCGTGGAAGAGGGGGTGGTCGATGATGCCGACCTGGCAGACGCAGGTGTGATCTTCGGCACCGGCTTCGCACCTTGGAGCGGCGGCCCGATGAATCACCAGCACACCCGCGGGAATCTCCCGATCGGCGCCGATTCCACCGTCGTCGATCGTAATGCACCGGCTATTCAACAGGACGCTACATGAGTTCAAACGATATCTACACTGCCTTGCCCGATGGTCGCCAGCCCGCCCTGCGGGTGATGCCCATGCCCGCCGACCTCAACCCGGCTGGCGATGTCTTCGGGGGCTGGATCATGGCCATGGTCGACATTGCCGGCGCCATTCCCGCTCGCCGCCGTGCCAAATCGCGCGTCGCGACCGTGGCGGTGAACTCCTTCATCTTCAAGCAGCCGGTTTCAGTGGGCGATCTGGTCAGCTTTTACGCCGAGGTGGTGTCTACCGGCCGGACCTCGGTCACCGTCGATGTAGAAGTGTTCGCCGAGCGCGACCCCGAGAATCCGGTGGTCGTAAAAGTGACCGAAGCGCGGCTGACGTACGTTGCGCTCGATGACAAGGGCAGGAAGCGGCCGATGCCGACCGAATGAGTCTGAAGTGCCCCTCGCGCAGCCGACGCCAGGGTGGAAGTGCAAAGGCATATATAAATAGTCATACATGACTGGAGGAGACTCTCATGAGAAAAAACCGAATTGCGTTGCTGTTGTCCGTCGGGACGTTTGCGCTGGCATCTGGTGTGGTATCGGCTGCGGGGTTCCAGCTGCAGAACCAGAACGGTGCGGGAACGGGCTACGCCTATGCAGGTGCTGCTGCCGTGGCTGAGGACGCATCGACCATCTTTTTCAACCCGGCCGGTCTGACCTACCTGTCGGAGGGGCATCACCTTTCGGGCGCCGTCACCTTGCTGTCGCGCTCGCTTGAGTTCAAGAACGAGGGCAGTAACAGCCTTGTCACGTTGCCGGGCCCTGTTGTGTGGCCTCTGGGTGGGGATGGCGGGCAGGCAGGCGGTCTGTCCGTCGTGCCCGCTGCTTACTGGGCGATGTCGATCAACGACAGGTTGCGCGTGGGGCTTGGCATTTCACCCACGTTTGGCAACGCAACCGAATGGGACGACGATTTCATCGGTCGCTACCAGGGATCATATTCCGAGATCAAGGCCATCAACTTCAACCCCAGCGCGGCATACCGCGTGAGTGATGCGGTTTCACTGGGTTTTGGCCTGAACATCGTTCATTTCGAGGCCGATCTGCGAGGCAAGGTGCCGACCGCGCTGGGTGATCGCGAAAGCAAGCTGACCGGTGAAGATACCGGGTATGGCTACAACCTGGGCGCGATGTTCCAGCTGTCGCCAGCAACGCGGCTTGGGCTGACCTACAGATCGTCAATCGAGCTGACTGTCACCGGCAAATCGGAAACGCCGCTCGGCAGTACGCCAGCGAAGGTCAAGATCGAACTGCCCGACAGTGCATCGATCGCGCTCTCCCACCGCATCGGGCCGAAGCTTGAGCTGCTGGCCGATTACACGTGGACGGGGTGGAGCAAGATTCAATCCTTGCGTGTGACCAACCGCAATACTGGCGCATTGCTGACCGATGAGTTGCTGGGATTCAAGGACAGCTACCGGATCGGTATTGGTGCGCAGTACCAGTATTCGGACAGTCTGCGCTTGCGTGCGGGCGTTGCGTACGACCAGTCACCTGTGCGCAGTGCCAGTGACCGCACGGTGCGATTGCCGGATGCCGATCGCACGTGGCTTGCGCTTGGCTTCAACTACAAGTTCAGCCCGAGTACATCCGTCGACGTCGGCTACTCACATCTGTTCTTCGATGACTCAGACATCGACCGGAGAACGACGATTGGCACGATCGATACAACGCAGTTCGTTCGTGGTTCGTTCGATACTGCCGTCGATATTTTCTCCGTGCAGTTGAATCATCATTTCTGAGTCCTGAGTGATGCCGGCCGGCGAGCTGCCGGTCGCGCACGTGTTGAAGGGAGATCCACGTGAGCAAATTCATCATCCGCAAGGTCGCCGTGCTGGGTGCAGGCGTGATGGGGGCGCAGATTGCGGCCCACTGCGCCAATGCCGATGTGCCGGTGATTCTGTTTGATCTGGCGGCAAAGGAAGGCGATGCCAATGCGGTCATCAACAAGGCGCTGGCAGGCCTGAAGAAGCTTGATCCGGCCCCGCTGGCGGCAAAGGACCGGGCACAGCATATTGAAGCCGCCAACTACGGCAGCGATCTCGCCCGTCTCGGCGAGTGCGATCTGGTGATCGAGGCGATTGCCGAGAAGATGGAGTGGAAGCTCGACCTGTATGCCAAGGTTGCACCGCACCTTAAGGCCGGCGCGGTGTTTGCATCGAACACGTCCGGCCTGCCCATCAACGCGCTGGCCGCGGGCATGCCGGATGCGCAGCGCAGCCGTTTCTGCGGCATCCATTTTTTCAATCCACCACGCTACATGCCGCTGGTGGAGCTGATCGCCACCGCCGATACCGACCCGGCGACGCTGGACAATCTCGAAACGTGGCTGACGTCCCGGCTGGGCAAGAGCATTGTCCGCGCCAAGGACACCCCGAACTTCGTCGCCAACCGCGTCGGCGTGTTCTCGATTCTGGCGGTGATGCATCACACCGCGCGGCTCGGGCTGACATTTGACGAGGTCGATCTGCTCACCGGTCCGCGCATCGGCCGCCCCAGGAGTGCGACCTTCCGCACTGCTGACGTGGTCGGGCTGGATACGCTGGCCCATGTCGTCGGCACCATGCAGGCGACGCTGGCGGACGATCCCTGGCATGCGCACTTCAAAGTACCTGAATGGCTGCAGGCGCTCATTGCCAAGGGGGCGTTGGGGCAGAAGACGCGCGCCGGGATCTACCGCAAGGAAGGGCGGAAGATCATGGTGCTCGATTTGGCCCATCAGGACTATCGCGAGAGCGGTGCAGAGATGTTCCCCGATGTGGACGACATCCTCAGCCTCAGGAATCCGGCCGAGAAGTTTGCCCGTCTGGCCGCACACCCCCACCCGCAGGCGCAGTTCCTGTGGTCGATCTTCCGTGATGTCTTCCATTACTGCGCGGTGCATCTGGGCGCCATCGCCGACAACGCACGCGATGTCGATCTGGCCATGCGCTGGGGATTCGGCTGGGCCCAGGGGCCGTTCGAAACCTGGCAGGCCGCTGGATGGGCCGATATTGCCACGATGGTGAAGGAGGACATCGAGCACGGCCGTGCGATGTCGGATGCGCCCCTGCCTGCCTGGGTGTTCGAGCGCGAGGGTGTGCATGCGGCGGAGGGCTCGTTCAGCGCCGAAGCGTCGGCGCTCAAGCCGCGTTCGACGCTCGGAGTGTACCAGCGTCAGCTCTACCCCGACCGTGTGCTGGGTGAGGCGCCCCATGACAGGGGAGAGACCCTGTGGGAGAACGCGGGCTTGCGGCTGTGGCGGCGTCCGGATCAGGACGGGCGCATCGGCATCGTGTCGCTGACATCGAAGAAGCATGCGATCGGCGACGAGGTGCTGGACGGCATGCTGGAGGCGATCGGGCGTGCCGAGGCCGATCTCGACGGTCTGGTGCTGTGGAACGATGCGCCGTTCGCGGTGGGGGCAAACCTGCAGCAGGTCGGCGAGGCCTGCCGCGCGGGACAGTTCGACATGCTGGAGCAGGTGGTGGCGAAGTTTCAGCGCACTTCGATGGCGATCAAGCACGCTCAGGTGCCGGTCGTGGCTGCGGTGCAGGGCATGGCGCTGGGCGGCGGTTGCGAGTTCGTGATGCATGCTGCCCATCGGGTGCTGGCGCTGGAGAGCTATGTCGGCCTGGTCGAGGCGGGCGTGGGGCTGATTCCGGCCGGCGGCGGCAGCAAGGAGTTTGCGCTGCAGGCGCATGTGATGGCGCAGCGGGCGGCGGGCGGCGACGTGTTTCCCTACATCCAGAATGCGTTCCAGACCATTGCCATGGCGACGGTCGCCAAGAGCGGCATCGAGGCGGTGCAGCTGGGCTTCGGTCGCGCAGGTGACGACATCGTGTTCAACGCCCACGAACTGCTTTACGTGGCGATCCGGCGTGCGCGGGCGATGGCAGAGGCGGGCTGGCGGTCGTCCTTGCCCGGTTCTGCGGTGAAGGTGGCAGGCCGCAACGGTATTGCGACCTGCGAGCTGATGCTGGTGAACATGGCTGAGGGGGGCTTCATCTCGGAGCATGACTACAAGGTGGCGAAGGCGGCTGCGACGGCACTGTGCGGTGGGGAGGTGGATACCAATGCACGGGTGAGCGAGCAGTGGATTCTGGATGTCGAGCGCGCTCAGTTTGTTGAGTTGCTGAAGACGGAGAAAACGCAGAAGCGGATTCAGTACATGCTGGAGACGGGGAAGCCGTTGCGGAATTGAGGTTGTTGTTTGATTGCGGGGCACTGCGGTTCGGGGGCGCTGCGCGGGGCATCGGTCATTTGCTCAAGGGGCTGCGGAACTCGCCCTGCGGGCTCGGACAGTCCTCGCCCCTTGCTCAAATGACCGACACCCCACTGCGGTTGATTGGGGTTGTTATTTAAGGGAAAGGCGGGGGGGTGAGTCGGGTTTCGATGCTTTGAGGCCAGTTCTTGCAGGCGTCAGGGCCCTGGGCTGCAAGTTTGAGGTTCGCGCGCGCAGAGCGTAGTTCTTATTTTTCGGCTCAGTCTTTGCCTTCGTCTTTGCTTTTACCTGCCCTAGAGCAACCGTGATGTGCCGTGACGGGGGTGAGTGTTTGTGGCGCGGGCGAGGACTGTTTGAGCCCGAAGGGCGAGTTCCGCAGCCCGCAGAACAAACACTCACTTCCGGCGCGGAGATCTGCCACGAACACAAACGCGCAGACCCGCCACGACAACCGACCACGAGTCCGACAACCACGAAATGTTTTGAAGAAACGCTGACAAGCAGTTCTTTTGGAGACAGAACAGATGAACAAACAGATTCGGGACGCCTACATCGTTGCCGCCGTGCGTACCCCGGTGGCGCGACGCAACGGTGCTTTCCGCCATGTACGCCCGGACGACATGCTGGCTAAGGTGCTGCGCGAGGTCGTCGCCAGGGTGCCCGGGCTTGATCCGGCCGAGATCGGTGACGTGATCACCGGATGTGCCATGCCGGAAGCCGAGCAGGGCATGAACGTGTCGCGCATCGGACTGCTGCTCGCAGGGCTTCCGGACACGGTGCCGGGCATCACCATCAACCGATTCTGTGCTTCAGGGCTGCAGGCGGTGGCCGATGCCGCCAACCGCATCCGCCTCGGTGAAGCCGATGTGATGATCGCGGCTGGCACCGAGAGCATGAGCGCGATGCCGCAGATCATGGGCAACAAGGTCAGTCTCAACCCGGAAATCTTCAGCAAGGCCGAGAATATCGGGATCGCCTACGGCATGGGGCTGACCGCGGAGAAAGTGGCCGAGCAGTGGAAAGTCAGCCGTGAGGATCAGGACGCCTTTGCCGTCGAATCGCACCGCCGTGCCTGCGCTGCGATTGCGGCCGGGCAGTTCGCCGACGAGATCTCCCCCTATGCGGTGCAGTCCTATCTGCCAGGCGAAGGTGGCAGCGTGCGTATCGCCGAACGCGTGCTCGAGAACGACGAAGGCCCGCGACCCGATGCTGCGATGGAACGCCTTGCCAAGCTGAAGCCCGTGTTTGCCGCGCGCGGCTCGGTCACCGCGGGCAACAGTTCGCAGATGTCGGACGGGGCTGGCGCGGTCCTGCTGATGAGCGAAGCGGCACTGAAACGCTTCAACGCGACCCCGATTGCACGGTTTCGCAGCTACGCGGTGGCCGGGGTGCCGCCGCAGGTGATGGGTATCGGCCCGGTCGAAGCCATCCCGCGCGCGCTGAAGATGGCCGATGTGGCACATGACAGCGTGGGCTGGATCGAGCTCAACGAGGCTTTTGCGGCGCAGGCGCTGGCGGTGACGCGCCAGCTCGGACTCGATCCGGAAAAGGTCAATCCGCTTGGCGGCGCGATTGCGCTTGGTCATCCGCTTGGCGCCACCGGTGCGATCCGTACGGCCACCCTGATGGCAGCGATGCAGCGCGACCCGAAGTTGCGCTTCGGCCTGATCAGCATGTGTATCGGAACCGGCATGGGGGCGGCGGGCGTTTTCGAGCGGATGTAGCCGCGAGGGCACGTATCGCATCCGCTGCGGCAAACCCTTGATGGATCGGGCAGTTCCCGCTTCGGGCTGCCCGATTTGCATTTCAACGAAAGCTTATATTGAAGAAATGTGTCTTATATCGGATCATCCTAAGTGATTGGTGGGTAACAATCTCTTATAATTCTCGGGTTTGTTTACGCGGGGTCATTGCCCGTGAGCCGGAAAACGCGGCTCTACGGCGTGCAGGACTCCACCATTCTCATGAGTGATTGGGCGATAGACGCATGATACAAATCAAACGCGGACTTGACCTTCCTGTCACCGGCGCGCCGGCGCAGCGCATTGAAGCCGGACGGCCGGTGCGCAGTGTGGCCGTCATCGGCTTCGACTATCACGGCATGAAGCCGACGATGGCGGTGCAGGTGGGCGACCGGGTGAAGCTGGGGCAAGTGTTGTTCTCCGACAAGAAGACGGAAGGGGTGCATTTCACTGCGCCCGCCGCAGGGGTGGTCAGCGCCATCCATCGCGGCGAGCAGCGTGTGCTGCAATCCGTGGCCATCGATGTCGAAGGTGATGAGGCAATCGACTTTGCGCGCTACAGCGACACCGAGATCGACGCTCTCGCACCCGAAGCCGTGCGCGAGAACCTGCAGCAGTCCGGGCTCTGGACTGCGCTGCGTACCCGGCCCCTGAGCAAGGTACCTGCGATCGACGCCACGCCGAGCTCGATCTTCGTCACCGCGATCGACACGCACCCGCTGGCAGCCGACCCCGCCGTGGTCATCGGCGAGTACGCCGAAGACTTCAGTCGCGGGCTCAAGCTGCTTGGCCGGCTGGCGCGGGTATTTCTGTGCCATGCCGAGAATGCGAAGCTGCCCGGTTCCGATTTGAACAACGTGACCGCAGAGTCATTCTCCGGTCCGCATCCGGCCGGTCTGCCCGGTACGCACATTCACTTCCTCGACCCGGTCGATGCGCACAAGTCCGTGTGGTATCTGAACTACCAGGACGTGATCGCGATGGGCAAGCTGTTTGCCACCGGTCGTCTGTGGGAAGAGCGCGTCGTGGCGCTGGCGGGTCCGGTGGTGGAAAAGCCGCGTCTGGTGCGCACCCGTCTGGGCGCCAACCTTGACGAGCTGACCGCGGGCGAGATGGCCGTCGGGCGCAATCGCGTGATTTCGGGCTCGGTGTTCGGCGGGCGCACGGCGCGCGGCGCCTGTGCCTACCTCGGCCGCTATCACCTGCAGGTGTCCTGCCTCAAGGAAGGGACCGAACGCGAGTTCATGCACTACCTGCGTGCCGGCACCAACAAGCACTCGGTGCTCAACATCTTCGCCTCGAAGCTGTTCGGCGATCGCAAGCTCGACTTCACCACCACCACCAATGGCAGCCCGCGCGCCATGGTGCCGGTTGGCAACTACGAAGCCGTGATGCCGCTCGACATTCTGCCGACGCAGCTGCTGCGTTACCTGATTGTCGGCGACACTGACATGGCGCAGAAGCTCGGCGCGCTCGAGCTCGACGAGGAAGACCTCGCGCTGTGTACCTACGTGTGTGCCGGCAAGTACGAGTACGGCCCAATCCTGCGGGATAATCTGACACGCATCGAAAAGGAAGGCTGAGCATGGGTCTGCGTTCATATCTCGACAGTATCGAGCACCACTTCGAAAAGGGTGGCAAGCACGAGAAGTGGTATGCCCTTTACGAGGCAGTGGATACCGCGCTCTACCGCCCGTCCAGCGTCACCCGCACCACCGCTCACGTGCGCGACGGTCTCGACCTCAAGCGCATGATGATCACGGTGTGGATGTGCACCTTCCCGGCGCTGTTCTTCGGCATGTGGAATATCGGCTTCCAGGCCAATACCATCTACGCCGCCAACCCCGATCTGCTCGCAGCTCAGGACGGCTGGCGGATGGCGCTGATCGCCGCTTTTGCCAGTTTTGACCCGGGCAGCGTTTGGGACAACATGGTGCATGGCGCAGCGTATTTCCTGCCCATCTACCTGGTGACCTTCGTTGTCGGCGGTTTCTGGGAAGTGCTGTTCGCTTCGATCCGCCGCCATGAGGTGAACGAAGGCTTCTTCGTCACCTCGGTGCTGTTCGCGCTGATCTGCCCGCCGACCGTGCCGCTGTGGCAGGTTGCGCTCGGCATCAGCTTCGGCGTCGTGATCGGCAAGGAAGTGTTCGGCGGTACGGGTAAGAACTTCCTCAACCCCGCGCTGACCGGCCGTGCCTTCCTGTACTTTGCCTACCCGGCACAGCTGTCCGGCGATGCGGTATGGACGGCCGTCGATGGCTACACCGGCGCGACTCCGCTGTCGCTCGGCGCTGCAGGCGGGCTGGACCAGATCGTGGCCGGCGGCATTACCTGGATGGACGCCTTCCTCGGGCTGATCCACGGTTCGGTGGGCGAAACCAGCACGCTGGCCATCCTTATTGGCGGTGCGGTGCTGCTGATCATGAAGATCGCCTCGTGGCGCATCGTCGCCGGAGTGATGATCGGCATGATCGGCATGAGCCTGCTGTTCAACGGCATCGGGTCCACAAGCAACCCGATGTTCGGCCTGCCGTGGTACTGGCATCTGGTGGTTGGCGGCTTCGCCTTCGGCATGATCTTCATGGCGACCGACCCGGTGTCGGCGTCGATGACCAACACCGGGAAGTGGATCTTCGGTGCCTTCATCGGAATCATGACCGTGCTCATCCGGGTGGTTAACCCGGCCTTCCCCGAGGGCATCATGCTGGCGATCCTGTTCGCCAACCTGTGTGCCCCGCTGATCGACCACTTTGTGGTCTCGGCCAATATCAAGCGGAGGTTGGCGCGCAATGTCCAGTAAGAAAGAATCGACAAGCCGCACGCTGTTCGTGGCGCTGGCGGTCAGTCTGGTGAGTTCGGTGTTCGTCGCCGGCGCGGCGGTGTCGCTGAAGCCGGTGCAGATCGAGAACCGTCAGCTCGACAAGCAGCGCAGCATTCTGTCAATCGCGGGACTGGGTGATACAGGTCTGTCCGGGCGTGAGGTCAAAGAGCTGTTCTCCAGCCGCATCAGTGCGAAGGTGGTGGATCTGGAAACCGGCGAGTATTCCACCGAGTTCAATCCGGACAATTTCGATCCGCTGAAGGCCGCGCGCGACCCGAAGATATCGGATGCGCTGTCGGGTGAAGAGGATCTTGCACTGATCAAGCGCCGCGAGCGTTACACCACGGTGTATATGGTGGAACAGGACGGCAAGCTCGAGTCGCTGATTCTGCCAGTGCGTGGATACGGCCTGTGGTCGACGCTGCACGGTTTCATGGCGGTAAAGGCCGATCTGAACACCGTTGTCGGTTTCGGTTTCTATCAGCATGCCGAAACGCCGGGTCTGGGTGGTGAGGTCGACAATCCTAAGTGGAAGGCGATGTGGCCGGGCAAGACCCTGTTCGACGACGCCGGCAAGCCGGTGATCGAGATCGTCAAGGGTGGCGTGGATCCCGCCAGTCCGGCCGCCGCCCATCAGGTTGACGCGCTGGCAGGGGCGACCCTCACCAGCAAGGGCGTCGACCGTCTTCTCCAGTTCTGGCTCGGCGAACAGGGTTTCGGTCCCTATCTCGCCAAACTGCGTTCCCAGGGGGTCTGATCATGTCGCAACCCACGATAAAAGAAGTCCTGCTCAACCCGATCTTTCATAACAACCCGATCGGATTGCAGATCCTTGGTATCTGTTCGGCTCTCGCCGTCACCTCCAACCTCAAGACGGCGGTGGTGATGTCGATCGCACTGACGCTGGTGACCGCGTTCTCGAGCATGTTCATCTCCATGATCCGTGCGCAGATCCCGGGCTCGATCCGCATGATCGTACAGATGGTCATCATCGCCTCGCTGGTGATCGTGGTCGACCAGATCCTGCGCGCCTATGCCTTCACCCTTGCCAAGCAGCTCTCTGTGTTCGTCGGCCTGATCATCACAAACTGCATCGTGATGGGGCGTGCCGAAGCGTTCGCGATGCAGAACCCGCCGCTGCTCTCGTTCATGGACGGTATCGGTAATGGTCTCGGCTACAGCGCGATGCTGCTGACGCTGGGCGTGATCCGCGAACTGTTCGGTGCAGGCAAACTGTTCGGTTTCGAGATCCTGAGCCTGGCCAAGGATGGTGGCTGGTATGTGCCCAACGGCATGCTGCTGCTGCCGCCTTCGGCGTTCTTCCTGATCGGCCTGATCATCTGGGGGCTGCGTACTTGGAAGACGGAGCAGGTCGAGGAAGCGTCGTTCAAAATGGCGCCCCAGGTGATCAACAAGGAGGCCTACTGATATGGAACATTACATCAGCCTCTTCGTGCGTGCAGTGTTCATTGAGAACATGGCGCTGTCTTTCTTCCTCGGCATGTGTACCTTCATTGCCATCTCGAAGAAGGTCGAAACCGCCATCGGTCTCGGCATTGCGGTGGTCGTGGTGCAGACCATCACCGTGCCGGCCAACAATCTGATCTACACTTGGCTGCTGCGTGACGGTGCCCTGTCGTGGGCGGGCATGCCGGACGTCGATCTGTCCTTCCTCGGACTGCTGTCGTATATCGGGGTGATCGCTGCCATTGTGCAGATCCTCGAGATGCTGCTCGACAAGTACGTTCCCAGTCTTTACAACGCGCTCGGAGTCTTCTTGCCGCTGATCACGGTGAACTGCGCAATCATGGGCGGTACCCTGTTCATGGTCGAGCGCGACTACAACTTCGGCGAAAGCGTCGTCTATGGTGTCGGCTCCGGGTTCTCTTGGGCGCTTGCCATTGCACTGCTTGCCGGCATTCGCGAGAAGCTGAAGTACAGCGATGTGCCTGACGGCCTGCAGGGCCTGGGTATCACCTTCATCACCATCGGGCTGATGTCGCTGGGTTTCATGTCGTTCTCCGGCGTACAGCTGTAAGGGCGGGGGAGGATATATGAACAGCCAGGAAATCTTCATCGCCATTGGCATGTTTACGGCCATCGTGCTCGCACTGGTCATGATCATCCTCATGGCGCGTGCGCGTCTCGTGTCGAGCGGCGACGTTACCATCAATATCAACAACGAACGCACCATCACGGTGCCGGCGGGCGGAAAGTTGCTGCAGACGCTTGCCGCGAACGACATCTTCCTGTCGTCGGCCTGCGGTGGCGGCGGTACCTGTGCACAATGCAAGTGCGTGGTCGAGTCGGGCGGCGGCGAAATGCTGCCTACCGAAGAGTCGCACTTCAACAAGCGTCAGGCAAAGGAAGGCTGGCGCCTGTCGTGCCAGACCCCGGTCAAGCAGGACATGAAGGTCGAGGTGCCCGAGGAAGTGTTCGGGGTGAAGAAGTGGGAATGCACGGTGGAGTCCAACCCCAACGTTGCCACCTTCATCAAGGAGCTCACCCTGCGTCTGCCCGAAGGCGAGAACGTCGAGTTCCGTGCCGGCGGCTATGTGCAGCTCGAGTGCCCGCCCCACGTGGTGAAGTACGCCGACTTCGACATCCAGCCCGAGTACCGTGGTGACTGGGACAAGTTCAACATGTGGCGCTTCGTGTCCAAGGTCGACGAGACCGTGATCCGTGCCTACTCGATGGCGAACTACCCGGAAGAGAAGGGCGTGGTGAAGTTCAACATCCGTGTTGCGTCGCCTCCGCCGGGTCGCGACGATATTCCGCCGGGCAAGATGTCGTCCTGGGTGTTCAACCTCAAAGAGGGCGACAAGGTCACCGTTTACGGCCCGTTTGGCGAGTTCTTTGCGCGTGAAACGGACAACGAGATGGTGTTCGTGGGTGGTGGCGCAGGCATGGCGCCGATGCGCTCGCACATCTTCGACCAGCTCAAGCGGTTGTCGAGCCAGCGCAAGATCAGTTTCTGGTACGGCGCGCGTTCGATGCGCGAGGCGTTCTACGTTGAGGAATTCGACAAGCTCGCGGAAGACAATCCCAACTTCACGTGGCATCTGGCGCTGTCCGATCCCTTGCCGGAAGACAACTGGACCGGATACACCGGCTTCATTCACAACGTGTTGTTCGAGAACTACCTCAAGGATCATCCGGCGCCCGAGGATTGCGAGTTCTACATGTGCGGACCTCCGATGATGAACGCAGCGGTGATCAAGACCCTGCTCGATCTCGGTGTCGAGCGCGAGAACATCATGCTTGACGATTTCGGCGGCTGATCGCTGCGCGTATCCGGGCCCGCAGTGGCCCGGCGCATCTGCAGAGCCCCCGTCTCCGGCCAGGTCCGGACGCGGGGGTTTTTCTATTTCGGCATTCCGCGCTAACCTGTCGGTTCCAACATACGGTGCAGAATGGTTGCCCGAAATACAAGAGGAAGACAGCATGGCCGGAACCGTATTGCTCGACGTCGCTGATGGCGTCGCTACCCTGACCCTTAACCGTCCTGCAGCCCTGAATGCGCTGTCGGTGGAAATGATGCAGGATCTGGCGGCCGCAGCCCATGATCTGGCAGGACGCAAGGATGTTGCTGTCGTCGTGATTACGGGTGCGGGCGACCACTTCATGGCAGGCGGCGACCTGAAGGACTTCGCCAGCCACCTGCACCTGTCTCCGGAAGCGCGGCGCGCCACGTTCCGGGCCATGATCGAGCAGTACATCAACCCCACGGTAGAGGTGCTGCAAGGACTCGACCAGCCGGTGATAGCCAAGGTGCGTGGTGCCTGCGCCGGCTTTGGCCTCACCCTGATGATGGGGTGCGACCTCGTCGTGAGTGCAGACAGCGCCGTGTTTACGACCGCCTATGCCGCGATTGGCTTGTCCGGCGACGGTGGCGCGTCGTACTTCCTGCCGCGCATCGTCGGCAGGCGCAAGGCGGCCGAACTGCTGTTGCTGGGGGATCGCTTCGACGCCGCCGAGGCGCTCCGCCTTGGCCTGGTGACGCGCAGCGTGCCGGCCGACAGTCTCGATGCCGAAACCGCCAAGCTGTGCGCGCGTCTCAGGTCAGGTCCGCTGCAGACCTATGGCGAGATCAAGCGCCTGCTGGCGATGTCCCACGACAGCCAGCTCGAGTCCCAGCTGCATAGTGAGGCGCTGGCGTTCGGCCGGTGTGGTGGCAGTGATGACTTTGCCGAGGGTGTGACGGCCTTCCTCGAAAAGCGCAAGCCGGTGTTCAAGGGCGCCTGAGCGTCTCTGGCAGGGACGGCTGCAGCCAGCGGACCCGCCGCCCCCGTCGGCGGTGTTTCAGCGTGACAGGCGATAGGCCAGCAGTCCCACCCACTCGTGCACCGCAAACCAGGCGGCGTAAGCCGAGCCGGCACTGGGCAGGTTCGGCAGGACTTCTTCGTCGACAGGCTTGCCGATGGGGCGTGGTCCCAGCCATGCCGTCGGAGCCATGCTGACCTGCATCCCGGCCGCTTCGAATTCGGCGCGCGCACGGCGCATGTGCGCGGCGTGCGTGACCAGCACGATGCGGGTCACGCCCGAAGCCTTGAGCTGCCCGGCCGAGTAACGGGCATTCTGCCGGGTGTCGAGCGAGGAGGGTTCGGTCCACCGGACCCGAATGCCGAAGTCCTCCTCGAGGCTGCTTTTCATCAGGATTGCTTCGGGAATCTCACCGCTCGGTGCGCCCCCGCTCACCAGAATCGGCAAACCGGTCTGACGTGAAAGCCTGGCGCCGTAACGCAGACGTTCGAGGGTAATGCGATTGACGGTGTCGCCACCGTATTCCGGCGCATTGCTCATGCGCCCGCCACCCAGAATGACGATCGCCTGCGCGTCGGTGGCTGCTGACAGCGACAGGGGCTGCCGCGGCTCGAGTGGTTCAAGCAGCAGGCCGACCGGCGCCGGCGTGATCAGCAACAGACCGCTGACCAGTCCTGTCCATACCAGCGTTCGTCCGCTGCGCGGTCGCCGGCGGCCCATCAGCAGCCCGATCAGGATCAGTGCAAAGGGCATCAGCGGGGGCAGAATCAGTACCGAGATCAGCTTCTTGAGCCAGAACAGGGCAATCGCGGTGTCGAAATCCATTCGGGTTTGTCCTCTGGTGTCGTGCCCAGTATTATCAGGGCAATTCCATTCCCGCGGTTTCAAGCTCATGCCCATGCAGTGCCGGCTGGCGGTCTCCGTCCTTCCTGTCTCCGTTCTCCTGTTTCCCTGAATCATCATGGGATTTCGCCAACTCGTCTGGGCGCTGATCGCCGCACTGCTGCTCTACGGCGCCTGGCAACTGCTGCGCGCCCTGCTCGCCGGACGCGGCCGCCCTGAAGCTGCGTCGCCGCCGGCGGCCGCTGCCTTGAAGACCGATTCGACGGTTGCGGACGATGCAGACGACGATGCGGACTTCAACTACGCGCCCTTGCCGTCAGACGTCGTGGCGCCTGCTGCACCTGCAGCGCCGCCGGCCCCCGAGGCGCCCGCCGCAGAGCGGCCCGATACCTTTGCGCTGGAACTCGAGTTGCAGCGCCTGCGGCGCGAAGTTGGCGCCTTGCGCGCGGCGCTTGACGTGCAGCAGGGCGAGATCGGCGCGCTGCACGAAACTGTGCAGCGCCTCGTCGATGCGCCGCCGGCGGATTCAAGCTCCTTCGAAGACAGTTCCGGCCAGAATGCCTCGCCGGAGTACAGCGAGGCGCTGGTGCTGGCGCGCCGGGGCTTGTCGGTCGAGGAGGTGGCTGCGCGCTGCGGCATCACCCGGGCGGAGGCGGAACTGGTCGTGTCGCTGGCTGCGCGCGGTGAGACTGAGGGGGGCACATGAGCACAATGACTGCAGACCAGATCCGCGTGCAGCGTAACCGTGCATTGAAGCGCGCCGGGCTGGCGAGCGGGGTCGCTGTGGCGCTGCTGCTTGTCGTGCTGATGTTCGAGGATGGTCGCACGCCTGAGTCCGCCGCGCCCACGATGGCGGTGCAGCCTCCGCCGGTCGCGCAGGCCATCGAGCCTGTCGCGCCGGTCGAAAATACATCCGTCGTGCCGGACGCCGGAGCGGCAGATCCCGTAGTCTCGGACGTCAAGCCGGAAGGCGAGCCATTGCCGCCGACGCAGGTCGAGGCAGCGTCAGCGCCGCCACCTGCCGAGAAGAAGGCATCCGTTCCGCTGGCAAATGGCTACCTGGTGCAGCTGGGCGTCTTCGGCTCCATGGACAATGCTGACGGACTCCGCGCCGATGTGGCGGCAAGAGGGCTGCCAGCGCACGTCGAGGGCCGGGTTGTGGTCGGACCGTTTCCCGACAAGGCGGCTGCGGAAGCGGCGCGCGCGCGGCTGAAACGTGAGGGGCTGGCAAGCGGCATCGTGGTGCCCCCGCGCAAGAGCAAGTGAAGCCGGCAACAGCGCTGATTGCGGCCGGCAAATATATCGAAACAAGGGAGGAGAGACACATGAAGATCGAGAGCCCGGTGTTGGGCGTGTTCGAAGTATCCGACGACAAACTGATCGAGTTTCCGCAGGGCTTGCCCGGTTTCGAGGGGTGTCACCGTTTCGTGCTCGTGCATGAGGAGGGCGCCGAGGCAACCGTGTTCATGCTGCAAAGTGCGGACGACCCCGACGTGGCGTTTTCCCTGACCGGGCCGGAGCAGTTCGGTATCAATTACGAATTCCCCCTGTCTGACGAAGAACTGGCCATCCTGAAGCTCGACCGGCCGGAGGACGCCCTTGTTGCCATCATCGTGCGCAAGGACGGGGACAACCCCGCGACGGCCGGCTTGCGCGCAAACTTCATGGCGCCGCTGGTGATCAACGTCGGCGCGCGCCGCGGCATGCAGAAGGTCATCAACAAGCTGGGTTGCGATATTCTGCTGCGCGCACAGGCGTAAGTGTCGAACGGCAGGCAGCGCCCACCCTCGGGAGCGTTGTCACCGTTAAGGCCCAGGCACTGGCCGTCGCGTGAGCGCGGGCTTTGCGTTGCGATGCCCGCTGCTGCCAGCGCCCACGCCGAACCGGGGCTTCACCTGCGCTGCACAGGTTAGAATCCGCCTACACTCATCTTTTCAGGGATTCAGTCATGAGCCGTTCCATCGTTTCCACGCCCAGCGCACCCGCTGCCATCGGTACCTACTCGCAAGCGGTCAAGACCGGCAGCACCGTTTACTGCTCCGGTCAGATCGGGCTGGACCCGACGACGATGCAGATGGTCGAGGGCTTCGAGGCTCAAACCGTGCGTGTGTTCGAAAACCTCAAGGCGGTTGCCGAGGCTGCGGGCGGTTCGCTCGCCGACGCGGTCAAGCTCACGATCTATCTGACCGATCTGTCCAACTTCGCCACCGTAAACGAAGTGATGTCGCGCTACTTTGCCGAGCCCTATCCGGCGCGCGCAGCCGTCGGCGTCAAGGAATTGCCGCGCGGTGCGGTGGTCGAGGCCGACGCCATCCTCGTGCTGGGCTGAGCGACAGCAGCGCACGTGGGTTCGCGAGAACCGGGCGGGCGCTCGCCCGCGCAGGGTTGGCCGGGCGTTGGCGGGCAGTTGGCGGGGCGTCTCGCGAAGCTCGACCTCTATCGGCAGGAAGATCTCATCCTGCATCTGCCCTTGCGTTATGAAGACGAGACCCGGCTGACGCCCATTGCCGACGCGCGTCACGGCTTCCCGGCCCAGATCGAGGGCGAGGTCATCTCCTGCGAAGTCACGCTCCGTCCGCGCCGGCAACTGGTTGCCCGCGTGCGCGATGCGTCCGGCACGCTGGTGGCGCGCTGGCTCAATTTCTACCCATCGCAGCAAAAGCAGCTGTCTGTCGGGCGCAGCGTGCGCCTGTTCGGAGAAGTGCGCGGCGGCTTCTTCGGCGACGAGATGGTGCATCCGCGCCTGCGTCCGGTGGAGCGGGGGGAGTCCTTGCCTGAGGCACTGACGCCGGTCTATCCCACCACGGCCGGCGTCGGGCAGGCGACACTGCGCAAGCTGATCGATCTGGCGCTCCGCACCGTTGCGCTGGACGATCCGATTCCGCCGGCGGTGTGCAGCCGCCTCGGGTTGCCGGGTTTTGCAGAGGCGGTGCGTGCCCTGCATCACCCCGCGCCCGATGCCGACCCCTCTGCACTGGAAAACCGCGAGCACCCGGCCTGGCGGCGGATCAAGTTCGAGGAGTTGCTGGTTCAGCAGTTGTCGCTGCGCCGGGCCTATAACGCTCGCCGGGCGCTGGGCGCCGCAAGTCTGCCGCCACGCCGGCAGCTGACGCAGGCCTTGCTCGGCCAACTCGCATTCAGCCTGACCGGTGCGCAGCAGCGTGCGGTCGCCGAGATCTCCGCCGATCTTGCCGCAGCGCATCCGATGCAGCGGCTGCTGCAGGGCGATGTCGGCAGCGGGAAGACGGTCGTCGCCGCCCTGGCGATGCTGCAGGCAGCCGAAAATGGCTGGCAGGCCGCGCTGATGGCGCCCACCGAGATCCTTGCCGAGCAGCACTACCGCAAACTGCACGACTGGCTGGCGCCGCTGGGCATCGAAGTGGCCTGGTTGTCGGGCAGTCGCAAGAAGCGCGAGCGGGAGGCGGAGCTTGCGCGTCTGCACAGCGGCGAGTTGCTGCTTGCAGTCGGTACGCATGCGCTGATCGAAGATCCGGTGGCAATGCCCAAACTGGCGCTGGCCGTGGTGGACGAACAGCACCGCTTTGGTGTGCGCCAGCGTCTGGCCTTGCGCGAGAAGGGGCAGGCCGGGCAGCGTCCGCACATGCTGATGATGTCCGCCACGCCGATCCCGCGCACCCTGGCGATGACCCACTATGCCGACCTCGACGTGTCCGTGCTCGATGAACTGCCGCCGGGGCGCACGCCGATTCGCACGCGTCTGGTGTCCGACGGCAGGCGTGACGAAGTGGTGGGCCGTGTCCGCGATGCCTGTCTCGAGGGGCGTCAGGCCTACTGGGTGTGCCCGCTGATCGAGGAGTCCGAGGCGCTGCAGTTGCAGACCGCGGTGGATACCTTCGAGATGCTGTCCGCCGACCTGCCCGAACTGAAGGTCGGTCTCATTCACGGGCGTCTGAAGGCCGAGGAGAAGGCGGCCACGATGGCCGCCTTTGCCGCCGGCGATCTGCAGGTGCTGGTGGCGACCACGGTGATCGAGGTCGGTGTCGATGTGCCCAATGCGAGCCTGATGGTGATCGAGCATGCGGAGCGTTTCGGCCTTGCGCAGTTGCACCAGTTGCGCGGCCGCGTTGGGCGCGGGACGGCGGAGTCGGTGTGCGTCCTGATCTACGCCCAGCCGCTGTCTGAAACCGCGCGGGCACGGCTGAAGGTGATCTACGAGCAGACGGACGGCTTCGCGATCGCCAGTGAGGACCTGCATATTCGCGGCCCGGGCGAGTTCGTCGGCGCGCGCCAGAGCGGCGTGCCCCTGTTGCGCTTCGCCAGTCTCGAAGAGGACGACGACCTGATCGAGCCGGCACGTGCGCTGGCCGAACGCATGCTGGCACGCGAACCGAAGCTCGCCGAGCGTCTGCTCACGCGCTGGGTGGGCGGACGCGAAGGCCTGCTGCGGGCCTGATCCGGGTAAAATGCGCGCTGCGCGAACCCGCTTTCAACCGATGACGCTAGCCGACCGACTCCCCCACTACGTTCGCCTGATGCGGCTCGACAAGCCCATCGGCACCCTGCTGCTGCTGTGGCCCACGCTGTGGGCCCTGTGGCTCGCAGCCGACGGCGTGCCGCCGCTGCACATCCTGCTGATCTTCGCGCTTGGCACCTTGCTGATGCGCTCGGCCGGTTGCGTGATCAACGATTACGCCGACCGCGATTTCGATGGCCATGTCGAGCGCACCCGCATGCGACCGCTCGCCACCGGTGCAGTCAGCACCCGCGAAGCGCTGCTGCTTGCCGGCGGACTGGCGCTCCTCGCCTTCATGCTGGTCCTGCCCCTGCAGCCATTGGTGATCTGGTTGTCCGTCCCGGCACTGTTTCTTGCCGGCAGTTACCCCTATACCAAGCGCTTTCTCGCCATTCCGCAGGCTTATCTCGGGATTGCCTTCGGCTTCGGTATCCCGATGGGGTTCGCTGCCGTGCTTGGCGAAGTGCCGGTGGTGGCCTGGGTGATGCTGCTGGCCAACATTTTCTGGGCCGTGGCCTACGACACCGAATATGCAATGGTCGACCGCCCGGACGACCTCAAGATCGGCATCAAGACCTCCGCCATCACCTTCGGCCGTTTCGATGTGGCCGCGGTGATGCTGTGCTACGCCATTGCCCTGTGCCTGCTGGCCTGGGTGGGCATGGCGATGGCGCGCGGGCCGGCGTTCTACCTTGGGCTGCTGGCTGCGGCTGGCATTGCGCTCTACCACTTCACCCTCATCCGCCATCGCGAACGTGCCGACTGCTTCAAGGCCTTTCGCCACAACAACTGGCTGGGCGCCGCGATCTTTTGCGGAGTCCTTGTCGACGACCTGCTGCGCCGGCTCTGACCCGGCAGCCCTGACCCGGAATTCACCATGCACTTCATGACCGCCCTCAAGGGCGCCTGGCAGCAGCGCAACAGCCTGCTGTGCGTCGGCCTTGACCCCGATCCCGCCCGGTTTCCCGCGCACCTGCAGGACAAGCCGGACGCGATCTTCGAGTTCTGCAAGCAGATCGTCGATGCCACCGCCGACCTCGCGTGCTGCTTCAAGCCGCAGATCGCCTACTTCGCTGCGCGCCGTGCCGAGGATCAGCTCGAAGCGCTGATCGACCACATTCACGCGCGCCACCCGGACACGCCCGTGGTGCTCGACGCCAAGCGCGGCGACATCGGCAGCACCGCCGAGCAATATGCAGTCGAGGCCTTCGAGCGCTTCCGTGCGGATGCGATCACGGTCAATCCCTACATGGGGCGCGATTCGGTCGATCCCTACCTTGCCTACCCGGACAAGGGCGTGATCCTGCTGTGCCGCACCTCGAATCCGGGTGGCTCCGACCTGCAGTTTCTCGATGTCGGCGGTGAAAAGCTATACGAACGCGTGGCGCGTCTGGTGGCAGAAGACTGGAACGCGAGCGGCAACTGCGGTCTGGTGGTCGGTGCGACCTTCCCGGCCGAGATCGCACGTGTGCGCGAACTGACGGGCGACATGCCACTGCTGGTGCCGGGCATCGGTGCCCAGGGTGGCGACATTGCTGCCACCATGCAGGCCGGGCGCACTGCAGATGGTTGCGGACTGATGATCAACTCCTCGCGCGCGATCCTGTATGCGGGCAAGGGCGAGGACTTCGCTGCCGAAGCACGCAGGGTGGCGCTCGAGACACGCGACGCCATCAACGCGCAGCGCTGATACGGACATGGCATGAAATACCACGACTTGCGCGACTTCATCACCCAGCTCGAGGCGCGCGGAGAGCTCAAGCGCATCAGCGTCCCGGTCGACACCCATCTCGAAATGACCGAGATCGCCGACCGTGTGCTGCGTGCCGGCGGGCCGGCGCTGCTGTTCGAGAAACCGGTGACCCGCGGCGCACCCCAGGACATGCCGGTACTCGCCAACCTGTTCGGCACGCCCGAGCGGGTGGCTTACGGCATGGGTGAAGACCTCGACGCCGGGGACTGGCAGACGCCCTTGCGTGAAGTTGGCAAGCTGCTGGCCTTCCTCAAGGAACCGGAGCCACCGAAGGGCCTGAAGGACGCGTGGGAGAAGTGGCCGGTGCTCAAGCAGGTCATGAACATGTCGCCCAAGGAAGTGCGTTCCGCGCCGTGCCAAGAGGTGGTGTGGGAGGGCAAGGACGTCGACCTCGGTCGGCTGCCGATTCAGCACTGCTGGCCGGGCGACGCCGCACCGCTGATCACCTGGGGACTGGTGGTGACCCGCGGTCCGCACAAGAAGCGTCAGAATCTCGGCATTTACCGGCAGCAGGTGCTGGGGCCGAACCGCGTCATCATGCGCTGGCTGGCGCATCGTGGCGGGGCGCTCGATTTTCGCGAGCACAAACTGGCGCACCCGGGGGAGCCCTTTCCCGTTGCAGTGGTGCTTGGCTGCGATCCGGCCACCATCCTCGGCGCGGTGACGCCGGTGCCGGATGCGATTTCCGAGTACCAGTTTGCCGGTCTGCTGCGCGGCTCGAAAACCGAACTGGTGCGCTGCGTCGGCTCCGACCTGCAGGTGCCGGCCTCGGCCGAGATCGTGCTCGAGGGCGTGATCCACCCGGACGACATGGCGCCGGAGGGGCCGTACGGCGACCACACCGGCTACTACAACGAGGTCTCCGACTTCCCGGTGTTTACTGTCGAACGCATCACCATGCGGCGCAAGCCGATTTATCACTCGACCTACACCGGCAAGCCGCCCGACGAGCCGGCCATGCTCGGGCTTGCGCTGAACGAGGTCTTCGTCCCCCTGCTGCAGAAGCAGTATCCGGAGATCACCGATTTCTACCTGCCGCCCGAGGGCTGTTCCTATCGCCTCGCAGTGGTGTCGATCCGCAAACAGTATCCGGGGCACGCCAAGCGCGTGATGTTCGGGATCTGGAGCTTTCTGCGCCAGTTCATGTACACCAAGTTCATCATCGTGGTGGACGATGACGTCAATATCCGCGAGTGGAAGGAAGTCATCTGGGCGCTGACCACCCGGATGGATGCCACCCGTGACACCACGCTGGTGGACAACACCCCGATCGACTACCTCGACTTCGCTTCACCGGTTGCCGGACTGGGCAGCAAGATGGGGCTGGATGCAACGAACAAGTGGGAAGGTGAAACGAATCGCGAATGGGGGCGTCCGATTGTCATGGACGACGCGGTCAAGCAACGCGTCGACGCGATGTGGCCCGAACTTGGCCTGTGATGCCCTGAAAACTGACGCATGACGCAAGGATGACCTGATGGCGCAATCCGATTACACCGCAGCACCGCTTCAGCCCGGGCAGCCGACTGAAAACCTGGTCACGCTCACGCACCTGATCTACGCCCTGCACGCCTTTGCGGTCTTCACCGGGGTGGTCGGGTCGGCCACGATTCTTGGCAGCTTCATTGCCAGCGTGCCGTCGATCGCGGCCGTGATCATCAACTACGTGAAGCAGAGCGCCGTGCGCGATACCTGGCTCGAAAGCCATTTCCGCTGGCAGATCCGCACTTTCTGGTTTGCCGTGCTGTGGGTGATGGTGGCGGTCGTGATGATCATGACCATCATTGGCCTGCCCTTCGGCCTGCTGGCCCTTGGGGTCACCAGTCTGTGGGTGCTGTACCGCGTGGTGCGGGGCTGGTGGGCGCTTTCACAGCGGGAATCCCTGCCGATGGACTGAAGCCTTGCGCCGGGTTGCGGCGCAACGGTCTGCTCCATCAATTCAACGACCACCGGCCCAGACCCATTCGAGCAGGGCGTCCTGTGCTGCACGCGTGCTGGCGGCTTCCGCATGATTGACCAGCATCACGACGACATGGCGCCGTCCGTCGTGGTCGAGCACATAGCCCGCAATGGCACGCACACCGTTGATGGTGCCGGTCTTGATGTGCGCCTGGCCGCGGGCAGGGCTGCCGACAAGTCTCTTGCGTGCCGTACCGTCCTCGCCGGCAATCGGCAGTGCGGCGATGAACTCGGCCATCCAGGGGCGCTGCCAGGCGGCGATCAGCAACTGACCCAGCGTATCCGCGCGAACGCGTTCGATTCGCGACAGGCCGGCTCCGTTCTCGATCACCAGGCCGGCAGTCTGCACGCCCGCAGCCGCCAGTTGCGCAGTGGCGACCTGCGCACCCGCTGCAACCATGTCCGGAGCGCCGTCTGCGTTGGTGCTGCCGAGGTTTGCAAGGAGCTGGCGGGCGATGACGTTGCTCGACCACTTGTTCATGTCACGCACGATTTCGGCGAGCGCGGCCGAGTCGTCGACGAGCTGTGTGCGGGCCTCGCGCGGTGTCGAGCCGGTGCGCACCTGTCCCTGCAGCTGCCCGCCGACTTCCTTCCACAGGCCGGCAATCGTTGCAGTGCTGAAGTCCTCGGGCGGGAGCGGGGCGGCGCTCCAGTTGCGTGGTCCGCAGCTGGCCGGAAGGCTGCCGCTCAGGATCAGACGCGGGCCGGGCTCGATACGAGCCTCGAGGTCGCGGTACCACACGCCGCAGCTGGCCCCCGATGTCTGCAGGCGGTTTTCGATGACGACGCCGTTGAGTGGCGGCTCGCTGGCCACCGTGACTGCATCGTTGGGGCCATTGCCCGGGAACAGCGCGAGCTGAAGGGTGTTGAAGTGCAGCAACAGGCCGTAGGGGCCGCTGTTGTACGGGCGAAGCCCGCGCCCGTCGAATGCATCCGGATCGTGCGCCGGGAGCCTGAGCACGGAGCCGTCGAGCACGATGTCGCCGGTGATCGTGTCGACGCCGAGCGCGCGCAGCCGCCTCAGCAGCTTCCAGGCCCGTTCATAGCTCAGCACCGGATCGCCGCCGCCAACGATGTAGAGGTCGCCCTGCAACACGCCATTGCGCACCGCGCCAGTGCTTGAGATCCGGGTTTGCCAGGTGTGGGAGGGGCCGAAGTACTCAAGACTGGTGAAAGCCGTCACCAGCTTCATGACCGAGGCCGGGTTCATCGGCTGATCGGCATTGATCGCAAGTGCTGGCGTGCCTGAATCCACGGCCTGTACCCAGATGCCGACCGCGTCCGCCGGTACTCGTGCCTGATCGAGCGCCTGCCGGACACTGGACGGGAGCGTCTCTTCACCTGCCGCTCGCGCATCGACTGCGCTCAGCAGGCAGGCAAGAACAAGGCTCAGGATGACAAAAGGGCGTGGTCTCGAAGCGGTGCTTGCTGACATTGGGTAGAGGCGTGCTGCGGTGCAGGGTAATTCGGAGTTAGAATGATCGTTCGATTAATTTGTGGCTACAGGACATCATTCTAGTAGCCCGCTTCGGACTGGGTGTGGATCAATGAGCGGATTTGGGCATTTCGCCCGGACAGCACTGGAGCTTGAGCGCGAGATATTCAAGCGCGGGTTGTTGATTGGCCTTGACTGGCAGGACCCGGCGACAATGCGCGCGCTGGCGCATGAGGCTCTGACGTGCACCACAGACTGCCGTCTGGGCTTGCTGCGTAACCATGATGCGAAAGCGCGGGGCAGGGGGGAGCTGTTTGCGCTCTCGGAAATGATGCTCGACACGATGCGTCAGAGCGCTCAGGTCGGTGTGCACACCCAAGGCGGCCCGGCCTGGAAGGCGTTCGGGCGTGCCTTGTACGAAGAGTCGGCACGCCTGGGAGCCGGCTCTTTGAAATGAGCGTTCGCGTGGCGAACGCCCAGCCAGCATGCTTCAGCTCAGGACCTGTTCCAGGGCGAAGAGCGATTCGATCGTTTCGCGCTGGCGCACAAGGTGCAGCTTGTCGCCATCGACGATGACTTCCGCTGCCCTGCCGCGCGTGTTGTAGTTCGAGCTCATGGTCATGCCATAGGCACCAGCTGACAACAGCGCGATCAGGTCACCCTCTTCGATCGCAAGCTCGCGCTGGCGGGCAAGGAAGTCGCCGCTTTCGCAGATCGGGCCGACAACGTCGTAACTTTGGGCTGACTGGTCGCGTTCGATCACTGCAACCGTCTCGTGATAGGCGTCGTATAGCGCCGGGCGCGCGAGGTCGTTCATTGCGGCATCGACGATGGCGAAGTTCTTTTCCTCTCCGGGCTTCAGGTACTCGACCCGGGTGAGCAGCAGTCCTGCGTTACCCACCAGGGAGCGGCCCGGTTCGAAGCACAGTTCCTCTGCGCGGCCTTCGAAAACCTTCAGCAGCGGGGCGAGGTAGTCTGCGACCGCTGGCGGTGTCTCGTCGTCATAGCGGATGCCGAGGCCGCCGCCAAGATCGATATGATCGAGGCGGATGCCTTCAGCAGCGAGCTGATCGACAAGTCCGAGCACCTTTGCCGCCGCTTCCGCCATCGGTGCGGGGTCAAGCAGTTGCGAGCCGATATGGCAGGCAATGCCGCTGACCTCAAGATTTGGCAGGGAGGCGGCACGACGATAGAGGTCGAGTGCTTCGTCGAAGGCGACGCCAAACTTGTTGCTCTTCAGCCCGGTGGAGATGTAGGGGTGAGTCTTGGGGTCGACATCGGGATTCACCCGCAGGGCGATCGGTGCGAACATGCCGAGCTGCGCTGCAACGCCGTTGAGCCGGTCAAGTTCGGTTGCCGACTCGACGTTGAAGCAACGGATGCCGGCTTCGAGTGCCTGGCGCATCTCTGCACGTGTCTTGCCGACGCCGGAGAACACCACCTTGGCCGGATCGCCACCGGCGGCGATGACGCGGGCAAGCTCTCCACCGGAGACGATGTCGAAACCGGCGCCCAGTGCGGCAAACACCGACAGCACGCCGAGGTTGGAGTTGGCCTTGACTGCGTAGCACACCAGCGCAGGACGTCCCTGCAGGGCATTGCGATAGGCTTCGAAGGCGCTTACGAGTGCAGCGCGTGAATAGACGTAGACCGGCGTGCCGAAGCGCTCGGCGACGGTTGTCAGGGCCACGTCCTCGAGGATCAGCTCGCCTTGCTCGCGGTGCAGGGTCGGGATGGGGAAGGTCTTGCTCATCTGCTTGTGGTCGGAATCGAGGCGGGATTGAAATCGGGTTTGCTATTATTGCCAGCCGCCTTTTCGGTGTTGCCGGACTGTTCTGCCTGAGGCTTTTCGGGCAAAAAGAGCGGCCCTTTGATGCCGCAGGCGGACAGGAGCAGTGCGCTGATCAGCGCTACCGCGGGAATCATCGCTCGCATGGCCGTTCTTCGATAAAAAACGGAATGCTAACAGAAGGAGTCGGCATGGAAGAATCCGCATTCAATGCTCTGGCAGAAGCCGAGCTGGCAAAAATCGAGTCTGCACTTGAAGCGTGCGGGGTGGACATGGATATCGAGCTCAAGCCGGGAGGCATTCTTGAGCTGGAGTTCGACAACGGGAGCAAGGTCATCATCAACCGGCACACCGCTGCACGGGAGATTTGGGTGGCAGCGAAATCCGGTGGCTTTCACTTTCGTCCGGAGAGCGGAGGCTGGATCGCCGGGCGCGACGGGGCGGAGCTGTATGCGCTGCTCTCCCGCGTTGTCAGCGAACAGTCGGGAGAGCAGGTGGTGCTGAGCGCCAGCGCCTGATCAGCGTCGTATCGGCGTGGGCATGCGATCGACGACCGGGGCCGGCGGCTGCATTTGTGGCACCGGCCGGGGGGCGGGCTTGGGTGCTGGCGCCACAGGCGGAATTGCTTCTTCGGGGGCTTCGAGAACCGGGGTGTGGCTTGAGAAGAGTTGCTCCAGCCAGTCGGGTTCGGGCTTCAGCGCCGGGGGCTCGTTCTCGGCATAGTAGAAGTCCTCCACGCTGCCGTCGGCCACGGGCGCGCTCAGCAGGCCCTCGGGGCGCGGGAGCGACTTTTCCGGTGCGCCCTTGAGTGCTGCGCGCATGTAGTTGATCCAGATCGGCAGTGCGGCTGCGCCGCCGGTTTCTCCACGTCCCATGTTCTTTGGCTGCGAGAAACCCATCCAGGAGATGGCAACAAGATCCGGGCTGTAGCCGCAGAACCAGGCGTCGAGGTAGTCGTTGGTCGTGCCCGTCTTGCCGGCAATGTCGCCACGATTGAGGCTGCGTGCGCGTGCGCCCGTTCCGCGCCGAACGACGTCCTGCAGCATCGAATCCATCAGCCACGCATTGCGGGGGTCGATGACACGCGGCGCACTCTCACCGGCCACCGGTGGGTCGATCTTTGCGATCAGTTTGCCATTGCCATCGTGGATCTCCTTCACGATGTAAGGATCGATTCTGTAGCCGCCGTTGGCAAACACGGAGTACGCGGTTGCCATCTCCCACGGGGTCGCCGATCCGGCGCCCAGCGCCATCGTCAGATAGGGCGGGTTGCGCGCGGGATCGAAGCCGAACCGGCCAATGTAGTCCTGCGCGTAGTCCGGTGTGATGTTCTGCAGCAGCCGGATCGACGCCATGTTCTTTGAACGTGCGAGCGCTTCGCGCAGCGTCATCAGTCCGGCGAACTTGCCGTCATAGTTCTTTGGTTCCCACGCCTGGCTGCCGGTGACGCCGGCGGGGAAATAGAGTGGTTCGTCCTCGATCAGCGTGCCCGGGGAGTATCCGCGTTCCAGACCCGCCGAATAGATGAAGGGCTTGAAGCTTGAGCCCGGCTGGCGCTGCGCCTGGGTGACGTGGTTGTACTTGTTGCTGTTGAAGTCGAAGCCGCCAACAAGCGCACGTACTGCCCCGGTGTGCGGGTCTACAGAGACCAGTGCGGCCTCTACCTCAGGCAGTTGCACGATTTCCCAGCCCTGCTTTTCCGTGCTGCGGATGCGGATCACGGCGCCGCGACGGACGCGCCGGCTTTGTGGAGACTTCTCACTGAGCATCGGCGCCGCAAAGCGCAGCCCGTCGCCCGTAATGTCATAGGTTTCGCCCCGGCGAAACACTTTGACGCCCGAAGGCGACGCTTCGAGAACGACTGCGGCAAGCAGGTCGTCGTGATCGCTGGAGTCGGCAAGGATGTCGTCCAGCGCTTCACCATCAGCGCCCTGAGGAAGATCAACGAAGCGCTCGGGGCCACGATAGCCGTGGCGGCGATCGTAATCCATCACCCCCTTGCGCAGCGCGGCGTAAGCCGCTTCCTGATCGTCGCGGGTGATGGTCGTAACGATCTTGATGCCGAGCTGGTAGGCCTCCTCGCCAAACTGTTCGACCGCAATCTGGCGTGCCATCTCGGCAACGTAGTCGCCATGCATCGGGGTGCTGTTGCCGCCGTTGCGCGCCACGCTGCCGGTCTGAGTGCGCAGTGGCTCCTTGAGCGCCTTCTGATAGCTCGCGTTGTCGCTGAATCCGGCTTCGACCATCCGGCGCAGTACATAGTGCTGACGCAGGGTTGCACGAGAAGGGTTGGCGATCGGATTGTATGCGGAAGGGGCTTTGGGAAGACCGGCAAGCATTGCGGCCTCGGCAAGGCTGATCTCGCTCAGCGGCTTGCCGAAATAGGCGCGGGCGGCAGCGGAAAAGCCGTAGGCACGCTGCCCGAGGTAGATCTGGTTGATGTACAGCTCCAGAATCTGGTCCTTGCTCAGATTGCGTTCAATCTTCAGCGCCAGCAGGATCTCGTAGAGCTTGCGGTTGTAGGTTTTTTCGCGAGACAGGAAAAAGTTACGCGCGACCTGCATCGTGATGGTTGACGCACCTTGGCCACGTCCGCCTGAGGTAAGGTTTGCCAGCGCCGCACGGGCGATGCCAATCGGGTCGATGCCGGGATGCTCATAGAAGCGTTCATCCTCAGCGGCAAGAATTGCGTGCTTCAGAATGGCGGGAACGTCTTCGATCTTCACTACCGAGCGGCGTTCCTCGCCGAATTCGCTGATAAGATGGCCGTCGGCAGTGTAGATGCGGAGCGGGACCCGGGGGCGGTAGTCGGTCAGCACTTCCAGTGAAGGCAGGTTGGGCCAGGCCAGGATGGAAATTGCTGCCAGCGTCGCGAGCCCGAGTGTCACCAGGGCCGTGAGTGCGGCGACGGGGTAGAGAACCCAGCGCATTTATTTGTCCGGGAAAGTGGAATAGGCGCGCATTATATAAGGCGAAAACTGCGGACGCCTCCTTGCGGGGCCGTTGATGCAAATTGATGCAAATTGCTTTACACCTCGTGCGCTTGTTGCTAGGATTTGAGAGCCTTATTCAGCATTGGCGCCTAACATAAAGAAATTTAAGGGTTTTCTTTGTGATTGACTTCTCAATATTCGGTTCGAAGGCGCGACAGCTCGCAGGGCTGGATATCTCTTCTTCATCCGTGAAGATGGTGGAGCTCGTCGAGAGTGAGAAAGGCGGTTTTCGCGTTGAACGCTACGCGATCGAGCCCTTGCCCCGCGAAGCTGTGGTTGATGGCAATATCGCCAATCTCGATGCTGTCACTGAAGGTGTCAAGCGCCTCGTTAGGCGTTTTGGCCCGGGCGTGAAGAACGTGGCCATGGCCTTGCCGGCTTCGTCAGTCATCACCAAGAAAATCATTCTCCCGGACGGTCTGCGCGAGCAGGAGATGGAGCTCCAGGTCGAATCCGAGGCCAATCAGTACATTCCGTTTGCGCTCGACGAGGTCAATCTCGACTTTCAGGTGGTTGGACCGGCCGGAGGTAGCCCCGGCGAAGTCGAGGTGCTGATTGCCGCGTCGCGCAAGGAAAAGGTCGAAGACCGTGTTGCTGTCGCGCAGGCTTGTGGCCTGAAGGCGGTAGTGCTCGACGTCGAGTCGCTCGCGACTGAGTCCTCTTTTGAGCTGGTTAGTCGTCAATTGCCAGGCGGTGGCGCAGGGAAGGTTGTCGCCCTGATTGATATTGGCGCAACAGCCATGAACGTGTCTGTACTTCGTGATGGTCATCAGGTCTACTCAAGAGAGCAGGCGTTTGGCGGCGTCCAGCTGACCCAGGATATTGCGCGCCAGTATGGGATGAGCATAGAAGAGGCCGAGGCCGCCAAGCGCTCTGGCAGTCTCCCGGATGATTATGCGCGAGATCTTCTACGCCCGTTCATGGACAGTCTTGCGCTTGAGGTTTCGCGCGCATTGCAGTTCTTCTTCACTTCGACTCAGTACAACCAGGTCGACCATCTAGTCCTTGCTGGCGGTTGCGCGGTCATGCCGGGTCTCGCCGAAGTCGTGGGTGGCCGGACTCAGGTCGAGACCATTGTGGCCAACCCCTTTGCGGGGATGGCGCTGTCCTCGAAGGTCCGTCCCAAGAATCTGCTGGCTGATGCGCCGTCGTTGATGGTCGCATGTGGGCTGGCTTTGCGGAGATTCGACGCATGATCCGGATCAATCTGCTGCCCCATCGCGAAGAAAAGCGAAAGGAGCGGCGTCAGCAGTTTTACACGCTCTCGGGTGCCATGGTGTTGCTCGGTGCAGCGATTGCTCTGCTGGTGCACACAGTTTACGCCGGATACATCGAGCGCCAGGAGACCAAGAACGCGTTCATCAAGGCGGAAATCGTGAAGCTCGACGAAGAGATCGTTGAGATTCGACGTCTTCGCGAGCAGATTGACTCGCTCTTGGCGCGCAAGCAGGTTATTGAGTCTCTGCAGAGCAGTCGGGCCGAAACCGTGCATCTGTTCAACGAACTGGCGCGCAAGATGCCAAACGGGGTGTATCTCAAGTCGGTGAAGCAGGCTGCGCAGCAAGTTACGCTTGTTGGTTACGCGCAGTCGAACGCGCGGGTTTCAACGCTGATGCGCAGCCTTGACGAATCTCCTTTCCTGCAGAACCCGGGGTTGGTTGAAGTCAAATCGGCCACCGTGAATAATCGCAGGGTCAGCGAGTTCATCTTGAACATCGGGATTGCGCCCCCGTCGGCAGAAAATGCGCAGGCCGCGCAGGGAGGCGCTCAATGACGTCCAAAGATGTGCTTTCCGGACTGCGCAGCATTGATCTTCAGCGCCTGCAGCAAGATTTTCAGAATCTGGATCCGAACGATCCGGGGGTATGGCCGCTTGCGCCACGTGTCGCGGTCTTTGTCTTCCTGTTCGTGGCAACCATTGCCGCTGCCTGGTGGTTCGACTGGAGTGATCAAGGCATTCTGCTGGAGCAGCGCGAGGCCGAAGAGCAGCAATTGCGCCAGGATTGGCTGGGCAAGAAGCGGCTTGCCGTCAACCTCGACGAGCACAAGCGTCAACTTGCCGAGATCGATCGGCAGTTCGGCGCGCTGCTGAAGCAGTTGCCCAATCGCGCGGAAATGGATTCGCTTTTGTCCGACATCAACCAGGCTGGGCTGGGACGTGGTCTGCTGTTCGAGCTTTTCAAGCCGGGCAGCGATCAGGTGAAGGAGTTCTACGCCGAGATGCCGATTGAAATCAGGGTGACTGGCGGGTATCACGATCTCGGCGAGTTTGCGAGTGATGTTGCCCGCATGCCGCGGATCGTCACGCTGAACAACATCTCGCTCGATGCTGCTGCGGAGGGGCGCCTGAAGCTGGATGCCAGGGCCACCACCTATCGATATCTGGACGAAGAAGAGGTGGCTCAGAAGCGACAGGCGGCCAAGGCTGCGCAGGGGAAGAAATGATGAGGAAATTTTTGCTTCTCATCAGCTGCATTGCACTTACTGGCTGTGCGGACGACCAGGAAGACATTCAGTCGTGGATGACAGAGCAGTCTGCAGGTATGCGGGGGGTGGTCAAGCCGCTGCCTGAAATCAAGGTGTTTTCAGTTGTCGATTACGCAGGCGCTGCGCTCATTGAGCCTTTCAAGGCGTCGCGGATTGAGCCTGAGCGCAAGAATGGCGGTGGTGGGTTGCGTCCGGATCCCGATCGCCGGCGTGAGCCGCTCGAAGCGTATCCGCTGGAAAGTCTGCGCATGGTGGGTATTCTGACTCAGGACAACGTGTCGCAGGCCCTGATACAGGCTGACAAGTCGCTCTATCGTGTCAAGGCAGGAAATTATCTCGGGCAGGATTATGGCGTGATTACTGCAGTGACCGATTCGTCGGTCGAATTGCGTGAGCTGGTAGAGGATGTGAATGGTGACTGGGTTGAGCGCGCCAGTTCGCTGCAGTTGCAGGAGCGGCAGGAGGCCGGAAAATGAAGATTAGAATCGGAACGGTGCTGCTCGCAGCGATGGTCGCAGTACTGATGCCCATGGGTGCGGCCTTTGCACAGGAATCGGGCGCGTCCCAAGTGGCGTCCAACCGCATAGAAGCGCTGGAGGTTGCCGAGCAGGGCGGGGCGATCTATGTCAGGCTCGTGATGAAGGAGCCGCTTGCTGCGCCACCTGCAAGTTTCAGTGTCGCAAATCCGGCGCGGATTGCCTTTGATTTTCCGGCAACGGCGAATGCGCTCGGGCGCAACGTTCAGGCGATCGAGCGCGGGGATCTTCGCAGCGCGAATATTGTCCAGGCCGGTGAGCGCACCCGCCTGGTGCTCAATCTGGTGAAGATGTCGCCCTATGAGACCCGGATCGAAGGACGCGACGTCATCATCGCGCTTACGCCGGTCAATGTTCAATCCACCCAAACTGTTGGCGAGCAGGCGTATGCGAACTTCGCGACGGCAAATCCGGCAATCAGTGGCGGAAAGAGCGTCCGCGACATCAACTTCCGGCGCGGCAAGGATGGGGAGGGGCGTGTTCTTGTTCAGCTCTCCAGTGCAGACACTGGGATCGACATCCGCCAGCAGGGCGGCAACCTCGTCGTCGAGTTTCTCAAGACGACGCTGCCTGAGCATCTGCGCCGCAAATCGGATGTGACCGATTTTGCAACACCGATTACGGGGATGGTTGCGCAACAGCAGGGCGACAACGTCCGCCTCGTGGTGACTCCGAACGGGTTGTGGGAGCACAACGCGTATCAAAGTGACGATCAGTTCGTGCTTGAGGTGAAGCGCGTTATCGAAGATCCGAACAAGCTGGTGCAGGGGACGCGGGGGCAGTATCAGGGCGAGAAGCTGTCGCTCAACTTCCAGAACATCGATGTGCGCTCGGTGCTGCAGGTCATTGCCGATTTCACGAACTTCAACATCATCACCTCGGACTCGGTTCAGGGCAACCTGACCCTGCGGCTCAAGGATGTTCCGTGGGATCAGGCGCTGGACATCATTCTTCAGGCCAAGGGCCTGGACATGCGTAAGAGTGGCAACGTGATCTGGATTGCACCGGGTGACGAGCTCGCCGCGCGAGAAAAGCTCCAGCTCGAAGCCAAGGCACAGATCAGTGATCTTGAGCCGTTGCAGACGGAGAGCTTCCAGATCAACTACCACAAGGCAAAGGAAATCTTCGATTTCCTGAAGAGCAAGGATCAGACGATGCTCTCCAAGCGTGGCAGCGTCGTCGTTGATGAGCGCAGCAACAAGGTCTTCGTGACGGATGTAGGCTCGAAGCTCGCCACATTGCGCAAGCTGGTGGGAGAGATCGATGTAGCGCCCAAGCAGGTCTTGATCGAGGCGCGGATTGTAGAGGCGTCCAAAACGTTCTCGAGAGATATTGGCGTGCGGCTGGGTCTTGGCAGCAACACGGCGGTGAATCTGGGGGGCGGAGCAAAGCTTGGGTTCGGGTCCTCGTCTGTGGGTACGACAACGAACACCTTTACGCCAGGGTTGGCCCAGAGTGGAACTGGGTATCTGCCGTCAGGTTACGGCTCAGTCAATCTCAGTCTTTTCAATAGTTCGCTTACCCGATTCCTGAACCTCGAACTGCAGGCGCTGGAGTCCGACGGTCGCGGGCGTGTGATCTCCAGTCCCCGGATCCTGACTGCAAATCAGGTTGAGGCGTCGATCGAGCAGGGTACCGAGATTCCCTACCTTGAGGCGAGCAGCTCTGGTTCAACGAGTGTGTCGTTCAAGAAGGCTGTGCTTTCACTCAAGGTTAAGCCGCAGATCACGCCCGACGGGCGCCTGCAGCTGGCAATTCAGGTCAACAAGGACCGTCCGGCTTACGAGGATGCGCTCCTCAATGTGCCGCCGATCGAGACCAAGAACATCAAGAGTGAGGTCCTGGTCGAGAATGGCGGAACGGTCGTGATCGGCGGAATCTATCTGGAAGAGGAAACCAAGGGTGTCGATCGCGTGCCCTTCCTCGGCGAGCTCCCTGTCGTGGGCGGATTGTTCAGAAGCACCAGCACGGTGTCTGAGCGAAGCGAGCTGCTGATCTTCGTGACGCCGCGAATCGTGTCGGATTCGCTGACGCTCAGATAAGCCGGTTCGGCTGCTGCTACAATTCGGGGGCGGTGACTCCATCGGGGTTGCCGCCCTTTCGTACATTTGAAGCCGGCGATATTCGTGTGACTTGTCTGATACTGATCGGCATGATGGGTGCCGGAAAAACGACTGTTGGGCGCGAACTCGCAAAGCGCAGACGGATGCGCTTTGCCGATTGCGACCATGAGATCGTTGCGCGTACCGGGGTCACCATACCCACCATTTTCGAAATTGAGGGCGAGGACGGCTTCCGCCGGCGCGAGGCGCAGGCGCTGGATGAGCTCACGCTTGAGTCCGATCTCGTTCTGGCGACAGGCGGCGGCGTCGTGCTCGACGCGGGAAACCGCGCGCTGCTCACGCAGCGGGGCATTGTGATCTATCTGAACGTCCCCCCGCAGATTCTCTGGGAGCGTACGCGCCATGATCGGAACCGGCCGTTGCTGCGGGTTGAGAATCCGCGTCAGCGGATCGAGGAGCTTCACCGCGTGCGCGATCCGCTCTACCGGGAAGTTGCAGACCTGGTGGTCGACGGTGGTCGCGGAAACCCTGGCGCCATGGTGCGCCAGATCGAGAAAGCGCTGGCCACTTTGGACAAAACTTCATGCGAACACTGAACGTGGCGCTCGGTGCTCGGGCGTATCCAATCCACATCGGCGGCAGTCTTCTCGATCGTCCCGAATTGATTCTTCCTCACCTCAAGACCCGCCGCGTGGTGATCGTCACCAACGACGTGGTTGGGCCGCTCTACCTCGAGCGACTGCAGTCCGGGCTCGAAGCGCTTGACGTTGGGGTGAGTGCGGTCGTCCTGCCCGATGGTGAGTGCCACAAGGACTGGCAGACGCTCAACCTCATATTCGATGCGCTTCTTGGTGATCGCTGCGAGCGTTCCACGACGCTGATCGCGCTTGGCGGGGGCGTCGTGGGCGACATGGGTGGGTTTGCCGCTGCCTGTTATCAGCGTGGCATGCCATTCATCCAGGTTCCCACTACCCTGCTTGCACAGGTGGATTCGTCGGTAGGTGGCAAGACTGCGATCAATCATCCGCTCGGCAAGAACATGATTGGTGCCTTCTATCAGCCACGACTGGTGCTTGCTGACACCTCCGTGCTCAATACGCTCCCTCCGCGCGAACTGGCCGCTGGCCTCGCCGAAGTGATCAAGTACGGATTGATTCGGGATCCCGAGTTTCTGGAGTGGCTGGAGATCAACCTCGACCGCTTGCTTGAGCGTGAACCTGAGGCCCTCGCCTTTGCGATCGAGCGCTCCTGCAGCAACAAGGCCGAGGTGGTCGCGGCGGACGAGACCGAGCAGGGTGAGCGCGCTCTGCTCAATCTGGGGCATACATTCGGCCATGCGATCGAAGCTGGCCTCGGTTATGGGGTGTGCCTGCATGGCGAGGCCGTGGCGATCGGTACCATGATGGCAGCGGAGCTCTCGCTGCGCCTCGGCTGGCTGAGTGCCACTGAGCTCGCACGCATCGAAAGTCTGTTTCGCCGCGCGGGATTGCCGGTGACCGGGCCGAAGCTTGGCGTGGAGCGCTATCTCGACTTGATGTCGCATGACAAGAAGGTCGAGGCCGGGCGCTTGCGCCTGGTTCTGCTGCGAGGCCTTGGCAAGGCGGTCATGCATGCGGATTCACCAGCGGCGGACCTCGCTGCTGCCATCGAGGTCCGCTGCGCGTGAGTCACGAGAACGGGCTGGCGAGCTACGCCGTGTCGGTTGCCAACAGTCGCGGACGCCAGCACGATGAGCCGCCGCCCAGCGGGCGCTCGGACTTTCAGCGTGACCGTGACCGCGTGATTCACTCCACGGCTTTTCGGCGTCTTGAGTACAAGACCCAGGTTTTCGTCAATCATGAGGGCGACCTGTTCCGGACGCGGCTCACCCACAGCATCGAGGTTGCCCAACTCACGCGCAGCATCTCGCGCGCACTTGGCTTGAACGAAGACCTGGCCGAAGCGATTGCGCTTGCGCACGACCTGGGGCACACGCCCTTCGGTCACGCCGGCCAGGATGCCCTGAACGCCTGCATGAAGGCTTATGGTGGCTTCGAGCACAACCTGCAGTCGCTACGGACGGTTGACCTGCTCGAAGAGCACTACGCGGCCTTTGACGGGCTGAACCTGATGTACGAAACACGCGAAGGCGTGCTGAAGCACTGCTCGCGTCCGAATGCCGAGCAATTGGGCGAAATCGGAAAGCGCTTTCTCGATGGCACCCAGCCTTCACTTGAGGCGCAGTTGTCAAACCTGGCCGACGAAATTGCCTACAACAACCACGATGTTGATGACGGCTTGCGATCGGGCCTGATTACCTTGGAGCAACTCGATGGAGTGCCTGTGTTTGCCGATCACCGGCGGGCTGTCGAAGCGCGCTGGCCCGGCCTGAGCGGACGCAAGCTCATTCATGAGACGATCCGGCGCATGGTGGACAGCATGGCGCTCGACCTGATTGCACAAACACGCCGCAACATTCTGGATGCCGGGGTGATCACGCTCGACGAAGTAAGGCTTGCACCGCGCCTGGTGGCGTACTCTGACGAGCAGTGGCCACGACTGCAGGCGCTGAAGGTGTTCTTGCGCGAAAACCTGTACTGGCATTACCAGGTGCTGCGCATGACCGACAAGGCGCGTCGCATCATTGGCGACCTGTTCTCGGCCTTCATGGCCGATCCGCGCCTGCTCCCACCTCAGTATCAAACCAAGGCGCAGACCGACAAGCCAAGGGCGATTGCCGACTACATCGCCGGGATGACGGATCGCTACGCGATGAAAGAGCACCGCCGGCTCTTCGCTGTTGGTGAAATACACTGATTTGTCATAGCTTTACCGCACTGCAAAAAACGCTTGAGTCGAGCGTTTTGCGAGGGTATATTCGAGCATCCGTTTGATGTGTTCGTAGCGATTGACTATCGGATAGTCGATCGTGCAAGCCGGGGTGCCCGCGCGCCCGGCTTTTTTGTGTCCGCATGGTTTGCGTGTGCGGGTTTGAGCAGCGGCGAGAGCCGCCCGAACTTCGTCGGCAATTACCCGGCGAGCGTGTTGTTTCGAGGACAAACGAGATGGATCTCCCCCAGAAGCAGGGTCTGTACGATCCCGCGAACGAACATGATGCCTGCGGCGTGGGTTTCATTGCCCACATCAAGGGTAAGAAGTCTCACGACATCATTCTGCAGGGCCTTGAGATCCTGAAGAATCTGGATCACCGGGGCGCCGTTGGTGCAGACCCCCTGCAGGGCGATGGTGCCGGCATCCTGATCCAGATTCCCGATCAGCTTTACCGCGAAGACATGGCGGCAAAGGGTGTCACCCTTCCGGCGCCCGGTGAGTACGGCGTTGCCATGGTGTTCATGCCCAAGGAAGCGGCTTCGCGTCTTGCCTGTGAGGAAGAAATCGAGCGCGCAGTGCGCGCCGAAGGTCAGGTTCTGCTCGGCTGGCGTGATGTGCCGACCAACGCCGACATGCCGATGTCGCCAACGGTCAAGGCCAAGGAGCCGGTGATTCGCCAGGTCTTCGTCGGCCGTGGCCCCGATGTCATGGTGACCGAAGCGCTTGAGCGCAAGCTCTACGTCACCCGTCGTCGTGCCGCCAACGCGATCAACGCGCTCAACCTCAAGCACGGTCAGGAGTTCTACATGGTTTCCATGTCGGCCCGCACCGTGAACTACAAGGGTCTGCTGCTTGCGACCCAGGTTGGCGAATACTTCCTCGACCTCGTCGATCCGCGTGCCACCTCGGCGCTGTCGCTGGTGCATCAGCGCTTCTCCACCAACACCTTCCCCAAGTGGAACCTGGCGCACCCGTTCCGCTACATCGCGCACAACGGCGAAATCAACACCGTTCGCGGCAACTACAACTGGATGCGCGCCCGCGAGAAGGGCGTGTCGTCGCCGCTGCTGGGTGCCGACCTGGAAAAGATCTGGCCGCTGATCTACCCCGGCCAGTCCGACTCTGCTGCCTTCGACAACGCACTCGAGCTGCTCGTGATGAGCGGCTACTCGATGGCGCACGCGGTGATGATGATGATTCCGGAAGCCTGGGAGTCGCACACCCAGATGGACGAGAAGCGTCGTGCCTTCTACGAATACCACGCAGCAATGATGGAGCCGTGGGACGGCCCCGCTGCGGTCGCGTTTACCGACGGCCGCCAGATCGGCGCGACCCTCGACCGTAACGGTCTGCGTCCCGCGCGTTATCTCGTCACCGATGACGACCTCGTGGTGATGGCGTCCGAGTCCGGGGTGCTGCCGATCCCCGACAGCAAGATCGTCAAGAAGTGGCGTCTGCAGCCGGGCAAGATGTTCCTGATCGACATGGAGCAGGGTCGCATCATCGACGACAAGGAACTCAAGGACAGCCTGGCCTCGGTTCGTCCCTACACCGACTGGCTGTCGCGTATCAACATCAAGCTCGACGGCCTCGACGTACCTGCCGGTGCCGCCGCTCCCGACTGCGTTGCCAGTCTGCTCGATCGTCAGCAGGCATTTGGCTACAGCCAGGAAGACATCAAGTTCATTCTCGAGCCGATGGGCAAGACGGGCGAGGAAGGCACGGGCTCGATGGGTAACGACTCGCCGCTGGCGGTGCTGTCGTCCCGTGAGAAAGTGCTCTACAGCTACTTCCGTCAGCTCTTCGCACAGGTCACCAACCCGCCGATCGACCCGATCCGCGAGCAGCTGGTGATGTCGCTGGTGTCCTTCATCGGACCAAAGCCGAACCTGCTCGAGATCAACGAGATCAACCCGCCGTTCCGCCTCGAAGTGACGCAGCCGGTGCTGGATTTCGGCGACATGGCCAAGATCCGCAACATCGCGCGCTTCACCAACAACAAGTTCCGTTCCGCAGAACTGGATATCTGCTATCCAGTCAGCTGGGGCAAGGAAGGCGTGGAGGCGCGTCTGGCTTCGCTGTGCGCCGAGGCAGAGAACGCGGTGCTGCAGGGCAGCAACATCCTGATCGTCTCCGACCGCAAGGTCACGGTCGACCAGGTCGCGATTCCTGCGCTGCTGGCGCTGTCGGCCATTCATCAGCACCTGGTCACCAAGGGGCTGCGTACCCGTGCGGGCCTGGTGGTCGAAACCGGTTCGGCGCGCGAGACGCATCACTTCGCAGTACTGGCAGGTTACGGTGCGGAAGCGGTTCACCCCTACATCGCCCTCGAAACGCTCCAGCAACTGGCGGGTGACGAGGAAACCGGCGCGAAGTACATCAAGCACTTCGTCAAGGGTGTGGGCAAGGGCCTGATGAAGGTCATGTCCAAGATGGGCATCTCGACCTACATGTCCTACACCGGTGCTCAGATCTTCGAAGCCGTCGGCCTGCAGAGCGCGATGGTGGACAAGTACTTCACCGGTACCACCACGCAGATCGAAGGGATCAGCGTGTTCGAAGTCATGGAAGAGGCAATCCGCCTGCACCAGAAGGCGTTCAGTCCCGACCCCGTGCTGGCGAACATGCTCGATGCCGGTGGCGAGTACGCGTACCGCATCCGTGGCGAAGAACACATGTGGACGCCGGACGCGATTGCCAAGCTGCAGCACTCGACGCGCTCGAACAAGTACGACACCTACAAGGAATACGCCAAGATCATCAACGACCAGAGCCGTCGTCACATGACGCTGCGCGGTCTGTTCGAGATCAAGCCTGCAGGTGCCCCGGTTGCACTCGACGAAGTCGAGTCGGCCAAGGAGATCGTCAAGCGCTTTGCAACGGGTGCGATGTCGCTCGGTTCGATCTCGACCGAAGCGCACACCACGCTGGCCGTGGCGATGAACCGCATTGGCGGCAAGTCGAACACCGGCGAGGGTGGCGAAGACCCGATGCGCTTCAAGCCGATCACGCAGACGACGAAGCTGTCGCAGATCATCGGCGAAGGCCGGATCGAGCGCGACCTCGAACTGGGCGCCGGCGACTCGCTGCGTTCGTCCATCAAGCAGGTCGCCTCGGGACGCTTCGGTGTCACCACCGAGTACCTGGTCAACGCCGACCAGATCCAGATCAAGATGGCCCAGGGCGCCAAGCCCGGCGAAGGCGGCCAGCTGCCCGGTCACAAGGTGTCCGAGTACATCGGCTTCCTGCGTCACTCGGTGCCGGGCGTCGGCCTGATTTCGCCCCCGCCGCACCATGACATCTACTCGATCGAAGATCTGGCGCAGCTGATCCATGACCTCAAGAACGCCAACTCGCGCGCCGATATCTCGGTGAAGCTGGTGTCCGAGATCGGTGTGGGTACCGTTGCCGCAGGCGTGGCCAAGGCCAAGGCCGACCACATCGTGATCGCCGGTCATGACGGTGGCACCGGTGCGTCGCCGTGGTCGTCGATCAAGTACGCGGGTTCGCCGTGGGAACTCGGTCTTGCCGAAACCCAGCAGACCCTCGTGCTGAACCGTCTGCGCAGCCGTATCCGCCTGCAGGTTGACGGTCAGATCAAGACCGGTCGCGACGTCGTCGTCGGCGCCCTGCTGGGTGCAGACGAGTTTGGCTTTGCCACCGCGCCGCTGGTCGTCGAGGGCTGCATCATGATGCGCAAGTGCCACCTCAACACCTGTCCGGTGGGTGTGGCGACGCAGGACCCGGAGCTGCGCAAGCGCTTCTCCGGTCAGCCCGAGCATGTGGTCAACTTCTTCTTCTTCATCGCCGAGGAAGTGCGCGAACTGATGGCCCAGCTGGGCATCCGCAAGTTCGACGACCTCATTGGCCGTGCCGACCTGCTCGACATGAAGAAGGGCATCCAGCACTGGAAGGCGCGCGGTCTCGATTACTCGCGCATCTTCTATCGCCCGAATGTTCCTGCCAGCGTGCCGCGTCTGCATACCGAGATCCAGGATCACGGTCTGGAGAAGGCGCTCGACAACGAACTCATCGCTCTCGCCGCACCTGCGCTCGACAAGGGCGAGCGTGTGTCCATCGACCTGCCGGTGCGCAACGTCAACCGTACGGTGGGCACCATGCTCTCCGGCCGTGTTGCGCAGAAGTACGGCCATGCCGGTTTGCCGGACGGCACCATTCACGTCCGTCTGACGGGGACTGCAGGCCAGGCCTTCGGTGCCTTCCTAGCGCGTGGCGTCACGCTCGAGCTGATCGGTGAGGGTAACGACTACGTGGGCAAGGGCCTGTCGGGTGGTCGCATCATCGTGCGTCCGCAAGCCGAGTTCCGTGGCACCACGGCGGACAACATCATCATCGGCAATACCGTGCTCTACGGTGCGACCGAAGGTGAGGTCTATCTGGCGGGTGTCGGTGGCGAGCGCTTCGCGGTCCGTAACTCCGGCGCAACTGCGGTGGTGGAAGGTGTGGGCGACCATGGTTGCGAGTACATGACAGGCGGCACCGTCGTCGTGCTCGGTGAGACCGGCCGCAACTTCGCTGCCGGCATGTCGGGTGGCGTGGCTTACGTGCTTGACCAAGACGGCAGCTTCGAACAGCGCTGCAACATGGCGCAGGTGGCACTTGAGCCGCTGCCCGAGGAAGTCGAGGCGCGCAAGGGTACGGAAGCGGGTGACGACCTCGAGTCGCATGGACGCGTCGCGATCGACCACCTGAGCATGGGCGACGAGCTCATTCTCAAGGGGCTGATCGAGCGTCATGCGCGCTTTACCAGCAGCCCGCGTGCGCGAGAGATTCTCGACAACTGGACGGCGTGGCGGACCAAGTTCGTCAAGGTAATGCCGAATGAATATCGTCGTGCGCTCGCCGAAATGGCCGAGCAGCGTCAGAAGCAACTGGAGGCGGCGTAAAAATGGGCAAGCCAACCGGATTTCTGGAGTATCAGCGTCTGTCGGAGGGCTATGAGCCCGTTCCGGAGCGACTGAAAGGGTACAAGGAGTTCGTGCTTCGTCTTTCCGACGAGGATGCGGCGATTCAGGGTGCGCGCTGCATGGACTGCGGCATCCCGTTCTGCAACAACGGTTGCCCGGTAAACAACATCATTCCGGACTGGAATGATCTGGTTTATCGCGGCGACTGGAAGCAGGCGATCGACGTACTGCATTCCACCAACAACTTCCCCGAGTTCACCGGCCGTATCTGCCCGGCACCATGTGAGGCGGCCTGTACGCTGAACATCAACAACGAAGCAGTAGGTATCAAGTCGATCGAGCACGCGATCATCGACAAGGCCTGGGATGAGGGCTGGGTGCTGCCGCAACCGGCTGCGGTCAAGACCGGCAAGAAGGTTGCAGTTGTTGGCTCCGGCCCTGCCGGCCTGGCCAACGCCCAGCAACTGGCGCGCGCAGGTCACGACGTGACGGTGTTCGAAAAGAACGACCGCGCGGGCGGTCTGCTGCGCTACGGCATTCCCGACTTCAAGATGGAGAAGGGCCTGATCGATCGTCGTATCGAGCAGATGGAGGCCGAAGGGGTCACCTTCCGCACCGGCGTGGTGGTCGGTACCAAGGACATGCCGTCCCGCATCATCTGTGATGCGAAGGAAGTCGTCACCGCCGAGTCGCTGATGGCCGAGTTCGACGCCGTGGTGCTCGCGGGAGGTTCGGAAGTGCCGCGCGACCTGCCGGTTCCGGGGCGTGAGCTCGACGGCGTGCATTTCGCGCTTGAGTTCCTGATCCCGCAGAACAAGCAGGTTGCAGGCGACAGGCCGAATCCGATCTCCGCCGAAGGCTGCAATGTGGTGGTGATTGGTGGTGGCGATACCGGTTCCGACTGCGTCGGCACCAGCTATCGTCATGGTGCCAAATCGGTGACCCAGTTCGAAGTGATGCCGCAGCCGCCCGAGCAGGAGAACAAGGCGCTGACCTGGCCGTACTGGCCGATCAAGCTGCGCACTTCTTCCTCGCACGTCGAAGGTGATACCAAGCGTGAATACGCGATCGGCACCAAGGAGTTCGTCGGCGAGAACGGCAAGCTGACCGGTGTGCGCACTGTTCATCTCGAGTGGAAGGACGGCCGCATGGCGGAAGTCGCTGGCACCGAGAAGGTCTATCCGGCCGAGCGTGTATTCCTTGCCATGGGCTTCACCAATCCGGTGGGCGGTGTGCTCGAAGCGTTCGGTGTGGAGAAGGATGGCCGGGGTAACGCCAAGGCATCGACCGACGGTGAAGGCTGCTACGCAACCAACGTCGCCAAGGTGTTTGCTGCGGGCGATGTGCGTCGTGGCCAGTCGCTGGTGGTGTGGGCGATCCGTGAAGGCCGTCAGTGCGCGCGCGCGGTTGACGAGTTCCTGATGGGTACGAGCGTTCTGCCCCGCTAATCGGCAACACGTTGGACAGGCTCGGACGAGCGCTGTCCGGCGTAGCAACTGATCACGAAGGCGACCCTGCGGGGTCGCCTTCGTTTTTTCCCGGACAATGCAGGGGCTGAGGGAGCGGCAGGAATGGAGATGGAAGCAAGCGGCTGGATTGTCACGGCAGTGGCGATTCTCCTGACCGGCATTTCAAAGTCGGGGCTGGGCGGTGCGCTGGGCGGACTTGCCGTGCCTTTCATGTCGATGTGGATCTCGCCGCGTGACGCGGTGGCGGTCGTGCTGCCGATCCTGATTGCGATGGATCTGGTCGGGATTCGTGCCTGGCGTGGCAAGGCTGACATTGGCGACCTCAAGCTGCTGATCCCTTCTGCGCTGGTCGGTATTGCGCTCGGTACGCTGGCGTTCGGGGCGATGTCGGATGCGGTGGTGAAAGTGGTGCTGGGCGTGATCTCGATCACGTTTGCGCTTGATCGGCTGCTGCGCAGGGCAGGGCATGCAGTGTCGGCGACATCGCATGCAGGACGCTGGTTCGGCTGGCTCTGTGGTGCTGGGGCAGGATTTACCAGCACGCTCGCGCATGCCGGTGGGCCACCGTTGATGGCTTACCTGTTGAGCCGCCGGTTGCCGAAGCAGACTTACGTGGCAACTTCGGTGTTCTTCTTCGCGGCCATCAATCTCGCCAAGCTACCCTTCTATATCGGACTGGACCTGTTTTCGCGCGATACCTTGGTGATGTCGGCCACGCTGCTGCCGCTCGTGCCCCTGGGCGTATGGCTTGGTGTGCGACTGCTGGCAAAGATCCCCGAGCGCCCGTTCTACTTCTTTGCAGTTGCGGCCCTGGGGCTGTCGGGGGTGAAGCTGTTGTGGGACGGACTGCTCGGCTGAGCAGCCCGCCCCGGCGCCGGGTCACAGGCCCAGTACGTCGACCGTGTAGCGGGCAATCATGCCTTCTTCGTTGGTCGGCACCACGGCGACGGCCACCTTGCTGGTCGGGCTGTCGATCCGGCTCGCATGTGCGGTGTTGGCCTCGGGGTCGATGTCGACGCCGATCCAGCCCGACAGCTTCGCCACCTTTTCACGCACCTGGGCTGCGTGCTCACCAATGCCGCCGGTGAAGACCAGCGCATCCAGACCACCCGCTGCGGCCGCGAGCGAACCGAGCTCACGTGCGATCCGGTAGCAGTACAGATCGACAGCCTCCATGGCTTCCGGCGCAGCGGACGCGAGCAGGGTACGCATGTCCTGACTGATGCCGGACACCCCGAGCAGCCCGGATTCCTTGTACAGCAGGTTGGTCAGGTCCTTGGAGCTCATCCCTTTCTGATCCATCAGGTAGAGCAGTACACCGGGGTCCAGGCTGCCGGTGCGCGTGCCCATCATCAGCCCCTCGACCGCGGTGAATCCCATTGTCGACGCGACGCTGCGCCCGTCGCGCAGCGCGCACATCGACGAGCCGTTGCCCAGGTGGGCAATCACGACCGCGCCCGAGGCTTTGTCGCCGATCACCGATGGCAGCTGGCGCGCAACGTAGTCGTAGGAAAGACCGTGAAAACCGTAGCGCTTGACGCCCTCGGCGCTGATCTTGCGCGGCAGCGCATAGGCCTGTGCGACCGCCGGCTGGGTGCGATGAAAAGCCGTGTCGAAACACCCCACCTGCGGAATGTCGGGTGCCATGGCTGAAATCGCCTGCACTGCATTCAGGTTGTGGGGCTGGTGCAGCGGCGCCAGCGGCACGAACTTCTTGAGCTTGAGCAAGATGTGGCCGTACAGGCGCACAGGCTCGCTGAACAGGTCGCCGCCATGCACGATGCGGTGGCCTGCGGCGGCAATCTCGAGCGCGGGGTTGTGCGCTGCCAGCCAGTCGAGCAAATGGGTAAGCGCGTCGCGGTGCTGCTCGCGCTGGCTCGAAGAGGTGGTCGGGACCGCCTCCTCGAAGCGCTCGCCTGCAGCGCTTTTCGCATTGAATTGCGGCGTGGCGCCGATGCCGTCGATCTGGCCCGACAGGGCGGGGTGTTCGGCAAGCTCGGGTTCGATGGCAAACAGTGCAAACTTCAGGCTGCTCGAGCCTGCATTGAGAACAAGTACGGCTTTCATAGCATGGCCTCGCGCTTGCGGTGGGCCATCAGCTGCGCAATTGCGCACGATGCAGCCCGTGTTTCTGCCGTGTCGGCACGACTGGTGAGCACGATGGGCACGCGTGCGCCGAGCACAACGCCGGCCATCAGCGCATCGGCCAGGTACTCAAGCTGCTTCGCCACCATGTTGCCGGATTCGAGGTCGGGCACCACGAGGATGTCCGCGTTGCCGGCCACTGCCGAGCGGATGCCCTTGGTCTTGGCTGCGACCAGCGACACCGCGTTGTCGAACGCGAGCGGGCCGTCGAGCAGGCCGCCGGTGATCTGCCGGCGATCCGCCATTTTGCACAACGCCGCGGCTTCGATGGTGGAGCGCATCTTCGGATTGACGGTTTCAACTGCGGCCAGAATCGCGACCTTGGGTTCGGGCAGGCCGAGCATGTGGCCGAGCTCGATCGCGTTCTGGATGATGTGAACCTTGTCCTCGAGCGTTGGCTCGATGTTGATCGCCGCGTCGGTGATCATCAGCGGATGCGGGTAGGTCGGCACGTCCGCGAGGAACACATGGCTGATGCGGCGTGCGGTGCGCAGGCCGGTGGCCCTCGATACGACTGCGGCCATCAGCTCGTCGGTGTGCAGCGAGCCCTTCATCAGGGCCTCGATGCCGCCGTCGCGGCACAGGGCGACAGCGGTTTCGGCCGACGCATGGCTGTGCGGTACGTCAACGATCCGGAAACCCTTCAGGTCCAGCCCTTCTTCCTCGGCAACAGCGCGGATCTTCGCCTCGGGGCCAATCAGAATGGGGTCGACCAGGCCGGCCTGTGCCGCCTGAATGGGGCCGCGCAGCGATTCTGCGTCGCACGGGTGCGCAACCGCGATCGGAATCGGCGACATCCCCGCCGTGACCGACAGCAGGTGACGGTAACGCAGTTCGCGATCGGAAATCGTGACTTGCGGCAGCACGACCCGCGCACGCGAGATCTTCTCGGTTGGCGCGGCGACTTCGGCCGTACCGTCGATGACCTTGAGTCCGTCCTGGTTGACCGCGAGGCAATCGAAGATGATGTGGTGATTGTGTTCGAACTTCTCGCGGCAGGTCACCGAAATGGTGAGCGTGTCCCCAATGGTGATGGGGCGCCAGAAGTTGAGCCCCTGCGACACATACACGGTGCCGGGGCCGGGGAATTCGGTGCCGAGCACGGTGGAGATCAGGGTGCTGCCCCACATGCTGTGGCCCACGACCTCGCGGAACTGGCTTGAGCGCGCGAACTCGGTGTCGACATGCGTCGGATTGACGTCACCCGACATGGCGGCGAACAGATGGATGTCCTCCGGGCGGAGCGTCCGTACCAGCTGTGCAAAGTCACCGACCTGTATCTCGTCGAAGATGCGGTTCTGGATGAGCGATTGAGCTGCGTGTTCCATATCTGACCCTTTTTGCGTGCATTGCAACAAGCCCATTCTACTTTCAGTATTATTACGGCGGTTGGAATCCGATTGTTTTTAGTGCACTGCAGCACGAACTTCGTATCACTTCGACAACAGGGCACGCGTCACAGGGCGGGGGCATGCCACATGCTAGAATCCGCGTCGATAAATCTCACGGGATGCTCCATGGAAGTCGTGATTCTCGCTGCGGGTCAGGGCAAGCGCATGCGTTCGGTTCTGCCCAAGGTGCTGCAGCCGATTGCAGGCAAGCCGATGCTGGCCCATGTGCTGGGCGCAGCCCGTGAACTCGATGCGAAACGGATTTGCGTGGTGTATGGCCATGGTGGCGAAGTCGTGCGCGAGCGCCTCGACGCCCCTGATCTGTCCTGGGCACTGCAGTCCCCGCAACTGGGCACCGGGCATGCAGTGCAGCAGGCCTTGCCGCATCTCACTGACGGCTCGCTTGCGCTCGTGCTGTATGGCGATGTGCCGCTGATCGGCGTGCCGACGCTCCGTCGGCTGGCGCAGGCGGCGGGCAAGAGCCGGCTCGCGCTGCTTACGGTCGAACTGGAACAGCCCACCGGATACGGCCGCATCCTGCGCGATGGCGCGGGTCGAGTGCAGCGCATCGTCGAAGAAAAGGACGCCTCTGATGCCGAACGTCAGGTGCGCGAAGTCAACACCGGCATCCTCGTCGCACCGGTTGCCCGCCTGCGCGACTGGCTGGGGCGTATCGGCAACGACAATGCCCAGGGCGAGTATTACCTGACCGACATCATCGGCATGGCCGTGGCCGAGGATGTCGAAGTGGTCACGGTGCAACCTGACGCCGTGTCCGAGACCCTTGGCGTCAACAGCAAGTCCCAGCTCGCGCAGCTCGAACGCCTGCATCAGGCTGCGATTGCAGGGCGTCTGCTCGACGAGGGCGTGACCCTGATCGATCCCGCCCGCATCGATGTACGTGGCGAACTGATCTGCGGGCGCGACGTCGAGATCGATATCAACTGCGTGTTCGAAGGGCGTGTCGAACTCGGAGATGGCGTGGTGATCGGTGCCAACTGCGTGGTGCGCGATACCCGTATCGGTGCAGGCACCCGCGTCGCACCGTTTTCGCATCTCGACAGCACCACCATGGGCGAAGCCTGCGTCATCGGCCCCTATGCGCGCACCCGTCCGGGCACGGTGCTTGGTCAGGATGTGCACGTCGGCAACTTCGTCGAGATCAAGAACAGCGTGGTCGCCGATCACTCCAAGGCCAATCATCTGGCCTACGTGGGTGATGCGGATGTCGGTCAGCGCGTGAATATCGGCGCCGGCACCATTACCTGCAATTACGATGGCGCGTTCAAGCACCGCACCGTCATCGAGGATGACGTTTTCATCGGCTCGGATACCCAGCTTGTGGCGCCGGTCAGAGTCGGGCGCGGTGCCACGCTGGGTGCGGGCACCACCCTCACCAAGGATGCGCCGCCCGAGCAGCTCACCGTTTCGCGTGCCAAACAGCTCAGCATCAGCAGCTGGAAGAAACCGGTCAAAACCAAGTAACCCTCGTCTGCAGCCGGTCTGCAGCGCCCGGATCAAAGGATCAGCGTCATGTGCGGTATCGTCACAGCAATCGCCACCAACAACGTCGTGCCCGTGCTCCTCGAGGGCCTGCGCAAGCTCGAATATCGTGGCTATGATTCCGCCGGGCTGGCGGTGTTGTCCGGCGAGCTGACCCGCCTGCGCTCGGCCGGCCGCGTTGCAGAGCTTGCGGCGCTCGCGGATCAGGCTGGGCTGTCGGCCAACATCGGCATTGCCCACACGCGCTGGGCAACCCACGGCGTGCCCTCCGAGCGCAACGCCCACCCGCACATCTCGGCGGGGCTTGCAGTGGTGCATAACGGCATCATCGAGAACTTCGAGTCGATCAAGCTCAGCCTGCAGGCGCGTGGCTATGTGTTCGAGTCCGAGACCGACACCGAAGCCATCGCCCACCTCATCCACAGCAAGCTCGCGACTACGCCCGATCTCTTCGATGCGGTGCGTCTGGCAACCAACGAACTGATCGGCGCCTACGCCATCGGCGTGCTGTCCGAGGCCGACCCCTTCCGCGCCATCGTCGCGCGCCGTGGTTCGCCACTGCTGCTCGGTATTGGCGAGGATGGCATGTATGCCGCATCCGATACCGCAGCGCTGCTGCAGGTCACGCGCAAGGTGGTGTATCTCGAAGACGGCGATCTGGCTGAACTGCGTCGCGACAGCTACCGCGTCATGCTGCCCGACGGCTCACCGGTCGAGCGCGAGGTACATATTTCCAGCCTGTCGGCCGATGCGGTCGAGCTGGGTCAGTTCCGCCATTACATGCAGAAGGAAATCTTCGAGCAGCCGCAGGCGCTGGGCAATACGCTGGAGATGATTGCCGGTGGCGGCTCGATCTCGCCGCTGCATTTCGGCGCGCGCGCCCCTGAGGTTTTCGACGGTGTGCGTCGCGTACTCGTACTCGCCTGCGGCACCAGCTACCACGCCGGTCTGGTCGCGCGCTACTGGCTGGAGTCGGTCGCAGGCATCCCGTGCACGGTCGAGATCGCCAGCGAATACCGCTACCGCAAGTCAGTGCCCGAAACCGATACCCTGGTGGTGGTAATTTCCCAGTCGGGCGAAACCGCCGATACCCTGGCTGCGCTCAAGCATGCCAGTGCGCTGGGCATGACCCGCACCCTCGCGGTGTGCAACGTGCCCGAATCGGCCATCGTGCGCGAAGCCGCCCTGCGCTTCATCACCCGCGCGGGCCCCGAAATCGGTGTCGCATCGACCAAGGCCTTCACCACCCAGCTTGCCGCGCTGGCCCTGCTCACCCTGTCGCTGGCCAAGATCAATGGTCGTCTCTCCGAGACCGACGAGGCCGACTACCTCACCGCCTTGCGTCACCTGCCGGTTGCCATCCAGAAAGTGCTTGAGCTTGAACCGCAGATCGAAGCCTGGGCGCAGCGCTTCGCCAGCAAGGAGCACGCACTCTTCCTCGGTCGTGGCCGCCATTGGCCGATTGCGATGGAAGGTGCGCTCAAGCTCAAGGAAATTTCCTACATCCACGCCGAAGCCTATGCCGCCGGCGAACTCAAGCACGGCCCGCTCGCGCTGGTGGACAAGGACATGCCGGTGATCGCAGTTGCCCCGGCCGACGAACTGCTCGAAAAGCTCAAGTCCAACCTGCAGGAAGTCCGCGCCCGTGGCGGAGAACTCTATGTGTTCGCCGACGCCGGCAGCGAGATCCCCGAGTCCGAAGGCGTGCACATCCTGCACATGCCGGAGCACTACGGCATGCTGTCGCCGGTGCTGCACGTGATCGCACTGCAGTTGCTGTCCTATCACGCTGCGCTGGTGAAGGGTACGGACGTAGATAAGCCACGGAACCTGGCGAAGAGCGTCACGGTGGAGTGATCTGGTTGCGATCGGCGCGAGCTTGTTCCTTGCCAATAAAGTCGAAAACGTGGCAATAAAGTTGAAAACGCCCCGGCATCTTGTCGGGGCGTTTTCGTTTGCCTGGATTTACAGGTACCTGACTCCGGATCTGCGCATGGATCGCCGTTCGGGGGGTTCGGCTTTGGGTGACATCCGAGGCTGGCTGGTGATCGGCCGGAGGGGCCGTTGGTTTGTCGCACCAGGAACGACTGCAATGAGACGGTCAGCCGTCATAGCCCAGAAACTCTGGTCGAGTGACCGCTTGGCTCTTCAGGCTACTTCCGGATCCGACCCTCAGCGGTCCTCCACTGTGTCCGAGACTCTATGGCGGGTGACTGAGTGGACCTGCCGTTCGTAACGACTGATCACCGGCAAGCCGTCGGCCAAAGCTGCCCTTGCGGATCATGCCAGACTCAGGCGGCCATGCGCTGGCGAACTGCCGTTCAACTGCCGGTTGAGTGCCAACCAAAAACTGGGCAACCGCCTCATAGCCAACCAAAATGATAACGCCCCACCATTGGCGCCTAGATCATTACCGATTCATAATCGCTACTTCGTTGGGGGATTGGACAAGGCTAGGCGCATGCGAGCCCAGTCCCACGTCCTTAGAATAGAAGAGCAAATAGATGACTCGAACTGTCGCGGACCGCGAAAATCAATGGACGGAATTTCTGAATCGTTGGCCGCTCGAAAACCTGGCCGAAATGACCCTGGCACAGTACACCGAGGCAGGAAACCAAGACTGTTTCGTATATTGGCTAGAAGCAAGGACGGAAATCCTGGGGTCGATATGGGGTGGGTCGGCATTTAAGTTTGGCGTGTATTCCCGGAAGGATACGACGCCCAAATCCAACTTGTCCGACCGCTTATCTGACCGCTCCTATGGCGATGAATACGCTTGGTACACCAAGTACGGCAATTCGCCTGAAGAAGCCTTTGAATCCGTCAAATCGGTCATTCTGACCGTAGCCAATGCTGCGCGAACCGGCAAATTGGCGCTTATTGATGACGCGGACTTCGGCCAGAGTTTTAAATGGAAAATCGCATTTCTGTATCAGGACCGTACATCACTGTGCGTGTTGCCGATCTACAAAACAGAATTTTTGCGTGCCGCTCTTGATAGCTCAGAAAAGCGAGCATCCGTTTTGCATCAGCAACTCCTTGCAAAGCGACCTCCTCGAGATCAACAGACTGGCGACGAAAAGAGCATCTTTGCCTATGTGGATGCAATTTGGCCTGGTATCCAGGCACGCATCAAGACAGAACTCACACCAGAAGTTGCAAAGGACTTCTTCGAGCAATCTGAGCATTTTGCTCAGATCAAACCCGCAACTAAGAAAATGGCGGGATACCAGACTGCCAACGACTTGCAAATAGCACTGGCCCTGGATAACAAAAAGACCACGCTTTATTTAAGCGCCGGAGATTGGCTAACTTTGGTCAAGCATCTACTGCTCGACATCGTTCCTTACGCGCCCGACAAATCACGTAGTAGCAACATCGCTGCGAATGCACCCCTGCTATCCGTTGGACACGCCATCACGAAAGTGGTTGTACCTGACATGGACGCCCTAATAGCCCTTTGTGAGGCGTACGACGACGCCATCGACACCCCGATATCCTCTGCGAATTCGAGCACTATGACATCAATGATCCAGCCTACGCCACCACTGAATCAAATCTTGTATGGGCCACCAGGGACCGGGAAAACCCATTCCACCATCGAGGCATCGCTGGAGGTTTTGGCGCCGGAATTCCTAGCCGAACATGCCGATGATCGCTCCGCACTCAAAGAGCGTTTTGATGAATTGATCGCTGCAGGACATATCCGGTTCGTGACCTTCCACCAAAGTTTCAGCTATGAAGATTTTGTTGAAGGGTTGCGCGCGGAAAATGACGAAAGGGGGCAACTGCGTTACGACGTGGTGGACGGGATTTTCAAAATGCTGTGCGATGCAGCTGCCGCCAAAGTAACCAAGCAAGAAGCATCTCCTATCGACATTTCCGGCCGTAGAGTCTGGAAGATGTCCTTGGGAAATAGCCTAGGTGACGATGCCTACATTTTTGAAGAATGCGTTGAAAATGGCTATGCGTTACTTGGCTACGGGGCACAACAAGACTTTAGCCATTGCACCACCCGGCAGCAGATCCAAGAACGCTTAGCTGCAAATGGGCATCCAGTCGATAGCGATGCCTACGAACTGACAGCAGTGAACACCTTCGTCAACAAAATGGCGATTGGCGACTTGATCGTGGTGACCGAAGGGAATTTGAAGTTTCGAGCGATCGGTGAAATCAGCAGCGATTACCGACTGCTAAACCGCGAAGAGCAAGGGGACACCTACGGTCAGTCCCGAGGGGTTAAGTGGTTACGAGTCTATAAGCCGTCATTACCCCATGATCAGGTGATGAATAACCAATTCAGCCAAATGACGATTTACGAGCTAAAACCCAGTGCCATAGACATGGTGAAGCTGGCGTCGCTCCTGCAAACCCAAGTCTCGTTGGAAACAACAAACTCTGGATCGTCACCCTTTGTCGTTGGGGAACAATTTCGATCAGCCTACGTGGTTGTAAAAGCCACAAGTGACCTACTCGAGCTCAAGAAGCCCAACGAGAAGATCTTGCCGCTCGGCATGAGCCTGCTCGAGACACTGGCGAACTATGTGCGGGAGGGGCGGCTATCCCTCGATGACATCCGTGACAAGCAAGTCTTTGAGAAGGTGCCAGATACGCTGCTCGAGCCCTACTTGGTCAATGGCTACAACAGTATCTTGCCACACTTGGTTGAACGCTTAGTAAAGGGTGATTCCAGCAGTGCTAAGCGAAATTCCACTGAGCGAACTTCTGTCGATGCCAAAGTGTTGATCATCGACGAAATCAACCGTGGCAATGTCTCCAGGATCTTCGGGGAATTGATCACATTGATCGAGCCGTCGAAACGAGCAGGGAATCCTGAGGCACTGGAAGTCATGCTGCCCTACTCAAAGGAACGCTTTTCCGTTCCGGCCAACCTATTCCTGATCGGCACAATGAACACCGCCGATCGTTCACTCGCAGGATTGGACATCGCCCTAAGACGCCGATTCACCTTCCGTGAAATGCCTCCAAGGCCAGAGTTGTTGAGTGACATTGATATTCAGGGACTCAATATTGGCCAGTTGCTGAGAGTCATGAATGAACGAATCGAAGTGCTGCTCGACCGTGATCATTGCTTAGGTCATGCCTATTTCATGCCGCTGATCGACGAACCCACCCTCGAGAAGCTTGCATTAATTTTCAGAGTCAATGTCCTTCCCTTGCTGCAGGAGTACTTCTTTGAAGATTGGCAGCGAATTCAATGGGTACTCAACGACCACCGGAAGCCTCAGGCTATCCGTTTCGTTTTCAAGCAAAATCTGAATACTCAGGCCTTGTTTGGGGATGGGGTTAACATCAGCGACCAGGGTGGTATCTGGAAAATCAACGCCCCTGCATTCGGACAGATTGAGTCTTACCTGGGCATCATTTCAGCCCAACAAGGGGATGAGGCCGAGTGACTACTGCGGTTACGGTCCGAGAATATGCGCGGCTTACGACACAAGAGGTGTCGGAGCCCACGCTGGATCGGGCCCATATTTCGGCCTCTGCATTTGATTGGCTCTGCGCGCTTAGTGCAACCTTTAGACGATCAGGTGCATCCCTACTGCAGGTTGAGGGGCGGCAATGGCTGAAACTCGATAACTACGTTGGGGTAATCGAAACCCCTTGCGGGACTCGACTGGAGATCCTGCCTAAGCATACGGATGAAGGAGACTGCGTTTTCCGCAGCCGAGAGCTACTTCGCCGGATGATCTCGACGGCGATGGATCTTCCCGTCCGCGTGGCCCATGAAACCTCCCTCCAACTCTTCGATGCACCCTTGAGTGAATGGGTAATCAGGCAATTTCTAATTGGCCTGGATCATCTGGTCAAACGAGGTGTTCGCTCCGATTACGTTCGCATTGAGGCCAGAGAACGTTACCTACGAGGGCAACTCGATGCGGTGCGCCAGATGCGCCAACCACCAGGGCGTGACCATATTTTTCAGATCCGCCACGACGTTTACGTGCCCGACCGGCCGGAGAATCGCCTACTTAGATCGGCTTTAGAACTGGCCGCCAATCGCACGCTGAACCCCGAGAATTGGCGACTCGCGCAAGAACTGAGAAGTCTGTTTCACGAAGTACCCAACAGTTCCGATTTTGCGTCAGATTTCCGGAAGTGGCGTACAGACCGCTTGATGGCGCACTATCAAGCAATACGCCCCTGGTGTGAGCTAATTCTGTACCGACAGATGCCATTCTCAGTGGTCGGCGAGTGGCATGGAATCAGCATGCTTTTCCCAATGGAAAAGCTCTTCGAGCGATACGTAGCGGCGACTCTACACACGATTCTTCACAGTCAAGCCAATTTAGTCACCCAGGCCTCAAGCCTGTCGTTGTGTGTGCATGAAGACAAGCCAATGTTTCAGTTACAGCCGGACATATTGGTTCAGCAAGGACATGAACGTTGGGTGCTGGACACCAAGTGGAAGCGCATCAATCAACATCTAAAGGCGAAAAACTACGAAATCAGCCAATCCGATTTCTATCAAATGTACGCCTATGGACAGAAATATCTCGGTGGAAAAGGCTCTTTGGCCTTGATATACCCAATGCACGGGAGCTTTTCAAAGGCGCTCCCGGCCTTCCATTTCAACCCAGACCTTTCTTTGTGGGCGATTCCGTTTGACCTCGAAGATCAACGCATCTGCTTTGATCGAACTCATTTTCCCTTTGTAAAACAACCAACGGGGATAGCTTCAGATAGCCATGATGAAAACCTTACGGAACGCGCTAACCAATGAGATTGGCTTGGCTTCAATTGAGGCAGATAAGTATCTAATTGCTGCCCGTTGTAGTTCATCATCTCAACGTCGGCTCAGGTCGAGTCGCGTCCGTAGGCGGTCTGGCAGCTTCCAGAGTGGAGTTGTCTCTCGATCGGCAGGTTGGGAGTAAAGTCGACAGGCCGGTCCTGGCCGAGGCTGTGTAAAATCGCCTTTTATGGCATGATATTGGCATTGTTTTAAGGTGATCGGGTGCCATGAAACGATTCATCGAAGGACAGTGCCGGACGCAGGGCGCGTTGCTACCCGAGAGCCTGGATGACTTTGTCTCCGAGACCAATCCGGTACGGGTAATCGACGTCTTCGTCGATGAACTGGACCTGCGCAAGTTGGGCTTCGCCGGCGTTGATCCGGCGGCCACCGGACGACCCGCCTATCACCCGGGGGCGCTGCTCAAGCTCTACATCTACGGCTATCTGAATCGGATTCAGTCCAGTCGGCGCCTGGAACGCGAGGCGCAGCGCAACCTGGAGTTGATGTGGCTCGTCGGGCGCCTTGCGCCCGACGTCAAGACCATCGCCAACTTCCGCAAAGACAACCCCAAGGGGATCCGCGGGGTCTGTCGCCAGTTCGTCGTACTGTGCAGAGAACTGGGGCTCTTCGCCGCAGCGGTGGTGGCAATCGACGGCAGCAAGTTCAAGGCGGTCAACAACCGCGACCGCAACTTCACCAGCGCCAAGCTCCAACGGTGCATGCAGGAGATCGAATCCAGCATCGAGCGTTACCTCGTCGAGATGGATACCGCCGACCGGCAAGAGCCGGCGGTGGCCCAAGCGAAGAAGGCGCGGATGAAGGCACTCGAGGCGATCGGTGTCCAGCTCGAGAACACGCCCGACAAGCAGATCTCCCTCACGGATCCCGACGCCCGATCCATGAAGACGCGGGGCACGGGCATCGTGGGTTACAACGTGCAGACGGCCGTCGAAACGAAGAACCATCTGACCGTTGCCCATGAGGTGACCAACGACGGTCTGGATCGGGACCAACTGAGCAAGATGGGGAAGCAGGCCCGCAAGGCCATGCGAGTGGACTATCTCACCGCGATTGCCGATCGGGGCTATTACAAGAGTGAGGGAATCCTCGCCTGCCACAAGGCCGGCATCGTGCCCCTGGTTCCGAAAAGCGCGACCTCCAACGCGAAAGCCGACGGACGTTTCGACAAGTCGGACTTCGTGTATGACCGAGAGAACGACGAATACATTTGCCCGGCTGGCGAGCGCCTGATCTGGCGCTTCACCCGCGTTGAGGCCGGACTGACGATGCATCGCTACTGGAGCTCACACTGTCCGGGATGCTCTATCAAGGACCAGTGCACGCCAAGTGACTACCGGCGTGTCAGCCGCTGGGTGCATGAGGAAGAACTCGAGGTGATGCAGGCCCGGCTAGACCAGGCGCCCGACAGCATGCGTATTCGACGCCGAACGGTGGAGCATCCCTTCGGTACTCTCAAAGCATGGATGGGCGCGACGCATTTCCTGACCAAGGGCCTCGAACGCGTCAGAACGGAGATGAGTCTGCACGTCCTCGCGTACAACCTGAAACGGGTGATGAAGTTGATAGGAAATGAGGCATTGATGGTGGCGATGAAGGCCTGAAAGGGCCTTTTCGAAGCTCAATTGAGCTGATTTGCCGCCTGCAAATTCGTTCGCTTCCGCCGCAGTGCGCCGGAACGACCGATTCTTGGCGCATCGGCGGCCGTTTTTGCACAGCCTCGGCCGGATCCGGAAGTAGCCTGAAGTGCCAAGCGGTCACTCGACCAGAATTTCTGGGCTACGACGGCTGACCGTTCCATTGCTGTCGTTCTTGGTGCGATACCCCAACGGCTGCTCCGACCGATCACCAGCCAGTCACCGATGTCCCCCACTGCCGAAGCCCCCCGAAAAGCGATCCATGCGCAGACCGGGGGGCAGACACCTGTAAATTCAGGCAAACGAAAACGCCCCGACGAGATGCCGGGACGATTTCGACTTTATTGGCAAGGAACAGTCCGGTTTTCCTGGTTGTTGAACGAGAAGGTCCAGTCTGAAGCGGAAATTGCCGGACTCTTCATGGATCAGTCGACTCTGACCCCTTCGATTCCGCTTCCTTAGGCTGAGATTGATCATGCAAGGCCTTTTTGATGTCGGTGACCAAAGCTGTTGCACAGTCTTCTGTCAGTCCGCCCGCAAGAATGCCGGCTGCGCTCTTGCCGTCTTCGCGGATCATCACCGTATAGCCGCGTTTCGATTGACGTCGGCCCATATGGCGCCCGGCCATTGAGGCAATCGGTACGCCGTTGGGTCCCGGCATGAGAGGGTCGGGATCCACGACCAGCCCTTCATGTGCGACGTACACGTCCTTCACGGCTTTCAGTTCCATGGTGACGTCACCGCTCTGAACCCCCTGTGGGGAGACCGAGATCCTTGCGGGCTTTCTGTCGCGTGCCCCAGGCAGCACGAAGGTGCAGCCGACACCGATGAACACGAGCGCGACGATGAAAAGCCCCGTAAATCCGCCGGATGATCTTGTGCCTACCAAGAGTGCGTTGAGCAGCAGGAAAGCACCGATGGCGAACAGCGGCAGCGCAGGCATGCGCGCTGCGCGCGCGGGCTGCACATCGAAAAGATAGCCGCCCGTTGCCGGATCGTCGTAGCGCGTGAAGCTGGATGTTGGCGGATTGCGCCATGTGCGCAACACGTTCAGGCCGTGCCACTTCCACAGCGGTACGCTCACCACCGCGCCGACCAGCGCGATCCGAAGCAGCATGCCCATGTTGAGGCTCGGCGATACGAAGAAGAGCGCCACAACAAGCGTGTTGAGCAAGAGAAAGGCGATGCCGAGCCAGATCAGGGCGCGCAGCCACATCGGTCGGTTCCTGCCCAAGGCCTTACTGACAGCTTCGTTTTCTTGCATCACGCCTCCCAAGGGCTCTGACGTTTGACATGAGAGGCTGCGCCCGGCTTTTCGGGCGACGCCCTCTCGATCGGTCTGCTGGACGCCACCGCGACGGCCTTGCCGTACCTCCAGGCTCGATTTCCAACAGTTGCTAACGGAAGCCGCCGGCTGGCAGCTTCATTGGAATAAAGACGATTTTGAGCAATTCGTCCAGCATCTTTGGATAAAGGGACAGGAATGAATTCTGAGCACTTGGGCGATGTTTCGCCTTCACCGAAGTTTGCGTTCGAGCGCCGGGATCAAGGGGGGCTGTCGTCCGTCAGGTGATTATCGCGGCCTGCCAAGCAGGGAGCAGCGCGAGCAATTGACGGTTCTTGCGAACGTCAGCAATTCGTCATGGCACTGTTTGTCAGACTGGCTGGCCAGGTTGCGCGCTGACTTCAGCCTTCCAACAGGGGGCGACTGTTGTGCAGTTCACTAACGCCATCTATAACCGAAGGCATAATTGGAATCCCTTCCTTGTCGCGGCAGTTTTTGTGCTGGAATGCAGGCTCCTGGCATGAGCTGCCCACGCAGAGAAAAGTGCAATGCCCCTGATTACCCGTAACCGCTTCCTGGCCGAGTGGCTTCTGCTTCTGAGCGGGTTGTTCGTCGTTGGAGCGGTCATCGGGCTGACGCTCTACCGCGACCACACTGCCATCGGCGCCCTTGAGCGTGACCGGCTTGCCACCCAGGCGCGCGTCATCGACAAGAACCTCGGTCGCGCCTTGCTCGTGGTCGATCGCACCCTGACCGGCATCCGCGACGATCTGCCCGGCTGGCAGCAGGAGAGGGACGGCATGGCCCGCGCCAGTCACCGGCTGCGGGCCTTCGCCGATGCCATGCGCAGTGTGCGTACCCTGCTGGTCTTCGATGCCGAGGGCGATGTCGTCGCGGCGAACCACCCGGCGCTGCTCGGCAAGAACTTCGCTCACCGGCCCTACTTTCAGAGGGCGCAGGCCGACGCCAATCCTGACGTGCTCTACGTCTCGCCGCCCTTCGAGACCGCGCTCGGGGTCTGGGCGATGAACGTGGTGCGCGTGGTTATGACCCCTGACGGAAAGTTTGCGGGCATCGTCTCGGCCACGCTCGACCCGGAAGAGATTCGCTCACAGCTGAGCGCTGTCCTCTACGGGACGGACATGTGGGCGGCCATCGCCCACGGCGACGGTCTGCAGGTCATCATGGAGCCGGACCGGCCTGGTCAGTCCGGCAAGAGTCTGGCTCAGCCCGGTTCCTTCTTCTCGCGCCACATGGCGAGCGCGCATCCGGCAGAGGTGCTTGAGGGCGTGGTCGCGGCGACAGGCGAGCTGCGCATGATGGCGCTGCACACCATCCGGCCGGACGATGTACCGATGGACAAACCCCTGGTGGTCGCGGTCGGGCGCGACATGGGCGTGCTCTATGGCGCCTGGCGGGGCCAGGCCTGGATGGGCGGCGGCTTGTTCGTCCTGCTTGCGGGCTTGACCGTGCCCGGCCTGGCAATCGCCCAGCACCGCCGGCGCCGCGTCGAGACGGAAAGGGAGCAGGCCGCCGCCGCCTTGGCGCGCAACGAGCATTTCATGCGGTCACTGATCGACATCATTCCCGGCATGGTCGGCTACTGGGATGCCGAGCTGCGCTGCGGTTTTGCCAACATCGCCTATCGGGAATGGTTCGGCAAAACGCCTGAGCAGATGCGGGGTATCCACATTCAGGAGCTCATGAACAAAGCCCTGTTCGAGAAGAACGAGCCCTTCATACGGGCGGCGCTGGCTGGCGAGTGCCAGCACTTCGAACGCACCCTGACCAAGGCTGATGGCAGCACCGGCTACACCTGGGCCCACTACATTCCCGACGTGGTCGACGACCAGGTGCGCGGATTCTTCGTGCTCGTCAACGACATCACGGAGCTCAAGCAGGCACAGCTGCAACTGGAGGCCACCAACGCTGCCCTCGAAAAACGCAGCGTCGAATCCGAGGCCGCCAGCCGGGCCAAGAGCGCCTTCGTCGCCAACATGAGCCACGAGATCCGCACGCCAATGAACGCGGTGCTCGGCCTGCTGGAACTGCTGCAGCACACCAGGCTGGACGGGCATCAGCTCGACTACGTGCGCAAGGCTGAAGGCGCGGCGCGCTCCCTGCTCGCCATCCTCAACGACATCCTCGATTTCTCCAAGGTTGAGGCGGGCAGGATGCAGCTGGACGACACCCCTTTCCGCCTCGACGAGCTGCTGCGCAATCTCTCGGTGATGCTCTCCGCTGCGCTGCAGGACAAACCGGTGGAGGTACTGTTTGATATCGCTCCGGAGTTGCCCCGCGCGCTGCGTGGCGACCCGCTGCGTCTGCAGCAGGTGCTGCTCAACCTGGCCGGCAACGCGGTGAAGTTCACCGAGCGGGGCGAGGTCATTGTCAGCCTGCGTCCGGTCGAAACGCGGGCCGGGTCTGCCCGCATCGAGTTTGCCGTCCGCGACACCGGCATTGGCATTGCGGCCGAGCGTCTGCAGGCGGTATTCGAGGGCTTTACTCAGGCGGAAGGTTCGACCACGCGCCACTACGGCGGCACCGGCCTTGGCCTCGCCATCAGCCAGCGCCTGGTGAGCCTCATGGGCGGCGAGCTGCAGGTGGAGAGTACGCCCGGGGCTGGAAGCCGTTTCCATTTCACCCTCGACCTCCTTCGCGACGAGGCGACCGAGCAACTCGTCCAGCGCGAGCTCGACCCCGGGCGCCTGCCCAAACCCCCGCACGTGCTGATTGTCGATGACAACGCAATGGCTCGCCAGGTCCTGGCCAACGCGACGCAGTCCTTTGGCTGGTCTGCCGAGACCGCCGCCAGCGGCGAGGAGGCTGTGGAGCGCGCAGATGCGGCCATCGCCGCCGGGCGGCCGTTCGACATCATCTGTCTGGACTGGCTCATGCCCGGTCTGAACGGCTGGGATACGGCCGAACGCATCCGCGCAATGGAGCACGGTCCGCGCGAGCCCGTGCTGCTGATGGTGACCGCCAAGGGTCGCGAGATGCTCGAGGAACGCATTGCCGGCGTCGATGACAATCCCCTCGACGGTTTTCTGGTCAAGCCGGTCACGCCATCCATGCTCTTCGACGCCATTGCAGTCGCCACCGGCGGCGAATCGGTGACGACCGACCACGACGGCAGCGCACACCTCCTTGGCCGGCCGCTCGCCGGGCTGCGGCTATTGCTGGTCGAGGACAACCCCTTGAACCAGCAGGTCGCGCGGGAACTGCTGGTTCATGCCGGTGCCTGGGTGACGGTGGCGGACGACGGCCGGGCCGCGCTGACCTTGGCGCAATCGGACGAGGCGCTCTTCGATGCCGTGCTGATGGACATCCAGATGCCGGGAATGGACGGTTACGAGGCCACGCGCCGCCTGCGTGCGAGTGGTTTCACGGTGCCGATCATCGCCATGACCGCCAACGTGCTGGCGGCCGACCGCGACGCCTGTCTTGCCGCCGGCATGAACGACCACGTCGGCAAGCCCATCGATTCGCGGGAGCTGGTTGCCACCCTGTTGCGCCAATGTGGACGGGCAGAGGTTGTGGCCCCGGTGGTTCGCCCAGCCGGGCCGCTGCCGGAAAGCCCCGAGGGCTTCGACCTGGGGCCTGCGCTGGCAAGGCTGAATGGCGATCGCAGCTTCTTTGCGCAACTGGCGCGCGACTTTGTTGCCGATCAGGGCAACAGTGCCGACCGCATCGAGCAGGCCTGGGGCGGGGGCGACTTCACGACAGCGACCCGCGAACTGCACACGCTCAAGGGGCAGGCGGCGATGCTGGGCGCCCAGCCGCTGGCGAACCTGGCTGCGGAGCTCGAGTCTGCGGCCAGGTCGGGCGAGGACACAGCCCGTCATGTCGAAAACCTCACCCGGCTGCGCACGCTGATCGACACGAGCGCCGCGTCGCTGCTGACCCTTGCCGAGGCACTTGATCCGCCGCAGGTCGTCGCCGAGCCTGCGCCGGCGGAGCCGGGCTGCGTGGCCGAACTGCTCGACGAACTCGTCCCCCTGCTGGCAGAGAACAATCTGCGTGCGCTCGATGTCTTTGAGGCGTTGAAGCAGGCGACAGGCGGACATGGCGAACGCTTCGCCGAACTGGATCGCGCTGTGCAGCGACTTGATTTTGCCGCTGCGCAGACCCTGGTGGCGAGCCTGCGCCAGCAGGGCACGACATGAGTGCCGTCCAGATCTGCACGCCGCAGCTGCCATCCGGCTGCAACTTGTCCGACACGGCTCTCGGTCAGGCCAGGAGCGCTGGTCGCAACCGGGTCTGATTCAAGTCTGGCGTCCGGCTGCGGGCATCCTGGTGTGCCGGGCTGTCGGGCACGGGCACACGGTTGATCCGATGGGCCGCATCAGGCCTTGCCGGCGCGTGCCGACGGCGTCTGGCAGCCCACGATTGCGGGCGCTTCATGAATGAGTTCATCGTTCTCGAGCGCTGCCACCATGAACAGGGCGAAGTCCACGCGGCGTGTGAGATTGCTTTCGAGGATGGCGTCGCCAACGTGCCGGCTCCAGACCGGCAGGCCCTGGCTGTCCCCTTCTTCGAGGTCGCTTGCGCGGACGACGGTCCACTTCGTCGTGCTGGCGAAGATCCGTCGGCACGCTTCAACCTGGTCGTCCAGCTCCGCCAGCCGGAAGAGGCGGGCGATGGGGCCGGCAATGGCCACCAGCGCTTTCAGTTTCCACGAGTAGCGGTCCTTGCCGTCGCGGCTGATATGCCACCCGCAGGAGAACACGAGCCGTGCATCCGGGGGGGAATAGTCCATCACCGCCTGGGCGGTGCCCGATGAATACTGCTGGACACCCCAGGGCACCAGTACGGTGAGCACGCCATCACAGCCTGCGACCGCTTTCCTGATGACGTCGCGGTCGTTTGTCGCGCCCGGGACGATGGTGATGCGACCCTTGAAGCGGTCGAGTTTGCCGACGCTGCGCTCACGGCAGACACCAACGACCTCATGGCCGCGGTCGAGTGCATGCTGGACCATGTACTGGCCGAGTTTTCCGGATGCGCCTACAACGCAGACCTTCATGATGTTCCCTCCCTGTTCGCCACGGCCCTCGTGCAGATCGGCCGGGCGGGCCGCCCGCGGGGTCATGCCGCGCCCTTGCGGGCGCGTGTGCAGCGCCTCAGCGCAGCGGAATGGCAATCGGCCGCAGAGGCGCGGCGTCCGAGCCCCGAAGCTTGAGTGAGCCGCCGATGAAGGCGAACTCGTAAACGCGATCGCGCGCCAGATCCTCCAGGTAGGCCAATTCTATGATCGGCGTGCCGGTCTGGGCCAGCAGATAGGTGTGGAGTGGCACGTAGTTGCCCTCGATCTCCGAGGGGAAGCTCTCGAAGCTCAGGTTGTCGGCACCGACCACCATGGCACCGCTTTCTTCCACCAGGAAGCGTGCAGCCTCCATTCCCATCCCCGGAGGATTCGCCATGTAGGCATCGGCATCGTCGTAATGACGCATCCGGCCGGTGCGGATCAGCACGACGTCGCCGGGTTCGAGTCTGGTTTGCTGATGGGCAAGCGCAGCGCGCAGGTCTTCACGCGTGACGCGATAGCCGTCCGGCAGCATGTCCACGTTCCTGGACGCCGCTACGTCGATCAGGACGCCACGAGCGATGATGGGCGGGATCTTCTCGGCGCCCGCCACCGTCCATCCGCGGTCGCCGAGGTGAGTCCTCGCGTCGAAACCATTCCAGATCCGGCCGTCGAGGCCGAAATGACCAAGGGCGTCGATGTGGGTGCCCATGTGCGTGTACATCGAGATGGCCGCGCCGGTGTAGCTCACGTGTTCATTCATGGCCTGGCCGAGTCCGAGCGGGTCGGCGACAACGTTGCCGTGGGGCGTGTGGGTCATCCAGATGCGGTAGTGAGGGTCACCGGCAGCCTGCCAGCTGGGCATGCCGATGTGGTACTCGACCGACAGGTCGTAGCTCTTGCCGCCTGCCAGTCGCGCCAGCACTGCGGCCTGCGAGTCTGCGGTCATCAGGTTGAGGCGGCCGATTTCGTCCTGCGGGCCCCACGGGCTGATGCCCACCTCCTGTGCAGCGTGCGTTGCGGGTGAGCCCGTTGCGAGCGCGAGTCCGAGCAGCATCGCACTCAGGGTGGTTTTCATTTGCGTGTTCATTGCAGATCTCCGTTGTGTTCAAGGTGTTTCAACGATAGAGATCCTCGCGGAATTGATAATCTGGGCTGATGGAATAAGATTGTTCTCAACGCTTGAGTAATGGGGGCGCTATGGACGCACTCAGTGATGTGGCCGTGTTTGTTCAGGTCGTCAGTCGCGGCAGTTTCACCGCTGCCGCCGAGACGCTGGGACTCTCGAAATCGGTGGTGAGCAAGTATGTGACCCGTCTCGAGGACAGGCTGGGCGCGCGCCTGCTGAACCGCACCACGCGGCGGCTGAGTCTGACCGAGGTGGGGCGGGCGTTCTTCGAGCGCAGCCAGCGGGGCTTGCTGGAGATCGAGGAGGCCGAGGCAGAAGTGTCGCGCTTGCAGGGCGAGCCGCGTGGGGAGTTGCGCCTGAGCAGCCCGATGTCCTTCGGCATTCTGCACCTTGCGCCCCTGCTGCCGGCGCTCCTGGCGCGCTACCCTGAGCTCACCGTGGACATGGTGCTGGACGATCGCAAGGTCGACCTCGTGGATGAGGGTTTCGATCTGGCGATCCGGATCGGCGAGTTGCCCGATTCATCGCTGGTGGCGCGCAGGCTGGGCCCGTGCCGGCATGTGGTGTGCGGGTCGCCGGCGTATTTCGCACGCAGCGGCATTCCGCAGTCGCCTGAGGATCTGTCACAGCATGCGGCCATCACCTACCGTTACGCGAACGCGCCGGACGAGTGGCATTTCCTTGCCGCGGATGGCGGCCATCGTCAGGTGACCGTCACCAGCCGCATCAAGATGAACAGCAGCCTCGCCTTGCGCGAGGCCTTGCTCAATGGTGCTGGCGTGACCCTGACGCCCACCTTCGTGGTCGGCGCCGATATCCGGGCAGGGCGGCTCAGGGCGGTGCTGCAGGGCTACCGGGCGATGGAAGTGTCGATCTATGCCGTCTATCCGCAGCGCAAGCACCTGTCGCCAAAGATCCGTGCCTTTGTCGATTTCCTGGCCGAGCACATCAAGGACCCGCCTTACTGGGATGCAGACTGATCAGTTGCGTCGGGCGTTGCCCGCTCTGCGCGCTCCAAGTTGCGCAACGATGGTGACGCCGATGCCCAGGGCGATGACGCCCGCACCGGCCCAGGTCGCCGGCGCGTAGCGTTCGCCGAGGAAGACCGTGGCCACGACAAGACCCACCGCTGCGGCAACGTAGCCGATCTGGCTCAGCAGGACCGGCCCGCCGAGTTGCTGCAGCCGGTAAGACACCGGAAAGGTGATGCCTGCGACCAGGACCTGCATCAGTGCAGCGCCGCCTGCGGGAAGGAGTTCTGCAATGGGCAGGGTCCCGTGTGTGAGCCACAGCAGTAACAGGAGCACGCCGCTGGAAAACGCCTGGCCCCAGAAGGCGAGGGTGTTGGGCGACGCGCCGTGCGGCCAGTGCAGTGTTCGATAGACGTTGCCCGCTGCCAGTGCCATCGGGATCAGCAGGGGCGCAAGCAGCCAGCCGGGCGCGGGCGCGTCTGCCGCCGCACCGCGGGTCAGGCTGACGATGGCGGCGCCTGCCAGCCCCAGTGCAATCCCGAGCAGCCCGGTGCGGCCCGGCGTCTCGAGCCGGCACAGGCCTGCGAGCAACACGGTGCACACCGGCGAGAGGGCGAACATGAGCCCGGTGTAGCCCGCACCCGCGTGCGGAATCGCGGAGAACAGCAACAGGTTGGGCACGATGAACGAGATCAGCGCCGAGCATGCCGTGTAGCGCATCACCCGTAGCGAGGGCCATGCCAGTTCGCGGCGCGCGATCAGCACCGGCAACAGGGTCAGGCTGGCGCCAGTGGAGATCAGCAGCGCCCAGAGCATGGGCGAGACGCCCGCCGCAGCGCCGATCTTGCCAAGCGGGAAGTTCAGGCCGATCAGGGTGCCGGTCAGGAGCAGCAGCACCGACGGTTCATGAAGCAGGGCGGCGACGGTGGCGGGCGCCCCCTGTCTGATGGATGTGTTCATGATGGAAGACTCCAGCGAAGCGGGGCAGGGTGGGGGCGCCCCTCAGTCGAGCGCAGGGTCGGGAAATCGTCCGGCAAACGCGATCTGGTCGAGTGCCAGTCGCGTGCTGGGCACTTCGCGCTCGCGCAAACCGCCGGGCAAGCTCGCAGGCGACGCCTGGTGGCCGACTGCGATGGCGATCTCGATCTCAAAGTTGTCCGGGACTGCGAGCTTCGTGCGCACTTCGTCGCGCATGATTCCCGCCATTGCATGCGCCTGGTAGCCCAGCATCGTGGCCTGCAGGGCCAGTTGCGCCCACGCAGCGCCTGCGTCGAACGCGTGCGTGCTTGAGGGCGTGGCGGGCCCGGACTCGCGCGCCGGCATGAAGCGGTCCGACAGCAGGAAGATCAGCGCGGATGCATTGCGTGCCCAGCGCGCGTTGAAGGGGTCGAGCAGGCCGACAAAGTCGTCCCAGTATGCGTCCTGGCGCATCGCATGGACGAAGCGCCAGGGCTGGATGTTGTATGCCGACGGCGCCCAGCGCGCGGCCTCGAGCATCGTCATCAGCTCAGACCGGGGCATGGCCGACGCGGTGAATGCACGCGGCGACCAGCGCTCGATGAATACCGGGGCGACCGGGTGGGTGGGTGTGCGATGCAGTTGCGCTGCATTCCTGGGGAGTGGTGCGTTCATGATGTCCTCCTGTCCTTGTCAGTACCTTGCGAAGGCACGGCGGAACGGGTGCTCCGTCGTACTGGAGGCAAGCGTACCGATTAAGGCTGGACGGATAATCCGGGGCGATGGAAAGACACTGTTCATGAACGTCGACTAATCGAGCGTTACCTGACTGAATCTGCGGACGCGATGGCGCAGCGCTGCGGCCGGCGGCGCGGTGCCAGAAGCAGCAAAGGGAATGGACTTGGGGCAGGGAGCCGAACCGGCGCTGCGCCGGCAGCTCCCGCGGCGGCGCGCGACTTACTTGTCGCGGCGCCCGTCGATCAGGCGACGGCGTGCCTGACCAAGGTGGAACTGCATCGCGACGCGCGCCTCTTCGCCCTCGCGGGCGCGGATCGCGGCGACGATGGCGGTGTGCTCGTCCAGCACGGTGAGCGCGCGCTTCTTGGATGCGGTGCGGGTCAGCCCCAGCGTGAGCCGCATCAGGCCGGTCATGGCCTCGTGGATGCTCTCGAGCAGGCTGGAATAGAATTCGTTGCCGCTGGCTTCAGCGATGCGCGCATGAAAATCGAGGTCGGCAGCAGGCTCCAGGTTGCCGCTGCGCACACCCTCGGCAAACGCCTCGTGGGCTGCAATCAGGGCTGCAAGCTGTTCGTCGGTGTGACGCTCTGCGGCGAGGCGGGCGGCATCGCCTTCGAGCGTGATGCGCACTTCCTGGCAGCGCAGGTAAGAGGCGATGTCCTGCGCCTTGGCAAAGGTCTTGATGCGCGGGGCGGGTTGATGGCTGACAAAGGTCCCCAGGCCCTGGCGCGAGGTGATCAGCCCGTCGACGCGCAGCCGCAGGAGCGCTTCCCGCACGACGGGTCTCGACACGCCGAAACGCTCCGAAATCTCGACTTCGGATGGCAGCTGCTCGCCCACCTTGATGCTGCCCGACGTGATCTGCTCGAACACCTTGCCGTACAGCTGATCGGACAGCCGGTCGCGTGGGCCGGAGGCATGCAGCCGCTCTCCGGCGGGGTCCTCCACGAGGGCCGGTTCCTGCGGTATGGATGGTTCAGCTGCTTTGCGGCGCGCCATGTATTTGATCGAAGCCTATGATATTTCGGTGGAAGATTATAGGAACAGTGCTGGGGACGGTAAAGGAATTGCCCGGCAGCGTTCCGGTGCAGTGCTCAGCGCGGCCCGTCCCGGCGGTGTGCGCGAGGCGAGCCATTTGCGCTTGCTGCCGAGGCGTCTGGACTGCGGCCAGGCGCGATGGCGCACGCTGGGCTGCGCGCATGTCGTCAGCGCAGCCCCGCGGCGGATCACGGCGCCAAGCCCCGCTTCAAGCGCTTCGGGGCCTGGTTTTCCCGGCAGCACTGCTGCGGTTTACTACGCGGATGCCGGCACCATGCGTGTCCCGCCCACCAGTCTGGACACGCCTGACGGATTGCCGTCGCGGAGGGCTTCGGGCAACAGCGCCTGGGGCAGGTTCTGATAGCAGACCGGGCGCAGAAAGCGCTGAATCGCCGCCGTGCCGACTGACGTCGTGCGGGCGTCGGAGGTTGCGGGGAAGGGGCCGCCGTGCACCATCGCGTGGCACACCTCGACGCCCGTCGGCCAGTTGTTGACCAGCAGGCGCCCTGCCTTCTCCTCAAGCACCGGCAGCAACTGAGCCGCCTTTTCGAGGTCGCTTTCATCCATGAGCAGGGTGGCCGTCAACTGACCTTCGAGCGATTGCGCAACGCGTTCGACCTCGGCCCAGTCTTCGCATTCGACGACCAGCGAGGTCGCCCCGAACACCTCGCGCTGCAGCACTTCATCCTTGAGAAAGTCGGATGCCGCCGTAACGAACACCCTGGCCTGGCATTGGCAGGGGCCTTCGGCAGCTGCGCCCTGGCCCACCGGCCTGACCCTGGCGTGGCCCGCGAGTGCCCCCGAGCCGTCGTTATACGCAGCATGAATGCCTGGCGAGAGCATGGTCTGGGCGCTAACGCCGGAGACCGCCTGCGCGACCGCATTCAGAAAGGTGTCGAGCGCCGTGCCGCGCACGCCGACCACGAGGCCGGGATTGGTGCAGAACTGCCCGGCGCCCATCGCAAGCGACGCCACAAAGCCTTCGGCGAGTGTCGTGCCACGATGCTGGAGCGCGTTGGGGAGCAGAAATACCGGGTTGATGCTGCTCATCTCCGCGTATACGGGGATGGGCTGGGGCCGTGCCTGAGCGGCCTTCATCAGTGCCATGCCGCCGCTGCGCGAACCGGTGAAGCCCACGGCCTTGATGCGTGAGTCCGATACCAGCGCGAGGCCCAGCTCGTTGCCCGCGCCGAACAGCAGGGAGAACACCCCTTCCGGCAGGCCGCACTTGGAGACCGCGGTCTGAATCGCACGGCCGACGAGTTCCGAGGTGCCCGGATGCGCCGCGTGCGCTTTCACGACCACAGGGCATCCTGCAGCGAAGGCCGAGGCCGTGTCGCCACCGGCGACGCTGAATGCCAGCGGAAAGTTGCTGGCGCCGAATACTGCCACCGGGCCGATGGCAATGTTCTGCATGCGCAGATCGGAGCGGGGCAGGGGCTGGCGCTCGGGCAAGGCCGGTTCGATGCGTACGTCGAGCCACTCGCCGGTGCGTACCACCGACGCAAACAGGCGCAACTGGCCGCAGGTCCGGGCGCGTTCGCCTTCCAGGCGTGCGCGCGGCAAACCGGATTCCAGCATGCAGCGCTCGATCAGCGCGTCACCGAGGGCTTCGATCTCGGTCGCGACGGTCTCGAGGAAGTTCGCACGGACTTGAAGCGGCGTATTGCGAAAGGCCGTAGCCGCCGCTGCGGCGAGCGCGCAGGCGCGGTCAAGCTCTTCGGTGCCGCCGCCTCTGAATGCAGGTTCGATGTTCGCCCCTGTTGCGGGGTTGAGGGCCTGAATTGGCTTGCCGGTCGAATAGACGGCCTGGCTGCCGATCAATGATTGTCCTGTTACTTGCATGTGGATGTATCCCGGATATGGTGAAAGTGGGCTGAGCGGGTCGGCATCAGGCGCTGGTTTCGGCAGCGCACACCGGCGTCCTGGGCGGCTTTCTGATGCAGAGGAAATAGATGAACACCAGGGTCAGACCGACGAAGAACAGACTGTCCGGACTCGTCAGGAAGGTCATCGGATTCCCGTTCGAGATCGCCAGTGAGCGACGGAAGAACTCTTCAAGATTGGGTCCGAGGATGAAGCCGAGGACCATCGTGATGACCGGAAAGCCGTTCTTTCTCATGCTGTATGCAAGCACGCCCATGACCAGCGCGACGATCATCTGAAACACCGAGTACGTCGACACATAGCTGCCCAGTACCGCAAGCAGGGCAATGGCGCCATAGAGCACGTCCCGCGGTATGGAGACGACCTTGACGAAATACGGCCCCAGCAGATAAAGCGTCAATGGGATGAGAACGACCGCGCTGAACAGCAGCGAGGCCAGCATCGGCGCGATGAGGTCGGCCTGATTGCTCATCAGCTGCGGACCGGGCTGAATGCCGTTGATGACGAGAACGCCAAGCATGATCGCCATGACCGGGTCGCCGGGAATGCCGAACGTGAGCGTCGGGACCAGCGCGCCACCACAGACCGCATTGTTGGCGGACTCTGCGGCAGCGATGCCCGCCGGGTTGCCCTTGCCGAAGCTCTCGGGGTTCCTGGAGGTGCGAACGGCCTCCACGTACGCGAGGAAACTCCCCATGGAGCCGCCTGCGCCCGGCAGCACGCCGACGGCGTAGCCGATCACGCTGGACTTGATGTAGCAGCCGATGCCGACGGCCCTGATCTGCGACAGGGGCGGGAAGAAGTCGCGGCGCCGGATGGTGATCTTGTTGAGCGCGCTGACGATCTTGTTCGCGACCTGCTGATCGCCGGCCTGCATCAGAATCTCGCTGATCGCAAAGGCCCCGATGATGACGGGCATCAGGTCGATGCCGCTTGTCAGATCACTGAGCCCGAAGGTGAAGCGGGCCAGGGGCTCCACGCCGTCCAGTCCCATTGTCGCCAGCATCATGCCGATGCAGGCAGCGAGCGCGGCCTTCAGCACCTTGCCGCGTTCGGAGATGACGATCACGATGATCGCGAAGGCCAGAAGGGAGAACTTCCCGCTGGTCTTGACCAGCAGCGACAGCTCGGCGACCAGGGGAGCCATCAGGATCAGCAGAATGCAGCCAAATGCGCCGCCGAACATCGACGCGAAACTCGCGTGCCCCAGGGCCAGGGCACCCTTGCCCTGCTGCTGCATGGGATAGCCGTCGAGCGAGGTCATCATCGATGAAGGCGCCCCCGGGATATTGACCGTGATTGCCGTAATGCTGCCGCCGCACATGCCGGCCATGTAGATGCTGGCGCATGCCATCAGGGCGGTGGTGACGTCGAGGCTGTAAGTGAGTGGCAGCAGCAGTGCCAGGGCCAGCGTGGCGGTAAGCCCGGGAATCGCCGCAAACACGGTGCCGATCAGGAAGCCCGCGACCACGTAGGTCAGGGTCAGCGGGTCGAGGAGCATGCCGAAGCCGCTGCCGACAAGACTAATGAATTCCACGATTTATCCCCACAGTGTCGGCAACCGAACGCCAAAGAGTTGCTCGAAAACGATGTATCCGAAGGCGACGATCGCGGCCGAGCTTGCGAGCTTCAGCAGCCATTTGCCCCGGTCGGAGAAGATCGTCGTGATTGCGAAGACGAAAAGCAGCGATGACAGGACGTAGCCAATGATCGAGAACAGTGCGATGTACAGCGATATGGCAACGATGGTCAGAACAGCCGGTACCACGGAGGCGCGCTCGGCTTCGGGTTCGCCTCCGTCGGATGCGGACGTCACTTCATCGCCTGCGCGCTTCGCCAGCACGGTGGCCTTGAGGGTCAGCACAAGGCTGAAAATCGACGACAGCGATCCCAGTACCAGTGGGACGAATGATGGACGAATGCCCTCTTCCGTAAGGGGGTGTCCGAGCTTGATGGCTTCAATCAAATAGAAAATTGAAAGAATCAGAATAAGAAGCGGGAATAGCGCTTTTCTGTTCAGAATCATCTGGCGTGGCCTCCGCCATGCCTTTGGTGCGCCCAAAGGCATGGAGATTGTGGTGTTAGAGACTCAACTCATCCATGACTTTGAATGTCGTCGACTGCAGTTGGTCAATCCACTTTTGCACGCCGTCCGAGCCCAGCCAGCTCGGGGTTACGCCGATCGTGACCAGCCAGGCCTGGAAGTCCTTGCTGTCGTATGCCTGCTTGAACGCAGCCTCGAGCTTGGAAAGGGCGGCTGGCGGCGTGTTCTTTGGTGCGGCCAGCAGGATGAAGCTGCCGGTTTCGAGCTCATATCCCAGCGTGCTGATAGGGGGGACGTTGGGGAAGGACGGATTCTGCTCGGATGACAGCTCGACAATGCCCAGCGCATCGCCGGAGCTGATGATTCCATTGAAGTCGCCCAGGCTTGAGATTGCCGCGTCGAGTTCCCCGGAAAGCAGGGCCTCGGCTTCAGCGCTTGAAGAGCCGGCGTAGCTGATGACGTTGAACTTCACGCCCGCCATCTTCTCCAGGCGGCGGACAGCGAGATAGGGGCCGGAACCCTTGGGGGCCACGCCCACGCGAACCGTATTGGGTTTCGCCTTCGCGGCGCTGATCAGCTCCTCGAAGCTCTTGAACCCGGACTGCTTCGAGACGACGATCGCATCCGCCTCCTTCGTGATTCGCGCGATCGGGGTCATCTTGTCGAGCGAGTAGCCCGGGACCATCTTGCCGCGCGGAAGCGTGATGATGCTGTCGTAGGTGAGCACGCCGATCGTGTGTCCGTCGGGCCGTGCCTTCGACATCTGCATCAGGCCGGTTGCCGTTACGGCGCCGCCGATGTTCTCAACGTAAATGGATTTGTCCAGACTCTTTTCGGCAATCTGACTGATCTTGCGCGAAATGCCATCGGCGCCACCGCCGGCCGGCCATGGAACGATGAGGCGGATGTCGCGCGCCGGAAAGTCGGCAGCCGAAACCGAAGCGGCGAGTGCGCAGAGGCCTGCGGCCAGGATGATGCTGGACTTGATTGACTTGATGAACATGGTGTCTCCTCAGTTCTGAGAATTTGATTCGATGTGTTTTTCTTTGATGCTCAAGATTGCCGGGTGTGTTTTCGCTGGCACAGCCTCCATCTGAAAAATATGTGCGTGGCGCTCGTGTTCGTTTACTGACTGAGCCTGTTGTATTCCTCGAGCGCCTCGTCGTTGGGCGGGTAGAGTCCGATCACGCGGCTGCCGGCACGAACCTTGGTCAGCACGTAGCTCTCGAACTGCTCCATCTTTATGGCTTCTGCAGCGATCTCGTCCGCGATCTCAAGCGGGATGACAATGACGCCATCGCCGTCGCCCACCAGAACGTCGCCCGGGTTGACCGCAACTCCGCCGCAGCCGATTGGCACCTGAATATCGACGCCATGGTGCTTGGTCAGGTTTGTCGGCGCGCTTGGCTTGGCGCAGAAGATCGGCAGCGCCATCGCGGCGGCGTCGTCGGAGTCCCGGATCCCGGCGTCGGAGACGAAGCCGCCGCACTCGCGAACCTGCAGGCGTGTCAGCAGGATGCTGCCCGCCGATGCTGCACTGGCGTCCTGCCGGCAGTCGGAGACCAGAATCATTCCCGCAGGGACGGTCTCGACCGCGAGGCGCTGGGGATGGCGCGGGTCCTTGAATGCCGCAACGGTGTCTACATCCTCGCGGGCCGGGATGTAGCGCAGGGTGAACGCCTGGCCGACCATCTTCAGCTTCGCGGTGTTGATCCGGCTGACGCCCTGTATGTAGGTATTGCGCAGGCCTCGCTTGAACAAGGCCGTGTGCAGCGTTGCTGTGGAGACGTGCTCGAGAAGCGTCTTTGTTGAATCCTTGAGCTTCTCGTATTCGCAAGCAGTGTTCATCAAATTCTCCTTCTTACTTGTTGGATGCGGAGGCCGGAACGTGCGGGTTTCCGGTTTTCCACACTGGTGCGGCAAGCGATCCGCGTTGCTGCCTGATGGTGAAAAGCTCTGTGCGCAATGCGCCGAGTTGCTGTTCCCTATCCGTTGATTGGTAGTGTAGTTGTTTTACAAGTGCTGTCAAACAGTTTTAAAGGTATTACAAGTTGGAGGCCAGTCGGACCCAGAGCTGCGAGCTTGGGTCAGCAGGGCGGGCAGCGCTGTCGAGTGTCTGCGTGTCGCCGCGGGCCTGGAGGTTCGGACCTGTTTTCCATGGCATGGACAGGGTTTTGAGACGCCGTGTCTCGATTGACTGCGTGCGTCGCAGGCAGTGATACTTCGGTGGGCGCCGCTGACGCGCTCACCCTAACGAGGCCCGAACCAATGACCACGCCGGCCGATCCGAAACAAGCGCCTTCCACGATGGCTCCGCTGCGCGACCCGGTGTTCCGGATGCTGTGGATGGCCTGGCTGGCGGCCAACGTCACCATGTGGATGAATGACGTCGCGTCGGCATGGGTGATGACGACGCTGACCGACAGCGTGTTCATGGTGGCGATGGTGCAGGCGGCCTCGACCCTGCCGGTGTTCGTGCTTGGGCTGCCGAGCGGCGCCTTGGCCGACATCGTCGACCGGCGGCGTTACTTTGCGGTCACCCAGCTATGGGTCGCGGCGACGGCGCTGGTGCTCAGCGCGCTGGCATTTGCCGACGGCCTCAGCGCGCCCCTGCTGCTGGCGCTCACCTTTGCCAACGGTATCGGGATGGCCATGCGCTGGCCGGTGTTCGCCGCGATCGTGCCCGAGGTCGTGCCGCGTCATGATCTTTCTGCCGCGCTGGCGCTGAACGGCATCGCCATGAACATGTCGCGTATCGTCGGGCCGGTGGTGGCTGGCATGCTGCTCGCCAGCGTTGGCAGTCAGTACGTGTTCCTGCTCAATGCCTTGCTGTCGATCATCGCCTTCGTGATCATCCTGCGCTGGCGTTCGGAGCCGAAAGTGAGCGCCTTGCCCGGCGAGCGCTTCTTTGGCGCGATGCGGGTGGGGCTGCAGCATGTCGTGCAGTCGCCGCGAATGCGCGTGGTACTGCTGAGAATCTTCGGCTTCTTCCTGCAATCGAGCGCACTGCTTGCACTGCTGCCACTGATTGCGCGCAAGCTCGAGGGCGGCGCGACGACCTTCACCGCATTGCTGGCTGCGATGGGGGCGGGCGCGATTCTCACCGCGCTGTTCCTGCCCCGCCTGCGCCGCGGCATCAGTCGGGACGAATTCGTGGCCTGGGGCACCGGCGTGCATGCGGTCGCGGCGCTGCTGGTGGTGCTCGCGCCCAATATCTGGCTTGCGATGCCGGCAAGTGCCCTGGCCGGCATGGCCTGGATTGCGACGGCGAACTCGCTCACCCTGGCCGCCCAGCTCGCCTTGCCCAACTGGGTGCGCGCGCGTGGCATGTCGATCTACCAGATGGCGCTGATGGGCGGCAGTGCGGTGGGTGCTGCGCTGTGGGGTTATGTGGCAAGCCTGACCACCGTAAGCGTGAGTATCGCGATCGCAGCCGCGCTCGGGCCGCTGCTCCTGGCGCTGACGCGGCACTTGAGCGTAGGCGGCGGTCCGGATGCCGACCATACGCCGGTACCGCCTGCAGGGCGGGCGCCGGAGCCGATCATCGAGATCGCGCCCAACGAGGGGCCGGTCATGGTCACGATCGAATACCTGATCGACCCGTCCACCGCCGCTGCCTTCAATGCGGTGATGCAGAAGACGCGTCGCGCACGCTTGCGCCAGGGGGCGCTGTCATGGGGCCTGTTCAGGGATACGACCTTGCCGGGGCGCTATATCGAATACTTCCTCGACGAGAACTGGATCGAGCATCAGCGCAGGCTTGAGCGATTTACTGCTGCCGATGCGGGTCTCCGCGTGCAGCGTCTGTCCTTTCACTTGGGGCCGGACGCGCCTCGCGTTCAGCGCTATGTGGGTGAGCCGATGGCGACGCAACATGTCGCGCCATCCGTGCCGCCCGCGCCAATCTGAGTCGGGCGCAGCTCAGACCCGTGTCAGGGTGACCTTGATGTTGCCCCGGGTGGCGTTGGAGCAGGGGCAGACGATGTGGGCACGGTCAACGATGTCCTTGAGCGTTTCCTTGTCCATGCCAGCGGCGGTGATGCGGAGTTCCACCTCGATGCCGACGATGCCTGCGATGGTGAGGTCGCCCGGCAGCGCCGGCTCCGGCGCTCACGCGACCTGTTCCGACGCCGTTTCGGTGTGCCTGCCGGGGGTGTCGAGCTCGATCGTGAAGCGGGTGCCCTCGTCGGTATTGCTTGCCTCGAGTCGCCCGTGCATATTGTTTTCAACGATCATCTTCGACATGTAAAGCCCGATGCCACTGCCCTTGCCTTCGTTCTTGGTGGTGAAGTAGGGCTCGTAGATCCGGGCCATGACCTCGGGCGCAATGCCCCCGCCGTTGTCGTCCACGCAGATGCGGACGAGGTCGCCGTCGCGGCTGGCATGCACCTGGATGCGCGGCGAACGCTGATGGGTGTCCTGTACCGCATCCTTGGCATTGCTCAGCAGGTTGAGAATGACCTGGGAGAACTCCCCCGGGATGCCGAACACTTCGATGTCGTCACCGCAATCGATGCTCAGTGCGATGCAGTGATTGTTGAACACGCCGTCCATGATGCCCGCCGACGAGCGGATGACCTGTGCGAGGTTGAAGGTCACGGCGTGTTTGTCGGGCTTGAAGAAGTCGCGGAAGTCGTCGATGGTCGATGACATGCGCTGGACCAACTGCTCCGACTTTTCCTGCATGCGCGCCATCGACTGCTCGGTCAGCCGGCCGCTGCCGTGTTGCAGGCGGATGTTCTGCATCACCAGGCTGAGCGCATTCAGCGGCTGGCGCCACTGGTGGGCGATTGCGCCGATCATCTCGCCCATTGCCGCCAGGCGGGACTGATGGATGAGCAGGGTTTCCTGCTCCTTGCGCTTGCTGATCTCGTCGCGCACGCGCTGGTCGAGGGTGCGGTTCAGTTCGTCGAGCTCATGGGTGCGCTCGGCGACCTTCTGTTCGAGCTCCTGGTTGTAGAACCTGACTCTGGTCCTGCTCTCCTGCAGTGCGTCCACCATCTGGTTGAAGCTGCGTGAGAGCTGGCCGATTTCATCCTGGCGTGCGATGTCGACGTGTGCATTGAGGTCGCCCTGCGCAACACGCGATGCCGCGTGACTGATGTCCGCAATCGGCCGGATCAGCCACAGGGCGAAAAAGTAGCCGACGGGCAGGATGGCCAGGACAACCAGCATCGAGATCAGCAGGAGTTGCTTGTACATCTCGCGCGTGTTGGCGTCGTATTCAGTGGTGGCGAAGTTGATTTCGATCGATCCCCAGCTCAGTCCGCTGAAGCGGATCGGGGTGCTGTAGCGATAGTGCGTGGTGCCATCGGCATTGCTGACAATGCCGTACGCAGCGTGCTCCAGTGTCTGATCGGGCGCCGCTTGCGGGTCGCTCTCCTGCATTGCCCAGCCTTCCGGTGCGATCCGGATGGTTGTGCCGCGCTTGGGGGTGATCAGCACCGAGCGAATGTTGCGGTTGTTCTGCAGGACCTGCAGGTTGTGTTCGACGATGAAGCCGAAGTCGTCGGTGATCATCGCCTCGGAGCATGCCTGGATGATCGAGCGCGAGACGATGTCAGCCTGCGAGTACATGACCTTGAGCAGCGAGTCCTGCTGCAGCGGGACAATCAGCATGCCGTACAGTGCGGTCATGGCCAGCAGCAGGCTGCCGAAGACCAGGAACACGCGCATGAACATCCGGTGCGCCGGGAGCCAGCGCAACAGGCTTCGGCGCCGCTCCGTCTGATGTCCGGTATCGGCTGTCAGCGCCACGTTGCGTGCCTGCTCTGGTTGCCGACCCGGAGACGCGGCGGTGCGTGTGGTCTGGCGCGCGGGATTCCGGATCGCATCATTGGCGCGAACTCCCCGTCTTGTCTGCGAACCTGACATACGCATCCAGCAGTTCGCGGTAGGGGTTCAGGTCCGAAACCTCGGTCTTGACCATGGTGTCGGCCTGATAGATCTCAAGCAGTTGCCGGCCACGCGCTGTCGTGCCGATTTTCAGTGCGGCCTGGGTGATGAAGTCCCGGTGTTCGGGGCTGACGCGCGCGGAGAACAGGCCGGTGCCCGATGCACGCGCCTTGAAGGTGTAGGCATCGAGCACCTCCAGGCGTTCTCCGATCTGCGGGTTCATGGTCTGTGCGATTTCGAACGCGTTGCGGTTGATCAGCGCTGCATCCCCCTGATTGAAGAACAGCTGCAGCACCAGGCTGTTGGAGCGCTTCTCCTTCCTGATGGCCGCGAGGCCGTTGGGCGACAGCGAGGCTGTCATCAGCAGGGTCTTCAGGTAGACCTCGCTGAGTTCGTCCTGGTCCAGCATCAGAACACGCTTTCCCGCCAGGTCGGGCAGGGTACGGATGCCTGCTGCGCGACGCACGACCAGGAGCAGATGTTCCGGCGTGGATTTCACGCCGGAGAAGCCGCCTGCCAGCTCTGCATCGGAAAAATGTTGCGCGACGGCCATTGAGCCGGCCACGATGAAGTTGATCCTGTCGGCCTGCATGTCGCGCTTGAGTTCGTCCATACGGTCGTAGAGCCGCACCGGCCTGTAGGTGAGGTTGAACGGCTTTGTCAGCTCTTCGACCCAGAATCGCAGCGTGACCTCCACGTCCTTGCGCGGCACATCACGGATCAGCGGCATGTAGAAGCCGATCGCGATCGGGGGCGGCTCGTCGGCGCGGGCGATGCCCGGGCCGAGCGCGATCAGCAGGGCGAGCACGCAGCAGCACAGGTGCCGCAAGCAGTTCACGGCCTGTCGCTCCGCAGCGCACGCCCGAGCCTGTAGTCGAGATCGGCCAGCGCCACGCGCAGTTCGTGGTCGGCACGGTACAGACTGGCCCGGGTGAAGCTCTCGACGATCTGGGCCTCGATCACGTCCTTGGTTTCGACCATTTCCTCCTGGTAGGCACGCACGTGCAGCTTGCGGTTCTCTTCCGCGTAGGCCTGGGCCTTGAGGTTGTCGTCCACCTGGACGCGGGAGCGCTGGATGCGCAGGAAATCATCCTTGATCTGCAGCGCCAGGCCATTGTCGAGCAGCACCCGCTGGGCCTCGAGCTTGAGCTTGCCGGCCTGCGCAGCACTGACCTCCGCGCGGGTCAGTCCACTGTCGAACAGATCCCACTTGATGCCGATGCCGATGGTCCAGCCGTCGCGGTTGTCGTCGTTGAAAAGGCCGCCCTGGTAGTCATTCCACATCTTGTAGGTACTGGCCTCCAGCCCGATTGTGGGCAGGTGGCCGCTTCTGGCTTCGTCGATCTTGAAGGCTGCGGCCTGCACGGCCAGTTCAAGGCGCTGTTTGTCCGGGTTGAACTGCATGGCATCGGCGATCAGGTCCTCCAGCCGGGCATCGAAGGGCGGTAGCGGTGCCTCCGCCGCCAGGGTGAGCGGGGTGTTCAGCGGGAGTCCCATCGCATTGACCAGGGCCTCCTTGCTCAGGCGGCTGGCGTAGCGGGCCTCGTGCAGCATGGAGCGGGTTACCGCGGTGGTCGTCTTCGTGCGCAGGTAGTCGGTGCGCTTCACGCGCAGGGAGGCATTCTGGTACAGCCGGTCTGTGAGATCCTCAAGTGCCTCAAAGCGTGCGAGCGTGTCGCTGGCGAGCGCTTCCATGTGCTGGGTGAAGTGGACGCCGTTGTAATACTTGCGCACGTCGCGCACGATTTCCAGTTCGGTCCTGCGCTTCTCCTCGCGGGCAATCTCGGCGCCCTTGCGCGCCATGCCCTGCAGGGCCTCTTCCTTGCCACCGGTGTACAGCGGGTAGGTGAAGTTCAGTGAGGCCTTGGAGACGTCTCGATCGAACAGTTTGACGTCCATGTTCATCGGGATCGTCTGGCTCGGAAGCCCTGCGCCTGGGCCGAGCAGGGCCGACAGGTCCATGGCGGGGGTCTGAACCGAACTGTTGAAGGTGAACGTCCGGTCCTGGTCTGCGCGCTGGATGCCGGCTTCGAAGCCGAGCTTCGGCCCGAAGGCCGCCATGGCCTGCTGATACTGCGCTTCGGCCACGTCCAGCGCCGCCTGCGATGCACGCAGTGAGCGGTGGTTCTCGCGCGCGATCTCGATTGCCCGCTCGAGCGTGAGCTGATCGAGCCGGTCGGCTGCGTGTGCAGACATGCTGATGAGCACGGCAGCGAGGAGGGTGAATGATTTCAAGAGGTCACTCCGGTTGTCGCTGCGCCCTTGCCGGCGCAGTGCGGCTCAGTTGTTTCCGTTGCGCAGGGCCATGATCGCGTCCCAGTGCGTGAGCAGCAGATCGGTCAGCGCGGGCGAGAACTGCTTGCCGCGTTGCTCGCGGAAATAATCGTATGCGCGCTGTTCGTCCCAGGCCGGTTTGTAGATGCGCGAACTCAGCAGGGCATCGAGTACGTCGGCGATGCCGACGATGCGGGCTTCCATGCTGATCTCGTCGCCCTTGAGCCCGCGTGGGTAACCCATGCCGTCGTGGCGCTCGTGGTGCTGGTGGGCGATGTTGGCGGCCACGCCGATCAGTGGGCGGTCGACCTTGCCGAGGATGCTGAAGCCGATGCTGGCATGGGCTTTCATCTCCTCGTATTCGTCTGCGGTGAGCTTGCCGGGCTTCTGCAGAATGGCGTCGCGGATGCCGACCTTGCCCACATCGTGCATCGGTGCAGTGGTTTCGATCATCTCGGCGATGTCGGGGTCGAGACCCGCCTTGAGGGCGAGGAACTTGGAAACCTGCGCGACGCGGCGGATGTGCTCGCCGGTTTCCTGGCTGCGGCTTTCGACCACTTCGCCCAGCATGTAGAGCAGTTCGCGCTGGGTGTCCACGATGTCGCGGCTCAGGCGCATCGACTCGGTGATGTCCTGGCAGATCATGATGATCGACTTCACCGCGCCCGACAGATCGTGCACGCCGACGAAGCCGACGCTGAACTGCATCTCCCTGCCTTCGTGCCCGACGATGGTGACGACGCGGCTGGTGAAGTGTTCCTGGTTGGCTTGCTGCACTTCGTCCAGGCAGCGCTCGTCCTTGAGGTCGGGCATGATCCGGCTCACCGGCTCGCCTTCGAGGTCAGCACTGCGCAGGCCGAGCAGGCTTTCGAACTGGCGGTTGACGCTGACGATGCGGTGGGCCTGGTCGGTGACGCAGACACAGGTGCCAAGCTCGAGCGCGCGCTTGTATTCGCCCACGAAGTGACGCTGCTCTTCCAGCGTGAGGTGGGTGCGGCTCAGGACATCGACAAGATTCTTGTAGGTCTCGTAGAACGGCGTTACGTCGACATCGAGCGCAACGATCTCGGTCACCATGCCATGATCGTTCACGATGGGCACCAGGCTTCTTTCGACGACATACATCTCGCCATTGTTGCGCCTGTTCTTTACGATCCCGGCCCACTTCCGGCCTGAACGGGCATCCACGAAGGTGGCGTGAGCCCGCTGTGGCAGTTCGCTGTCGTGCTGGAGCACGCTCATCTCGCGTCCGATCAGTTCATCCGCGGAGAAGCCGCTGATCTCGCACATCTTGGCGTTGACGTAGGTGATCTTTCCCGCGAGGTCGAGCTTGCATACGATCGCGCTTTCATCGACCAGATGCTTGTACTGCTCGAGCAGGACAAGGTTGAGCCTGCGCTCCTTCATCGCCAGGCTGGCGGTGGTGATGTGCACCAGCTTGTCGAGCAGGCGATCCACGCTGAGCGGCTTGGTGATGTAATTGTCGATGCCCAGTTCGATTGCGCGGAACAGGTATTCGACATCGTTGTAGGCACTGACGACGATGATGGGCTGTTCCGGCGCAAGGCGGCGGATCTCGCTGCTCATGGCCAGTCCGCTGACGCGCGGCATCTGGATGTCGGTGACGACGATGTCGGGGCGCTTGTCCTCGAACAGTTTCAGGCCTTCTTCACCGTCACAGGCGACATGCAGTTCGCCCACCCACGGCTCCAGAATCATCGCCAGCTCTTCGCGTGTTTCCTTGTCATCTTCTACATAGAGAAGCTTGACCGACTTAAGAACATCCAGCGCCTTCATGTCCATTTGGAAAGATTCCCGTTCGTGCTCCCGCCGCGCGGGACGGAGAGCGTGTCATCCATCCGCGAGATCACCTTATGCAATCACTTTCGTCAGCGCTTGACCCGAATCACGTGCTGCCTGCCTCAACGCATGCGGCCTTGCCGGCTTGTGATGCCTGAATCGGCGTAAGACGTTCTTGATTATTTTCGATTTCATGCACATGCATGATACATGGCAGGGTCAATTCTGAAGCATGCTGAATGGGCTGATTGTGCGCTGGATCACGGCCGGCGAGCTATGTCTGAAAGCATATTTCTGCGAATGTGGCGAATGCCGCACGAGGCCGCGCACTTCGTCTGCTGGTCCGTGCTCTGCGGCGGTTGCAGACCCGCGCCTGGCGGTCACTTCGTGTCCGGCGTGCTGCGGGCGGTGTCGCGGCGCTGGCGCTGGCGACGCGCGACCCAAGCGAGCAGCAGCAGGGCCGGCACGAACATCCACTCCCGTGCGAAGCGGTCTCCCGGTACCTCGACCGCAATGATGCGAAAGCCGGTTTCGATGCCAAGCTTGTCCGCCTGACTGCCGAAGTCGACGCCACGGACGGTGAAGCCCTCATCGACGAGTGTGGCGTCGATGCCACTGTTGGCGAGGCGGCTGATGGCCGTGGTTGCCGGGGGACCCAATGGCAGCAGAACGCCACGTTCGACCTGGTCGCCCTCGAGCGTTGTGCCGCTCAGCAGCACGCGCATCTGGGTGCGGTCCGGCGCGTCGAGGATGGCCGCTTCCGCCGCCGTGCCGTTGAGCTGGTGATAGGGCGTGTTCAGCGGGTCCATGAACAGCCCGGGGTGAAAAAGCATGAAGACTGAAGCCAGCATCAGCAGGCGCTCGGTGGTCGTGCTGCGAATCAGCAGCCAGCCCTGGTTGACCGAGATGAAGGCAAAGCCGGCCAGGGTTGCGCTGGCGAGGGTGATCAGGGTGTGGCCGATCCCGTCGACCCCGATCAGCAGCAGCTTGGGGTTGAGCACGAACATGAAGGGCAGCAGCGCCATGCGCATCGAGTAGCGGAAGGCGATGATGCCGGTGCGCATCGGGTTTGCCAGCGCAATGCTGGCGGCCGCATAGGAGGCCAGCCCCACCGGTGGCGTGATGTCGGCCATCAGCCCGAAGTAGAAGACGAACAGGTGGGCGGCGATGAGGGGGACGAAGAGCCCGTTCTGGGCGCCGATGTTGACGATGACCGGTGCCATCAGCGAAGACACCACGATGTAGTTCGCCGTCGTCGGCAGCCCCATGCCGAGCACCAGACAGATCATTGCCACGAGGGCGAGCATGACGATGATGTTGCCCCCCGACAGCGCGGTGACGAGTTCGGTCATGACCAGACCGATGCCGGTGAGGGTCACGGTGCCGACGATGATGCCGGCCGTCGCCGTTGCGATCGCCACCGTAATCATGTTGCGGGCACCGGCGGCCAGTCCGTCGACCAGATCCTGCATGCCTTCCCAGGCGGCATCGGTGACCTTGCGGTCACCGCGGAACCAGGCCATCAGCGGACGTTGCGTCAGCACGATGAACGCCAGGAAAAGCGTCGCCCAGAAGGCGGCGCGGGTGGGTGAAAGCTGCTCGATGACCAGATTCCAGACCAGTGCGCCGACCGGCAGCAGGAAGTGCATGCCTGAACGCAGGGTCGGGGCGAACTCCGGCAGGCTGGTGATCGGGGCGTCGGCCGGCAGCGCTTCGCCCGCGTGTGGCAGGCTCATGCGCAGCAGCACCACGTAGGCCACCAACAGCAGGCCAGCCATGACCATGAACGACAGATTCGGCAGCACGGCGTGGACGACGGCGCCGATGACGGAAACGACGGCCAGCACCAGCGCGATGCCGAGGAAGCCGAGCGCGAAGTTCTTCAGCGAGCGTTGCCAGTGCGGCGAGTGGCGGCGCGGCAGGCCGCGCAGATCCGCCTTTACCGCTTCGAGATGCACGATGTAGAGCAGGCCGAGGTAGGACACCATGGCCGAGATCAGTGCATGCTTGAGCACCTGTACATAGGGCACGCCGACATATTCGACCATCAGGAAGGCCGCTGCGCCCATGACCGGTGGCATGACCTGACCATTGACCGAGGCTGCCACCTCGATCGCGGCCGCCTTTTCTGCTGGATAGCCGACGCGCTTGATCAGCGGGATGGTGAGCGGACCGGTCGTGACCACGTTGGTGATCGACGAACCCGAAATCAGGCCGGTCGCGGCCGAAGCGACGACCGCTGCCTTGGCCGGGCCGCCGCGCATGTGTCCGAGCAGCGCCACCGCGCTGCGGATGAAGTAGCTGCCCGCCCCTGCGGTTTCGAGCAGGGCGCCGAAGAGCACGAACAGAAAGATGAGCCCGGCCGACACCCCGAGCGCGACGCCGAACACCCCTTCGGTAGTCAGCCACATGTGGCTCATGGTTCTGCCGAAGGATGCGCCCTTGTGCGCAATCAGGTCGGGCATCCACTGGCCGAGGAAGATGTAGCCGAGCAGGGCCAGGGCCATCATCACCATCGGCAGGCCGAGCACCCGCCGCGCGGCCTCGAGCAACAGGCCCAGGCCGACGGCAGCGGCCGCCACTTCGAAATCCGTGGGATCGCCCGTGTGTGCGCTGACCGAGGCATAGAACAGCGCAAGGTAGCCCGCGCCCAGCGCTGCGAGCACGGCAAGGACGACGTCGTGCACCGGCACCGTGCCGGCATCCGCACTGCGCCGTGCCGGGTAGGCGAGAAAGGCAAGCAGCACCGCAAAGGCGAGGTGCAGAGAGCGGATACGGGTCTCGTTGAACACCAGTACGCCGAGCAGTTCCGGCAGCGGAGAGGCGACCCAGAGCTGAAACGCTGACCATGTCAGCCCGGCTGCGACCAGCAGCGTAGCGACCGGCCCTTGCGGATGGCGCAGCCCCATCGCCATGTTGGCGGTATTCAGGCTGCGCTTGCGCGCGGCATCTGGACTGGAATCCGTATTGCTGGCATCGCTCATGCGCACTCCCCAGGTTCCGTGTGGCGATGGCCGGGTGGCAGTGGCCCCGTCTGCGTCAGGCAGCCCGGTGCCGGCTCGGGTTTCAGTATCTTGTCGCAGCCATTGCCTGGTCAAGGCCGTGTTCAGGCCAGCAGTGACATCCCGATGAGTGCAAGCACCAGCACCGCGTGCGGAAAGGCCACGGTGGGGCGCAGCGCATTGCGCGCATATTCGGCGATGAGCCCGGCCGTGCTGCCTCGTGCCGCCTCCCATTCACTGTGCAGCTGGCAGGCAGCCGTTGTGTCGGCCCCCTCGCGCACGAGCGCTTCGATGCGCAGGATACGCACCGACAGGCGCGCCTGAAACGTCCGCAGGATCGCTTCCTGAGCCCATAGCACGGCGACCAGGAAGGCCATCCAGTGTGCTGCGCTGCCGCTGATCAGGGCGATGGCCGACAGCGTCACCGACAGCAGCTTGAGCCACATCAGGCCGCGCTCATAGCGTTCATGGTTGTCCTGCAGGGTGGACCATTCGAGGCTGAGGGCGGGGGCGGCGTCGGGCAGCATGATGGGCGAGGGCGCAGGCCGGAGCCTGTGTTTGCATGAGGATGGCCGCAGGATACCCGATCGGGCCCGCTGCCCGGGTGTCCGTCCCGGCCCGAGTGTGCTTCCCGGTGCTTGCTGGAAGAGAAGGCTTGTACATGGCCTTGCGCAGGACCCCGTGCCGGTGCTGGGCGGCTGTCAGGCCGTGGCGGCTCAGCTCCGGGCGTCACCTGCCGGAGTACGCGTGTGGTGGTGCAGGTTGCGTTCGAGCCATTGTCGAACCTGCTCCGCCACCCACTCGCCGTCGTCCAGCGGCAGGTCATGTCCGGCGCTGGCGTGGAGCCTCAGTTCGCAATGCCAGGCGGCTGCGAGTGCGCGGGAGCACGCAGCGTTGACCAGGGTGTCGCGGCTGCTGGCGAGCAGCAGCATGGCAGCGGCTGGCTTCCGCGCTGGCGCGCGAAAGCGGGCGGCAGCGAGCAGCTGGCGCAGGGCATTGGCGCCGGTAACCGGATGCGCTTCGTGAATGCGGGTCCACGCCGCCGTCACCGTGTCGCTGTCGGCGTGGAGCTGGCTGGTGAGCCCAAGAATGGCACGTTCCTGCTCGCGCGCCTTGCCGCCTGCGACCGCCAGCCGCAGCAGGGGCAGATAGTTGCGCGGGCGCAGGCGCTGATGAAAGGGGCTGAACGGGCGCATGCTGGTATTGATGAGCACGCAGCTGTCGATGTCTTGCGGATGGGCGTCGGCCCATGCGACGGCTACCATCGCCCCGAGCGACATCGCCAGCACCTTGCACGGTCTTGTGACGGGCAGTGCCTGCAGCGCCGCATGACAGTGCTCCGCCATCTCCTCGACCCGCACCGGGCTGGCGAGCTGGTTCAGATCGCCGTTGCCGGGGAGGTCGAGCGTGATCACGCGGGCGTCGGGTACCTTGTGCGCAAAGGTGTCGGTGAAGCTGCCCCAGTGACGGCTTTCCCGTGTCAGTCCGCGCAGAAAGATCCAGGTCGTCATGGCTTCGGTGTTCAGGGGGGCGGGTGGTGGGTTCGGACTCAGACCCCGGGGGCCGAGGGATACCAGTGCGCCATCGCCCGCGCATGGTGGTCGGCGCGTGCCTCGCCCTGCGGCAGCCATCTGAGGTGGCTGCAGCTCGCGCGCGACAGGAAATCGAGCAGCGACAGATGGCGCCGCAGGACACGTTGCTGCCGGTGCGCGATCAAGGGGTTGAACATGCCGTGCCGGGTGAGCAACTGACGGGGATTCTTCTTGATCCACCGCCACGAGCCCATTTCCAGCGTCAGCGGCAGGAAGATGCGTTCGGGCGTTTCGAGGGCGCGCAGATGCAGGAAATCCCACAGGTCACCATGCGTCAGATACTGGCTGCTCTGGGGCTCGAAGATGTACGGGTGGTGAAGATGCGTGCGGTAGAAGACATCCTTGAGCGCATGAATCTCCGCCAGATGACTGAACGGCGTGCGCGTGTGCGCATACGGAAACCAGATGCGGTCGCTGACGCCGAAGCCGGAGTGGCAGTCCACTGCGAGGGAGAACTTGCGCGTGAGCAGGTCGGTTGCGACCAGGTCGCATACGGCCTGGCTCTCGGCTTCCATGCCAGCGTCGCTCGCGCCGCGATACCACGGCAGGCGCGCGCTGATCCGCTGCCCGCCCACCAGCATCGGCACGCGCTCGCTCGAATCGAGCGGGGCATTGCGCATCAGGTCCACGCCATTGGGGTTTGCGCGCGTACCCAGGCGCATGCCGCCAGGGTTGATCAGCGGCATGAACACGAAGCGCACGGTCTCGAGTTGCTGATGCAGGGTCACGTCCCACTGCAGGCGCGTCACCAGATACTGCAGATAGGCGATCGCGACCGTGGTGCCAATGCGCTCCAGCCCATGCACGCCGCCGAATATGCCGATGGCGGGAACGTCGGGCGCGGGGTTGCCAAGCGCGATGGCATACAGCGGGAGCGGTGCGCCCGAGCCCGTGTCGACCTGATGCACGACCCGGGTCTCGAGCTGGCCCGCGCCGGTCTCGATGACATGTTCCAGTGCGCTCAGTTCGGGAAGCTCGGCGTGCGTCACGTTCAGCCATTGGAAGGACCGGGTCACCGAGCATACCTGAGCCGCTCCTGCCTTGGCGCCGGAAGTTGCGGAAACGCACCGGGGGCCGCCATGCGTAGGCATTGAAGCGAAACGGTCATGTTTCCTTGCTAGGGTGGAGGGCCTTCAATCGCCTCTTTGCGGGGGATGTCATGAGCGGACTGATACGCAGGTGCGTGCGCTACCCGGCACGCTCGGTGGCCAGCGCACTGTTGTGGGGTGTGCTTGAGTTCGTCGCACTGCAGCGCTCGCGGCACAGAAGCAGGCAGCCGCGCGCCTGAGACGCTTCCCCGGGGCTCCACTTGCCGCCAGAGCCCGACGGGCGGCGTGCTGCAGGCACAGATGACGGAACTGACGGTCGTCGATGGCCTGACCGGGATCGGTCTGCAGTAGTGATAAATTCCGCATATCGAGGCATTAAGCAAGGCTGAAACGGCGCGTCCGGATACAATGTCACTACGTAATTGGTGATATTTCCGCGCGGATCTGACTTGCGATTTTTCCCTTCAACACTCTCCGGCAACGAGAACACGGTTCCGCGTCTGTACCTTTTCGGCACGCTGGCCATTGTTTTCTTGCTGACGCTCGCGCTGGCGAGCTTCTATTCGTGGCGGCACGCAAGCGATCACCGTGCGTCGCTGAGCCGGCTCGAGGAGGTTGTCACCCGGCAGCTCGAAGAACGGCTCTCCGCGGAGATGAGCTCGGCGCTCAGCTATCTCGAATTCACCCGCTCGCGTTCCGAGGAAGAGTTGCGGCGGACGGTTGTCGAGCAGGTCGATTCTGCGGTGCAGATTGCGGAGGCCATCCATGCGCAGGAGGCGGCACGCCGGCCGGCAGAAGAGGTCAGAAAGCTGATCGTCGAAGCACTGAGGCCAGTGCGTTTCTTCGAGGGGCGGGGCTACTACTTCATCGACGACATGAGCGGGCGCTTCATACTGCTGCCGACATCGCCGCAGCTTGAAGGGCGGCTGCTGCCCGATAACAAGGACGATCGCGGACGTTACATCATGCGCGGCCTGATCGATGCGGCACGCAGGCCTCAGGGCGAGGGATTCCTGGACTATCGCTGGTACCGGCCGGACCAACCGGAAAAGATGGCCGACAAGCTCGCCTATGTCCGCTACTTTGCGCCCTACGACTGGCTGATCGGCGCCGGCGACTATACGTACGAATGGGAGTCCCTGCAGCGACGCAAGGCGATGGCACGTTTTCGTGCGCTGCGGTTCGGGCAGAGCGGTTACATCGGTGTGCTCGACAACGAAGGGCGCCTGTTGCTGTCGCCCTCCGACCCCGAGCTGGAGGGGCGCCCCTTGCACGCCATTTCCGCCGCCGAGCGTGATGCGCTGGAGCGCATTCATCGCAAGGCGCAGGAAGGTGGCGGGCTGCTGCGCTACCAGTGGTTCGATGCCCGGATCGGCCGGGCAGCCAACAAGGTGGCGCTGGTGCGGAACTATGAACCGTGGGGCTGGACGCTGGCTGCAACGGTGTTCGAGGATGAGTTGCAGGTCGCGCTCGATGCCGAGCGCCGGGCGCATGAAAGCGGGGGCGCGCAGGCGACTTCGCGCATGCTGCTCAACGTCGCGCTGGCGCTGCTGCTTGCGCTGGCGGCTTCGCTGCTGTTTTCGCGCTGGTCGCGCAAGCTGTTTCGTGCCTATCACGCCGATAATCTGGCGCAGCGCGAAGCCTTGCGACGTCAGGCCATCGAGTTGCGTGAGAGCGAGGACAGGCTGGGGGTGATTCTCGATAGCGTGGAGGCCTACATCTATATCAAGGGCGCCGATTACCGTTACCAGTATGCCAACCGGCAGGTCTGCGATTTGTTTGCCTGCGACCTGAAGAATGTCGTGGGCAGGGACGATGGCGCTTTCTTCGATGCCGAGACGGCAAAGCGCTTGCGCGAAAACGACGCACGTGTGATTGAGGGGGGCGAGCGGGTCGCAACGGAGGAGGTGAATACCCGCCACGGTGAGGACGGACCGCGGACCTTCCTGTCGGTGAAGATCCCCTTGCGGCGGGAAGATGGCAGCATCTATGCGCTGTGCGGCATCTCGACCGACATCACCCAGCGCAAGGTGATGGAAGACGAGATCCGGGTGCTGGCCTTCTACGATGCCCTCACCGGTCTGCCCAACCGGCGCCTGCTGGTCGATCGTCTGCAGCAGCAGCTTGCTGCCAGCGGACGCAGCAAACGCAGCGGTGCCTTGCTGTTCATTGATCTCGATAATTTCAAGACGCTCAACGACACCCTTGGGCACGACAAGGGTGACCTGCTGCTCAAGCATGTAGCTGCCCGTCTGGTGCACTGCGTGCGGGAAGGGGATACGGTTGCCCGTCTTGGCGGGGATGAGTTCGTCGTGATGCTGGGCAACCTCGGCAGCGACCGGGCAGAGGCTGCCGCGCACGCGAAAGCCGTCGGCGAGAAGATTCTCAAGAGTCTTGGCGAACCACACGACATCGACGGGCAATCGCATTTCAGTACGCCAAGCATCGGGGTCGCGCTGTTTGCGGGCAAGAATCACAAGGTCGATGATCTGCTCAGGCAGGCCGATCTCGCCATGTATCAGGCCAAGGCCGACGGGCGCAACACCATGAGCTTCTTCGATCCGGAGATGCAGGCTGCACTCAATGCACGCGCCGCACTTGAGGCTGATCTGAGGTGCGGCCTGAAGCTTGGGCAGTTCGAGCTGCATTATCAGCCGCAGGTGGATTACACCGGGGCGCTGATCGGCGCCGAGGCGCTGCTCCGCTGGAATCATCCGACCCGTGGTCTGGTGCTGCCGGACGCATTCATTCCGGTTGCTGAAGACACCGGTCTGATCGTGCCGCTCGGCGCCTGGGTGCTCGATACCGCCTGCGCCCAGTTGCGGACGTGGAGCGACACGCTGGACACCGCAGCCCTGACCCTGTCGGTGAATGTCAGTGCGCGCCAGTTCCGGCAGGCCGATTTCGTCGATCTGGTGCTGTCGGCGCTCAATCGCAGTGGCGCCAATCCGCGATGCCTGAAGCTCGAGCTGACCGAAAGCCTGCTGCTCGTCGACGCCGAGGAAACCATCGCCCGCATGGCCGCGCTCAAGGCGCACGGCGTCGGATTCTCGCTGGATGACTTCGGCACCGGGTATTCCTCCCTGTCCTATCTCAAGCGCCTACCGCTCGATCAGCTCAAGATCGATCGTTCCTTTGTCCGCGACGTCCTCGCGGATCCCAACGACGCGGCGATTGCGCGCGCCATCATCACCCTCGCGGAAAGTCTTGGCCTGAGCGTGATTGCCGAAGGGGTGGAAACGGTCGAGCAGCGCGACGCCCTGGCCAGGCAGGGGTGCCTGAGCTACCAGGGCTATTATTTCGGGCGACCGGGACCGGTCGAGGCGCTGTTCAAGCTCCGGGCGTGAGCTGGGCGCGCGTGCGCCAGCGTCTGAAGCGTGCCCGGGACGCACGCTTCGTGGTATCCGCGCCTCATTTCTGTGCATCTTTCGCCGTATGAGCGCACGCAGCGCTGCCATCAATGTCTCAGCTGAGGGATAATGACGGACTGCGTCAAAAAACGGACACTGAAGCAATGAAGCGTGTTGATGATTTTCGCCTGCGGCTCGGCTCGCATGAACTGGTACCGATCATGGTGGGAGGCATGGGTGTCGATATCTCGACGGCCGAGCTTTCACTGGAGGCTGCGCGCCTCGGTGGTATCGGGCACATTTCCGACGCGATGGTGCCGACCGTTTCCGACCGGCGCTTCAACACCAAGTTCGTCAAGAACAAGCTCAAGCAGTACAAGTTCAACGTCGCAAATTCCGACAAGTCGGTGGTGCAGTTCGACCTCGGACTGCTCGCCGAAGCGACGGCCATGCATGTGGGCAAGACCATGGAGGCCAAGCGCGGCCCGGGTCTGGTCTTCATCAACTGCATGGAAAAGCTGACCATGAACGGCCCCAAGGAAACCTTGCGGGTGCGGCTGCAGGCCGCCATGGACCATGGCATCGACGGCATCACGCTGGCAGCGGGTCTGCATCTGGGCTCGTTTGCGCTGATCCAGGATCATCCGCGCTTCAAGGACGTCAAGCTGGGCATCATCGTGTCCTCGCTGCGCGCACTGCAACTCTTCCTCAAGAAGAACGCACGCACCGGCCGCATGCCCGACTACGTCGTGGTTGAAGGCCCGCTCGCGGGCGGTCACCTCGGGTTCGGCATGGACTGGGCCGCATTCGACCTGGCCTCGATCATGGTCGAGATCCGCGACTGGCTGCAGGCTGAGCAGCTCGATATTCCGCTGATTCCGGCCGGCGGCATCTTTACCGGCAGCGACGCGGTGAATTTCCTCGAAATGGGCGCCGCGGCGGTTCAGGTCGCCACACGCTTCACCGTCACCGACGAGTGCGGGCTGCCCGAAGACGTGCAGCAGGAGTACTTCAAGGCCAGCGAGGATGACATCGAGGTCAACGGCATTTCGCCGACCGGCTATCCGATGCGCATGCTCAAGAGCAGCCCTGCGATCGGCAGCGGCATTCGCCCCAACTGCGAGGCCTTCGGCTATCTGCTCGACGCCAAGGGCAACTGCCAGTACATCGACGCCTACAACCGCGAAGTTGCCGCGCATCCCGAGGCCGCCAAGGTCAAGGTGATGGACAAGACCTGCCTGTGCACCCACATGCGCAACTTCGACTGCTGGACCTGCGGCCACTACACCTATCGGCTCAAGGACACCACGCGCAAGAATGAGGATGGCAACTACCAGATCCTCTCGGCCGAGCATGTGTTCAACGACTACCGCTACAGCACCGGCAACACGATCGCCCTGCCGCCGGAAGTCACCGCCTGAAGCCGTTCTGATCGCGCCGGCGTCCCTTCACCGGGAACGCCGGCGTTCTTGTTTGTGCGACTGCTTTGGCTGATTCGGCCGCCCTGCGGATCGCAGGCGTCGTTGCTGCGGGATGCCCCGTTCAGCCGTAACGGCGCATGGCCTGCACGGCGAGGCCGGCGCCGATGCTGCCGTACAGATCGCCCTCGACGCTGCGTGCCTGCGGCAACTCTGCCGCGATCTGCTTGCGCAGCTGCGGAACCCCGCTGGCGCCGCCAGTGAAATACACCGTATCCACCTGATCCCGCGCCACGCCCGCCTGATTGAGCAGGGTGCTGACCGTCTCCGCCACGCGCCCCACCAGCGTTCGCGTGGCAAGCGTGAAGGCGTCGCGGGTGATGCTGTGGGTGAGGCCGGGCTCCAGCCGGTCGAGTTCCAGCATCGCCTCGGGCGCCGCCGACAGGTCGATCTTGGCCTGTTCCACCTGCAGCGCCAGCCAGTGCCCTTCCCGGCGTGCGATCAGCCGCGAGAGCCGGTCCAGTTCGGTACGGGCGGTGGCGTCACGGTAGATATGCTGAAGGTCGGAGGTGACCTGGCGGGCGTAGGCAAAGTTGATCGTGTGCCAGGTCGCGAGCTGAAAGAAGATGCTCGACGGAATCTCTGCACCGTTCTTCATCTTTCCGCGGTAGCCGAGCAGGGGCATCACGCATTCGAGACTGAGCGCACGGTCGAAATCGGTGCCGCCGATATGCACGCCGGCATTGCCGAGCAGGTCTTCGCGGCGGTCCTCCGCACGCGCGCGCTCGGGCGAGAGCCGAATCAGGGAAAAGTCCGCAGTGCCGCCGCCGATGTCGGCGACGAGCACCAATTCCTCACGATCGAGTGAGGCCTCGTAGTGCAGCGCCGCACCGATCGGTTCGAACTCGAAGCTGACGTCCCGGAAGCCGACCTGGCGGGCAACCTCTTCGAGGGTGTCCTGCGCCTTGCGGTCTGCCTCCGCATTGTCATCCACGAAATGTACCGGACGGCCGAACACTGCCTGCTCGAAGGGGCGGCCCGCCTGTGCCTCTGCACGTTGCTTGAGCTCGCCGATGAAGCTTGCGAGCAGCTGGCGAAAGGGCAGCGCGCGGCCCAGCACTTCGGTGTGGCCGTCGATCAGGCTGCTGCCGAGCAGGCTCTTGAGCGCCCGCATCAGGCGCCCCTCGTAACCTTCCAGGTACTCGCCAAGCGCGGCGCGCCCGAAGCAGGTGGTGTCCTCGTCGGCGTTGAAGAACACCGCAGATGGCAGGGTTGGCTTGTCGTCTTCGAGGGTGAGCAAGGTCGGTGCGCCCGGGCGCAGCCAGCCGATGGTGGAGTTTGAGGTGCCGAAGTCGACGCCGCAGGCACGGGCAGGCGCAAGGCTCATGATGTAGGTACAGACCAACGAAAGAGGGCTGCGATGCTACTCGATGAGGCGGGGAAGGGCGAGATTATTTCCCCGTGCGATGGACTGCGGCGGTGTGGCGGCAACAGGGGCGGGCGGAGCGTGTACCCCGGATGCGCGCAGGTGTAGGCTTGATGATCATGACCGAACTCAAAAAGTCCAGGCGGGCAGCCAGCCCGAAATCCGCGCCTGCCGTAACACCATGTGCCGATGCTGCGGCCGGTGGCGCCGCTTTGAAGCTCGTTCTGCGCCGGGTGGCGATCGACACCTATCGGGAGAACGTGGCCTATCTCCACCGCGACTGTGCGGTGTATCGGGCTGAAGGCTTTCAGGCCTTGTCCAAGGTCGAGGTGAGAGCCAACGGCAAGCGTATTCTGGCAACCCTGAACGTGGTCGACGACGAGCACATCGTCGGTTGCGCCGAACTGGGGGTGTCCGAGGATGCCTTCGATCTGCTCGGCGTGGCGGACGGGCATCCGGCGTCGATCTCGCAGGCCGAACCGGCCTCGTCGATCCCGGCGCTGCATCGCAAGATCGCGGGCGAGCGCCTCGATCAGAATGATTTTCGCGCCATCGTGCGCGACATCGCCGAGCACCGTTATTCGAAGATCGAGCTCACGGCATTCGTGGTGGCCTGCAATCAGGGCGAACTCGATCGTGAGGAGGTCTATTACCTCACCGATGCCATGGTGGCTTCGGGGCGGCGGCTCGACTGGCGTGAGCGTCCGGTGGTGGACAAGCACTGCATCGGGGGCATTCCGGGCAACCGCACCTCGATGCTGGTGGTGCCGATCGTGGCCGCGCACGGCATGCTCTGTCCGAAGACCTCGTCGCGGGCGATCACCTCGCCCGCCGGCACCGCCGACACCATGGAGGTGCTCGCCAATGTCGAACTGCCAATGGAGGCGCTGGCCGAGATCGTGCGCGAGCACCGCGGTTGCGTGGCCTGGGGGGGCACCGCACACCTGTCGCCGGCCGACGATGTGCTGATTTCGGTCGAGCGTCCGCTGTCGATCGACTCGCCGGGCCAGATGGTGGCCTCCATCCTGTCGAAGAAGATCGCCGCCGGCTCTTCCCACCTGATACTCGACATCCCGGTCGGCCCGACTGCAAAAGTCAGGTCCATGCCCGAGGCCCAACGCCTGCGCAAGCTGTTCGAGTTCGTCGCCGGGCGCATCAATCTCACGCTCGACGTGGTGATCACCGATGGCCGCCAGCCGATCGGCAACGGCATCGGGCCTGCGCTGGAGGCGCGCGACGTGATGCAGGTGCTGGAGAACGATCCCACTGCCCCCAACGATCTGCGACAGAAAGCCTTGCGCCTTGCCGGCCGGATGCTGGAGTTCGATCCCGATGTGCGCGGCGGTGAAGGCTTCGCGATCGCGCGCGACATCCTGGATTCGGGCCGCGCGCTGGCGAAGATGCAGGCCATCATCGATGCCCAGGGCGCCAAGCCCTTCCGCCAGGAGCATCCCGACTGTGGGAGCCTGAGCTTCGACGTGCTGGCCGAGACGGATGGCGTGATTACCGGTATCGACAATCTGCAGATCGCGCGCATTGCGCGGGTAGCAGGTGCGCCGAAGGTGCAGGGCGCGGGCGTGGATCTGTTTCACAAGCTCGGCGAGCGCGTCACCAAGGGGCAGGCATTGTTCCGGGTGTATGCGGACTTTCCGTCCGATCTTGAGTTTGCGCGCCAGGCTTGCGCGCGCAGTTCGGGCTATACGCTGGGTTTGGCGGACGACGTTCCGCATCGCTTCGTGGAGTTCTGAGCATGATTGATCTGTTGCTGTGCTTCGAAGACGAGGCGCCTCTGGCCGCACGGATCGCGGAGGCCGCCGGCGTGCCCTGCGAACGGGTGGTGCGCCACCGCTTCCCCGATGGCGAACTGAAGCTGCGCCTGCCGCCGGCGCTGCCGGCGCGCGTGGCGATACTGCGCGGTCTCGACCATCCGAACGAGAAACTGGTCGAACTGCTGCTGAGCGCGCGCACGGCGCGCACCCTGGGTGCCGGCCAACTGGTGCTCATCGCGCCCTATCTCGGCTACATGCGCCAGGACATCGCGTTTGCGCCCGGTGAAGTGGTCAGCCAGCGCGTGGTCGGCGAGTTTCTGGCTTCGCTGTTCGATGCCGTGCTCACTGTCGACCCGCATCTGCACCGTATCAGTCGCTTGTCCGAGGCGGTGCCCGTTGCACAGGCGCTGGCCTTGTCTGCCGCCCCCTTGCTGGCGGAGTTGATCGCGGCCAGGCGCCCCGCAGCGCTGTTGCTTGGGCCCGATGCAGAGGCCGCTCAGTGGGTGGCTGCCGCGGCGCAGGCGCATGCTTTCGACCATGGCGTGTGCAGCAAGCAGCGCCATGGTGATCGCGAGGTGCATGTCACCCTGCCGGAAATGGCATTTGCCGGGCGGCAGGTGGTCCTGATCGACGATGTGGCCAGCAGCGGACATACCCTGGCCGTTGCAGCCAAGCAGCTGCTGGCGGCCGGCGCGGCATCGGTCGACGTCGCCGTGACCCATGCCCTGTTTGCCGACAATGCACTGCAGACAGTGCAGGCCGCCGGGGTGGGGGCGGTGTGGAGCACCGACTGTATCGCGCATCCCAGCAATGCGGTCGGTGTGGCACCCATGCTGGCGCAGGCGTTGCGGAGCCTGAAATGAACTGCCGCTGCGCCTGGGTGTCCGACGATCCGCTGTACATCGATTATCACGATAACGAGTGGGGTGTGGCGCGTCACGATGCAGCGGGACTGTTCGAGTTCCTGTTGCTGGAGGGCGCGCAGGCCGGGTTGTCCTGGATTACGGTCCTGAAAAAGCGGGCGCATTACCGGGACGTGTTTGATGGTTTCGATCCGGTGCGGATTGCGTGCTGGGATGATGGCAAGAAGGCTGCGCTGATGGCCGACGCCGGCATCATCCGCAATCGTGCCAAGATCGAGGCGGCTGCGATCAATGCACGCGCCTGGCTGGCAATGCAGGACGAGGGGCTCGATCCCGCCGTGTGGCTGTGGCAGTTTGTCGGCGGGACGCCTCAGGTCAATGCCTTTGCGTCGCTGGCGGAGGTGCCGGCGAGCACCCCGGTCAGTGAAGCGATGAGCAAGGCCTTGCGCAAGAGGGGGTTCAAGTTTGTCGGGCCGACGATATGTTACGCGTTCATGCAGGCCGTTGGCATGGTGAACGACCACACTACCGATTGTTTCCGCCATCCTGGCCCCTGACGCTGAGCCTGAGTGGCGCCTGGCGTTTCAGATCTGCCGGATGCTTCCATTATCGATGACGATTACGGCAGGTAATGCTAGGATCACTGGCCCGTCAAGTGAATTTGTCACGCGACGGGCTTGCACAATCATTTTTGGCAAGTGAGGGGGCGTGTGGAGCAAGCGGGAAAAACTGTCGTGTTTGCCGACCTGACGGGTAGCACCGGTCTGTTCGAGTCGGCTGGCAACGTCGTCGCGACGCATGTCGTGACGCGCTGCACGCAAACGCTCGGCGCGCACTTCGCACGCGCGGGCGGACACATGGTGAAGTACCTTGGCGACGGCGTGCTGGTGACCTTCGATGACACGGTGGCAGCGGTCGAAGCCTGTATCCGCACCAAGGACATCCTGCACGACATCAATGCCGACCGGTTCCGTCATGCGCCGCTTGGTTTCAAGATCGGGATCGAGCACGGTCCGATCATCGAGCAGGATGGCGATTGCTATGGCGACGCGGTCAATGTCGCGTCACGGTTGAGCGACCGGGCCGAAGCCAACGAAATCCTGATCGGCGAGCCGGTGTTCCGTCGTTTGCCCGAGCATCTGCGCCAGTCATGCAGCAGTCTCGACCGGATCACGGTCAAGGGAAAGTCGGAGCCGATCAGGGTGTGGCGTATCGACTGGGCCCGCACGGCCGAGTCCACGATTACGGTATCAATCGACACCATTGCCGGTGGCTCGCGTGCGCAAGTGCTGCAGCGGCTCGATCTTGATCTGCTGGATCAGCACCTGAAGCTGTTGCCCTCGGACGGTCCGCTGGTGATCGGACGTGGTGACGAAGTGGGCATGAACATCAACGACCCGAGGGTGTCACGTCGCCACGCCCGGATCGAATGGGTCAACGGTCAGTGCGTGCTGACCGACTTCAGCAGTAACGGCACATGGGTGAGCTTTGCCGGTGCGGTTTCGCCGGTGATGCTCAAGCGCGACAGCTGCATGCTGCATGGGCGGGGAGAGATCGGGCTTGGGGCTGCGCCCGACGACTTTACTGCACCAACCCTGAGCTTTCAGGTCATCGACGAGGTCTGAAAAGCGCGCAGGGCTGGCGTCAGAGCGTTACTGTCAGGCGCTGGCGCTGAGCAGTGAGCCGCTGATCGATGTCGAGGCGTTGCTCCCGTAGGATGCGGCCAGCTCCATGATCTGCTTGAGCAGGCGCGCTTCGCTCGACACCGATTGCCCGCCACTTGTGGCTGACTCCGATGTGGCGCTGGGCGGCTGAGCCTGACCGTAGGCTTGCGCTTCGCTTGCGTTCACGAGCCCGTCACCGTCGGCATCTGCGGTATCAAAGTTTGTTGCGAGTGCGGAGAACATCGAAGCGAGGTTGCTGTTGCTTGTTTCGCTGGCCATGGTTGTGAGCTCGTCCTGGCTGAGGCCACTGTCGTCGCTTCCTTGCGGCGGCGGGGGCGGCGGCATGCCACCCATTGCGCCCATGCCGCTTTCCGCCATGCGCATCTGCTGGAACTGGCTGTCGAGCTGATCGCCGAGTTGCTGCAGGCGCGAAGACAGTTCGTCTTGCGTGACCTTTCCGTCTTCGTTGCTGTCGAGTGCAGTGAACAGCTCTTCTGCGCTGGCGCTGGTGTCCGACAGGCCGCTCAGCGCGGTCTCAAAATCACTTTGCTCAAGATAGCCCTGGCTTTTCGTGTCGAGCTTCGAGAACAGGTCTTCCGACATCCGGGACGCGTCGGGGCGACGGGGCATCGACTGACTGCTCTGGGTGCTGGCCCAGTTGGTATAAGACATGCCGCTGCTGCTGATTGCGCTGGTCATGGTGTGACTCCTTGTCTGGTCGAGTTGCGGCTACCGATGGAGCCGCACGCTTTCATAATCTATGCGCAGGATGTAGCTGTAGTTTGTCCGCCTCGTATCCGTTCTGATACGAGGCGCAGCGCAGGGGGTCGGGGGGTCAGTCCCGTGGCAGGGTGACGCGAGCAATGAGTCCGCCGCCGGGGGCATTGCGCAGGCTCAGTTCGCCGCGGTTGCGATGCGCCGTATCACGTGCAATCGACAGCCCCAGCCCGACCCCGCCCGAGTTCCGGTTGCGCGAGTCCTCGATGCGGACGAAGGGTTCCATGACCTGGGCGATGCGGTTCTCCGGAATGCCCGGTCCCTTGTCCCTGACTTCGATGATCAGGCTTGATGGCCCGTCGGTGAGGCTCAGTGTCGCCGCGTCACCGTAGCGGACCGCGTTGTCGACGAGGTTGTCGAGGCAACGGCGCAGCGCATGCGGCAGGCCTTCAATCGGTTCTGCCTGTCCGATGACGCTGACCTGATGGCCATTCTCCTGCGCGTCCTCGGCGACGGAGTCGACCAGTGACTGGATATCGATGCGTTGCCAGGCCTCGTCCAGCGCTTCGCCGCGCAGGTAGCTGAGGGTGGCGTCGAGCATCGAGGTCATCTCGCCAATATCGTTGCGCAGCCTTTCGCCAACGTCAGTGTCGGCAAGGGACTCGATGCTCAGTTTCATGCGTGTGAGCGGAGTGCGCAGATCATGTGACACGGCTGCGAGAAAGCGTTCGCGCGCTTCAATCTGCGCCCGGATATTGTCCTGCATGCGGTTGAACACGCGACTTGCGCGGCGAGCTTCCCGTGGGCCCTGTTCTTCGATTGGCGGGCTGCTCAGGTTGTCGCCCAGTTTCTCCGCTGCAGATGCAAGCTGCTGGATCGGTCGGGCGAGCATGCGTGCCCCGTACCACGCCGCCACGGTGACCGCGATGAACTGGATGAGCAGGCCAATCAGCATGCCGTTCAGGGGTGACGGTGGCGGCGGACGACGAAGCGCGTCTGGTGGTTGCGCTCGGTCCGGACGCAGTGCGCTGGACTGGGGCGCGGGGCGCTCCGCAGACGGGCCGCCAGGTGCGAGGTTGATGAATACTGCGAAGACCAGGATGTGGCTTGCAAGGACCGCCAGCACCACCAGCCCGAACAGTCGCCCGAACACCGTATCCGGCATGAAGCGTTTCACTGGGAAACCTCGGCGTCGAACAGGTAGCCCTCGCCGCGAACGGTCTTCAGCAGGCGTGGCAGCCGAGGATCTTCCTGCAGTTTCTGCCGCAGGCGCGACACGAGCAGGTCGATGCTGCGGTCAAAGGCTTCAGCCGCACGGCCCCGGGCGGCGTCGAGCAACTGGTCGCGATTGAGTACGCAGCGCGGCCGCTCGATGAATGCCCACAGCAGTCTGAACTCCGCATTCGACAGCGGAATCGCGAGCTGGGCAGGAGAGGTGAGCAGGCGCGTGAGCGGGTTGAGGTGCCAGCCGTCAAAGCGCACCTCGGCCTTCTTCTGCGGCGAGACATTGCTGGCTGGCGTTGCAGTGCGCGTGCGACGCAAAATGGTGTTGATGCGGGCCACCAGTTCGCGTGGCTCAAAAGGCTTCACGACATAGTCGTCGGCGCCGAGTTCAAGGCCGACGATGCGGTCGGACAGCTCGCCGCGCGCGGTGACCATGATGATCGGGATCTGGCTGTCGGCCCGCAACTGCCGGCACAGACTGAGTCCGTTCTCGCCAGGCAGCATCAGGTCGAGGATGATGACGTCGATTTCGCTGTGCGCCAGAACGCGGCGCATCTCTTCGCCGTCTGCGGCCAGCTTGCAGCTGAAGCCGTAGCCGTCCAGGAACTCGGACAGCAGTTTGCGGATCTGGGGATCGTCGTCGACGATCAGTATTCGGGCTTGCATTGCTTGTGACTCCGGGCGACCAAAGGACCGCGTCAGTGACGGCGGCAAGGCAGCATTTTCCCGGAGTCGGGCAGGGTGTGCTTAGCGGATTTGTAGCGAAGCAGATACATCACGCCGACGGGATATCGGCGCGATGTGATCGGAGTGTCAGCGCTCGGCGAGCAGCGCGTTGATGGCGAGGACGTCTTCTTCGCCAAGTGTGCCGGCTGCGGCTTTCAGGCGCAGCTGGGCCAGGAGGGTGTCGTAGCGGGCACGGGACAGCTTCTGCAGCGTATCCGCGAGCTGGCTCTGGGCGTTGAGTACGTCGATGTTGATCCGCACGCCAACCTCGTATCCCAGCTTGTTGGCTTCCAGCGCAGAGGTTGAGGACAGTCTCGCCGCTTCGAGCGCACGGACCTGGGCCATGCCGCTGGTCACGCCGAGGTAGGACTGCCGTGCGGCGAGCGCTGCGCTGCGGCGTGCATCTTCGAGGTCGGCGTCCGCCTTGAGCTTGAGTGCAGCAGCTTCACGCTCGCGTGAGGACACGCCGCCGCCCTGATACAGGGGGACGTTGAGCTGCAGGCCGACGGTTGTGGCGTCGCTGCGGTCGTAGGAGATCGACGGGCGATTGTTCAGACTGTGCGTGGCGACGAGGTCGAGCGTGGGCATGTGTCCGCCACTGACCCGCGACACTTCGCGGGTGGCAATCTCGCGCGCCAGTTGCTGCGCCTGAACGCCGAAGCTGCCTTGCTCGGCGGCAGAGACCCACTCACCGATGTTGTCGGGCTGGGGGCGCTGGAGTTCCACGCCTGAACGCAGGCCTGCGAGCGGCTCCGGCTCCTTGCCAATGATTTGCGCAAGCGATTCGCGACGGACGTCGAGGTCGTTGCGCGCAGCGATTTCCTGTGCCGAGGCGAGGTCGAAGCGTGACTGCGCTTCGTGCACGTCGGTGATGGTGACGGTGCCGACCTCGAAGCTGGTCTTGGCAATCTCCAGCTGTTCGGCGGCGGCAGTGCGCAACTGGCTCACGGCCGCCAGTGTGTCTTCTGCATTGAGCACGTTGAAATAGGCCTCGGCAGTGCGCAGGATCAGGTCCTGACGCGCCTGTCCGTACTGACTGTCCGCGAGCGCTGTCTGCAGTTCCCCCTGCTTGTATTGCACCCAGTTCTGCCAGCGGAACAGCGGCTGGGTCAGCTGAACGGCGTAGCCATTACTGTTATACGTGTAATCGCTGCTCGCACTTGAAGCCCGGTAGCTGACATCGTTCCAGGTTGATGTTGCAGACGCTGCGATGACGGGAAGCAGACCCGCACGCCCCTGGACCACCTTTTCCTGTCCAGCCTCGAACTGGGCTCTGGCTGCGGAAAACTTGGCGTCGTTTGCCAGCGCATCGCGGTAGACCTGTGTTAGGTCGGCGGCAAAGGCTGCGCTCGCAAACAGACTCGAAAGGCAAATCGCCAGGGCGCGCTTCATTTGATTCTCCGTGGTTCTCAGTACTGCGGCATCTTCGGATCGACCCGGCCAGCCCACTCGGACACCCCGCCGGCAAGGTTGATGACCTTGCCGAAGCCTTGGCGCTCAAGGAACATCGCAACCTGCGCGCTGCGTCCGCCGTGATGGCAGATCACGACGATTTCGCGCTCGCGGTCGAGCTCCTGGCTGCGGGCTGGCACCGAGTTCATCGGCATCGCCTGCGAGCCTTCGATATGACAGAGCTCGAACTCCCACGGCTCGCGCACATCGAGGAGCAGTGGTGATGGCTGCTGCGGATCATTGAGCCATTCGGCCAGTTCAAGGGGGGAAATGTGACGCATGGCAGTCGATCAGAAGCGGAAGGTGTCATGACGCTGCGCGTTACGCAGCATCGGCACCATGGTTTCAAAAACGTCTTCGGTCCGGAAGCGGCCTTCGGCTTCGCAGGTGACGAGGCGGGCCTTCATGACCGGGGCCTCGCCAACAAAGGCAAACAGCCGGCCACCGACCTTGAGCTGCGCGAGCAGCGACTGCGGCAGGAAGGGCAGGCCGCCCGACACCACGATCACGTCGTAGGGCGCACGCTCGGCCCAGCCCAGGGCTGCGTCGCCTTCTTCGACGATGACGTTTTCGACGCCATTCCGGGCGAGGTTGGCGTGGGCGAGCTTGACCAGTTCGGGTTCGATGTCGACGGTGCGCACCCATTCGGTCTTGGCTGCAAGCAGGGCGGCGAAGTAGCCGGAGCCGGCACCGATCTCGAGCACGGAGTCGGAGCGATGCAGCTGGAGCGATTGCAGAATCTTGCCTTCGATCACCGGCTTGAGCATGACCTGACCCGCGCCGATCGGAATTTCCACGTCGGCAAAGGCCAGCGAGCGGGAGGCCGCAGGCACGAATTCTTCGCGCTTCACGGTCATCAGGAGGTCGAGCACACCCTGATCCAGGACCTCCCAGGGACGGATCTGCTGCTCGACCATGTTGAAGCGCGCTTGTTCGAAGTTCATCAGGTACTCCTGGCTAAATATTAGCACACGCTAATGTATAGCGTGACCGAATGAGAAACCATCATATTCTAACGCAGTTGGTGCACCGCACGCTGTGCCCCCGACCGGCTGAGCCATCGTGCTGGCCAATGTGGGGGCGGGCGGTGCAAGTCGCGCCGGCATATCACGTGGCCTCGGCCTTCGCCGCGGGCTTTACCCGGTACCAGGCGGCATAGAGCGCGGGCAGAAACAGCATGGTGAGCAGGGTTGCGACGGTCAGTCCGCCCATGATGGCCACCGCCATCGGCCCGAAGAAGGCCGAGCGCGACAAGGGGATCATGGCCAGAATGGCCGCGGCCGCCGTGAGCATGATGGGGCGGAAGCGGCGCACGGTGGACTCTACGATGGCCTCCCATGGCGGATGACCTGCGTGCGTGTCCTGTTCGATCTGGTCGACGAGGATCACCGAGTTGCGCATGATCATGCCCGACAGCGCGATCGTGCCCAGCATGGCGACAAAGCCGAAGGGCTTGTTGAAGGCGAGCAGGAAGGCAGTGACGCCGATCATGCCAAGCGGCGCCGTCAGTACCACGATCAGGGTGCGCGAAAAGCTCTGAAGCTGCAGCATCAGCACCGTGAGTACGACCAGAATGAAGAGCGGTACGCCGGCCGCAACCGAGCTGCCCCCCTTGCCGCTCTCTTCGACCGAGCCGCCGACTTCCAGACGATAGCCCAGCGGCAGTGTCCTTTCGATGCTGGCAATTTTCCCCGCAAGCTGCCCGACCACGACGGCGGGCTGGACCGTGCCGTACAGACTGGCGCGGACGGTCACCGTCGGAACCCGGTTGCGGCGCCAGATCACGCCTTCCTCGAAGCCGTACTCTGCGGTGGCGACCTGCGCCAGCGGCACACTGCGCCCGCCACTGACAGGCAGTGCGAGGTCTGGCAGCAGGCCAAGATGCAGCCGCTCCGAGGCCGAGCCGCGGAGCACGACCGAGATGGTTTCCGTGCCTTCGCGGAACTGGGTGACGGTCGTGCCCTGCAATGATGTGGCGAGCAGGGTGGAGATGTCCGCGCTCGATACACCCAGCAGGCGTGCCTTGTCCTGGTCGATCTGCAGCCGGATGACCTTGGACGGCTCCTCCCAGTCCAGATGCACGTTGGACAGGTGGGGGTTGGATCGCATCGCGTCCGCGACCTGATGAGCGAAGCGTCGCATCTCGTCGGCATCCTGCCCGCTGACCCGGTACTGCACCGGAAATCCCACCGGCGGGCCGTTCTCCAGGCGGTTGACTGTGGCCCGCAGCGGCCATGGCTCGGACTCGAACAGCTCGATCAGCCGGGTGCGCAGGGCTTCGCGCTCAGCGCTGCCCTTGGTGAGCACCACGAACTGCGCAAAGTTGGTCTGTGCCAGTTGCTGATCGAGCGGAAGGTAGAAGCGCGGGCTGCCGCCGCCGAGCCAGGCGACGTAGTTGTCGATTCCCTCCTGTTGCCCAAGGAAATGCTCGACGCGTTTCACTGCTGCTTCAGTCGCCTGGTGCGAGGCGCCTTCGGTCAGGCGCAGGTCAATCAGCAGTTCAGGGCGGGTTGAGTCCGGGAAGAACTGCTGCGGAACCGCGCGTACGAATACCACCAGCGACAGCACGAAGATAAGCAGGGTGGCTGCAATCACGATCCAGCGGTGGCGCACACAGGCGCTGACCAGCGCGCGAAAGCGGTTGTAGAACGGGGTGTGATAGATCGCAAATTCGTCGTGCTGTTCATGGGTTTGGCGCGCGCGAGCGGCCATGCGCGCCCCGAGCTGTGGCGAGATCCGTGCGATCACCCGTGCCGGCAGCGAGGGCTTGCCATTCTTCTTGCGGAAATCCGGCAGCAGGTGAAAGCCGAGGTATGGCACGAACAGGACCGCTGCGACCCAGGACACCAGCAGCGCGATTACCGTGACCTGAAAGATCGAGCGCGTATATTCGCCGGTAGCCGAGGCGGCCGTGGCAATCGGAAGAAAGCCTGCTGCCGTGATCAGCGTGCCCGAGAGCATCGGCATCGCGGTCGATGTGTAGGCAAAACTGGCGGCTTTTGCACGCTCCCAGCCCTGTTCCATCTTGGTTGCCATCATCTCGACCGCAATGATGGCGTCGTCTACCAGCAGGCCAAGCGCAATGATCAGCGCACCGAGCGAGATCTTGTGCAGTCCGATATCGAACATGGACATGAACAGAAAGGTGATCGCCAGCACCACCGGGATGATGATCAGCACCACCACGCCAGTGCGGAAACCGAGCGACAGCAGGCTGACCGCCATCACGATCACGACCGCCTCGGCCAGGACCTTGACGAACTCGCCGACCGAATTGCGTACCGCGCGCGGCTGGTCGGCGACGCGCTCGAGCCGGATGCCCAGCGGCAATTGCGACTCGATGCGGGTCACTGCATCGTCAAGGTGGTGACCGAGCGCGACAATGTCGCCGCCGTCGCGCATGGAGACGCCAATGCCGAAGGCGTCCTCGCCCATGAAGCGCATGCGTTCGCCGGGTGGGTCGATCAGTCCGCGCTTCACTTCTGCCACGTCACCAAGACGAAAGGCGCGACCCTTGGCCCGAAGCAGAGTGTCGCGGATTGCGTCGAGGTCGTCGAAGCTGCCACTTGGGCGCAGCCAGATGCGTTCGTCGGCGGTTTCAAAGTAGCCGGCACCTGTCACCGCGTTCTGGGTGGACAGGGCGCTGGCGATGTCGGCGATGTTCAGGCCGAAAGTCGCGAGCTTGGTGTTGGACAGTTCGATGTAGATGCGCTGCGACTGCTCGCCGAAGAAGCTGACCTTGGATACGTCCTTGACGCGCAGGATCTCGTTGCGGATCGCCTCCGCATGGCGCTTGAGTTCTGCATGGGGCACACCTTCGCCGACGACGGCGAAGACGTTGCCGTAGGTGTCGCCGAACTCGTCGTTGAAATAGGGGCCTTTGACACCGGTCGGCAAGGTGTTCTGCATGTCGCCGATCTTCTTGCGAACCTGGTACCACACGTCCGGAATGTCGCGCGAATGGGTGGAGTCCTTGGCGAGGAAGAACACCAGGGTTTCACCCGGCTTGGAATAGCTGCGCACGACATCGATCTGATCGACTTCCTGGAGCTTCTTCTCGATCTTGTCGGTCACCTGCGCTTCCATCTCGCGCGCACTGGCGCCGGGCCATTCGGCCTTGACCACCATGACCTTGAAGGTGAAGGGCGGGTCTTCCGATTGCCCCAGCCGGGTATAGGACAGCATCCCGATCAGGGTCAGTGCCACGAGGAAGTAGAGCACCAGCGAAGGGTGCGCCAGTCCCCATTCGGAGACGTTGAAACGCGAGCGCGCGGCCTTCATCGCTTTACGTCCAGTGCGGGTGTGCTGCCCTCTTCGACGGGGCGTACCGCTGCGCCGGCGACGAGTTTATGTACGCCGGCAACGACCACTCGGCTGCCCTCAGGCAGTCGGTCGCGCAGAACCGCACCGTCTTCGCGAAAGGCGAGGACGTCGACTGCAACCGGGCTGAGCCGGTTTTCGCGGTCGACCAGCCAGATCGAAGCCTGGTCGCCGTTGCGGGTTACCGCGCTAAGCGGCAGGACAGGCCGGTTTGCCTGAGCGCGGGAAAAGGACGCCGTTGCCGTCGCCCCGAGCGGCAGTGCGTCGCCGTCTGGCAGGCTGATGCGTACGCCATAGGTCCGTGTGGCACTGTCCGCTACGGGCGACACTTCACGCACGATTCCGGGAGACGGCTGATCCTGCGCAATCCACGGGCGTACTTCGACTGCTTCGCCCGTTTCAATCGAACCAATCCTGCTTTCGGGAACGTAGATCAGGAGCTCGCGCTCTCCGGGGCGGGCAATGCGAAAGACCGCCTGGCCGGCCGAGACCACCTGGCCCGCTTCGGCGAACACCTGAGTGATGACGCCGGCACTGTCGGCATGGAGTTCGGTGTAGGCGGTCTGGTTGCTGGCTGTCGCCGCCTCCATGCGCGCCTGCTGCAGTCTGGCCTCTGCGGCATCGAGTGTTGCGCGCTGAGAGTCGAGCGCGGACGCGCTGACAAAGCCCTTTGCGAGCAAGGCCTCGGTGCGCTTGAGTTCGACGCGCGCAAGTGCGGCGTCCGCTTCGGCCGCAGTAATCTGGCTTCTGGCCGCCGTGGCGGCGAGTTGGGCGTCCCGCGGGTCGAGTTTCGCAAGCAGTTGCCCACGGGTGACGAGGGCGCCGACATCGACACTGCGTTCGGTCATCTTGCCGCCGACCCGAAACGCGAGTTCGCTTTCAAAGCGCGCCCGGATTTCGCCCGTATAGGTCTGGACCGACGCTGCGTTGGCGGCGCCGTCGAAGCTGCGTACCAGTACGGCCGGGGTGACGGGGGCTTGCGTTGCAGGTGGTGAGCAGGCAGCGAGCGCAACAAGCAGTGGGAGAGCCGACATCAGGCGTAACGGTTTCATAAGTGTTTTTCCTGTTCGTCGTTGCGGACGGTGAGCCCGTGGAGGACGAGGTCGATATGGGCGTCCACATAGGCGAGGGCGTCGACCTTGCCGCCGCAGCAGCTGGCAAAGGAATGTTTCCAGTTCGCGAGATGGACCAGGGGTGCAACCAGCAGCGTGCTGGTCAGTACGGGATCGACAGGGCGGAAAAGACCCTGGGCGATTCCGCGTTGAACTGCGGTACGCAGCAGTGCAAGACCACGCTGGATCACGACCTCGTCATAATAGCGGGCGAGCTCGGGAAAGTTGCCGGCTTCGGACATCATGAGCTTGGGAATGCCGCCCAGTGGTGTGCTGCCGATCAGCTCCCACCATGACAGCAGGAAGGTGCGCAACAGCGCGATGGGGTCGTCCGGAGACTCCGTGAGCATCGCTTCGCCGGCCTCGATCGTCGGGACGACGCCCTCGCTGATGACAGCCTTGAACAAGGCTTCCTTGCTGTCGAAATACAGGTAAAGCGTGCCCTTCGATACGCCCGCTCGCGCTGCGATCTCATCGAGTCGGGTGGCAGAGAAGCCCTTCTCGACGAACAGGGCCAGTGCGGCTGCGGTCAGCTCCTGCGGGCGGGCTTCCTTGCGCCGGCGGCGCGGCGCCACCTCCTTAGCGGGCATTCGCTGGCACCTCGAGACGGGGCGCAGTGTTCCCGGTAAGGAAGTGTCCTTGTGTTGAAGCGGTGCTCCGTTCCCGGACTCGAGTGGGTTGCGACGGCATGCGCTGCTCCGCGTTTAATAACTGACTGGTTAGTCATTAAACGCGGTTTCAAGGCAGGCGGCAAGTCAATTCTCGAGGTCTTTTCCTGCCATGGCCTGAAGGCTCGCAGGCAGCGTTCTGCATGCGGTGCCGGTGCGAAAGATCATGCTGCGCAAGGCGACCCCGGGTGGAACGGGTGAGGGGGTGTCAGCGCTGGTCTTCCAGCTTTGGATTTGCCTTAGCGAGCGCGCGTCGAAGGCTGCGCCCCCCCGATCGCTCCACAGCCACAGCCGGTTGCCTTGCTCATCCAGGGTCATCGCGACCGGGCACAGGCCTGAAGGCAAACGGATGCTGCCCAAGGGCGCGACGCCGTTGCGGAACGAGTAAACATCGACCTGGGTCCGCTCGGGGTTCAGGCGATAGATCGACTGCCGTTCCGGCCAGGCAATATCCACTGCCGTGTCTGTCTGCGGCTGACCGCAACCGGCGAGCATGGTGCAGGCTGCAAACAGTGCGAGGGAAGTGAAAGATCTCTGGTTCATGTCTGGCTCCTTGACAGTCGTGCTTCGTGGACCAGACACTACCTGACACTTTGTTGTCTGAAACGGACACCTTGCCCGATCAATGCTGGAATCGTACCGGTCGAACGAGCGGTACAGGCTTGTTCGACACCCTTCGCACCCTGGAGTACTGCAATGCTGATGGTCAGTCTCGATAGTTCGCAAGCCACGCCGCTGGTGGAGCAGATCGTCGATGCGGTTCGCACCCAGATCGACGACCGCATCCTGCGCCCCGGCATGAAACTGCCGCCAATCCGCAAGCTCGCGGAGAGCCAGCTGGTCAGCCGGTTTACCGTGGTGGAGGCCTACGACCGGCTGGTTGCGCTCGGCTACCTGCGCTCGCGCCGCGGTTCGGGCTTCTATGTTGCACCCCGTCGCGAGCGTGGAGAGGGAAGACAGCAGGCAAGCACCGATCGCGCCGTCGATGTGGCGTGGATGATGCGGCAGGGGCTGGATGACCGCCCCGGTCTGATCAAGGCCAGCGCGGGCTGGTTGCCCTCGGACTGGCTGGACGGAGACGGCTTGCGCCGACATTTGCGGACGCTCTCACGGCGCCCCGACGTTCGCCTGACGAGTTATGGAACGGCACAGGGCTATCTGCCGCTGCGCCAGCAGTTGCAGGTCAAGCTCGCCGAGTTCGGAATCGGGGCCGCGCCGCATCAGATCGTGCTGACCGAGGGCGCCACCCGCGCGCTCGACATCCTTGCCCGGCACCTGGTCAAACCGGGGGACACCGTACTCGTGGACGATCCCGGCTACTTCAACTTCTTCGGCAACCTGCGTCTGCAGGGCGCGACGCTGGTGGGGGTCCCGCGAAACATTGATGGTCCGGATGTGGCGCAACTGGAGGCGCTGCTCGCCCACCACAAGCCCAAGGTGTTCTTCACCCACTCGGTGCTGCACAACCCGACCGGGGCGAACCTGTCGCCTGGGGTCGCGTTCCGCATCCTGCAACTGGCCGAGAAACACGACTTTCTGGTGATCGAGGACGATACCTACGCCGACTTTCATCCCCATTCGACCACCCGGCTGGCAAACCTCGATCAGCTCAATCGGGTGATCTTCGTCGGCAGCTTCTCCAAGACCCTGTCGGGGAGTCTGAGGGTGGGCTATCTGGCCGCGCGCCCCGATCTCGCGGCCGAGCTGAATGACGTGAAGACGCTTACCGCCTTGTGTTCGAGCGAGTTCAATGAGCAGCTGGTGTACCAGATGCTGACCGATGGACACTACCGGAAGTATCTGGACCGGCTGCAGGGGCGGCTCGCGCAGGCGAGCGATGCGTGTCTGCGCATGCTCGAACGCGTCGGGCTGGAAGTGTATCTGGAGCCTAAAGGCGGCTTGTTCATCTGGGCGAGGCCACCGGGGTTCGAGGATGTGGCGGAAATTGCCTCGCGGGCTGCGGAGCAGGACATCATGCTCGCGCCCGGCAAGGTCTTTCGTCCCCAGATGCAGCCCAGCCCGTGGATGCGTTTCAATGTGGCGTTTGCAACCCAGCCCCGGGTTGAGCGCTTCCTGAGCGACGCGCTCGATACAGCGTGAGCGCTTAGCGCGACTCCAGCACCAGCCTGCCGTTGGTAGGCTGAATCGGTCGCGAGTTGCGCGGGTAGAGCCGGTTGAAAATTGCGAGCTGATCGTCCGACAGTGAAACCGTCTGCTTCATTACCACCCACAGGACCTCTTCGGTGCAGGGCGGCGTGGTCTGCGATCCCATGTAGAGGAAATGCGCTGGCTGCGTTGGCAGAAAGGCCGCAAGGTCTATGGTTACATCGGGCATGTAGGTGTTGCCCTTCTCCAGAGGCAGATTGTTGAGTACGGCCTGCAGCATCGCGTTCGGCTGCTCGCCGCGCTCAAGCAACACGGCCACGATGGCCTGCCGGCCTTCCGCGCTGCGGTGATGGAAGTGCACCGCCATGTCGGAGGCACCACCGCCCACCCGCTCTTCGGACGGACGGTGCAGGGTCAGGTGTTCAAGTTCGTAACGCCTGCCACGCACCTCAATGCTCATGCCTTCGCCGACCGACACTCGCAGCAGGTTTCCGGTGTCCGTGGTACGAAAGCGTGTCGCACGGTAGTCGAACTTCACCGGGTCGAGATCCACCGCAACCCCGTTCTGCAGGTTGATCGGTGACTGGCGCTTGCCTTCGCTGCAGATCTTCCAGTCCGGCCGCAGGCTGCCCCAGTGTTCCGGGCCGGTGTCGCCACCGTAGCTCCAGCCTTCGCCTTTTACCTGCTCGACGGTGAGCGATGGGCTTGGCTTCACTTGCGTCTTACTTTCCGGCGCTGCCTTCGGTTCTTTCTTCACCACAGGCGCCTTCGGCTTTGCGGCCGGCCTCGGCGGACGGGTGGGTGGTGCAGCTTCCTTCTTCACGGTTTCTGCGACCTTGTCGCGCGGCGGAGGCGGTTCTACCTTGGCTGGCGCGGGCGCAGAGATCCGCATCGCCGGCTTCGGCTCGACGGTCTCAGGCTTTGCCGGCGCATCCTTGACCGCGTCCTTTGCAAGCAGGGGGGCGAGATTCGGACGAATGGACGGGATCGGCATTGCCGCAGGCGTCGGCTCAGGGGCGACCTCCGCTGCCGCCCTCTCCTTGATCAAGGCCTCTGCGGGTGTGTCCTTGACCGGCGGGGCTGCAACGGCAGGCGCTGCCGCCTTTGCAGATGGCTTCTCGGATGGCTTTGCCACCGGCGGCTGCGGCTCGGCCTTCGCAGTTGCGGCGGCGGGCGGTTTGGCCGGCGGCTGGACCAGCGGTGGCACGGCAGCGACGGGCCGGGTTTCAGCGCTGGCAGCGGCAGCCGACTGGCTGGCAGCATCTGCAATCTTTGCCAGGTCTGCGAGTCCGGGCGGTTTGCACACCTCCCGCCACATCCGCTCATCCACGGAGTTTTTTGCCACCACGACGGGCGTCTGATCGGCGACGGACTCTTCCCGCAGCACCCGCTCGGCCGCATCCAGATACACGCGCTTGATGGTGAAGAAGCTGTTGTTGCGACAGTCGTAGCGATTGAGCGCCTTCACCGTGCGATAACCCGCTTGCGCGGCTTCCTCGTTTCCGAGCACCACGCGCCCCCATGACACCTTGGTGCCACGGTCGGAGTCGAAGATGCTCGCGCGGTCGATCTCGATGGTCCGCCCCTTGTCGCTGAGGACCTTCTGCCAGTCGGCGGCATCAACCGGCGCGCTGACGAGCAGAGCCGCTGCGAGCAAGAGATACCGTAGAGAGGAGTGGGGTGGAAAAGGGGTGGTCATCGAAATTCCTTTGCGCTGTAGACAGTTTCGGCAGCGCGCCGAATATCTTTAGACTGTCAGCGCTTTTCTCCGGTAAGGAAGCCGGGAACTCGAAGTCGTATTCTCCCCTGTTTGGGCTGCTTGCCCACGTGAGTGCGTCTTGCGTCCGCAGTGCCTGCCTGGTGCTGTGCTCCATGTCTTGAAGACTTTTGCCGCAGGGATGTCAGGTAATCGGATGATGAAACAATGAACAAGACCCGCTCACTGGTGCTTGGACTCGTCGCAGTCTTCACGGTCGTGCTCTATGCCCCGTTCTTTTCCAACCCACTCGTGTTTGATGACCATAACCTGTTCGCGGGGGGG